>Ga0224502_10000735_pt1 | contig 11223 bp, 10 predicted proteins | sample SF_Oct11_sed_USG_5_FD_169104 | JGI IMG/M metagenome (GOLD analysis project Ga0224502, IMG submission 169104) | Sediment microbial communities from San Francisco Bay, California, United States - SF_Oct11_sed_USGS_13 | ecosystem: Environmental > Aquatic > Marine > Sediment | place: USA... | reverse complement strand
GTCGTGTTCCCGTTGCTGGACATCGCATCCATTCACGACACGGCGCGGCCTTATTCGAACAAGGTGATCTATCTCTTTCTCGGCGGCTTCGTCGTCGCATTCGCCATGCAGCGATGGAACCTGCACCGCCGTATCGCGCTCAATGTACTCCGGGTCGTCGGCGGCAAAGGGCGTTCCCTTATCGGTGGCTTCATGATTGCAAGCGCCGTCCTCAGCATGTGGGTCACGAACACGTCGACGACGATGATGCTGCTGCCGATCGCCGTGTCTATCATCGGCGTCATCCACAACTCGGTCGCGACGCTGTCGGACAAGGGAAGAAAGGACTTCCAGTACGCTTTGCTGCTCGGTATCGCCTACAGCGCCTCGATCGGCGGAATGATGACGCTTGTGGGTACCGCCCCCAACGCGCTGCTCGCAGCGTTCATGCAGGACACCTATGGTAGCGAGATCGATTTCGCGCGCTGGATGCTCGTCGGGATTCCTCTGGCCCTCGTCATGCTGCCGCTGTCGTGGCTCGTTCTTACCCGCCTGGTATTCAAAGTGGATTTCGTGACATCTGGCGAGGCGCGCTCGGAACTCGCGCGGATGGTAAAGGAGATGGGCAGCATCTCGGCCCCCGAGCTTCGCGTCGCGGTCATATTCGCCGGCATGGCCCTCCTGTGGATGACCCGCCCGTTGTTGACTCACCTGCCCGGGCTCGCGGCGCTCGACGACGCGAGTATCGCCATGGCGGGCGCTATCGCCCTGTTCATCGTTCCCAGCGGCTCCAAAGAGGACCCGTTGCTGCTGCGCTGGCAATACGCGGAGCGGCTGCCGTGGGGAGTGCTCATCCTGTTCGGCGGCGGATTGTCGCTCGCCAGCGCGGTCTCGAACACGGGGCTTGCCGGGTGGCTCGGCACGAGCCTGCAGGCGATTGGCGACTTGCCGCTGTGGGTGATCGTCGCCGCCGCTGCCGCGATGATCATCTTCCTTACCGAACTGACCAGCAACACAGCGACGACGGCGACGTTCCTGCCCGTCGTGGGCGCGATCGCGCTCGAGGCCGGCTTCGACCCGATCATGCTGACCGTCCCGGTGACGCTCGCCGCGAGCTGCGCGTTCATGTTGCCGGTTGCGACCCCGCCCAATGCGATCGTCTTCGGTTCAGGGATGCTCACCATACCGAAGATGGCGCGCGCAGGACTCGCGCTCAACCTGATCGGCATAGTGCTCGTAACGGTCATCGCGATGACGCTCGGTCCGGCGTTCCTGCACTGAGGCTCACTCCATGAAAGACGCTTACGATATCGGCAACCTCAACAAGGTCCGCCAGCTCCGGAAGAAGGCGCACTACGACAAGGCGACCGTACACGCGATTCTCGACGCCGGACTGTTTGCCCACGTTGCCCTGGTTCAGGAAGGCGCGCCCGTCATCGTGCCCATGATCTATGGCCGGGTCGACGAGACCTTGTATCTGCATGGCGCCCGTAAGGCGCGCGTAATCCGGCTGCTCGAAAAGACGGACCGGGCCTGTGTCAACGTGACGCTGCTGGACGGTCTCGTGCTTGCGCGCTCGGCCTTCAATTCCTCGATGCACTATCGGTCGGTAACGGTATTCGGTACGCCACAACTCGTGGGAGACTCCGATGCCAAGATCGAAGCCCTGCGCGTTATCAGCGAGCAATCGATGCCGGGACGCTGGAACGAGCTGCGCGCACCGCACGACCGGGAGATCAAGATGACCGGCGTGATCCGTCTCGACATCGAATCGGCTTCCGCGAAGATCTCTGATGGAATGCCGGATGACGAGGATGAAGACTACGAGATACCGGTCTGGGCGGGCGTATTGCCGTTACAGATGAAATTCGCCGACTTGCGGGCAGACGACAGGGTATGCGAGGGCGTCGAGCCTTCCGGTGCCGTGCGCAAACTCCAGGGTCGCACGCTGTAGAGCGTCAGGGCACGTTCGGAAACTGCGAGTGCTCCGCCTCGAGGCGGAGCAAGGCCTCCTTGGTATCCAGCCCCCCGCCGAAGCCGGTCAGGTCGCCGTGGCTGCCGATGACGCGGTGGCACGGCACGATGATCGGGATCGGGTTGCGGCCGTTCGCGGCACCCACTGCCCGCACGGCCTTGGGCCGGCCGATGCGCTCGGCGATGTCGGAGTAGGACGTCGTCTCACCGTAAGGGATTTGCTGCAGCGCGTGCAGCACGCTCAGCTGGAACTCGGTGCCGCTGAGTTTCAATGGCAGGTCGAATTCCCTGCGCGCGCCCGCAAAGTATTCCGTGAGCTGCTGCCGCGCCGCTGTGAACGGTTTCTCGTTGTAAATCCAGTCCGGCTCGGGATCCCGCCTCATGGAGCCCTCGGGAAAACTGACCAGGGAAAGGGCGTCATCGTCTCCGGCCAGCAGCAGTTCGCCGACCGGCGAATCAAAGTAGCAGTAATACATCGTTCATCCTCCGGAGCCCGGTGCCGAGCCCCATAACAACAGTGCAGCATAGGCGCGCCACGGGCGCCAAGCCTGCGACATCTCCTCCAGTTGCGCCGGCCGCAGGCGCGGCCGCTCCGGCCGGTCGAATGCGCGCAGCAATCCCAGGTCCGCAGCCGGAAACGCGTCCGGATTCTTGAGTGCTCGCATGGTCACGTACTGGGCCGTCCACTCGCCGATGCCTGGAATGGCGAGCAGCGACTCGCGAAACGCGGCCGGGTCCCGGGAAGTATCGAAACTGAGCGCACCATCGAGAACTGCCCGCGCCAGCCGGCGCAGCGTTGCCGCCCGAGCGCGCGTAATCCCCATGTTAGTGAAACGGGCACGCGCCAGCCGCCCGGGTTTGGGAAACAGGTGCGTCAGGGCAGAAAAGCCCTGGTTCTGCGCCGGCTCGCCGTATGCTCCTGCAATGCGCCCGGCGACGGTGGTCGCGGCCTTGACAGAAACCTGCTGTCCGAGAATCGCCCTGACGGCAAGCTCGAAACCATCCCAGGCGCCGGGCACGCGAATCCCGGGATTCCCTCGCAGCAGCGGCCCTAGTACCGCGTCGCGCGACAGGACAGCAGTTATTTCCTGGATTGGAGCGTCAAGATCGAACAGTTCGCGGCAGCGCTGCACGACGGCAAAGATGTTCGGCGTGCTGATGCCGTGCATCGTGAGCAGCACGCTTCCGGCACCCTGCCGGACTTCGATGACCCCCGGCCGTCCATTGACGGTTACGGTTCGCAGGTAACGGTCGCCGTCGACCGATTCGACACCCGGCGTAGCGCGAGCCGCAAAGAACTCGAGCAGCGCCGGCCAGTCGAACGGCATGCGGCAGGGCAGCCTGACGGTCAGCGCCGTTCCGGTCCCCTCGGCATCCGGCGTCCTGGCGGCCCGGCGCAACTCGCGTGGCGGACGGCCGTAGGTCTTTACGAACGAGTCGTTAAAGCGGCGTATGCTGCCGTAGCCCGCGGCGACGGCGATATCCTGCATCGGCAGGCGGGTCTGGTCGATCAACTGCTTTGCGAAATGCAGCCGCTGCGTATGCGCCACGGCCAGCGGGCTCGCGCCGAGGTGCCTCGTGAACAGCCGCCGCAGATGCCGGCTCGTCACGCCAAGGCGCGTCGCCAGGTCTTCGATGCTGCCGTCGTCGAGCGCGCCGTTGGCGATCAGTCTCAGGCCACGCCGCACCGTCGCAGATGTGCCGGTCCACGCGGGCGTGCCGGGTGCGCATTCGGGACGGCAGCGCAGGCAAGGCCGGTACCCCGCCTCGCTGGCCGCGGCGGCCGTCGGAAAAAACGTCACGTTTTCGCTCTTCGGCGGGTTGGCCGGACAAATAGGCCGGCAGTAAATGCCGGTCGTCCGCACGCCGATATAGAACTGCCCGTCGAAACGCGTATCGCGCGACTTGCGGGCTCGTTCGAAGACTTCGTGCTGCGACATGAAGGAAAGTATAGACCCCGGCCCTGCCAAAACCAGCCAGAATCGGACGTATAGGCAGGAAGGAATCCTGGACCGCGTTCGCGGGCCGAGGTCAATTCGGGGACCGTCAATTCGGGGCGTCAATTCGGGGACAATTCGGGGACAGTGACCCTAATTCGGGCATCGATATGAAAAGGGGACACCCCCTAGCTCGAATTAGGGTCACTGTCCCCGAATTGTCCCCGAATTGACGTTACAGGAAGAAACGCCTTATCGCCGTCAGGCGTCGATGCCGCCGATACACATGTACTTGATCTCGAGGTAATCATCGAGACCGTACTTCGAGCCTTCGCGCCCCTGCCCGGACTCCTTGATGCCGCCGAAGGGCGCCATCTCGTTCGAGATTATCCCGGTATTGATGCCGACGATGCCGTATTCGAGCCCCTCGCTGACGCGCCAGATCCGACCGATGTCGCGTGAATAGAAATAGCTTGCCAGCCCGAACTCGGTATCGTTTGCCATCGAGATGGCCCCGGCCTCGTCCTCGAACCGGAACAGCGGGGCCACGGGGCCGAAAATCTCTTCCCTGAAAACACGCATGCCCTCCGTTACATGAGTCAGCAGCGTGGGCTCGACGAAGCAGCTGCCCAGGTTCGAGCGCCGGCCGCCCGCCGCAACCTGCGCGCCCTGGGCGACCGCGTTGTCCACGAACTCCAGCACGTCGTTTGCGGCCTTTTCGTTGATCAGCGGGCCGACGTCCACGCCGTCCTGCGTGCCGTCACCGAGTTTGAGTGCGGCCATGGCCGCCGCAAGTTTTTCTGCAAACTCGTCGTAGATGCCGTCCTGCACGAGAATCCGGTTTGCGCAGACGCAGGTCTGGCCCGCATTGCGAAACTTGCAGATGATGGCCCCTTTTACGGCCTCGTCCACATCGGCATCGTCGAACACGATGAACGGCGCATTCCCCCCCAGCTCCATCGACGTGCGCTTCATCGTCGCCGCGCATTGTTCGACGAGCAGCTTGCCCACAGCTGTCGAGCCCGTGAACGTCAGCTTGCGAACGATCGGGTTGCTCGTCAGTTCCGCCCCGATCTCCGGCGTCTTACCGGCGATGACATTGATGACGCCGGCAGGCACCCCGGCGCGCTCGGCAAGCTCGGCCATCGCGAGCGCTGACAGCGGCGTCTCGTTGGCGGGCTTGCAGACGACCGTACAACCGGCGGCCAGCGCCGGTGCGATCTTGCGTGTCAGCATCGCGTTCGGGAAATTCCATGGCGTTATGCAGGCGACGACACCCACCGGCTGCTTTATCACGACGATGCGCTTGTCGTTCGACGGCTGTGGAATCGTGTCGCCGTAGACACGCTTCGCCTCCTCGGCGAACCACTCGATGTAGCTGGCGCCGTAGACGATCTCGCCGCGTGACTCGGCGAGCGGCTTGCCCTGTTCGGCCGTCATGATCTGCGCGAGATCCTCCTGCGCATCCAGGGTGAGTTCCAGCCACTTCCTGAGCAGGGCAGCGCGTTCTTTGGCCGTGGTATTTCGCCACTCGACCTGCGCACGTTCGGCGGCCTCGATCGCGCGTCGCGTCTCGGCCGTGCCGCACTTCGCGACGTCGGTAATCTTTTGGCCATTCGCGGGATTGAGCACCGCAAGGGTCTCACCGCTGTCCGCGTCGCACCATTCGCCGTCGATGTATGCCTGGTTCCTGAGTAACGCTTTGTCTGAGATCTGCATGGCGCAATGCTCGTGTCGGTTCCGACAAAAAGAAAGGGGCTGACCAGCTTAGAGCCAGCCAGCCCCTGAATCAATACAGCCGGTTCGGGGGAGTGAGGTCGACTGTACTGACCTCCGATCGGGGAACCGGAGGGTTTACGCCGCTTCGCGCGACGTGAGCTTGCCGTTATCGGTGAGCCAGCGTTCCAGATCGTCGGAACCGCCGACGAGTGACCCGTCGACGAATACCTGCGGGTACGAGGTCGCCTTCGTGACGGCGCGCAGCGTACGGTCCGTGTAATCCTTGTTCAGGACAAGTTCCTCGAATTCGATGCCGGCGTCGCGCAACAAACCCTTCGCCTTCGCACAGAACGGGCAACCCGGCCGCGAGAATACTGCCACGTCGTGCGGCTTCTCGGCATTCGGGGCGAGGTACTCGAGCATTGTGTCCGCGTCGGAAACCTGGAAAGGATCGCCCGGCTCCTGCGGCTCGATGAACATCTTCTGGATCTCGCCGTCGCGGACGAGCATCGAGTAGCGCCAGGAACGCTTGCCGAAGCCCAGGTCTTCCTTGCCGACGAGCAGGCCCATCCCCGCGGTGAAGTCGCCATTGCCGTCGGGCAGGAAAGTAACTCGATCGGCGTTCTGCGACAACGCCCACTCGGACATCACAAAAGCGTCGTTGACCGAGACACAGATGATCTCGTCGATTCCGTGCGCCTTGAAGACCGGCGCCAGCTGGTTGTAGCGCGGCACGTGCGACGAAGAGCAGGTCGGCGTGAATGCGCCCGGCAGCGAAAAAACGATGACGTTCTTGCCAGCGAAGATATCGTCGCTCGTCAGGTCTGCCCACTCGTGGTCGCGGCGCGTCTTGAACGTGACGTTTGGTACGCGCTGTCCTTCGATATTCTTGAACATGGTCTTGTCTCCTAATGCTTTCCAGGTAATCAGGCCAGCATGCTTCTCAGCATCCAGGCGTTTTTTTCGTGAATCTGCATGCGCTGCGTCAGCAGATCGGCGGTCGGCTCGTCGCTGGCCGCCTCTGCAGCCTTGATGGCTTCACGAGCGGTCCGGGCCACGGTCTCCTGGCCGATGACGAGCTGACGGATCATTTCCTCGGCCGGTTCATTGCCGGTCGCCTCCTCGATGCTCGTCAGTTCGCCAAAAGCCTTGTAGGACCCCGGCGCCTTGACGCCCAGCGCGCGAATTCGTTCCGCGATCTCGTCTACGGCCGTGGCGAGCTCGCTGTAGTGCTCCTCGAACATCAGGTGCAGCGTGTTGAACAGCTGCCCTTCGACATTCCAGTGGTAGTTGTGGGTCTTCAGGTACAGCGAATAGCTGTCGGCCAGCAACTTCGACAGGCCGGCGGAAATCTGCTGCCTGTCCGCGGCACTGATGCCTATGTTGACTTCCATCGGTTTGGGTCCTCGTGTCTTCATGATTCACACCATACCGGCAGGCATATAACAAATAAAATGGTTTAATACGATCACTATTTGCTATAAAATCGATCAATGAAATTACCGACAGTCAAACAGTTGCGTTACTTCGTCGCACTGACCGAGACCGAGCATTTCGGCCGCGCCGCCGAGGCCTGCTTCGTGTCCCAGTCGGCGTTCAGCAACGCGATCCAGGAGCTGGAGAACCTGCTCGAGGTGCAGCTCGTGGACCGCACCAACCGCAGCGTGACGATTACGGCCATGGGCCAGCAGGTCGCCACGCAGGCGCGGCTGTGCCTGCGCGACGTGGAAAGCCTGGTCGAGATGGCCAGGGGCCAGCGCGAGCCGTTGACCGGTGAACTGCATCTCGGCGTGATCCCGACGATCGCGCCGTTCCTGCTGCCGGCGGCACTACCGAAGTTGCGCCGCGAGTACCCGAAGCTGGAGCTCTACCTGCACGAGGACCAGTCGCGGCGCATCTACGAGCGCCTGATGGACGGCGAACTCGACGTGATCTTGCTCGCGTTTCCTTACGACATGCGCGGCGTCGATACCCTGCCGCTCTTCAAGGACCGATTCGCGCTCGCCTACCGGCAGGGCACCGAGCGCGTCGATCCGGACAACTATCGCTTCAGCCGGCTCAATGCCGACAGCATCCTCTTGCTCGAGGACGGCCATTGCCTGCGCGACCACGCGCTCGCCGCCTGCAAGATCAGAAACACGCAGAAGGTGCGCCGCATCGGCGCGAGCAGCGTGCTGACACTTGTCGAGATGGTGGACGCCGACCTCGGAATTACCTTCCTGCCGGAGCTCGCGCGCGACTCGCTGATCCTGAAGAACACCCGCGTCCGCATGCGGCCGCTGGAGGAGAACGCGTACCGCACTATCGGGCTCGCCTGGCGCAAGGGCACCGACCGCGAGGAGGAATTCAGGATGCTCGGGGAGTTTCTCGCGGAAGGGCGCTGAGCATCAGTCGCCGAAGCGCTCGCGGAGTTCGATGTAGCCGGGGTTATCCCTCAGAGGGTCGAAGGCCGGTGTCGCGTCGACGAACGGGAAGCGGTACCCGCCCGGCTGCTCGAGCATCGTCTCCAGTTCGCGGATGGCCTCTTCGTGCAGGCCGACGTCCACGAGCCTCGTCGCGTACCACAGCGGCCGGAAAGATCGGAAGTAAGCGTCGCCCTTCAGCTCGGCCTCGACTCGCCGCCGATGCCGCTCGATCCAGCTGCGCGTCGCGGCGGCGTCTCCCTCGGCCGACGCGAGCAGGATCATGGCGTTTGCGTATTCGGCGCTCTGTGCCACTTCTTGCTCTTCGGCCAGCTCCGCGAGTTCCGTGTTCAGCCGGTCGTACAGCGCCCGGGCCTCGGTGTCGCGCCCCAACTGCCGCAACACGTACGCTTTGTAATCCCAATTGAACGCATCCGACAATGCACCGTGGTCGGGCAACGGGATGTCCGCGAGCTCCAGCATGCGCTCATAATCGCGCTCCAGCCAGGCCGCGTTGCGCGCCGTCCAGAGCTGGAAGTCCGAAGCGAAATCGATACCGCTGAGCAGTTCGCTCGCGCTGGCCGCATCACCCGAGCATTCTAGTTCGTAGATCGCCAGATGGGTCAGGACGTCCGAATTGTCAGGCGCAACCTCCATGCCCGACGCCGCGTGCTCCCCCGCGGCATCGCAATCGTCGATTCGCACGGCCATGTCGACGAGATTGCCGATCGTGGCGGGGTCACGCGGGTCCAGCGCATACGACGCCAGCATCGTTTCATAGGCCTCCTCGTACCGGCCGAGCCGCCGGTACAGCCAGGCCTTGAGCTGCAGGACATCGGGATTGCGCTCGCCGCGCTCGCCGAGCGCCTCGAGCGTCGCCAGCGCCTTCGCGTACTCGAACTGTCCGTGGTAGAGGTAGACGGCCCACGCAATCTCCGCCTCCAGCAGGTCGGGTTTCAATGCACGTGCTTCAGCCAGCGCTGACAGCGCTGCCTCGCGAGTATTCTGATCGTCGAGGGCCCTCGACATCCGAGAGCGGGCTTCCGACAGCCGCGCCCAGGCGAGTGCAAACGTCGGATCTGCCTCGACGGCTTCTTCCAGTTGCTCCACGGCGCGCCGGTTGTTGAACAGCCCCTCATTGTGGAGTGTGTCGAGCGCCCGCAGATACGCTGCGTAGGCCTCGGTATTCTCGGTGGGCACCTCGTCGACAACCGCCCGGTCTTCGGGGCTCAGCGTGCGGCGCAATTGTCCCGCGATAGCCGTCGCGAGCTTTGCCTGGATGTCGAACAGGTTCGTCGCCGTGAGCTCTTCGTCGTAGATATCCGCCCAGATGTGTTCATCCGCGGCGGCGTCGATGAGCTGGGCGTTGATGCGCACCCGGTTCCCCCTCGCCTGGACGCCGCCCTCGAGGATGTGGCTGGCGCCGAGTTCCGCGCCGATTTCGGGCATTTTCTTGGTCGTGTTCGCGTACTCCATCACCGAGGTGCGCGATAACACCCGGTACGCACCGATCTTGTGCAGCATCGTGAGCAAATCGTCGTGCAGCCCGGTCGCGAGGAAGCCGCCGTCGTCCGAACCGGTCGCCTGGAACGGCAGGATCGCGATGACCGGGATAGCGTCTTCGGCCGGGGCCGGTTCGGGCGATGGGCCGGCCTGCCCGGGCAGGTAGCGGTCGGCCGCCAGCAGCGCGATGCCGACCATCACCAGCGCGATCGTCGCAATGTTCAGCTTACGCCCCGTGTCGCGCGTGATGGACGAGGTGCGATCGACCTCCGACTCGCGCCGCAGCCCCTCGGGCGTCAACTCGAACACCCAGGCCCCGATCATTGCGGGCACGAATCCCAGCACGAGCAGCACGGCGACGAGGGTGATCGTCCAATCGGGGAGGCGAAGCGCGGGCAAGAGGACATCGGCCACCTGCAGCAGTACCCAGGCCGCTACCAGGTAGGCGATAGCTACCCGGAACACGTTTCGTCGCCTCAATTCCGCGAGTAACGCCATACCCCCTCCGCGGACATTTTGACAGGTTTTTAGGCCGAGTGCCGCGCCGAGACAGTCCCCGGCAATGTACCCGCGCCGAAAATCCGCTATCTTGGTGTCTGGACTCTAAAGAGGATCAGCGTGTCAGCCAGCGACGACAACACTCTCACACCCGACGGCGGCCGCCGTGCCGAACTCGAACGCGAACGCGAAGAGGCACAGGCTGAGCTGGAGGAGATCAGGGCGGACCACACCGGTTCGCAGCAATTTGCGCTGCCGAGGATCAAGGAACTCATCCAGCGCATCCAGGAAATCGACCAGGAAATCGAGCAGATAGAGCTCGCGACCGAGATCGAGCGTCAGCTCGACTCATGACCGGCTGATCAGGCGGAAACCCCGAATACCCGGCCGACCTGCGCGGTAAGCGCCATTGCCGCCGCCCCCCAGAACGTGACTCGGGCCGCGCCGATGAGTACCGGCGCGCCGCCGGCCCGGGCGGCGAGACCGCCGAGGAACGCCAGGAAAAACATGGAGGCAACCGCTACGGCCAGGATCTGGTTTTCGCCCGCGACAAGCCACGCGATGATCAGCGGCAGCGCGGCGCCGATAGTGAATGTCACCGCGGACGACCAGGCCGCCTGCGCCGGCTGCGCGTTTACCTTGTGGGAGATGCCGATCTCGTCCCGCGCGTGTGCGGCGAGTGCGTCGTGCTCCATGAGCTGATGCGCAACCTCCTCCGCCAGTGCGGGCTCGAGACCGCGCTTGACGTAGATGCCGGCCAGCTCTTCTTTCTCCAGTTCGTAGTTCTGTTCGAGCGCTTCTCTTTCGATCTCGAGATCGGCTTGCTCCGTATCGGCCTGCGAACTGACCGACACATATTCTCCGGCCGCCATGGACATGGCGCCTGCCACGAGGCCGGCGGCACCGGCGAGCAGGATATTCTCCTGCGTGGCCTGCGCCGCCGCGACGCCGATGATGAGACTGGAGGTCGACACGATACCGTCGTTTGCGCCCAGCACCGCCGCTCGTAGCCAGCCGACCCGGTGCACCCTGTGGTGTTCTTCGTGACTCATTGGAACCCTCTCGAGGTTTGGTGACGGCAGCCGCCGAAAGCCGCGCGCCCGCCTTTGGCTTGCTGTTATAGTTTCGCACGGGACAAGACCTCGAGGTGACAGAAGAAGTGATCAGCGACAGTCGAACAAGGACTGCCCCGCTGCTGACGGTGCTAGCCG
>Ga0224502_10000734_pt1 | contig 11233 bp, 16 predicted proteins | sample SF_Oct11_sed_USG_5_FD_169104 | JGI IMG/M metagenome (GOLD analysis project Ga0224502, IMG submission 169104) | Sediment microbial communities from San Francisco Bay, California, United States - SF_Oct11_sed_USGS_13 | ecosystem: Environmental > Aquatic > Marine > Sediment | place: USA... | reverse complement strand
GACCTAATTCAAGCCTGTCTATTTGGATGTGTTCATCCTTGACAATTATCGCCATGTTTCCTCCATTTCAAATGCCTAAAATGAACTAAAATGTCTAAAGTGTCTAAAATGATATAAAATCTTAAATCAAAGAATCCAGAATCCAGGAGTCAGAATCCAGTAGTTAAGATTAATAATTTCGCTTCTACCGATTACAACAAATGACAGCGAAGCGTAGTGACCCAATGACGCCGCAGGCATATGACCAAAGCATCCAGTAGCCATGAGCCAGGGGCTAGTTCGCGATTAGAAATCTTTGCGCAACAAGCGAGCTAGTTCTTTCTCCAATTCTTCGGCAGTTGTAAAAAGTATCCCCTGCAGTCCTAGCTTCTGGGCCGCCTCCACGTGCTCTCTGGTGTCGTCAATGAACACTGCTTCATCGGGCTCTACCCCCAACCGTTCCAGGGTCAACTCAAAGGCGTTGGGATCAGGTTTGGCTATTCCCTCATCCCCGGAACAAAAAACCACCTCAAAAAAGTTGAGCAGCTTCCAGTCGGACAGCCATTGGGAAAGACCAGGCGGTGAGTTGGAGAGTACGGCTAGTTTGTAATTGCCGTGAAGCCGGAGGATGAGGTCCGTGACTCCCTCGTTGATTGCTTCATCAGCATGGTAACGATGACGGAAGGCGTCGACTTCATCGACGCTGTTCAGCCCAAGTTCAGGACCGATCTCGTACCAAAATTCTTCTACTGTTTTGCGGCCGACCAATGCCTCCTGCCACGCCTCACTGTCGAACATGATAAAGTTAATCGTACCTGGCTCCAGCCCTAGTTCATCCTCGTAGCTACGGAAGAGTGAAGAGGGCTTTTGGGCTGAAATGACCCTACCGAAATCAAAGATAATGGCTTTTATCATATATGACTTTTTAGCTTGCGGGCTCTATCGACTGTCTCTTGGTTTCGTAACATCTCGTTGGAGGGCAAGATAGTGAGAGGTCACTTCTTCCTCGTTTTTGATAGGGACTATCTTCCATTCCATGACAAACTCAGACCCATCTTTTCGGTAGTTAATAGCTTCACCATGGAAAAGCCTACCTTCAGATAGTGCTTGATTCAGCCGATCCAATACAGCGCGATCGGTCTTGGGCCCTTGCAGTATAGCTGGTGACTTACCCACAATCTCCTCTGAGCTGTAACCTGTGATTTCTGCGAAAGCATCATTAACATAGATAACGGGATATCCAGGTTCGGCCTTGGTAATCATGATCCCATGGAAAGAGTGTTCCATTGCATTTTCGAGCATACGTTTCATTAGGTTTTGAAAGTGTGGGTCATGCTCGAATATGTCCATAAGGTCAATGGTATTTTCCATGCCATTCTCTCCTTTTCATTTCATTCAAATTTTAACATCGTAACCAGCCATTTTGCCTGAGTCAATTGTGTGTTTGATTGGAAATGAGCAGTCTTGGTCATAGGTCAAGAACACAATCTGCCCTTGCACTCATTCTTTTCGATGTTTAGCTTAGCCAAGCTGAGATTTCCCCTTAAGATTGTGGCGACAGAAACTTGTGCAGCGGAAACGAGGAAAAGATGAAAAGGCTCATACTGTTACTGGTGCCACTGGCGTTGCTGGTCGCAGGCCCCGCACACAGTGAAGATGCGATGCAATACTTCAACCTGGGTGTTCAAAGCTCAGTGACCCGCAAGAAGATCGAATACTACACCAGGGCTTTGGAGCTGGACCCTAACCTGGTTGAGGCTTACGAAAAACGAGGGTTGCTCTACTATTTCCAAGAGAACTATGACAAGGTCGTTCAGGACTATCTGACCTACCTAGAGCTTGCTCCTGCCAAGGGTGAGGCCTACATAATGGTGGGAATCGGTTACCTGAAAAAGGGGTTTTACGAATCTGCTCTTTACTACTTCACCCGGTCCATGGAGATAGAACCAGAGCAGGTGGAAGCTTACGCCAACCGAGCTGAAACGTATCGTTTGATGGGGCGGGAAGAGGAGGCCATGCGCGACGCCACCAGAGCCATCGAGCTCAAGGGTGATCCACGCAGCAGGGCAGACGCCTACAAAACCAGGTTCAAGATTTACTGGAAGCGGGGCCAGGATAAGCTGGCTCGAGCGGATTACAGGAAGTCAGTGGAACTGGACCCCAGAATCACCCTTTGGCGTTACCCCAACAAGAAATATCCAAGCCCTGAGGAAGTAAGCCGGGTTGGGCTCTTCGGTATTATAGGAATAGCTTTTGTTCTGATTTTTGGAACAAAACTGAGACCGCCGGATAAATAGATTTCACTAGTTAATTCCCATCAGCAGTCGGACGAGATAAGCCAGAAGCATTACAGCCGCCAAGCCGCCGCACCAAAGTGCGACAAACCATAACCACTGCTGCTGCTTTTTAGTAAGTGCTCTCATGGGATACCTTACCTCTGAATAGGTAATAACAATACCCTGTGTAGGCGAGTACCAAGGGTAACATGAGGATTGTGCCGACCAGCATCAAGGATTGGGATTCCGGCGCCGCTGCCGCTTGCCAGATTGTGATTTCAAAGGGGACTACATAGGGCCACAGACTGATTCCCAGGCCGATGTATCCCATGAGGAAAAGGCCGACGCTCAGAAGAAAAGGGCGATATTCCCTCTGCTTACGCAAATCACGCCAGATCGTGACAAACATGGCAACAGTCAGAAGGGGTACCGGTAGCAGCAGAAAGATATTAGGCGAGCTAAACCACAAGGTTTTCACATCCGCATTCATCAAAGGCATCCACAAGCTCACCAACGCCATGAAAAGAGCAACGTAGAATAGTACATAACTGGCGCATTTTCGCGCCCAGTCTTGGGTGGTTCCGTCGGTTTTCATCACCACCCAGGTAGCGCCCAGCAATGCATAGCCACACACCAGGGCAAAGCCCGTCATCACACTGAAGGCATTCAGCCAGTCAAAAGCGCCACCAGCAAAGCTTCGGCCATCTACCTTGATCCCCTGCACCAGGCCACCGAGAAACATGCCCTGCATGAAGGCGGCAACCAGAGAACCAAAGTGGAAGGAGTAATCCCACAGTCTCCTGGATTTACCCGTTGCTTTGTAGCGGAACTCAAAGGCAACCCCACGGAAAATCAGACCGAGGAGCATGAGGATCACAGGAAAGTAGAGAGCCGGCATAACAACGGCGTATGCCAGAGGAAAGGCTGCAAACAAACCACCACCGCCAAGGACCAGCCAGGTCTCGTTGCCGTCCCAAAAAGGAGCAATTGAGTTCATCATCCGATCACGACATTGATCGGAAGGAGCAAAGGGAAAAAGAATACCCACCCCGAGATCGAATCCATCCAGCAGCACGTAGAGGATAACGGCCGTGGCAATGATAACGAACCAGAGAATCGGTAAGTTCAGGAAACTCTCAAAACTAAACATCTTCTCCTCCTGTTTCCGATACCAGATCTGTTACCAGGGGTGGTTCATCTACGCCATGGTCACCATAGGCTTCTACCTCGGGTGTGGGGCCCTTGGCGATGAGGCGTAAAATATAATAACTGCCTGCACCAAAAACAAAAAGATAGGTAACAATAAACGCCAGTAGAGATAAAGCGATGTGTTGGCCCGCCACCGGTGAGACTGATTCCGCAGTGCGAATCACCCCCTGAACGACATACGGCTGCCGACCGATTTCGGTAACACACCATCCGGCGATCACGGCGATAAAGCCTGCTGGTGTCAGAGTCATGCACCAAAATTGGAACCAGCGAGTGTCAAAAAGTCTTTTGCGGAAAAAAAGTACGACAGCGAATACCCCGGTCAATATCATCAACAAGCCGATACCAACCATGATCCGAAATGACCAGAATACCCAGACGACGGGTGGGCGCTCATCTTTAGACCACTCTTTCAGCCCTTTGACTTCACCGTTAAGATCGTGGGTAAGAATCAGGCTGGACAATTTGGGAATTTCAATTGCATATTTAGTCTTTTCTTCTTCTTGATCAGGCCAGCCAAAGAGTTTCAAGGCGGCGCCGCGTTCGGTTTCCCAGATACCCTCCATGGCAGATACCTTAGCCGGCTGATGTTTCAGGGTGTTCAGCCCGTGAAGGTCTCCGAGGACTAGCTGAAAGGGGGCCACGAAAACTGCCATGATCATGGCCATGCCGAGCATCACTCGAGCATGGCTGACATGAAGCTTACGCCAAAGATAATAAGCACCAATGCCGGCAACGATAAAGGCCGTGGTTAGGTAGGCAGCGGTGACCATATGCATGAAGCGGTAGGGGAAAGAAGGGTTAAATATAATTTGCAGCCACTGGGTTGGATAGAGCAGACCATGATCACCCACACGGAAACCCTGCGGCGTTTGCATCCAGCTGTTTACCGATAGAATCCAAAAGGCTGATACCAGGGTTCCACCAGCAACTATTAGTGTTGAGGCAAAATGCATCTTACGACTCACACGGTTCCAGCCAAATAGCATAACGCCCAGGAAGGAAGCCTCCAGAAAAAAAGCCGTTAGCACCTCAAATCCCAGCAATGGGCCGACAATACTTCCTATCCTATCTGAAAATACTGACCAGTTGGTGCCGAATTGGAAGGACAAAACCACGCCTGAAACCACGCCCATACCGAAGGTCACAGCAAATATTTTTACCCACATGCGGTAAATTTCTTGATATATGTCGTTACCGGTCTTGAGCCAACGCCACTCGACCACGGCCAACCAGCTGGCAAGGCCAATGGTAAAGGCTGGAAACATAATGTGAAATGATACGGTAAAAGCGAACTGTATTCTTGCCAATAAGACAGGATCGAGACTCTCCAACATTGTTAACCTCTTGGCTCAGTTAAGTTTGTGTTTAATTGTACAATATCTCCTCCCAATGGCAAGAGGTGAGGGTGGAAATAACTGGGAATGGGAACAGATTCTGCGATACCCACATCAATTTTTAGATGCTGTACCATCATCTTTGAACTGAGGCACATTTAGGCTGAGTCCTTCTTGACTGCCTTGGTCACTTTCATCGTCACCGTGGAAGAATACAATGGCACCAGGGTCATGGTCAAAAGAAAAAAGGCAAGAATGATTAGGGACAAAACTTTGTAAATAATGAACATTTCGCATCCTCCCATAATATTCATAAACCAAATAGATGATCGAGTCGTCCCATTTAGAACAGTCGCTAAAAATCTATGATACACCAACGCTTAATAATTTAATCCGTCAACATATGCATGCAACGGTAAAATGTTTGGGTGTAAATGGTAGGGTAAAACTGCCATCAAATTTCCAAACCAACCTCTGGTCTTACTTTGGGCATAGAGCATGAACGTAAATCCGAAATCCGAATATCGAAATCCGAAACAAATTCAAAATTGGTCCTACGGACTCCCCACCCTGCGGGCGGGTCCCCAGCTTCGAATTCTCCAATGTTCCAAACGAAAACTTGAGAACGTATTTCAATCTGTCCGGTTTGGGTCATTTAAATTTTGATCATTCGGATTTGTTTCGTGCTTCGTGCTTAGGATTTCGAATTTGATATTCAGTCTGTCTACTGTCGTCTGTCCTCTGTCTTCTGACTCCTGACTCCCGACTCCTTTTCCATGTTGACAATCCTTCCAGCGATCTTAAATTTAGAAGCCTTCTCGAAGTGGAAAAAATGCGGAGTTCTGAATGCGGAAGCACATAAGAGAACGAACTTATAGACAAGGATTACAAATGAATAACCGTAGACTTTTTATTTTACTATTATTATTAATAACTTCTTTTTCAACTTTACCTTTAATGATTGAGGAAGCAATGGCAATAGAAAGGGCCAAGTATACTGTTGTGGAGAAGGAAGGCAAATTTGAATTGAGACAATACGAACCATACATCGTGGCAGAGACCATTGTGGAGGGAGATTTCGACGAAGTAGGCAACGAAGGCTTCCGGAGGCTCTTTGATTATATTTCAGGGAAGAATCGCAAAAAGCAGTCGATCTCCATGACCGCTCCGGTTTCTCAAGAAGCAGAATCCGAAAAGATCTCCATGACCGCACCGGTCAATCAGGTGAGAGTGGGCGAGAAGTACCGGATCACTTTTCTGATGCCGACCAAGTATACCATAGGGAATCTGCCCGAACCCCTGGATGACCGGGTAAAGTTAAAAGAAGTCCCCGGCCAGCGTATTGCCGCCCTTAGATACTCCGGCACCTGGAGTAAAGAGCGCTACGAGGAGAAGAGAATCGGATTACAAGCTTTGATGAGGCAGAAAGGTCTGGAGCCTGCGGGCGAGCCGATTTTTGCCAGATATAATCCACCATTCATGCCCTGGTTCCTGCGCCGCAATGAGGTATTGATTCCTGTGCAGAATGGCTCGCAGCTAATGGCCAATTAGATATTCGACCTCTCACCAAACAAGGTTCAATGAGCCTGTAGGAGCAAGCTTCGCTTGCGATAAAAGCTCGTTTTAAAAGCTCTCATCGCAACCAGCCTCCGGCCCTGAGGGGCCTACGACCCGGAGGGAGGTTGCTCCTACATTAGAAGATATTATAGACTGGGTAACGGTACCCTTTCAGGACAAGGATCAGTAGAGCTCAGCTCTCATCGAGCTTCGCGTCATATGCCTTCGGTGTTATTAGGTCAATTCTTCGCGCTCGCTGCGCTCCGCTCAGTCCCGCAAGCGGGTTCCCAGTTTCGCTTCGCTGTCATTTGTTGTAATAGGTAAAGGACAAAGGAAAACAGATAGAAGTCAGAGGAAAGAAGAAAGGGATTTTTCTGTGGGAGCGGCTTTCAGCCGCGATCTTACGATTTCAACGATTTGAACGGCTTGAACGACCCATGACCAATAACCCATTACCTAAATTTAGGCATTTGAGGCATTTGAGGTATTGGTAATGTCATCAGACATTGATCTAAGAGATCCTGACTGGCTGCTAAGACGCATTCACAAGTTTCGCCAGGAAGTCCAACATGTAGAACGGGAGTATCTCGAGCTTAGGACACTTTTGCGAGATGCGGAGGCCGCCCTCAGAGCTGAACCCGAGGACGGAGAGATGCGTGTTCGGGTACATTATCTTAAAGGAAGAATGGAAGATCTCGAGAGACGGCATCCCTGGCTTGTATCAGGTAAAGCACCGGAAATAGCTTTTTGGGCCCCCCCGGCGGGATAAAAATTAACAAATGCCTAAAGTGTCTAAAATGTACTAAAATGCCTAAAATTTGCAATCCGCACTCTTAAATCTCACATCTCACATCCCACATTCGCAATTACTTCCCTATGCCCCATGCTCTATGCCCTATGCCTCCCGTCTCCTGGATTCTTCTCCTAAGGGTTTACAAATCTTTTTCGAATTTCCTCAACCCTCTTGCGATTTACTCCCAAATCTGAATACCCGGTCCTCGATGCCGACCGCACATTTATGATCTTTTTTTGATCATCGAATGAAAATTCCACATCATCTACGAAGCCGAAGAGGACGGATTTAAAAGTCGCGTGGATGTAATTCATTTCAGCCGTGAGAATCTTCGAACGCTTCATTGAATTTATTACCGAGATGAGTTTTTCTCTCGCCTCCTCACGGGTGGCCTTATATGCCAAGGGTGCCGCGTAGTGAGATTCGTCTTCGCTCAAGGAGGAGACGCAGTTGGGGGACTTAGGACAGGGTGCAAGCCTGTCGTTAGTTTCGCCCGTTCCTACGGTCTGATTCGTCGAGCACGCCGATAAGATAAAGGTCAAAGCAAGCATGAACAAGTATCTCCTTTTCATTTTTTGTCAACCTTTCTAGATAATCCAGCCAGAATTTTTACAACTGTTTTTGAATGGCCTCCCATATAGCCTGTTTTCTGAACCGAAATATCCTTTGGAGCTGAGCGGCAACAAATGGATAGGCTATCTCTCCAAGAGGCCACAAGGGTAGTTGATACCAGACCTCGTCCACAATCTCAGTATTTTTATTCTGCTCATAGAATCGATGAATATGGACCCACAGCTTATAGGGGCCTTGAATCTGCTCATCAACAAATCGATGGGGCGGATTCCAGTTGGTTATTCTGGCACGCCAGGCAATTGGTAGGCCGTAAAGGCGAAGCCGATAATCAATCTCGGTTCCCTCTTTAATCGTAAAGGGCTGCGGGGTGACAATGCGAAAACTCAGTTCCGGGGGTGTAATTATCTCCAAGCTTGAGGCATCGGCGAAGAAACGAAAAGTTTCGTCAATCTCCAGAGGTACCATAGTCGACGTTTTGAGCCGGTGCGTTTTTGCCATGAAATACTCTGAAGTTTACCCCAATCGTAATTCGATAAAGATGTTTTCTATAAAAGGTAAGCTTATCTCCCATGCAGTCAACCCATCTCGAAGCCTTGTATCGGGTCCTTGACAATACCTTCAGTGGACCTTATATCACAACCAACAAAACAAAGGAGGAGAAAACAATGAAAGTAAAAGTAAAATGCTTTGCCACGCTCGCAGACGCTGATACCTGCGATTATAAAGATAGCATAGAATATGACGTTTCCGAGAGTGCTACGGTTGATAGTTTGGTCGATCGTTTAAACATAGCAAAAGAGGAAATTAAAATAGTTTTTCGTAACAACAAGGTGGTAGATTTCGACACCCCTCTGGCAGAGGGCGACCAGCTGGGCTTTGCCCCTGCAGTGGGTGCCATGTAGATAGGTAATTGTAACCGTCGAGCGATCACAGCGCCTTAATACGAGTTTTCAACCACATGTTAAACAAAAGACGCGGTAAATTATTTCTTGTATTTACTGCCCTAATCATGATGATGGGCTGCAGCACAGCCGATCTGTCTACGGACAATTTAAGGGATCAAGACGCACAACCAGACTTGCGAGAGAAGGCTATAACAATTTTCGAGCGATCTTTGAACGCAAGGGGTGGATACGACACATACAAATCCTTCAACTCCGTCCGCCTCAGGGGCACTGATCTATGGCATTCGAGCTTTGTGAGATTTTTTACTCCCGTCACGGAGCAAGCACAAAAATTCGAAGTCAAGTTTTCGATTGCAGGAAACGACATTAAATACCTTTTTTCAAATGGTAAGCGGAAAGGGCAGTTTATCGGCGTTGAAGATGGCAAGCCCTACAAAGCCATAGAAGGAGAAAAGGAGTTCACTGACAGTTCCAAAATTAGGATTTATCTGGAACCTTTAACGCATTATTTCAAATGGCCGTTCAACCTATATGAGAGCCCAGTATTACTTTATGCAGGTGAAAGAGAGATAGAGAATGAGACTTACCAGCTCCTTTTCGCAAGTTCAGGAGGGGTTGCAGCCTCCCCGGAGCACGACCAGTATGTGATCTACATAAATAAGAAAACTTACCATGTAGATTACATTGACTTTACCCTCCGATCGCTGTTTGAGTCATACAAGGGAACCTTGCATTACCGTGACTTCAGGACTGTTCAAGGTCTCGTGGTTCCATTCTTCATAGGCGCCTCGGATACGATAGAGAACAAAGATTTCGTCCATGAATTTCTTTTCAGCGAGATTCAGTTCATCACCTCTCCCTGATCTCCCTCCAATCCGCCGCCCACTGGTAAAAAAACACTTTCATATCGATAGTAGTGTTTTTCCCCCCTAAATCTCACCACCGCAACTACAAAACCAAGTGTCTTCTCTCGATTTTTTCCAGGGCGTTGCGAAGTGGTAAAAAAATAGGCTGGGGAATGTGGTTCAGGGAGACCCACCGCCACTCCTCACACTGGAGTGGCTCTACAACAATTGCCTCTCCAGATTCGTATTCTGACTTAAAGAAGAGAGTGATGTAGTGGAGGCCCTCGTCGTGAAAAACATCGTTGGTAAAAACCACCGGGCTTATGTTCTTGATGATGAGTCCTGTCTCTTCAAGGACCTCTCTCTTGCAGCATGCTTCAAATGACTCCCCAGGTTCCAAATGCCCACCGGGCAGAGCCCAGGTAGCCGCACCGTGAGATCCTTTTCTTTTACCCACAAGGATTTTACCGTCTTTTTTGATAAATACGCCAACTCCCACTTGAGGCCCTTTCACTTGTTCCCTCCATTCTCCTTTCTCAGTAAACCCTAAACTAAGACCTAAGATGGGGCCTTGCAACGAACTTATTGACCTTGGAGAGCTTACTTGACCAAATCATCTGAGGAGTTCTTCCAGCTTAGACTGCAAAGTGGATACTAGAATTAGCTAAGCTAAAGGGTAGTGTTGACAGCAGAGATTGCGTGACTTAGCTTAATACCAACTTAGCCCAAAAAAGTCACACAGGCTGATTAGTGGATTTCTATCAAGCCAGAGGAGGAGAGAAAATGTCAGATGAAATTGAACGGGGGAAGGCCTTTGTTAAGGTGAAAGATGCAGCAGGTAACGATTGGCTGTGTCCTTTGGATGCCTTGATGGATCCCAAGGATGCCAGTGATGAAGAGCTTAACAGTTGTGTGGATGATGCCACGGTGGGCAGATACGCCGGAGACATCAAGATTGTAGACTAAGGTTTCAGTATTCAGATTTCAGATTTTTTGTTTTTCCTCTCTGACACCTGAAACCCCCGAGATTTGGTACTTGGCGTTTGGGATTTCATTATTCCACTACTCCATTGGTCAGGATACCTTTTGGGCTTGGTAACGAGCTTCAGCCTCTTGCTTGACGGAGGCAAGGAGCTTTCTGGTAAGACTGTGAAGACGTCGGGGAACCAGGATCAGTCTCGCCAGCCAGAGTAGGGGACCATCAAACTCTTCGTGGCTGATAAGAGTCACCCTGCCATTTATCTCTCGAAACGTCCAGGTGTGAACCGCGTGAATCCCGAGACGTTCTCCCTCCCAGACGACCTTCTGTCCCGGTTCGCACTCGGTGATGCGCGGCTTTACTTTGATCGGTAGAGTAAATGGCCTAACCACGAAGGAGAAACAGGCGCCAGCCGCCATCTCCTCGCCTTCGATCAAGTGACAGCTCTGACAGGCGGTATTCCAATCGTCCCATTCTTCCAGGGCGGAAAAGACAGCCCAGACAAAGGGCATAGGGGCTGCGATCTCAATCTCTTCTCTTATTAGCATAACTTTAGCTCCGGCCTTGCATACCGGGGTTACCGGCACTATATGTAAGCATAAGCTAAGTGTTTGGTATGAATTTGTGCAAGCGAAAACAATATAGGTACGATGCTTCAATCTGGCAAGACAGTAATGAGGCTATTGCCTGGGCAAACTTACTGTAAAGAGGGCTAAAGAGTGCCGAAGAAAAAGCCAAAAATTCTCGTCACTGGTGCCTCCGGTTTCATTGGAGAAGAGG
>Ga0224502_10000733_pt1 | contig 11240 bp, 7 predicted proteins | sample SF_Oct11_sed_USG_5_FD_169104 | JGI IMG/M metagenome (GOLD analysis project Ga0224502, IMG submission 169104) | Sediment microbial communities from San Francisco Bay, California, United States - SF_Oct11_sed_USGS_13 | ecosystem: Environmental > Aquatic > Marine > Sediment | place: USA: California... | reverse complement strand
GTCGATGAATACGGCGAACTCACGGGCATCGTTACCCTGGAGGACCTGCTGGAAGAGATCGTCGGCGATATACGCGATGAAACGGACATTGAGCTTGAAAAGGATACGTTGGTTGTACTCAGTGATGGCCAGTGGCTCGCAGACGGGCTGCTCTCTCTTGCCGATGTCGAACATGCGATCGGTTTGAAGGTTCCGGCCGAACTCGATGCCAACACCCTGTCAGGCCTGTTCATGACACGTCTGGGGCGTATGCCGGAAGTGGACGACACAATTGACGAAACAGATTTCCGGCTTACAGTACGTTCGCTGGAAGATCGGCGTGTAAGCCAGGTAGCCATCATGAGAATATCGGAAACAGAGGTTCTTTCCGCGGGTGGCGGCGAGGGGAACACCTGAGCCGCGCGCAGATCAGGCCACTGCCCCTGGATTTCCAAGCTTGTATGACAGGTCTTCGCTAAACAACGCCAGTGACTGCCGGATCAGTTCCAGTTTGGCGCTGCGTAGCGGGTAGGTGCAATAGACTTGACGTTTGATAGTGGGGGCATCCCTGATGATGTGCAGTTTCTCATTGGCCAGCTGGGCTGCCACCATCTGCAGGGGCAGATAGGCATAACCGCCTATATCAACCAGATAAGACAGCGCCATCTTCGCCTGCGAAACCCGCACCCGCGGTTCGGGGGCATCGGGAAACAGGCGTCTGTGGTCCAGTGCATGAGCAAGCCCCCAATCCACCATCAGGTAGTCGTCGGCCAGGACAGCGTCGACACCGATATCGGCCCCGGACCCCACCAGTACAAGTTCGATGTGCCCGATCTGCTCAATCTGCAGGACCTCGAGTTGTGCCGGTTCGAGCATGAACGCCAGGTCCAGCAGACCGTCAAGCATGCGCCGGGTCAATATTTCGGGAGAATGGGATTCCGCAATGATGGCCAGCTCCGGCTGGTGCCGGCGCAGGCGGTGAAACCATTCCTGCAGCAGCACATCCCAGAGTCGCAGGCTGCCTCCCACACTGAGTTGCTGGCCGGTCCTGCCGTAGCCAACTTCCTGGCGCGCCTTGCGCCAGCCCGAGATCAGCACATCGGCATGCCGGAGCAGGCGGTTTCCCTCTGGAGTCAGCCTGATATTTCGGCGCTGGCGATCGAACAGCCGCACCCCCAGCACCGCCTCCAGCTGCTTGATACGGGCGCTAACCGCCGCCTGTGTCAAATGCAAGGCCTCGGCTGCCTCGCCAAAGTGGCGGGTCCGGCTGACTTCCAGGAAGGTCCGTAGCAGTTCCAGATCCATGCGGTTTTATAACAAATATATTTTGTTAATACGACAATTTTTAATAGTTATATTTATCTTTCCTAATCTCTGTATCGTGCCGTTCGCAACGTTCAGTCCGCGTTGCCTAACCACGACTGACGGAGATTACCTATGTCGGGAGAAACGACACAGACACAAGAGGATACGAGCCACCCGCGGCAGGCCCTGTATGAATTGCGCGATGATCAGCTCGTTCGGCTGGTACAGCAGCGGGGGCTGGGCTGGAAGCTGGCCAGGGATGTGCTGTTCGGTCGACACCGGTGTGGCGTGGTGACCCATTGCATGTCACGCCTGGGACATTACCAGGACGCACAGGATGTGACCCAGCGGGTGTTGTTGCGTGCCCTGGCCGCACTCGGCCGCTTCGAGGGCCGCTCGGCGTTTCGAACCTGGCTGTATGCCATCACCGAGAACGAGTGCCGGACATTTCTGGTTCAACGAGCGCGTTACGTACAGACTGAACATATCGAGAGACTGGTTGAACTGTTCGAAACCGGGGCCGCAAACGAATTGGATACCCTCATGGTGCAGGACGCCGTTGCGATCGCGCTGGCACAAGTGTCACCCCTGGCGCGGCAGGTGTTGCGGTTACGTTTCTTCGAGGATCGCACCCTGGAAGAGATCGCTGCTGTGCTAGCCATCAGCCTGAGTGCAGCGAAGATGCGGCTGTATCGGGCACTGGACCAGTTTAATCTTAGCTACCAGGCCCAGGTACAGCCAGCCTGACCCGCCTGCCAGCATCGCTGGCGATACACTAGGACGAGTGATGGCGGCTCAGACTGCTGAATTCTATTAACCGCGCCCGCGGGTGCGGGTACCCGTCGTCTTGCCGCCAACTTCCTGCTTGCGCTTTTCCAGAAACTGGATGATTTGGCTGGCGATGTCTTTGCCAGTTGCGTTCTCGATACCCTCCAGACCGGGTGAGGAATTGACCTCCATCACTACGGGACCGTGATTGGCGCGCAACAGATCCACACCAGCCACACTCAGCCCCATGGTCTGTGCTGCACGGACAGCCGTCGAGCGCTCTTCGGGGGTGATCTTAATGAGGGTTGCGGAACCGCCACGATGCAGGTTGGAGCGAAACTCGCCTTCCCTGCCCTGACGCTTCATGGCAGCCACAACCTTGTCGCCCACGACGAAACAGCGAATATCCGCCCCACCGGCCTCGCCGATGAATTCCTGTACCAGGATATTTGCGTGCAGGCCCATAAAGGCCTCGATAACGCTTTCCGCGGCTTTTTGTGTCTCGGCCAGAACCACACCTATGCCCTGCGTCCCCTCGAGAAGCTTGATCACGAGGGGGGCACCGCCGACCATAGAAATCAAATCCTGAATGTCGTCAGGCTTGTTGGCAAAACCGGTGACTGGCAGGCCGATACCTTTGCGCGACAATAGCTGAAGCGAGCGTAATTTGTCCCGCGAGCGGGATATCGCAACCGATTCATTAAGGGGCAATACCCCCATCATTTCGAACTGCCGTAGTACAGCGGTACCATAAAAGGTCACAGAGGCACCAATGCGTGGAATCACGGCGTCGAACCCTTCCAAAGCAACGCCCTTGAAATGCACCTGTGGTTTATGGGATGCAATATTCATATAACAGTGCAGCACGTCAAGCACCCTGACCTCATGACCGCGCTTCCTGGCCGCTTCAGTCAGCCTGCGAGTGGAATACAGCTTGCTATTGCGGGACAGAATCGCGATTTTCATGCCATATATCCTCTTGTTTATGCTGGCCGGTAACCTGGTTGGTATTGACTGGTTTGATCGACGAATGACGATCGCCTGGCTGGGCATTGTGTATGGACTACCTGTGAGATATCAGACCGTGCAGGGTCTCGAATAGTCACATCCGGAGTTGAGTACGAGTGCCGGCTGTCTAATTACCGTTGCAATGGGTCCTGCCGGGAATACCTCGCTGCAGCGCCGCAGTACCGGCATGAAGATGGACCAGCCCAAGACAGGTGAAACACGCTATTAAATCGTTGCTTTTGCGGGTCCGTTGCCATGATGCATAAACATGTATGTCCTGCTGGGGAAACGGAAGCGAGATACCTTCATCATCGAAGCGCTTCTTCACAGCCCTGGTGATAAACCAGTAAGCTGTCCAGTATTCACTCGTCTTTACCCAGGGTCGAACAATGAAATCAACGGAGGAATCACCCAGGGTGTGCAGTTGTATCACAGTCGGTGGTTCATCCAACACGAGCTCATAGTTGTCGACAATTTCATGTAGCACCTTTTCGGCCAGCTCAATATTATCGTCACAGCCGATGCCGAACAGCATGTCGATACGGCGTATGATCTCGGTATTCATATTTCGGATAACAACCCCCAGATTTTCTTGTTGGGGACTATTACGCGCTGATTTTTAAAGGTAGTGATCGTAGTCGACACCAGGTTCATCTGTCTCACCTTGCCCCTAACGCCGCCTGCCTCGATAGCATCATCCACATCAAAAGGTCTATAGATCAGTATCATTACGCCTGTGGCAAAGTTCGAAAGTGTCTCCTGCAGTGCAAACCCGATTCGGTATTTTCCTGGGCCCAGACAGGTACAGCCACGATAAACAGGTCAAGCCATAGGATTTCCCGATTCACACCTGGGCGGGATCACCTGATATTGGTTGTCTTTAACCGCGATCGCTCGCTCGCACGTACAGGATGTGCTGGGCCATATCCGCGAAACATACACAGGTGCTGAACTGGTCGTTCTTATCTAATTCAAAGCTTTTATATCAGGTGATGATTGCGGCAGTTACAGGCTAGCGTTCATCTGCCAGCCGCTGGACAATCCGTTAACGTCTCAGAACCACTTGCGCCAGCGGAAGAACAGCCACTGCCCTGCCCCGACCAGCACCATCAGCACCACGACGATCGCGAACGCCGCAGGGAAGTCCGAACCAGGAATACCCCCCACGTTGATGCCCAGCAGGCCGGTCAGAAAGCTCAGCGGCAGGAAGATGGCGGCGATCATGGTGAGCAAATACATGCGCCGGTTGGTCAGCTCGGCCAGCCTGTTCTGCAATTCCTCGTGGGTGACCGATGCCCGGTCCCGTGCCTCGTCGAGGTCCTCGATGAAGCGGGTCATGCGATCGGTCAATTCCCGGATTCGCATCCGCACGGAATCATCCAGCAGGGCACTGCGTTCGCTGAACAGGCGTCCCAGGGCCTCGCGCTGGGGGGCAAGGTAGCGACGCAATGCGACGGCCTGGCGGCGGACGCTGGACAAGGCGAAGCGCAGTTCCTGGTGGTTGCCGCTGATGACCTCGTCTTCCAGGCTGTCAACCACGTCCACGACATCATCCACCACGTCACTGATGCGCTCTTCCAGCAGTTCACCGAGGTGCACCAGGAACTCGCCGGGATTGCCCGGGCCGCGTCCCTGGACGATCTGGCTGCGCAGGTCATCGATCGCAATCAGCTTGCGCTGGCCAGTGGAAATGATGCGCCTGTCGTCCATCCAGATCCGCACCGATATCATGTCCTCCGGGTCGGCGCCGGGATTCAGGTTGACGCCACGCAGTATCACCAGCAGCCCCTGTTCCAGCACCAGGCTGCGCGGGCGTGTCTCCTCGGCCAGTATGGCGCCGGCTTCGATGGCGCTCATACCACTGTCACGCCGTACCCAGTCGGCTGCTTCCGCCTGTGAGTAATCCAGGTGCACCCACAGGATACCGTCATCGGGTTGCCAGTCGCGCACCTCGCTCCAGCTCAGTGCGCGGGCCGTTGGCCCCAACAGGTAGGCATTGCCGGGTTCTGTTATCGTCTCGTTCATTGCTCACCCTGGTGTCGGGTCATCGGTATACGGCCACTGTTATCACTCATCCGGTCTGTTGACGAAATTGAATGACGGGTCTGCACTGCGCAGGTGCAGGTCACGTTGCGGAAATGGAATGCTGATCCCGGCTTCAGCGAGCGCGCGGTTAATGGCGAAATTGAGGTCGCTGAGGGTGTCCAGGCGCCTCTCAATGGCCTTAATAAAGCAGCGCAGCTCGAAATTCAGGGAACTGTCACCAAAACCGCGGAACAGCACCTTCGGGGCACCGACCTTGTGACTGTCGGTTATCACCAGTGGGTGCTCGGTGGCAACCTTCAGGAGTATCTCCCGCACCTTCTCCACGTCCGAGCCATAGGCCACGCCGATAGGTACTGTGACCCGTCCCCAGGGATCGTGCAGCACCCAGTTGGTGACCTGGTTGGAGATAAGTTCCGAGTTGGGGACGATGACATCGGCGCGGTCAAAGGTTTCGATCTGGGTGGAACGGATACTGATCTTGCGCACATAGCCTTCAGTGGAACCAACGATAATCCAGTCACCGGTGCGAATCGGGCGCTCGAACAGCAGGATGATGCCGGAGATGAAGTTGTTGACGATGTTCTGCAGGCCGAAGCCGATACCGACCGAGAGTGCGCCGGCGATAATGGCGAGGTTGGTAAAGCTGAATCCGGCGAGCGACAGGCCAATAATGGCGGCGAGGATCATCCCGACATAGCCGCTGATGGTGACAATGGCTTCCTTTGCCCCGTGGTCGAAGCGCGACTTGGCGACCAGGCTGGGCAAGGCCTCGTTCCTGAGCCAGCGTACCGAGGTAACCAGCAGCGCGAAGACGCCGATACCCACGGCCCACTGCAGAGGTGCGATACGCAGCGTACCGACCTGTACACCCTCGGTGACGGTCTCCCTGAGCCAGGACCAGATGGTATCTGAATAGCCCCACAGGCCGACCACACTGACCGCAAAGGCAAGCCACAGGGTCAGCATCACCAGCAGTCTCAGCCAGATCAGGCCCGGGACCGGCTCCCCGGCCTGCAGACTGAGTTTTTCACGCATCTGCCGGACCCAGCTATAGCGGCCTTCATCCATGCCGTCGAAGAACTCCCGCAGCAGCGTGTTGGCAATCCACACAATCAGGACCAGCAGTGCCGTGCCCAGCAGACCCTTCACTAAATAGATAGACAAGTTGCGGAAACCCAGCAGTTCGCTAATCAGTGTAGCCAGCAACAGGGCAACGAGAATCCCGCGCAGCTTGGCGTTGCTGAACGGCGCGGGTGCCCTGTGCATGGCCAACACCAGCCATACCAGGATGACGATCAGCACGGCCAGGTAGACAGCACGCGCGGCATACCATTGCTCATCCGATACGGCCTCATGGATCTCGGTATAAAAGGCCAGGATCGCGACCAGTCCCAGCAGCAGCAGACCGTGCAGATGCCTTGCAAGCGCCCGGGCATAGTCCTGGTCGAGCGCCAGGAAATGGCTGGCGGGTGCGCAGGGATTGAGAAACACCCGGATGCAGGTCAGGCCTGCCAGATAGATGAGTACACTCACCAGGAGACCGATCGCCGGGGGGATCGGGACGGTGGGCAACTCAATAGCCAACCAGCCGGTCATGGCAATAAGCATGAGAAACACCGGCAGACGCCCGGCCAGGCAGGCCTGCAGTGATGCGCCCAGTCGGGCCGTGATGTCGTCACCGCTGCGGTGCTCGGACCGGCGGCGCAGCTGCCGGCCCCACCAGAAGCCGAGCCCCAGGGCGATGGCGCTCACCATGGCCAGCACCAGCCAGCTGCCGGGCGACAGCTTCTTCAACTGCATGCGCTCCAGCAGGAAGGACTCGATGCCCGTCAGCAGTTGCCGCGGTTGGTATAGGCTCAGGGGTGAGGCTTCCCAAAGCCTGGGGCCACGCTCAAGCAGGTAGCTCTTCTTGATGGCCTGCTGGTGCGCTCTCATCTGGTCGGCAAGCATTCTGGCCTCCAGCTGGATGGCACGGCATGTGGTCAGCTGGGTTTCGTGCTCTTCCAGGCGTAGGTGTATTTCGAGGCTGGGTGTCATGCCCTCGCCACCGGGCGTTGTCACGGCCTCACCCGGTACCTCCAGTCCCTTCTTGAGTTTCTCGATGTCATCGGATCGGGCATCGGCGCATTTCTGTGCCTGCGCACGTACCTCAGCGAGTCGCTTGAGCTGGGCGTTGAACAACCCGGCATCGCCCGACCCGCTTTCGAAGGAGGCCAGGGCCTGTTTCGCCACCGTGATGACGTCATTTGCCGCCTTGGGCCAGTCAGTCTCCGATGCTGCCAATACCGACGCGGTGAAAAACGTAAGTACGAGTGAGAGACCTAGGCCCCGCAGGATGCCTGCATTGAACGGCGCGCTGTGTTTCATGTGTGCTGATCTCCCACCTGCCGCAGGCAAACGTGTCAGTCTTGCGGTTGAAATACATTAGCTCCGGTTGAGGCCTCGGGCAAGAACATTATGCGCTCATAGAGCGCGCTCGAGCCGGGGAAAAACAGGCTGGTGTTCAGATGTACATCCCGTTGCTGGAAAGCGATGACGATTCCCGGCGATGCCCCGCAAGGCTTGATAAACGCTATCTGCTTTGTCGAAAAAAGATATCTGTCCCAAAGAATGCCGCCCGCTTGTTACCGTCCACAAAGGGATGATTCATTGGCAACGACTCAAACAGCAGCGTTTACTCCTGCTGTATGCGGATGTCCAGCGGCCGGCTGGTGTCCAGGTGCACATCCCGTTGCGGGAAGGCAATGACGATGCCCGCTGCATTGAACTTCCTGTTGATTTCAATATGCAGCTCACTGATAGTGATTACGCGGTAATCCAGGTTATCTATATAACATCTCAGGATCAGCGCCAGTGCGTTGTCACCGAAGCTCTCGAAGGTAACGAAGGGTGCCGGATCCTCGATGACATGCGGATTCTCCTTGGCGACCTCCAGCATCAGCTCCATCGCCTTGTCCACGTCACTGCCGTAGGCCACGCCAACCGGGATCAGCAAACGCACCGTCTGGTCGGACAGTGACCAGTTGAGCAAACGCTGGGTGATGAATTCCTTGTTGGGGACCAGCAGTTCTTTCCGGTCCCAGTTACGGATGGTCGTGGCACGGATCTGGATTTTGGTCACCACGCCGTCGGTATCCCCTACCGTTACAATGTCGCCGACCCGAATGGGTCGCTCGAACAGGATGATCAGGCCGCAGATAAAATTGGCCACGATCTCCTGCAGGCCAAAGCCGATGCCCACACCAAGGGCGGCGACCAGCCACTGGATCTGTCCCCAGCTGCCACCAATCATGCCGAGTGCGACCACAATACCCAGACCCACGATGACATAGCGTGACAGGGTTATGGTTGCGTAGCGTCCCCCCGGGGTCATCCTGAGGTGTCTCAGCAGCATGATCTCGAGAAAGGCCGGAAACCGCCGGGTCGCGATCCCGGTGCCAATCAGAATCAGGATTGCCAGTGACACATCCGCGAGCGTGATCGGCACTTGCTGGTCGACCCCGTCAACGTTGGCGGTGTGATGCCAGAGGTCGATCCCCTTGAGGATGCCGAATGCAGGCAGCACGTCTGACCAGATGACCCAGACACCGATGATGCCGATGATCAGCATGGCCATATTGAGCAGCTTGCGGCTCTCGTCACTCAGGGCGACGTAGTCGATCTTCGGCTCTTCCAGTTGATCCGCCACCACTTCCCCGCCAGGTGTGGCGGATTCCTTTATTTCACGAGCTGCACGAGCGGCCTCACGGCGCTCAACCGCCGCGTCAAAGGCCAGTTTACGGCGCGTCATCTGCAACCAGCGCACAATCAGCTGGTGGATGACCGTCAGGATCAGGACCAGCCAGAGGGTATCAACGAGACTGCGCAGCAAAGTGCCGGCTGTATACAGATACCCCACGATAACCAGGACCGCCAGGCTAACTGGAATTGCCACGGCCAGTACCGGCCAGAGATAACGCAGGCGTGTGTACAAGGCCTTCGGATTTCGCGCCATGAATGTCTGCAAGGCGCCGCGCTTTGGATCGAGCACCCGGTAGAAAAAATAGGCCAGCGTGAGCAACAACAGCACAAAGGCAAACCGGCCGACACCCCCGCCCATGATGGCGGAGTCATACTTGATGATCAGCACGGCGATGAATGAGGCCGGTATAAATGTACTCAGTAAAATATACAGCTCACGGCGCAGTGTTCGCAGCCTTTCGGCTGGCCAGCGGAAATGGGCCTCTGCCAGGCCGCCAGATGCACACAGCACGCGAAAAGTCAGCAGGAAAAAAAATGTCGGTGCGACCCAAAGCAATCCCTGGGAAACGGCCTTGGTGAAATCCGCTGCGTCCAGGGAGGCCCCCAGTTGCCAGCCGGACACCCATGCCAGTACCGGCCACGGGGCAGCCAGTAGCACGGTGAGGGTCAATGCCTTCAGGGTGTAGGTGTAGTGGTCTGTTCTGGGTCGACCAATCTTTTTGCCGGTCTGGACCAGGGCACTGCGCATCTTCCTTGTCCTCAACAGTAGTACCGCTAACAGCAGGGTTACCGGCAAAAAGACGGGCGAATGTGTCAATTGCTCGATGAGCGTTTTGAGTACACCCCGCCAATGGGTCGGGGAAAGCAGCTGGATGATCTGCCCCGGGACTGCCTGCAACATCTCCAGGTTGGGTGCACTGATACTGCGTATCCAGAGCAGGCGTTCATCAAGATAAGCATTGTAGGCCTCCACCGTATCTAGCAGCTGGCGCTGCGCGAAGTCCAGTTCGCCCAGGGAGCGCAGGTAGGCCTGGTTGAGCGCGGCTGCCTTGTCGAGCAAGGCCCGGCGACTGGTCACGAGTTCAGTCAGTTGCGCATGGATTTCACGCGCAGTTTCATCCGCCAGGTCAGTGGTGAGTTCGGTGACATAATCAGGAATACTACGCAGATTCCTGCGCTGTTCCTCGAACTGTATCAGGCGCAGGCCGGCTTCGGTCGTTTTCTGTTCCCGGGCCCGGGCCTGTTTGCGATAAATTCCAGGACCCGGGAGACTTCTGCGCTGCTCCAGTAGTACCCGCCCCAGTGCCTGGCTCAAACCGGCGAGTTCCAGTTTTTGCCGGGTACTGCGGAACACATCATCGATCCGTTTGGCTTCCTTGTTTGCAGCCTCATCTTCGGCGGATATCCGGTCCAGGTCTGCCGCCAGCGAGGTGAGCTCCTCGCTCAGGGCTGCATTATCTTCCGCCAGTTTCTGAACCAGTGGATGCTTGCCGAGCGCCTCGCGTTCCGCCTTCTCGGCTTCCGACTTGGCCTGCTCCGCATCAGCGAGCCGTCTCTCGCTGACCATTCCCTCGAGTAACTTGATGCGTTTGTCCATGTGCTCAAGACTGCGCGCTGCCTTGTTCCTCCGGGCTTCCAACAGCTCGATGCGCATCGACTGGCTAAGAATCTCCTGGTCTAGCATCAGAATGTCGGTGCGTACCTTGAGGCTCTCGCTTTCCAGAAGCCATTTCCTGGCACTGGCCAGTTCGGGTGACTCATCTGCCGGGGCCGGTAATTTCAGTTCTGCAGCAATGGCCTCCTGCCTTTGTTTTGCCTCGCTGAGCAACCGGCTTGCCGCTGTGGGGCGGTCTGCCTCGTACTGCAACTGCTTTTCGATTTCTGCAAGCTCGATCTCCATGGCAGATCGATTGGCTTTCTCCTTGATCAATTCCTGCTCGATTTCTGCAAGGGGTGTCTGATCCGTAACGTCCGGGGTGACCTCGGGCAAGGTTCTCTCTGCTTCCTCGAGTTGATCGAGGATGGCCCTGGTTTCCTGAGGCGCAGTTTCCCTTGCCTGGCGAAAGGTCTCGACGGCTGTGTTGTTGGAGTTGGCCTTTTCCTGGAAGGCAAGTGCCTTGCGATACAGCTCGGTCAGTTTGCCTTTGGTTTCCGCGTCCAGGGTGGTCGATGCCTCGACTTCCTGGATCTTGCTTTTCAGGGTATCAGGTGAAACCGCGGCAGTGGTTGTATCCTGGAATGGTGTCGCGGGGTCTGCTGCGTGGCCCGGGTGGACAGGAATAGCCAACGCAAGCAAGATGAGTAACCGAAACAGTGCAGATCCTGGTTTCATAAAGCAGAGGCTCCAGCAGCTGTCGTCACCGGCGTGTTGGCGGTTTATTGATCACGCTGTG
>Ga0224502_10000732_pt1 | contig 11247 bp, 8 predicted proteins | sample SF_Oct11_sed_USG_5_FD_169104 | JGI IMG/M metagenome (GOLD analysis project Ga0224502, IMG submission 169104) | Sediment microbial communities from San Francisco Bay, California, United States - SF_Oct11_sed_USGS_13 | ecosystem: Environmental > Aquatic > Marine > Sediment | place: USA: California... | reverse complement strand
CGATTGACGGCCTCCGTTCCCGAATACGGCTTTCGTTCAGTCTGACGGTCGGGAGCGGACGCTTTCCTGCGTTCGGCGGATCCGCCAAAACCGCCCCGGGGGTGCAGTTCCTGGCGCCCCAGTGCTTTCATGTGCAACCAATCCGGAATACCGCTAAAATCCCGCACCCAATTGGCAGATCAGGCCGTCCCCGGAACGGAGTCCCAATGCGCACACTAATAGTCTCCACGATTCTCAGCCTCATCGCGTCGGCAGCCGCTGCCGACACCCGCCTCCTGAGATTCCCGGACCTGCACGGGGATACGGTCGTGTTCACGTACGCGGGCGATCTGTGGCTCGCCGGCACGGACGGCGGCGACGTGCGCCGGCTCACTTCCCATCCGGGCCAGGAACTGTTTGCGCGGTTTTCGCCGGATGGCCGGCATGTCGCGTTTACCGGCCAGTATGACGGCGGCGAGCAGGTCTACGTGGTTCCCGTCACCGGCGGCGAACCGAGGCGCCTGACCTGGTATCCGTCCGAGGGTCCGTTGCCCGCCCGCTGGGGCTACGACCACCAGGTCTACGGCTGGACACCGGACGGCGAGGCAGTGCTGTTCCGCTCGCTCCGCGAGGGATTCAGCCTGACGGACTCCCGCCTGTACACGGTGAAATTGTCGGGCGGCCTGCCGGAGCCGCTGCCCATGGCGGTTTCCGGCGCCGGCGTGCTGTCGCCCGACGGCGAACGGGTACTATTTTCTCCCCTGTTCCGCGACTTCCGCACCTGGAAGCGATACGAAGGTGGCTGGGCACAGGACCTGTTCATATTCGAGCTCGACGGGTCGGGCTCGCAGAACATCACGGACCACGTGCGCACCGATCGCGACCCGATGTGGATGGACGACGGCATCTTCTTCGTCTCCGACCGCGACGACTATTTGAATATCTACGCTTACGACGCCGCCAGCGGACAGACCCGCCAGCTGACCCGCCACGAGGGCAGCGACGTGCGCTGGGCGAGTGACGACGGGTCCCATCGTATCGTCTACGAGCTGGACGGTGCGCTGCACATACTCGACGTTCGCGACGGCGACGATCGTCAGCTCGCCATCACGGTGCCGGCCGACACCGGCTTCCGACTGGGCGAACTGGTCAGCGTCTCGCAGTATCTCGAATCCTTCGATGTCAGTCCGAACGGCGAGCGGGTACTTGTCGCTGCGCGCGGCGAAGTATTCTCGGTGCCCGTCGAGCACGGCGTTTCCCGCAACCTGACCGCGAGTCCCGGGGCTCACGAACGCGAAGTGGCCTGGTCTCCCGGAGGCGACCGTGTCGCATGGATTTCCGACGCAAGCGGCGAAGAAGAAATTTACCTGGCCGAACATCTCGGGCAGGCTGCGGCAACCCGGGTGACGAACGAGTCGTCGATCCGGCTGTACAACCCGGTATTCTCGCCGGATGGCAGCAGGATCGTTTACGGCGATTCGGAAGCGAGGATCTTCGTCGTCGACAGCGACGGCCGCAACAAGCGGCAGATCGCCGACGACGCGGGATTCCCGCAGCACGACTATTCCTGGTCTCCGGATTCCCGCTGGCTCGCCTATTCGATGGAAGATCCGAACGGCTACCGCTCGCTCTATATCTGGGATGCCGCATCCGGCGACTCGCGGCGCATCACGGACGAGATGTTCAGTGAGTACAACCCGGTGTTCGCGCCCGGCGGCGGCCAACTCTTCTTCCTGTCGGACCGCATGTTCGCTCCCCAGATCGACCTGCTGGAGTGGAACTACGCAAACAACCGGCAGACCGGCATCTATGCGATGCTGCTCGATGCGGCAGCCACGAATCCGTTTGCGCCGCGCAACCTCGAAGGCATGCCCGAAGAAGAGGAGAAAGACAAAGACGGCAAGAACAAAGATTCCGCGCCGCCGAAAGTCGAGATCGAATTCGACGGCCTCGCCGACCGCGTGGCCCGCGCCCCGATCGATTTCGATAATCTCGGCAGCCTGTCGGCGACCGAAGAACATTTGCTGTTCGTTGGCACCCCGGCATTCTTCTACGGCCGCGAAATAGAACCCGGTCCGCAGCTGCGGGCCTATTCTTTCGAGGACCGTGAAGTCTTTCCGATAGCCGACAAGGTGGATGCGTACTCGCTCGCGGCTACCTCGAAGCAGGTCGTCGTAAACCAGGAGGGCACGCTGAGTCGCCTCGACATCAAGAAGGATGAACAGGAAGCGAAAAAGGCGGATCTCGACAGCCTGACGGCGCATCGCATTCGCGCCGAGGAATACGAGCAGATCTTCGACGAGGTATGGCGGCGCTTCCGCGATCACTTCTACGTCGAGAACATGCACGGCTACGACTGGGTGGCGCTGCGTGACCGTTACCGGCCGCTGCTCGATCACGTCGCACATCGCGCGGACCTGAACTACCTGATCGGGGAGATGATCGCGGAACTGAATGTGGGCCACGCCTATATCGCGGGCGGCGACATTGCCGGCTCGGAACGCTCGAGCGACGCCCTGCTCGGCGCGACTTTCGAACTTGACGAGTCGGCCGGCCTTTACCGGATAGCAGCGATCTACGCCGGCCAGAACGAGGAAGACAAGTACCGCTCGCCACTGACCGAGCCCGGGGTAGATGCGAGGGCCGGAGATTATGTCCTCGCGATAAACGGTCGGCCACTGACAGCAGAGATCAACCCGTACTCGCTCCTCAAAGGGCAAGGCGGCCGTTTGCTGGAGATCTCGCTCGCCGACAATGTCCGCGGCAAGGATCGTCGCACGGTGCTCGTGAACCCCGTTGCCAGCGAGAACGACCTGCTATACCTGCGCTGGGTGGCGGCTAACCGAGAGCGGGTGGCCAGCGAGACCGACGGGCGAATCGGCTACCTGCACATTCCCGACATGGGTGCTGCGGGCATATACGAGTTCACGAAGTGGTTCTATGGCCAGGTGCGCAAGCAGGGACTGATCATCGACGTGCGCGGCAACGGCGGCGGCAACGTTTCGCAGTTCGTCATCAACCGCCTCGCTCGCGACCTGGTGTTCATGGGCTACGACCGGGGTATCGACAACCTGGACACCTACCCCAATGTCGTCTTCACGGGTCCGCTGGTCGCGCTGCTGGACGAAGACTCCGCGTCGGACGGCGATATCTTCCCGGCGGCATTCAAGGCCATGGAACTCGGCCCGCTGATCGGCAAGCGGAGCTGGGGCGGCGTCATTGGTATTACGAACCTGGGACCGCTGATGGATGGCGGCTCGGTATTCGTGCCGCAGTTCGCGACGGCTTCGGCTGACGGCCAGTGGGCCATTGAAGGCGAGGGCGTCGAACCGGACATCGAGGTCGACAATCCGCCGGAAGCCGTGTTGCGAGGCGAAGACCCGCAGCTGCAACGCGCTATCGAGGAGGCGCTGCAGAGGCTTCGCACGCAGCCGGGTACGCTTCCGCCACGGCCGGCAGACCCGGTGAAGACGCCGGCCCGTGGAATGCCCTGATGCTCTGGAAACACGAGCCGGACGCCGAGCACCTGCAGTCGACGACGCAGGGCACGCTGCTAGGGCACCTGGGCCTCACGATCGAAGGCATCGGCGACGACTGGATCTCCGTCAGGATGCCGGTGGATCAGCGCACCATACAGCCGTACGGCATCCTGCACGGTGGAGCGTCAGTCGCGCTCGCCGAATCGCTCGGCAGCCTGGCGTCGGTGCTGTGCATCGAAGACCCGTCGACGCATACGCCGGTCGGTGTCGAGATCAACGCCAATCACCTGCGGCCGGTACCGGAGGGCCGGTTCGTCATAGGTACTCTCTCCCCGATACGCATCGGCCGACGCATGCACGTCTGGAACATCGAGATACGAGACCCCGAAGAAAGGCTGGTATGTATCAGCCGACTCACGATCATGATCGTCGAGCGTGACTGACAGCTTGTCGCGCAGCCAGGCGAAACGCGGCCGGCAGCCCTGCTGCAGCGCACCAGCATAAGGCTGGCACCCGGGTTTCCGGGCCGCTGCTTGATACTTTAGTAATTTCTAATATAATGTCGCTTACCCCCTGAACGAATGAGCGAATTGACCATGAAACGCACGATGTCTCTCGAACACGCGGTCGAGGCCTTTGCCGGCGCTATGGTATTACTATCGGTCGCACTGACTTACTTCGTCCATCCCGCATTCGTCTGGCTCACGGTGTTCGTCGGCGCCAACCTGTTCCAGCAGGCGTTCACCGGCTTCTGTCCGGCAGCCATTTTCATTCGCAAGGTCTTCGGGTTTAAGCCGGCCACCGAACCCGGCGGCTAATCAGTTGCTTCTGAGCAATGTCTGACGCGCTACTGCTCTCGCGTTTGCAGTTTGCTGCAAACATCAGCTTCCACATCCTGTTTCCGATGATTTCGATCGCACTCGCCTGGGTGCTGTTGTTCTTCAAGCTGCGATTCAACGCGACCGGGGACGAGAAATGGATGAATGCATACCGATTCTGGGTGAAGGTATTCGCGCTGACCTTCGCCCTCGGGGTCGTCAGCGGCATTACCATGAGCTTCCAGTTCGGTACCAACTGGCCCGGCTTCATGAACACGGTCGGCAATATCGCCGGGCCGCTGTTGGCTTATGAAGTACTGACGGCATTCTTCCTGGAGGCGACCTTTCTCGGCATCATGCTGTTCGGCTTCAAGCGCGTAAGCAACCGCATGCACACGATCGCGACGGTGCTCGTGGCCGTCGGCACCAGTCTCTCCGCGTTCTGGATTCTGGCGCTCGTCTCCTGGATGCACACTCCCGCCGGTTTCGAGATGCGCGATGGCGTTGCTCATGCGACGAGCTGGATGGAGGTCATCTTCAACCCGTCCTTCGGTTATCGGATGATTCACACGATGCTGGCGTCGTTCCTGACAGTGGCGTTCCTCATCATGGGACTGTCGGCATACCGCATCCTGCGAAATGACGTAACGCCAGCGGTCCGGGCATCGCTCGGTGTCGGCGTGATCATGGCGGCCACGCTCACGCCGGTGCAGATCTTCACCGGAGACTTGCACGGTCTCAATACGCTCGAACATCAGCCCGCGAAGGTTGCAGCGATGGAGGCGCTCTGGGAAACGGAACGCGGTGCGCCGCTCGTGCTGTTCGGCCTGCCCGATGCAGAGTCGCAGAGCAACAGGTTCGCGGTCGAACTGCCCGGGATGGCGTCGCTGATACTCACCCACGACATGCAGGGTGAAGTCAAAGGGATCAACGAATTTCCGGACGCTCATCCGCCGGTCGCGCCCGTATTCTGGTCATTCCGCGTCATGGTCGGTACCGGCGTGCTGATGTTGCTGATGTCCTGGGCCACCGCCTGGTCACTCAGGCGAAAAAACCGGGTTCCGCCGCTGTTACTGAAGGGGCTCGTCGTAATGACGTTCTCCGGATGGATAGGTGTACTCAGCGGCTGGTACACGACCGAAATTGGGCGCCAGCCGTTCCTGGTTACGGGTGTACTTCGGACGGCGGATGCCGTGACGAGCGTCCCCGCCGGAAACATCGGCCTGACGCTTGCGCTGTACCTGCTGCTTTACGCCGTGCTGATCACGGCGTACGTATCGGTCGTCTTTTACCTGGCGCGGCAGGCGGGCCAGGCGGGCTCGAAGACCTCCGAGCCCACGGCACACGGGCCGGGAGTTCTGGCGCGCAAGGCCGCAACGGAGGGTGGACATGCTTGAGCAGGCCCCGGACCTGTCGACAATGGCTGGCTGGCTGCCGCTTGCATTCATGCTCATCATGGGGCTCGCGATTCTCGCCTACGTGATTCTCGACGGTTTTGATCTCGGCGTCGGCCTGCTGCTGCAACTGGGCAACGAGGAGCAGAAAGACACGATGATCGCCTCCATCGGCCCGTTCTGGGATGCGAACGAAACCTGGCTCGTGCTCGGTATCGGCATACTCCTCGTCGCATTCCCGGTTGCGCACGGCGTCGTGCTCGGTGCCCTTTACCTGCCCGTCGCGCTGATGCTGGTCGGCCTGACCCTGCGCGGCGTCGCTTTCGACTTCAGGGTGAAAGCCAAAGACGAGCACAAGGCGACCTGGGACTTCACGTTCTTTGCCGGCTCGTTGCTGGCCTCGCTCGCGCAGGGTTTCATGCTCGGGCGCGTGGTGACGGGCTTCACGCAGGATCTCTGGAGTTACCTGTTCGCTTGCCTGATCGCGCTCGGCATGGCGTCGGGCTACGCCCTGCTCGGCTCGACCTGGCTGATCATCAAGACAGCCGGCGATTTGCAGCGTCATGCAATAGTGTGGGCGAAGCGCTCGATCGTGTTACTCGCCGCCGGCGTGGCCGCGGTGTCGGTGGCCACGCCGTTCGTCAGCCAGCGGATCTACGAAAAGTGGTTCGGCCTGGAGAATCTCATCGTACTGTGGCCGATTCCGGCCATGACCGTAGTGACGTTCCTGATTGCGTACCGATCGCTATCACGCCTGCCCGAACGCCTCGACCAGGATCGCCACGACAGCGAATGGATACCTTTCGCGAGCACGGTCGCAATCTTCATGCTCGCGTTCCACGGCCTCGCCTACAGCCTGTTCCCGTACCTGGTGATGGACAAACTCACGATCTGGGAGGCTGCCGCGGCGCCAGAGTCCCTGTTGTTCATATTTGTCGGCGCGATCATCGTATTACCGGTCATTATCGGCTATTCCGTATTCGCCTATCGGGTATTCCGTGGTAAGGCTACAGATCTGAGCTACTACTAGGCTGCAGAGCATTACAGCCGGATGTCGATACCCCTCATCCTGGGCCTGCTCTTCCTGATCGGCTTTATAGCCGACATCGTAGGCCGATCGACCTTCCTGCCACGCGTCACCCTTTTGAAGCTTGGCGGCCTTGCGATCTAGTGGTACAGGACTTCGGTCGATACACAACGGCTGATGTGGAACCGCGGGTCCAGCAGGTCTTCACCAAACGGGCTGACGTCGGCTCCCTTGAGCATCAGCGCCCGATAGGTTCCCGCGCCACGAATGTCGCCGGCCAGGCGGAAGCCGACGATCCTGCCGTCGTCGAGGAAGATCTTGCGGAGCGTGCTGCCGTCGCGCCGGCGCAGGGTCGTCTTTCCCTTCGAATCGCCGACGGCCATGATCGGCAAACCGAGGTGCTTCATGCTATTCATCCGTTCCGCACCCGTGTAATCGGCCTCGAAACCGAGGATGTCGCGGCCGACCACCTCGCCCTGGGCGGTGGCATTGGGCCAGATCGCGTGCACGTAGCGGTCCCCGCTCATCCTGTCGAAGGTTTCAGCGACGTCGCCGGCGGCCCAGATGCCCGGCAGGTTGGTGCGCATGTGCTTGTCCACCCGAATGCCCCAGCCGACGTCCAGCCCCGACCTTTCGAGGAAAGACACGTTGGGCTTGACGCCGGTTGCCGCAATATAGGCATCCGCGATCAGGGTATCGCCATCGACGAGCTCTACGCCCGTCACTCTCTCGCGGCCCGTGAATCGCGACGCCTCGGTTTGCTCGCGCACCACGATGCCGCGACTCTCGAGGTCGTGGCGAACGAGCTCGGCGGTCTCCTCATCGAGCAGGTTCGGCATCAACCATGCCTTCTCGATAATCGTCACATCGAGTCCCAGTGACTTCAGCAACACCGCAACCTCGACGCCGATAAAACCCGCGCCCACGATCAGGGCTTTCCTGACCTCGCCATTGTTCGCATGATCGACCAGCTCTCGAGCTGCTAGCAGCGACTTGAAGTTGTAGACGCCCGGCAGATCATAGCCTTCGAGCGGCGCGTGCAGCCGGCTGCCCGTCGCGATGACCAGCCGATCGTAATCCAGGTAACCGCCGTCCTCCAGCAAGACCTGCCGCTGCTCGGGATAGACGGCCCCGACCGCAGAACCGCTGCGATAGGCCACGCGTAATCGGTCGCAGACATCCTTGCCCCGCCAGTACAGTGTCGCTTCACGCCCCGTGAGAAAGTGGTCCGCCATCGCGGGCGGCGAGTACGGCGGAAACGGCTCCGCGGAAACCATCGTGATCGCAGGGTCGATCGACTTCGACGGCGCCAGTTCGCGCAGCGTCCGGGCGGCGGTCAGACCGGCCGGGCCGGCACCGAGTATCAGGACACGCATTCTCTGACCAGCTCCTCTATCGGCAATAGTGTGTCGAGCAAGCCCTCGATCCGCTGATCGAAGGGCGTCGGCCGCCGCTCGAACAGCGGGCCGATCGAAGGCTCCACGCGGGGCAGAAGGGGATCCGTCGGCAACCAGTGGCGGCTCGCGAACGGGAAGCCGCCCTCCGCGTCGAGCCTCCCCAGCGTACGGTCGAAATCGAGTTTGTTATTGGCACGATTGACGACGAGATGAATTGCCTCGATGCCGAGTCCCTGGGCCAGCCGGGCGGCACGCAGTGCTACCTGTAGTCCGTTGAACGTCGGATCCGTAACGACGACGGCGTGACGAAAGCCCTTGGCCAGCGCTCGTCCGAAATGCTCGAAACCCGCCTGGGTATCCATGAGGATCGCCTCGTCATGCCGCAGGCTCATCGCGTTCGCGACCGATGCGAGCAGCGCGTTCTCCGGGCACAGGCATCCTGCTGCCGGCTGCACCGTGTTGCCCATGACCAGCAGTCGCACGCCGTCCGGTCCTCGTACGCCGAAGCGGTCCACGACGTCATCGACGTCGGGGTTCAGGCGGAAGAAAAGGCCCCAGCCCTCGCCCGGCCGTACACCTGTCTTCTCCTCCACGTAGTCCATGTTTTCGCTCAGCGGCGTCAGGCCGCGGGCCTCCGCGGGCTCGATGCCCAGCGCGTACGGCAGGTTCATCTGCGGGTCGGCGTCCAGCGCGAGCACGCGGTAGCCGCGGCGCGACATCCGCCGCGCAAGCATGGCGGTCAGCGTGGTCTTGCCGACGCCACCCTTGCCCGTTACGACGACGCGGAACTCGTCGGCACGCGCATTCGGCGCCAGGCCATGACCGTGGTGTTCATCTCCGCGCGTATGCTCATGAGCATGTTCGGCGCAGGTATCACACATCGCGTTGTCCTCAGGCGACCTTGTCGGCCGGGCTCTCGTCTTTCGCTGCGAACGGCAGCCCCAGCGCCTCTCGCTTCTCTTCGATATGTCGGCATATCAGCCTGGCGGCTGCCTCCGGGTCAGGCTCGACGGCGAACCGCGCCCCGACAACCTCTTCGAGATCCGCGGCGAGCAGCTTTACGACGTTCTTACTGCCGAATATCGGCGGCTGCACGCCGAGCACCGTGAAGATACCGCTTGCCACGGCGTAGGCTCCGATCGAGACGGCCTTCTCGGAATACCATTCGGGGGCCGCACCGGCCAGCGGCAGTTGCGAAATGTCGACGCCGAGGTAGTTGGCAAGCGCGGCGGCAAGCGTGAGGATTCTCGTGTTGTCCACGCAGGAGCCCATGTGCAGCACCGGCGGAATGCCGAGCGCCCTGCAGACCTCCGACAGTCCCTGCCCGGCCATGTCGGCCGACTCGGGCAGCATCTGCCCCGCTTTGCCGTTGGCAATCGCGGCACAGCCGGTAACCAGCACGAGAATGTCGTTTTCGATCAGCCGCCGGGTCAGCGTAACGTGCCCGTGGTCCTGCGGGATCTTGGGGTTGTTGCAGCCCACAACGCCGACGGCGCCACGGATCTTGCCCGCCTTGATCGCTTCGACCAGCGGTTCCGGCGTACCGCCGAGCGCCCCGAGAATCGCCTCGACCGAGAACCCGGCCATCATCTCCATCGTGCCAGCGGGGATACGGACGCGATCGGGGTTGCGGTTCACGTACGCCTCAATGCCGAGGGAAACGATCTGCTTACCGATCTCGAGACCCCGTGCAGGATCGAATGAGACGTGAGTAGCTCCGGCGAACCGGGCCTTGTCGGCTGTCGAGATAATCTCCGTGTGGAAACAGCTCGCGACATCGGTCACGGACGGCATGATGCACTGGTAGTCGACCACCATCGCATCGAGCGCACCGGTGAGTAGCACGAGTTCCTGCATCAGGTGATTGCCGGCCATCGGCAGTCCCTTGCGCATCTGCAGCTCGTTGCCGGTGCAGCACAGGCCCACGAGGTTGATGGATTCCGCCCCCTTTTCCTTCGCGAGCGCGACCATATCGGGGTCCTGGGCCGCCTGCATGATGACGTCGGACAGCAGCGGGTTGTGCCCATGGAGCGCGATGTTGACGCACTCGACGCGTAGCGCGCCCAGGTTCACGCGCGACTTGATAGGCTTCGGTGTGCCGAACATGACGTCGGACAGCTCGGTGGCGATCATCGAGCCGCCCCAGCCGTCGGACAGACTCGTGCGCAGGGCGTGCAGCGAGGTATTCGCGTAGTCGTTGTCGACACCCATGTGCGTCCGATGCAGCATTTCCACGTTCTCGCGGTCGATACCCCTCGGCGTGATGCCGAGTTCAGCGAATAGCTTCCTGCGCTGCTCCGGCAGCCTGTCGAGGAAGCCGACTTTGCCCTTGCGGCTGCCGAAATCCTCCATCATCGCGTCGGCGAGATCCCGTGCCACCGCGGAGACACCCCTGTCCCCTGCTTCGATGCCCCACTCCTTCGCGAGCGCCAGGAGTTTCCCTTCGTCGCGAATCTCGTAGCCACTGGTCTCGCCGGCGGCGAGTGACTCGAACACTTCGAGGATATCCCGGCCGTGGTCCGAGTGCGCCGAGGCGCCCGCGGCAATCGTCCGGCCGAGATTGCGTGCCACGATGATGTCGGCATCCGCGCCGCATACACCTTTCTGCGGTCCCTCGCCGAACGGGTCCACGCGACACGGCCCCATCGCACAATTGCGGCAACTCACGCCCATCGCGCAATAGCCGCACTGGGGCTGCTGGGCTGCGAGGCGGTCCCAGACCGTTTCGATACCCTCCTCGCGTGCGCGTACGAGCATTGCGCGCGCGTCGTTACTGATGCTCAGCTTGCTCAGTCTGTCCCGAGTATCCATGTTAAATTTCCTCGCTGATGTGGGCCGCGGACTCACCCCATTCGCGCCAGCCGGTTATGGTTGCGGGCGGCTCCTCCAGGGAAACCTGCGATGTCGTCGCCGCAAGCACCGCGGCGGATGCCCGCAGCCGGCCGCGCGCAATCAACGTATTCAGTTCGCCGAAAAGCAATGCATCGACCTTGCAGGCCTCGACGCAGGCCGGTTGCTGGCCCCTGTCGAGCCGCTCGACGCAGCCATCGCACTTCGTGGCAACCACGCGCGCCGGCGCGCCATTTGCCTGCGCGTAGAACGTCACCGCGTCGAACGGGCATACCATCGCGCACATCGCACAGGCGATGCACT
>Ga0224502_10000731_pt1 | contig 11253 bp, 8 predicted proteins | sample SF_Oct11_sed_USG_5_FD_169104 | JGI IMG/M metagenome (GOLD analysis project Ga0224502, IMG submission 169104) | Sediment microbial communities from San Francisco Bay, California, United States - SF_Oct11_sed_USGS_13 | ecosystem: Environmental > Aquatic > Marine > Sediment | place: USA: California... | reverse complement strand
GTTCATCCAAGAACAGGTTATGACCATATCCGGTTTGGATGGGCGCAAAATGAGCAAAAACTATCACAATACGATTCCGATCTTTGCCGATCCCGGGATCATCCGTAAACAGGTGATGCGCATTGTAACCGATTCAAAGCATCCCGATGAGCCTAAAAACCCGGATAAGTGCAATGTTTTCGCCATATGGCGGCATTTTGCCCCGGCTGATGCGGTGGAAAGCAAAAGACGGCTTTATCGACGAGGAGGACTGGCATACAGCGACATGAAACAGGAGCTCTGCGAGCTGTTGCTAGCAAAATTCGATGCAGAATATCAGGTCTATAAAAATTACATGAGCAATACGAGTGCAATTGATAGAATTTTGAAACGAGGCGCAAAAAAAGCGCGAGCCATTGCCGCGCCCGTGCTCGCCAAGATTCGTCGTAAAATAGGAATCGAGTAAACCATAATCGAATGGATAAAGAGCGGGGATGGCATTTGATTCACTGGAGGCGATTTAAATGGGAAAAAATGTCAGCCAAAAATTGATTGCAACTCATTTGGTAGATGGGCGCATGCAGCCGGGAGAAGAAATTGGTCTTAGAATCGATCAAACCCTCACACAGGATGCTACCGGCACCATGGTCATGCTGGAATTTGAAGCCATGCAGATCTCAAGGGTCAAAACCAAGCTTTCGGCTCAATATGTGGATCATAATCTCCTGCAAACTGATTTTAAGAATGCCGATGATCATTTGTTTCTTTTGAGCGCCTGCAAAAAGTTCGGTGTCTGGTACAGTCGGCCGGGCAACGGCGTCAGCCACCCGGTCCACATGGAACGTTTCGGCATCCCCGGATGTACGCTGCTGGGATCCGACAGTCATACGCCGGCGGCCGGTGGGCTGGGGATGCTGGCCATGGGAGCCGGCGGGCTGGAGGTTGCATTGGCCATGGCCGGGGAACCCATATACTTCAAGATGCCCAAGGTCATGGGCGTGAAACTGACCGGTGCTTTACCGGACTGGGTCAGTGCCAAGGATCTCATTCTGGAAATGTTGCGCCGCCATGGTGTTGATGGAGGATTCGGCAAAATTATTGAATATTATGGACCGGGTCTAAACTGCCTGTCAGCGATGGACCGGCATGTGATTGCCAATATGGGCACCGAGATGGGTGCGACCTCCACAGTTTTTCCGTCGGACGAAAGTGTGCACAGATTCTTACGCGCACAGGGGCGGGAGGAAGTTTGGACCCCCATCCTGGCGGATGCGGATGCCGCCTATGACGAAAGCGATGAAATTGATCTAACCAAGCTGGAACCACTAATTGCACTGCCCAGCAGTCCGGGCAACGTGGTCACCGTCAGGGAGGTTGCCGGGCGCGAGATTTATCAGGCCTATATCGGATCTTCTGCTAATCCGGGTTTGCGTGATTTTGCCGTACCCGCACTCATAGTAGATGAAAAACAGGTTCATGATCGAGTATCTTTTGATATTAACCCCACATCCAGACAAATACTCGAAAATCTGGCGAATTTGGGGTTGCTGGAAAAACTGGTCCGCAGCGGGGCCCGCATTCATCAGGCTGGCTGCGGCGGCTGCATCGGCATGGGACAGGCTCCCGCCACCGGGAAAATCAGCCTGCGGACGGTTCCACGTAATTTTCCGGGACGCTCCGGCACAAAGGAAGACCAGGTGTATTTGTGCAGTCCGGAGACTGCAACGGCCTCTGCCTTGACCGGCGTGATTACCGATCCCCGCACCTTGGACATGAACTATCCACGTTTTTCCGAACCGGATGTGATCCGGATCAATACCCAAATGCTGCTGGCTCCGCCGGAATCAGGACAAGGCATTGAACTGGAAAAAGGTCCGAATATCAAACCCCTGCCATCCTTTGAGCCGCTTGCCGACACCATTTCAGGCCCGGTTCTGCTGAAAGTCGGCGATGATATTTCCACCGATGAGATTATGCCTGCTGGTGCCCAAATATTGCCCTATCGCAGCAATATCCCGGAAATCAGCAAATACGCCTTCAGCCGGCTGGAAGATCACTTATATGATCGGGCCATGCGACACCGGCAGCAGGGCTTTATGCTCGTTGCCGGTGAAAATTATGGACAGGGCTCCAGCCGTGAACATGCGGCCATAGCTCCACGTTATCTCGGACTTAAAGCTGTTATTGCAAAAAGCTTTGCACGTATTCACTGGCAGAACTTGGTTAATTTCGGAATCCTACCGCTGACTTTTGTGAATTCTGCCGACTACGACGCCGTTGGACAGGGAGATGAGCTCGAGATACCGGATGTCTGTCAATATTTAAACCGGGGCAATTTAATTCAAGTTGCAAATAAAACTAAAAAAGAAACCTATGATACACAGCACACCCTGAGCAAGCGTCAGATTGAAATGATCTTTGAAGGCAGCCTGATCAACGTGGTGCGAAAACGACAGAAACGAACATGATTAGGCTCATAAATATTTGGTAAAGCGAAAACATATGAAAACCGATGAAATCAACAATCGAAAAATATAACTTAATATACGAGCAGTCTGGTGCAAGTTCCGGGAAAGAGCTAACATGCAGCGGAGACCTCCTTCATTCCATTTCTCCCATTGACCTACAACTTCTCGGAAAAATTCGATGTGCCGCTATCGCGGACTATGAAAAAATTGTTGCCCGTGCTGTGGAAGCCTTCCAGGTCTGGCGTATGGTTCCGGCGCCAAAGCGTGGTGAGATTGTCAGGCAAATCGGAGAAGTGCTGCGCGAGCATAAGAAATCTTTAGCCGAGTTGATTAGCCTCGAAGTCGGAAAGATTCGGGCCGAGGCCGAGGGTGAGGTTCAGGAAATGATCGACATAGCCGATTTTGCGGTGGGGCAATCGAGGATGCTTTATGGATTGACCATGCACAGTGAGCGCTCTGAGCATCGGATGTATGAACAGTGGCATCCATTGGGGCCGGTGGGGGTTATCACCGCCTTTAATTTTCCCGTGGCGGTTTGGTCCTGGAACGCGTTGATTGCAATGGTTTGCGGAGATACAGTGATCTGGAAACCTTCATCCAAGGCCGCCCTGACCGCCATTGCGACAATGAAAGTCATATGGCCGGTTCTAAAAGACAACGGGCTTCCAGACGGCATTCTCAACCTGGTGATCGGCGAACGAAAAACGGTCGGCGAGGAACTGATCCATGACTCAAGAATACCTCTGATCTCGGCGACCGGCAGCGTTGTCATGGGGCGACAAGTGTCAAAAGCCGTAGCATCCCGTCTTGGCAAAACAATTCTTGAACTAGGAGGCAACAACGCCGTTATCGTTGCTCCCAGTGCAGACCTGGATCTGGCGGTCAGGGGGATTGTGTTTGGCGCTGTCGGTACCGCCGGTCAACGCTGTACAACCATTCGAAGGGTGATTGTCCACAGGAATATATATGACGACTTTTGCCGATCACTAATCAGCGCCTATCAGCAGATTCATATCGGCCATCCCCTTGATGAAGGTGTACACATGGGGCCGTTGATCGATTCCCAGGCTGTTCGATTGATGCAATCCGCACTAGAGAAGTTGAAGGAGCAGGGAGGAAAAATCCTTTGCGGCGGGGAAAATATCTCAGGGGGAATCTTCGATGCCGGCACTTATGTCACCCCCTGTATTGCAGAGGTTGACCCGAATTTAGAGATTGTCCATGAAGAAACCTTCGCTCCGATTCTCTATTTAATCAAATATAATGATATCGGCGAGGCCTTACATTACCAAAACTCGGTGCCTCAAGGTCTTTCTTCGGCGATTTTCACCAGGGATCTACAAGAATCGGAATTATTCCTGAGCCATCGCGGAAGCGATTGTGGTATTGCCAATGTCAATATCGGCACTTCCGGGGCTGAAATCGGCGGGGCTTTCGGCGGAGAAAAGGACACCGGCGGCGGCCGAGAAGCCGGTTCTGATGCATGGAAAAGCTACATGCGGCGTCAGACCACAACCATCAATTGGTCCGGCGAACTTCCGCTGGCACAAGGAATTGAGTTTGGAACCCAATAACAAAGTGCATTTTCAATTCTAAAGGAATTGCCCAAACTCTATGCCAAGTCCGATGCACTGATTCCCCTCCATACATGGAGAAGCATCTTCATTTTCAAGATAATGTCTTATCCGGTGTCCCTTTCTTATAAAGCTGACTTCCCAGACATTTTTTTCACTATCCCACGCGACGTTCAAATCCTTATCGCACTCTCCTATTTCCGGATAGATTTCGTGTATTTTATCGCAAAGCTCTGTTTTTCCGTACATGACATTACTCCTTTACCCCAACCCAAACCCCATGGAAGCATATTTTTTAATGTTGCTTTTGGCCTCCTCAACAGTTTTACCGATATACCAAGGCTGCATAAAACCCTCTAAAAACATCTTCCAACCGGTTTGATCTTTGAAAATTTCTGCCTCCTCACACGCAACCCCACATCCTTCTTCTCCTATTGTTTCCCTCAGGAAATTTAAAATTTCGTCTTTTTCTGTCACGGTATTTTTCCTTTCAAAAAATTTGTCTTGCTTCTTAACGATTTCGAACGCGCCAGAGCACCGATCATGTTGAAGACGATACGAGCGGCGGTCAGGGCACCCAACCCGTTGATATCCTTCTCCGGGACAAACTCGACCAGATTGAAACCATGGACATCGGCTTTTTTCGTTAGGCCATGAAGCAAATCTACAACCAGCCAATACGACAAACCTCCCGGCACCGGGGCATTGACTGTCGGCATGATTGATGGATCCAGGCCATCGCAGTCGATGGTCACCAGACAAGCAGCTCCATTCGGAACTAAATTCAGTATTCGTTGGATACCACCTTCATACACATCTTTTGCAGTCAGGATCTCGGCTCCATAAGCCAGTGCCGCCTCAAGTTCCTCCTGACGAGCGCTGCCCACGCCCCGCATACCCACCTGTATCAATCGATTGATCCAAGGCATCTCGGAGGCTCTGCGCATCGTGCTGCTGGGACCCTCGGTAATGCCGTTTACTTCATGGCGCCAATCAAGATGTGCATCAATTTGAATTAGCGTCAGTGGCCCATGGTCTTGATAGGCACGAAAGACCGGGATTGGGATAGAGTCATCACCGCCCAGCACGATCGGTATCGCCCCTGCATTTATCACCGACCGTATCTTTTCCAAGGTTCGTCTTTGGTTGCCCGCCGAATCACAGGGATCACCGGGCAGATCACCGCAATCGACCAGGCCAATATTGCGGTTATCCAGCAGAGGCCCGCCGAGATCAAAGTCATAATGATCCAGCATATGCGAATATCTCTCGGCTGCCTTACGGATTGCCGCAGGTGCCCTGGCCGAGTGACTGGCTTTGTCTGGATGATACGCGGTGCCGTGCGGAATGCCGATAACTGCAATGTTTGCCGATACTTCGCCGATGTTTTCGCATGGCGGCAGACCGGCAAACGTATTTTTCGTTGTCATCATCTTTAACCCGTCTTGTGACAGTTGCATCTCCGCCTATTGGCGCATTTCTTCAGATGCTTGGCGCTATCCGGTCGCATTTTTGAGTACAGACTCCTCAGTATGGCCCCGGAGGTGTTTCCAGATTGTACGTACAGGCTCGGTTTTGTTTAGACTGTAAAAATGAATGCCCGGGGCTCCTCTTGTCAGAAGATCCTCGCACTGATGAGTTGCAAACTTAGTGCCTCTTTTTACCGTTTCTGCAATATCGCGGGCAACCGGCGCAAATATTTTATGAACGTCCCAGCAAATGTATGCCCTGCAAGTGTCACAAAACTTCAGAAGTTTGCGGTAGTCGGTGATGGGCAATACACCGGGGATGATCGGTATCCGCACACCGGCATCCGATATGCGCTCAACGTAGCCAGCATAGGAGGAATTATCAAAAAAAAGCTGGGTCACGACAAACTCTGCACCATGCTCGGCCTTCAGTTTGAGGTAGGCACTGTCCAACTCTTCCGCGGGGCAATCAATGTGACATTCCGGAAATCCTGCTACGCCGATGCTAAAATAATCCCCGCCCACCGCTTTGATCAGATCGATGAGTTCATAACAATACTCTAAACCGCCATCTATTTTTTTGAATCGTTCGCCCATTTCTTTGGGGGGATCGCCACGCAGGGCAAGCACATTTCGCACTCCGGCACGCATCATCAGATCAATATGTCTTTTCAGCTCTTCAGCGGTCTGGTTCACAAGGGTAAAGTGATGCATGCAGGTAATCCCGAATCGCATCTGAATCTTTCTGATAATATCAAGGGTGTTTTTGCTCGTGGAACCGCCGGCGCCGTAAGTAACCGAAATATAATCAGGTTCCAGCTCGGCAAGCTCTTCTATCGTACTGAATAGTTTTTTCATCCCACTGGATGTCTTGGGAGGAAAAACTTCAAAAGAGAAAACCGGCTCCTTCTTTTTTTTCTTTAGTTTGAAAATATCGGCTATTTTTTTGATCATATGTTTTCGCCTCGATTTGCTTTTTTGATCTTGATAATAGGACTAATATGGATATTGCAAAATATCCTGTTCTATATACCCTACTCAATTAATAGGATAATCAGCGTTTCGTGGCAGGTCAAATTTCTATGAGGGTGCTCCGTAACTAACAGGTTTTAGTGTTCTTGAAAGTTTTTGAGAAAGCTATTGGATGGCAGATAGCCTTTAAAAAACCTAAAGTATTGGACAAATCGAAATTCATTCTATTAGTTGATAGAATTCACAGTGATATGTTTTGGTTCATAATATGTCGCACCTCCTCATTGACTAGGCTGTCATTGGTCAATATAGTGATTAAGGTTATTTTTATGATAATTTAAAAAATGAATATTTGTTCCCAGCGAGGCAATGGAATGGCAAAAATTACTCGATTGCAACCCGAAAAGAAAAAGGGGCTGGTTGTTGTGATTACCGGGCATGGAAAGGGAAAAACTACAACCGCGCTCGGGATTGCGGTCAGAGCTTGTGGGCACAACATCGCGACTAGCATCATTCAGTTCATGAAGGGGGACATATATGCGGGGGAATGGGACGGAATTAAGAAGATGAATTGCCCGGTGGAGATTACTTCAACGGGGAAAGGTTTTTGTGGTATCCAAGGAAATCCCTATCCGTACAGAGAACACAGGCAGAACGCTCAGGACGCTATCGAGCTGACTTACCAAAAAATGCAATCAGGACAGTTCGGCATCCTTATCCTGGATGAGATCAATAACGCGTTGCACCTAAAGCTCGTAGATCTTCACCAGGTTCTTGAAATCATCCACAAAAAACCTCCTGAGATGCATCTTGTGCTCACTGGAAGGGATGCGCATCCTGAGGTAATTAAGTTGGCAGATACGGCAAGTGAGATTCTTGAAGTGAAACATGCCTACCAGCAGGATATCGAACCTCAACCTGGCATCGACTACTGATGATGTCGAAAAATTCCCACCCCCGCTTAAGGCAGACAGATCACATTTCCTCACTTTGATCAGATGAGACTGCAGGCGCAAAGAGTTGTATTTTGCATCAAACTCTCACTTTGATAAACAACGCCGGTGAGGTTTGATTAAAAGATAAGGGTGCTTTGACCGGTATTGACTCAGCAGTAACAATCGTACTAAGAAGGTTGGGAGAAACAACATATGGACCTACAGGAGGTCGACCGATAAGAGGGAGAGATGCGAGAAGATTTTGAATTACGGGTGCAGCGAACAGGCGCACATCTGTATGAATCGATTAGGGGGGATATTCCAGCACTTTTTCAGAAAAGATCATGGGCTGGGAAAGTGATCGAACAGTGTCTAAAAGATGAAGAGTTCAAGGTGAGCATGTTCCGGTTCATTGATGTATTACCCCATTTAACTACTCCGGAAAGCATTTCAAAGCATCTCAAGGAATATTTTGAAGGTTTTGAAAAAAACATTATGGAGGACCTTGGCTTACTGAGCAAAGAGACATCCATCTCGCCGGGGGCCGCAAATAGGGCAGCCAAAGGGGTGAAGAAGAATCTTCTGGACATGATGAAGCAGTTCATTGTGGGGACCACGCCACAGGAGGCTTTGCCTGTCTTAGAAAATCTTCGATCTCGAGGTTTCGCTGTGTCCGTGGATTTGCTTGGAGAAGAGGTTATAAGTGAAAAAGAGGTAAAAGATAACGTTGATCGCTATCTTGAGATACTGGATCTTCTCCATGAGGCACAAAAAAACTGGAAAACCCTGGAGCCTGCCGAAAACGAACTGGACTGGGGGCATGGAGCAAAAATAAATATCTCCCTCAAACCCTCGTCAATGTATTCCCAGATGTATCCAAGAGCATTTGATTATTCCGTGAGTAGGGCCAAAGATCGCATGAGGCCGATTTTCCAAAAAGCCGTCGAAACAGGTGCGCACATTTGTCTGGACGCGGAACAGCACGAACTGAAGGATTTGGCCCTTGCTCTTTACCGGAACTTGCTGGCGGAGCCCGAGTTTGCGGGATACCCCCATACAGGCATTGTCATTCAGACGTATCTGCGAGACAGCGAGCATGATCTTCGCGATCTTGTCCGCTGGGCGCAACAGAGGCAGCAGAGGATAACCATCCGTTTGGTGAAAGGCGCCTATTGGGAGACAGAGATTGTTGGCTCGGGACAGAAAAACTGGCCCATCCCGATCTTCTTGAACAAACAGGAGACGGACGCCAACTTCGAGAAACAGGCCCGCGTTGTCATGGAAAACCATGCCTGGGTCACATTGGCATGTGCTTCCCACAACATTCGCTCAGTTGCCTATGTTATGGAATTGGCAAAGGAACTCGAAGTCCCTGAGAATTACCTTGAGTACCAGGTGCTTTACGGTATGGCCGAACCAGTTACGAAAGTCCTCCAAAGTTTAGGGCTCCCGGTTCGCCTTTACACGCCCATCGGAAAGGTTATTCCTGGTATGGCCTACCTCATACGGCGCCTTCTAGAAAATACCTCTAAAGAATCTTATCTCAGACAGACTTTTGCCGAAGACCTGTCAGTGGAAGAACAGCTCAAGAATCCACAAAAGGGGGTTGAGTCAATGCCATTGGCTCCGGACGACCATGTTGATACGCCTCAACAGAAGCACAGAGAGCCCTTCCAAAATGAGCCGCTTTGGGATTGGTCAATCTCGGAGCAGCGAGAACGGTTCAGCAGGGCTTTAGCTGAAGTAAGAAGTCAATTCCCCTACAGGGTACCCCTTGTCATCAATGACAAGAATGTGACCACAAAGACACAACTTCATTCCAGGAACCCTAATGACCCTGATGAAGTCATCGCTATAGTTTCATCAGCAGGGAGATGTGAGGCTGAAGAGGCTGTCTTGGTGGCCTCGGATTCTTTTCCAGCCTGGAGAGACACCAGTCCGGAAGTCCGGGCTGAATTTCTCTTTCAGGCAGCCGAGGTTGCCAGAAAGATGCGGTACCAGCTTGCTGCCCTTCAGGTCCACGAAGTAGGTAAGGCTTGGTACGAAGCGGATGCAGATGTGTGTGAAGCCATAGATTTTCTTGAGTATTATGCCCGGGAAATGATTCGAATCGCTGTCCCGCAACCCATGGGGCATATTCCCGGTGAGACAAGCTATCTTGCTTATGAACCAAGAGGGTTGACAACCGTGCTCGCGCCGTGGAATTTCCCCTTGGCCATTTCAATGGGGATGACTTCCGCTGCCCTGGTTACAGGAAATACGGTCATTTTTAAGCCTTCCTCCAAGAGTTGCATCACCGGTTTTATGGTGTATACCATTTTTAACCAAGCTGGGTTGCCTCCTGGAGTTTTGAATTTTCTCCCCGGCTCGGGCGGTGAGATTGGTGACTTTCTGGTATCCCATCCCTATATAGCCACAATTGCTTTCACGGGGAGTAAAGAGGTGGGGCTCAGGGTCATCGATCTGGTGGGTAAGACACCTGAAGATGCCATACAGGTAAAGCGTGCCATCACAGAGATGGGTGGAAAAAACGCTGTGATTGTGGATGCGGATGCTGATCCGGAAGGGGCCATTAGGGAAATCCTCCACTCTGCGTTTGGGTACCAGGGACAGAAGTGTTCTGCGTGTTCTCGCGCGATTGTCCTTGAAGAAATCTATGACAGGTTCATCGAGCGGCTCAAAAATGCTTCAGAGAGCGTTGAGCTTGGCCCGGTTGAAAAACCGGAAAACTTAGTCGGAGCAGTTATTGATGCCTCTGCTAGAGACAAGATCCTTCATTACATCGAGCTTGGAAAGAGAGAGGCGAATGTTCTGCTGGAGCGGAGCACGCCAGGCGCCAAGGGCCATTTTGTACCTCTCGTCATTTTTTCGGACGTTCAACCTCAGCATAGAATTGCCCAGGAGGAAATCTTTGGGCCCGTCCTAGCCGTGCTGAAAGCCAAGGATTTTGATGATGCGCTCCGAATAGCCAACAATAGCCGGTATGCATTGACGGGAAGCGTCTTTTCCCGAAGCCCAGAAAATATAGCCAAAGCCAAGAGAAGTTTCAGGGTTGGAAACCTTTACATTAATCGAGGTTGCACAGGGGCTGTTGTGGGAAGGCACCCTTTCGGTGGATTCAAGATGTCAGGGGTGGGCTCTAAGTCTGGAGGACCCGAGTATTTGTTTCAATTCATGGTCCCACGAAATGTGGCTGAAAATACCTTTCGTCGAGGATTTGCACCCATGAGGAGATGAGTGCTAGCATTTTTTCATCTGATGTGGATTTGTTTTTGCTGTAACGACCAACGTTATTTGAAACGCAAAATATCAAAATGGAGCGCTAATTCAAAAAATAAGGCAGTGCTCAAATTTTTAGACTTCGATACGAATCCCACAAATTTACCGAATTGCATAAAGCGGCTATGTTGGTGAAATCTCAAAAAGTCCAAATTTTTCAGGTTGGCAAAAGAAATATACAAAATCAGAAAATTATAGATAAGTGGAGCAATGCTGAAATTGCATTGCTCCGTCCGTTTTAGGCATATAAGTTTTCAATCCATCTCATCGCTTCTACGTCTGTCACCTTTCCCAAATATCGCTGAGTCGTCGCTAAATGAGAATGCCGCAGGATAACCTTGCTGACAATTTCAATCGGAGTTCCGGATCTGGATGCATGCGTGGCGGCATGGCGTCTGAGATCGTGAGGTCGCAGATTCACCCCAGCTGATTCACCGGCTTTTTTGACCATAATTCGAGCAGCATTGTAGGTGATTGGGAAAATACGCTTTTCAGGTCCAATTCCTTTGTCTTGGATGTATTCTCGGAGTCGGTCTGCGATTTTTTGGGGAATATACACGATTTCAGATTCCATGCC
>Ga0224502_10000729_pt1 | contig 11274 bp, 11 predicted proteins | sample SF_Oct11_sed_USG_5_FD_169104 | JGI IMG/M metagenome (GOLD analysis project Ga0224502, IMG submission 169104) | Sediment microbial communities from San Francisco Bay, California, United States - SF_Oct11_sed_USGS_13 | ecosystem: Environmental > Aquatic > Marine > Sediment | place: USA... | reverse complement strand
CGGGCCGGCACCGGCCGCCCAGAGCTACCTCGACATGGACAAGCTGCTCGCAGTGGCATCCGAAAGCGGCGCCAATCTCCTTCACCCAGGTTACGGGTTTCTGGCGGAAAATGCAGATTTCGCGGAGCGCGTCGAGGCAGCCGGCCTGACGTGGGTTGGCCCACCGCCCGGCGCGATGCGGTTGATGGGATCGAAGACCGAGTCCCGCAAGCTCGCCAAATCCGCCGGAGCGCCTATTATCCCCGGGCTCATGGAGCCGATTACCGATATCTCGGAACTCGAGACCTTCGTTGATGAGCACGGATTGCCGGTTCTGTTGAAGGCGGTCGCGGGTGGCGGTGGCAAGGGAATGAGGGTGGTGGCCGATAGAGATGAGCTGGCCGGCTCCTATGAGCGGGCGTGCTCCGAGGGACAGGCCTATTTTGGTGATGCCCGGGTCTACGTTGAACGACTGGTCGACTCGCCCCGTCATATCGAGGTGCAGGTGGTAGCTGATCGCGAAGGGAACGCGGTCTACGTCGGCGAACGCGAGTGCTCGATCCAACGCCGCCACCAGAAGGTGGTCGAGGAGTGCCCGTCGCCGGTGGTAGGGCCCGAGCTGAGGAAACGACTCGGTGAGGCTGCGCTGGCAATTGTCAAAGCCTCCAGCTACCACTCGCTGGGAACGGTGGAGTACCTGCTCGATTCGAACGGTGAGTTTTTCTTCCTCGAGATGAACACCCGTTTACAGGTAGAGCATCCGATCACCGAGGAGGTCTTCGGGGTGGACCTGGTCCAGGAACAGATCAAACTGGCTCTGGGTGAACCCCTGTCGTTTCGACAGGAGGAATTGGTGCCGCGCGGCCATGCTATCGAGTGCCGGATCTACGCCGAAGACCCGCTTCGAAACTTTGCGCCTTCTCCGGGTCGGATTTCGCTCTGGGTGCGCCCGGGTGGGCCTGGTGTGCGGCTCGATTCCGGCGTCATTGCCGAGAGCGTGGTGCCGCTCGACTACGACCCCATGCTGGCCAAGCTCATCGTGTGGGCACCCGATCGCGCGACCGCGATGAAACGCCTCCATCGTGCACTGTCCGAATTCCAGGTGCGCGGTGTTTCTACGACTCTGACTCTGTTTCGGGCGCTGGTTGGTATGGAGGCATTCCGTACAGCCGACTTCCACACAGGATTCCTTGACAAGCTCCTCACATCGGGCGACCTCGAGAAACTCCACGGCCAACAAGACCCGGAGGCGGAAAAGGCGGCGATGATGGCCGCCGCATGTCTCGCAACAGCGTCGGCTGGTCGCCTTCCAGACGACCTCTTCGCGCACGGTGATGACAGTTCCTGGTGGTACGAAGGAACCCGACTCCTGCACGGCAGATTCTCGCGATGAGGTGGGTGGTCCGCGGCGGCCAGTCATCACACGAGGTGGAGGTGGAGCGCCAGGGCGATGAATTCACTGTTGAAATCGATGGCCAGCGCCACCAACTCGAGTTCGTCAGTCTCGATGGTGCTGTAGCTTCGTTACGATTCCTGGCAACTGGTCGTAGCCTTCAAATCACCTACGATCACGGCTCTAACGGCAGCTGGAGGGTGGCTGTCGGACAGCGAGAGTTCGATCTCGAGGTGCTGACCCCAGCAGAGGCGGTTGAGGCGGTGAGCGCGGCCCGCGACTCGGGGCCAAGCCGCCTCATGGCGCCGATCCCCGGCAAGGTAGTTGGAGTCAAGGTAAAACCTGGTGATGAGGTGGAGCCCGGACAGGCATTGGTCGTGCTCGAAGCCATGAAGATGGAAAACGAGCTTGCCGCAGACCAGGCGGGTAAGGTGGCGGCGATCCATGTTGCCGCGGGTGATACCGTCGAGGGCGGCGAGCTGCTGGTCGAGCTGGAGTGAAAGCAAGTAACTGCGACTGCCCGAATCGCATATTCTTCGATCGAAGATGACAATACAGCTCCATCTCGTTGTCCTGCGAGCCATCCAGGGGGAAGTCTGGGCTAAACTGTGGGGCCCATGACCCACTCTCGATTTTTGATTCTGTTCTTGGCCGCCACAATGATTGTCGGCGTGGCGCCAAAGGTAGCTGGGTTTGAGGGGGAAGGAAATCCAACTACGCCCTCGTGCGTGCACGAATCGGTCTACGAGCCCTTTGCCGGCCTCATCCTGATATCGGTGACCGTTGCCGACTCGCCGCCTCTGGATTTTGTGATTGATACCGGCGCTACGTCGTGCTCTGTCACCGACCCTTTGCTCGCCTTGGCGCTCGGTCTGGAGGTCAAAGAAACGGGTCTCGCGCGGGGAGTGGGTTCGGGCGCGACGCGAGTTTCGGTCGCAAAGGATACCTGCATCCGAATTGACGGTGTCGAGGTGCTGCGGACGTCGCTGGTGGTTCATGACATCGGCACTCGCCTCGCGGCGACGACTGGCCGCGAAATTCACGGCTTTATCGGTGCCGAGCTCTTCGAACGGTACGTGGTCGAGATCAATCCGGTTGGTAGCCGTCTGTTGCTTCACGACCCGGAAACTTTCGAATACAGGGGCCCTGGGTTTGAAATTCCGCTCGAGGTGGTGGATCGGCGTCCGGTGGTGAGCGGGACCGTCGTCGTTAGGGAAGGTGGAAAGGAAGTGCCCGTCCGGTTGGTGGCGGACACTGGCTCAGGCCGTTTTCTGGCATTGATCACAAAATCACGGCGACACCTCAAACCCCCTGCGGAACAGAGGGCGGGGGCGAGCATCGGTGTGGTCGGAGATTCCACTGTGGCGTTGGCCTTGACCCAGCAACTGCGGCTCGGGTCGGTCGTTGCCAGGCGTTTCGAGACAGCGTGGATGGAGGCCTTCGGCGTGCCGGCGGTGCGCAACATCGAGAATCTCCACGGCATACTCGGTAATCAGTTTTTGGGCAGCTTCCGAACGTTTTACGATTACCGTGGCGGTAGACTTATCCTCGAACCGGTCGACCGGAGCGCCCGCTGAACGAATGCGCCCGGAAGAGCCTTTACCTCCCAGGATGAACCGCAGTGCTGATGGTCCGATACGAAACCTGACGGGTCAGGGGGTCGAGCAGGGCTATCGAGATCTTGTATCTTCCAGACTCCATCAGCAGTTGGGTATCAATCCCGAAGTCCTTGCTCTGCGCCGCCTCGTAACCGGCGGCCGGCACCCGGATTTCGTGCATCTGGCGAACCAGGTCGGATCGTTTTCCGTCGGTGTCCCGAGCGGCGATGAACAACACGATTCGAGCCACAAAATCGTCTCCCTCGGGGAGCAGAGCGACACTGGTGATGGGGAAAGAAAGGTGGGTAGGAAGGAGCCAGCGATCTTCGGTCGCCGCGGCCGGGGTTCCGGCCTCGACCTTGAGCCCGATTGGGTTTTCGTCGATCTCGAAGACCAGGCTCGACACGACCCTGTCTTGGACTCGGGTTTCGAGAGATTTCTCCACGAAAAGAGGCCGGTAACGGAGCTCATATTCTGAGAACGCCGGATCGTCCCGCAGCTTGACCTTCACCCGGTGCACTTTGTCCTGGCCGCTGGCCTGGAGGGGATAGCCAATGGAGTAGTAGGTGAACATGTCCTGGGCCACGAGCTCGAGACGCGGCCCGATGTCGTTGGTGTTGAAAATAGCGATTCCTCCGGTTTCGTCGGACAGAAATCGCAGCGAGTCGGTGTAGTTGTTGCGGCCGATCGAAGACATCATCGGATCCGAGGCGGTCGTGTACTCCGCTGATCCCATGCCGTGTAGACTGAGTCCGGATGCATCGATCGTGTAGAGGGTCACATCCTGCGCGTTGGCGGTGGCGGCGAGCTGCCTGTAAATTCGCGTCCGGTCGTATTCGAACGTCCTCGAGAGGATGGTCGAGTCATTCATACTCTTGCTTGCTTCGTAGAAGAGCTCCATGCCGGGAATCATCGGCAGGCCGTTGGAGACGTAAATAACGCCCTTTTTGCCGGGAAGGCCAGTGAGGCTGCTGATGATCTGTCGGAGCGAGTCGAGAGTGAACTGGAGTTCGTTGACGGACTCTTTGGCGTAGTTGTCGATTAAATTGTAAATTTCATTCCATTCGCTGCTCGATGAACCACCTCGACCTGAGCCGGAACCGGCACGCTGCTCAGATTGCAGCCTCTGGATCCGATCTACGATGTCCTGGCGGGAGCTGTCCTGCTCGGTCCGGCCACCGGTGTAGGTGCGCACAAGGCGCAATGCCTTCAAGACCTCCGAGGGGTCGGACGTGAACTCCTGCAACACCTCGAACGAGCGCTGATAAGCGACGACCATCATCTGGGCTGGTGGATGGAGGCTGATACGGAGGAAATCCCGGGTCTGAGACAGCACTCTATTTCGATCGAGCGGATCGAGATTCTGGTTGTCGACGTATAAAACCAGGTAGACAGGTTGCGGTCCAGCCGCAGACGTCGCGTCCGGGATCGGTGTTGCCTCAGGGATATCAAGCCCTGTCGTCACGCTCAATTCGGAGCGGACGACCTCGCTGGTGTAAAGTTTGAAATTGCTGATTTGCTTGGGGTCACCGTCTTGGGAGATCTCAAAATCGTCTTTGGTCAGGGTGGTGACGGCCCGACCCTTCTTGTCGGTGACATAGACGACCAGGTTGGCTATCGTCAGTGCAACCTCATCGACAAAGGTCAATCCGCCGATGCGACGCAGACCCTCCTGCTCTTCGTCGTCGGCAACGCCGGGCGCCGCTGGCAGTGTCAAAGCGGCGACGAGAAACCACACGATCGGACGGATTTTGCCCACAGGCAGACCTCCGTGGCGAGTTTAGCAGGAGCAGTTCGCCCAACCGGAAACCGGACACCAGGTGCCAGATCTCCGCTAGAGAAGGATTTTCGTGGGAGGGCGGGTAGATCTGGTATCCGTTATTTGGCCTCTTTTGCTGTGTGTCCTCCATATCTCCTTGCCAAGGTATGATCGTTGGCCGTGACGGAAAAGACACCGCAGCTTTCGGATGAGCGCCTGGTCGAACTCTCTCTCGACGGTGATGAAGGTGCCTTTGGGATCCTCGTGCGACGCTATCAGCGGCGCCTGACAGCTTTTCTCGGTCAACTGGTGGGAGATATGGAATTGGCGCGCGAGCTCTCGCAGGAGGCTTTCATTCGCGCCTGGTCGGCTCTCGAGCGGTTTAATCCGAAGTATCGGTTTTCGACCTGGCTCTTTCGAATTGCCCACAACCTCGGTATCGACCAGCTTCGCAGGCGTCGTCTCCTGACGACACCGCTTTATCGAACTGACTCCGAGGGCGACGAGGTCGAGGTTGTGGTCCCCGATCTCGACAAAGATCCCCTCGGTCATCTCGAGAATCGAATCCTCGCATCAGAACTGCGCGAGGTCATCGACAGTCTACGGCCCGAGTATCGCGAGCTCGTGCTGCTGCGCCATTTCGGTGGTCTGAGCTATCAAGATATTGCAGATTTCACGGAAATGCCGCTTGGCACTGTCAAGAACAAACTTTTTCGTGCCCATTCCGTATTACGTAAGGCATTGACCGATTTCCTATGAGGAAAACGGTATGATTCGAGGGGAGGCGCTAGTGGCAACGGACTGTCAGACAATCCAGGAGATGCTCGCCGAGAACGGCGGTGGTCTCGAACGTCTCGATGGCGCGGAAAGCCGGCATCTTGAGGTGTGTCCGGATTGCCGGGAGGTGGCCGCTGCCGAAATGGCGCTGGGGCTACTTTTCGCGAAGGCAATCCCGCCCGCTGACCCCGTTGTCGAAAAGCGTGTACTCGCCGCCCTTCGGCCGGTGCAGATCCGTCGCCGCATCGTGGCTTTTCTGCCGGTTGCTGCGTCGTTGCTGGTCGCGCTGGTGGGAGCCGTCATGGTTGGAGGGGTGCCCGGGAGCGGTATCCTCGGCCTATTACCCAAATTCTCGACTCAGGGGTGGATGGCTTTTGGGACCAGCGTTTCAGATTGGAGCGCTGCGGTCGCAACCGGGGCCCGGGCTGCGGCAGCCACCCTCGATCCCGCATTTCTCGTTGGTGCCGGTTTGGTGAGCATCTTCGGTCTCGTTTGGGTGGCGCTGACCGCCCTGCGTTGGCGGAGGGTCTCGCTGTGGCGCGACGACCAATAAATCTCTTTCGTCTGCACTTCTTCCTGCTCTTGGCTCTGATGGTTTCCGGAGTGGCTGAGGCTTCCTCCGGGCGAACCGCGGTTCTCTCCGACCTCAAGATCGACGAGCGTGTAGCCGGTGATGTTGTGGTCTTTGGTGCCGACCTCGAGCTCGGGCCGGAAGCCCGGATCGAAGGTGATGCGGTGGCTATCGGCGGCGATATTCGCGTCGCGGAAGGTGCCGTTGTTACAAGGCACGTGGTTGCGGTTTTTGGTGGAGCCGACGTGCCTGTGATTGCCGACATCGGTGGCAGGGTGCTGTGTTTCTCGTCGCCGGCCACTCTCCTCTCAACTTCAACTACGCGGGGATCCTCGCTCCAAACCAATTTCTCGATGCACCTCCTAGCGGCGGGAGGATGGCTGCTGGTGACCACTGGTCTAGCTTTTCTTTTTCCGGCCAGGATGCGCTTCGGCGCGTGGGCCGTGCCCTCTCTCGGAATCAAGATTCCGGCTCTCGGGATGATGGCAGGGCTGACAGTTTTCGCGTCCTTGATCGCGGCCCTCGGTCTCGGCCCTGTCCTGGGCGTACCTCTTGTCGGCGGTCTCATGGTGATCTTCTTCGTAGCCAGGGCTGTGGGCCTCACGGTCCTCGGTTGCTGGATCGGGGCGATGGTCCTCAAGCGATGGGTCCATCATCCCCTTCCCATCAGCCTCGAGGTCTTTGTCGGTGTCCTCGTTCTTCTTGCCGTGAGGTTTTTACCGTTAATTGGCGAAACCCTGTGGACCCTGATCTCTCTGATAGCACTCGGAGCCAGCATTGCTGTCTTGGGCATTTCGACCGATCTCATGCGCGCCGAGCCCACGAGCGCGAATCAGTAAATCATTCGCCCACGCACCCAGATGCCAGATACTCCAAACACAGAGTTCTTTTGATTGGCTCGCCACGGGGTTGGTGGATATGGTATCTGGCATTCGGATTCTGGCTCCGAGCGGGTCGTGGGCTGACTGGAGTCAAACCGAGACCTTTGCTATACTCCCCCTCCCTTGCGGGGAGAGGTGCGTGTGAAGATCGACATTTCAAAACTCGAACACGAGCCGCTGCGCTTCGATAAGGAGTTTCTCGTAGAAGCAGAACGGCTTGGCCCTGATCAGGTAGCCGGCCAGGTTACGGTTCGCCTGGCGGGCGAGGTGCGCCCGTACGAAGATGTCTTTTCGATCGCCGGCAGCTGTGCCGCTGAAGGTCCGTTGTCGTGCTCACGGTGCCTGGAACCCGTGCCCTGGAGTGTTGCGGAGGACTTCTCACTCGAATACCACCTGCCCGAGTCGGCGCCGCTTGACACGGAAGCCGGACTCGATGAAGGTGATCTCGATGTTTCATTTCTACAGGGTCAGGAGCTTGATCTAACCGAGCTCGCGGCCGAGCAAGTCTTGCTCGCAATGCCGATGCGGATTTTGTGTCAACCGAGTTGCGCCGGGTTGTGCCCGCGCTGCGGAACGAATTTGAATCAAGTTGATGACTGCGGTTGCAAGCCCGAAGTTGATCCGCGGTGGGGGGCCCTTGCGGATCTCGCCGGCGGCGCCCGCGAGAGTTGATTCCCGAACTGGAGACTGATGATGGCTAATCCAAAACGTAAAATCTCGAGGACGCGCCGCGACAAGCGTCGCTCCCACCACGCTCTTCAGACCCCCGGTAAGAGCCTGTGCACCTCGTGCTTCGAGCCGAAGCCGCCCCACCAGGTCTGCCCGCACTGCGGCAGCTACAAGGGTCGCGAGGTCATCAGAGTCGAGGAACTCGACTGAGAATTGATGGCTCGACGTGATGGGGCCCACCGGCTGATGGACGAGCATGCCGGCTGAAGGACCGATTGCGGTCGATGCCATGGGCGGCGACGGCGCCCCGCAGACGATCATTCGCGGAGCCCTTGAGTCGGTCACAGAGTCCGGAATTTCGGTCTGTCTCGTTGGTCCACAGAGACGTTTACGGCGCGAACTCGGCAGATTCCGGATCTTGCCGTCCGGTCTCGAGCTTGTGGACGCCCCCGATGTGGTTGGCATGAACGACCCGGCTATCAGCGTCCTGCGTGGCAAGAAACACTCGTCTCTCAACGTCTGTGCGGAGCTCGTTCGCGAGGGCCGCGCCACTGCCATGGTGACCGCCGGCAACACCGGTGCCGCCTGGGTCGCTGCCAAGACCGCTCTCGGAATGATCGACGGTGTCGATCGGCCCGCGCTGGCCGCAGTGGTTCCCAAAAAAAAGAGTCATACCCTGATCCTCGATGTCGGCGCCAACATGGAGTGCAAGCCCCACCAGCTCGTGCAGTTTGCCGTCATGGGCTTTTTCTACGCGGAGGCGGTGCTCGGCGTGGGTTCGCCGAAGGTGGGCCTGATGTCGGTTGGACAGGAAGAGAGCAAGGGCGGCCCTCAAGCACGCGAACGCAATCGGGTCCTCCAGGCAGCAGGCATCAATTTCATCGGTAATGTCGAGGGCGGCGATGTGTTCAATGCCGACGTCGACGTCATCGTCTGCGATGGTTTCACGGGCAACGTGATCCTCAAGGTCGCAGAGGGCTTTGGTGAGATGGTGGTAGGAATGCTCATGGATGAAGCCCGCCAGTCGCCGATGTACGGTGCAGGTCTCTTGATGGCCAAGGGCGCCTTCCGCAATTTGCGCTCCCGGGTCGACTACTCGGAATATGGTGGTGCGCCGTTGCTTGGTGTCGACGGTGCTTGCCTCATTGGCCACGGCAGATCGAGCGCCAAGGCGATCCGAAATGCAGTCCACTTCGCCGCATCCTACGCGTCGTGCGGAGTCATCGAACGCATCGGTGACAAGATCCTTGAGGTCCTGGCGAGCTCCCCTGGTGGGACGAAAAGTTGACTATAGTGAACCCGACGAAGATCGCCGCTCTTTTCCCGGGGCAGGGTTCACAAGCGGTCGGGATGGGCTGGGACCTCGCCGAGCGCTGGCCGTCGGCGGCGAGTGTCTTCGAGGCGATTGACGACGGTCTCGACGCCAGCCTCTCCGAGCTGTGCTGGAACGGCCCCGAGGACGAGCTCAAACTGACCGAGAACACACAGCCGGCGTTGCTCGCCCACTCGGTTGCGGCCTGGACCGTGCTGTCCGACGCTGGTTTTGAGGTCGGTGCGGTAGCCGGACACAGCCTCGGTGAGTATTCGGCGGTGGTTGCAGCCCGTGGATTGGATGTGGCGGACGCAGCCCGCACGGTCCGGCTGCGTGGTCGCCTCATGCAGCAGGCCGTCCCGGTCGGCGAAGGGTCAATGGCGGCGGTGATCGGCCTCGACGACGAAGAGGTGCAGGCTGCCTGCAAAGAGGAAGAGGCGTCGGGAAGCGGGTCCGTCAGAGCCGTCAACTTCAATTCTCCGGGACAGGTCGTGATTGCGGGCTCGGCAGCGTCCGTGGCCGGTGCCGGCGAGCGGTTGACGGAATCCGGTGCGCGGCGCGTGCTGCCGCTGCCGGTGTCCGCCCCCTTCCATTCGCCGCTGATGGCACCCGCCCGCAAAGGTCTCGAACCAACCCTGCGAGAACTCGACTTCCAACCGTTGGCAGTCCCTCTTTATCGCAATGTCGATGCCGGCAGGGTGGAAGAGCCTGACAAGGTCCGAGACGGTCTTATCCGCCAAGTGGATGCCCCGGTTCTATGGTCGGAAATAATTCGGCGGATGAGGGAGGATGGGTTCGAAACCTTTGTCGAGGTCGGCACCGGCAGCGTTCTCTCGGGTCTCGTGAGACGCATCGACCGTGACGCCGTCTGCTATCAAGCCGGGACGGTCGAAACTGTGGAAAAGGTCATAGTCGAGCTCTGCGGCTGAGTGCACCACAGAGGCACAGAGGGCACAGAGGCGCACAGAGAAAATTATTTTGCTGGCGCGATAGGTATTCACCGCGCGATGGCCCCGCGCAAACCGAATCCAAATCAAAAGCCTCGGGAAACCGAATTGAATTCTTCCGTGATTCCTCTGTGCTCTCCGTGTCTCTGTGGTTAAATACGGCAATCCAATGAAACGACTGAGATGATAGGAGAGAAATCGATGAAAGAGTTTGAGGGACAAGTAGCGGTGGTGACCGGGGGCGCGCGCGGGATCGGCGCCGAGATCGCACGGCGGTTTGCCGGCGGCGGTGCCAAAGTCGTATGCGCAGATGTTCTCGATACTACCGAGATCGTTGACGAAATCAATGGATCCGGCGGCACAGCCGAAGGCCGGAAGCTCGACGTCACTGATTCTGCGGCGGCAGCCGAGTCAATCGCCGCGATCCATGATGCGCACGGTAGGATCGATATTCTCGTCAACAACGCGGGCATCACCCGCGACCAACTGCTGGTTCGAATGAAGCCGGAGGACTGGGAACTCGTTCTTGGAATCAACCTCGATGGAGTTTTCAAGGTCACCCAACCGGTGGCGAAGCTCATGATGCGCGCAAGGGGCGGTCGCATCGTCAACGTTGCGTCGGTAGTCGGACTGATGGGCAATGCCGGGCAGTCCAACTACGCCGCCTCCAAGGCCGGCCTGATCGGTTTCACCAAGAGCCTCGCACGCGAGTTGGGTTCGCGAAACGTGACTGTCAATGCGGTCGCGCCCGGCTATATCCAGACCCCGATGACCGACAAGCTCACCGATGACCAGCGCGAGGCGCTGATGAAATCTGTTGCCATCCCGCGGCTTGGAACGCCGACCGACGTGGCCGATGCGGTCGCCTTCCTGGCCGGCCCGGGCGCTTCCTACATCACCGGTGTGGTACTCAATATCTCAGGTGGGTTGTACATTTAAAGCCAGTGTTGAGTTAACAGTTTTGAGTTTTGAGTCCCAACCCAACCCCGGTTGGGAGCGTGCTTCTGTCCACAACTCAAAACTCACAACTCAAAACTCAACACCTTACCCCGATCGTCCAAGGTACACTGATTCTTGGAGGTGGCCGATGCCGAGCGAGATGAGCGTTGCGGATCTCATGACCACCGATGTGGTCACCCTGACCGAGGATGAGACCCTCGCCCTTGCCCAGCGCTGCATGGCTCGTGGCCGTATCCGTCATTTACCGGTGGTTCGCAAGGGGAAGCTGGTTGGCCTCATCACTCACCGAGACCTGCTTGCGGCTTCGTTTTCGATTTTCGCTGAGGTGGAAGCGAGTGAGCAACGAAGGATCTTCGATACTGTGCGGGTGGTCGAGGCGATGCACCGCGACGTGGTAGCGGTGTCTCCCAGCCTTTCGGTATCGAAGG
>Ga0224502_10000726_pt1 | contig 11280 bp, 7 predicted proteins | sample SF_Oct11_sed_USG_5_FD_169104 | JGI IMG/M metagenome (GOLD analysis project Ga0224502, IMG submission 169104) | Sediment microbial communities from San Francisco Bay, California, United States - SF_Oct11_sed_USGS_13 | ecosystem: Environmental > Aquatic > Marine > Sediment | place: USA: California... | reverse complement strand
TCTCCCCGGCCGTGCTCACCCACCGCGGGTTGGTCACGAACTGTAGCGTCGTCGTCCTGGTCCGCATGACGCCGAGCGATTCGCGGTCATCGATGAAGTGACCGGCGAGACCCATGATCATGGCTCCCACCCCTCCGCCGTTGCCGCGCAGGTCGATCACGATCCCATCCGCGTCGCGGTATCGGTCCACTGCCTGGTCGAACTGCCGCATGATCGGCATCATCCACGCGTTGAACCAGAGTAACCCCACCGATCCGCCGTCGGGCGTCGGGTGCCGCTGAGCCCCGAAGCGCGCGAATATGGTCGGTAGGTTCCCGAGCTTCACGGCATCACCGGGGGCCGGCCGGCGTGTCAGCTCGCGTACCGTCGGTGCGTCACCCGCATCGAGGAATTCGACCCGCGCGGGCGTGTGCGGCGGGCCTTGGAGCCGTCGCTGCACGGCGCCCCAGACCAGGAGGTCGAGTGGGCGTCGGCTTTCTGCATTCCGAACGCGCTCCATGAGATCGCTCACACGATCGTCGTTCACGGCCGTCACGACCCATCCCGGACGGACGCCCGCGCGGTCGGCAGGGCCGTCAGGATCTACGGTCGTTACCACGAGCTGATCGCCGACGAATCGCATCTCGAGCCCGAGATCCCCCACCTCCGCCGAGGGGTCCCCCTTGGCGGGATCCAGCGTGTCGGCCACTTCCTTCGGGATCAGCGCGAAGTGCGACTGACCCAACCGATCGAGCATTTCGCGGATGGTACCGCGCAGCTCGCCCAGCGCAGAGGCCGACTGGACGCGGGGTCGCAGCTCATCGCGGAGCGCCACCCAGTCGACACCGTTGAACGTCGTGTCGAAGTGCGTGTCGTACACGATCTGCCAGGCTCGGTCGAACGTTTCGAGTGCGAGTGTGGCGTCGAAGGGGACCTGTGCCGGAAGCCGCTGCGGATGGAGGATGGAGCACAGCGCGGCGGTCACGATGCCCGCCATGTGCAATCGCGTACGCATCGACACGAGCCTCACCTCCCTGCCGTGGTCTGGAATGTCGGGACTTCCTACACCATATACCCGAGTCGGGTCGAGTTCTTCATCCGGGTCACTGCCTCGGCACCCATCAATCTAGGCCTGGCGGCAAGCCGGCCTTCCTCGGCCGACAGGTCTGGATTGCACGCGGACGGCTCCGGGTCTCTAAATCGCATGCTAGTCAACAGCTTAGGGTTCGGCGTTCCGGATGGCTGCTCCGAGGCGAAGCCGGCTTCCGGCGAGGCAGGGCAAGCCTCCTCCGCCATAGCGTGAGGCGGCTCCGTGCCTGAAGCTTCCAGCTCCATTGATGATCGGACGTACTGGGCGCAGCTTTGTCCCACGAGCGTCTCGAGCAGCGACGTGACCAGAGCCCTCATCTTCGTGGTTGTGACCGCCGCGCTGGCCTACCTGTCCAGGGCGTCGCTCGCCGATCCCCACTCCCATGGATTCCACCGGTTCTTCGCGTGGGAGCTGATCGTGGCGCTGGTCCTGGTCAACTTCGTCTCCCTCAGACAGTGGTTCGGTGATCCCCTGTCCTTCAGGCAGTTCGTCTCATGGGCGCTCCTGTTCGGCTCCCTGGTCCCGGTCGTCTCCGGGGTGCATCTCCTCCGCACCGCGGGGAAGCCCGAACGAGGACAGCGCGTCGATGAACCCCTGCTGGAAATCGAGAAGACGACCCGGCTCGTGACAACGGGCATGTTCAAGTATATCCGTCACCCGCTCTACAGCTCGCTGCTGCTGCTCACATGGGGTGTGTTCTTCAAGTATCCCTCGTGGCTGGCCGGCGCCCTGGCATTGGGCGCCAGTAGCTTCCTGCTGGCCACGGCGAAGACCGAGGAGCGCGAGAACGTCCGCTACTTCGGCCCCGCCTACCGCGCGTACATGCAGAGGACGAAGATGTTCGTTCCCTTCGTCTTCTGACGCCGGCCGCAGAGGCCTTGCCTCTCCGGAGGCATGCCGGTAGGTTAACCGCCGCCCTCGACAACTACGGAACACACCCAGTGACCAATCTCATTTCGGAGGTGCAATGCGCCGTTTGACCCTCATTTGTTGTGCGGCCCTGCTCGTCGGCTGCACGCCGGCGGACGAGCAGGCCGCGGCCGACACCTACGCTGCCGCGCCCGCCACGCTGTCGCTGGCCGATGTGGCTGGCACGTGGACCATGGACGCCAAGAACGCGGCCGGTGATAGCACGCTCGTTCAGTATCAAATGGTCGCCACGAACACCATGGATGGCTGGACGGTCACCTTTCCGAATCGCCAGCCTCAGCCGGCGCGGGTCGTCGCCGTGGCGGGTGACAGCGTCGTGGTGGATATCGGACCGTACGAAAGCATGTTTCGCCCGGGCGTCATGGTCTCGACCCGCAGCGTGAGCCGCTTGGTCGACGGGAAGATGGTCGGCACCTTCAGGGCCCGATATGAGACAACAGCGGCCGACTCGGTGCTTTGGGGCACGCACGAAGGCATGCGCGTGGCCCAGTAGCGAAGCGGCGATGGCGGCCAACTCGCGTAGGTCGCCTCTTCACCCCGCGGGTGCCTGGCCAATCGTGCCGGGCACCCGCGGCGGCATCTGGGGGGCTCCCGCCCTCCAGCGAGGCCGGGGTCTCCCCACCGCTCTTGACGCCCCCCACGGCACCCCCATGTTATGAAGTTTGACCGGCGCTCCGGGCGGACGGGCCGCCCGACCGTCGGCCGTACATCCCTGTGAGCCAACACTATTCATCGGAGGCGTTCATGCGTATTCCCCTCGTCGTCATGATGGCGATCGCAGCGGCGACCACCAGCGTGTCGGCTCAGGCGCTCCGCCTGTCGGGCCGTGTGACCGATACTGCAGGTAATCCGCTGGGTGGGGTGCGGGTGGAGGAGCGTGGGACCCTGAACGGCACGGTCACGGGAGCCGATGGCAGCTACGAACTGCGATACAGCTCGGCCAATGCGGTCATCGTCTTCGCACAACTCGGCTATCGTCGGCAGGAGTTCTCCGTTCGCAACACGGCCAACCTCGATGTCGTGCTGGAGGTTGCGGTCCATGTCATCGAGGGCATGGAGGTGGTCGGCACGCGACGGGCCGACCGATCGGCCGTCGAGACGCCGGTCGCGGTCGACGTGATCGACGTACCGGCCCTGATCCAGTCGGTGGGCCAGCTGGAGGTGAACCAGCTCCTCCACTACGTGGCGCCATCCTTCAATGCCAACCGGCAGTCCGGCGCTGATGGCAGCGATCACATCGATCCGGCCACGTTGCGGGGACTGGGTCCCGATCAGACCCTCGTGCTGATCAACGGGAAACGCCAGCACCAGTCGTCGCTCATAAACATCTTCGGCTCCCGCGGACGAGGGAACACGGGTACCGACCTGAACGCGATCCCGCTGGCGGCCATCGACCGGATCGAGATCCTGCGGGACGGCGCGAGCGCCCAGTACGGCTCCGACGCCATCGCCGGAGTGATCAACATCGTGCTCAAGCAGTCGGTGGACGAGTTCAGTGGCAGCGTCGCCGGTGGGTTCAACAACGCGAAGCCGCCCTCGGAGTTCGCCGTCCTTCGCGACAACAGTCGAGACGGGGAGCACGTGCAGCTGAGCGGGAACTACGGGGTTCGGGTCGGCGAGCTGGGGTTCGTAAACATGACCGCCGAATACCTCACGAAGGAACGCACCAACCGGCCGGCCGACCCCGCGCAGTGGGACATTTACCGTCGCCAGTTCGGGGATGCCTCACTGAACAACTTCGGCACGTTCCTGAACTCCCGCATCCCGATTGGTGAAAACGTCACATTCTACGGCTTCGGCGGGTACAACTTCCGGCACACCGACGCGTTCGCCTGGAGCCGAGATCCAGGATCGGATCGCAACGTCGATGCGATCTATCCGAATGGCTTCGATCCACACATCACGTCCGACATCACCGACCAGTCGCTGACGGCGGGTGTGCGGGCCAGGCTCGGCGAGTGGGACGTTGACGTCAGCAACAGTTGGGGAGGCAACCGTTTCCACTATATCATCGATGGCACCGTCAACGCTTCGCTGCTGGAGCAGTCCCCCACTCGATTTGACGCAGGTGGGTTCGAGGCCTCGCAGAACACGACGGGCGTCAGCTTCACGCGATTCTTCCCGACGGTGCTCGCCGGACTGAACGTCGCGTTCGGCGCCGAGTATCGCATCGACAACTACCAGATCTTCGCCGGCGAGGAGGGCTCGTACCGTAACTACGGCATCGTCGACAGCGTGATCAACGGTATCGTGGTCCCAGTCGATACCCTGGGTCGGCCCGGCGGATCGCAGGGCTTCCCGGGCTTCCGGCCCGCGAACGAGGTGGACGAGAACCGGACGAACGTCGGCACCTACCTCGACCTGGAGCTCGACCTCAACGACCAGGTGCTGCTCAGCGGGGCCGTACGGTACGAGGACTACAGCGACTTCGGCAACACGCTGAACGCGAAACTGGCAGGAAGGGTAGCGCTGACCGAGGGTGTAGCCCTACGCGGATCGTTCAGCACCGGATTCCGCGCTCCATCCCTCGCGCAGATCTACTTCAACTCGACGTTCACGGACTTCGTGTCGGGCGTAGCGGTGGACAAGCTCATTGCGAAGAACAACAGTCCGATTACGCGGACGCTGGGGATCCCGCCGCTCAAGGAGGAGACGGCGACCAACGGCAGCGTGGGGATCACCGCACGGGTCGGAAACTTCACCGCCACGGTGGACGGATACCTGGTGGACATCGATGACCGGATCGTCCTGACTGGTGCCTTCGAGGATACCGATCCCGACATCGGTGCCGAGCTGCAGGCACTGCAGGTTGGGGCCGCCCAGTTCTTCACGAACGCGATCAGCACCCGAACGCGTGGCGTCGATGTGATCCTGAGCTACCGGCACGGGTTCGGACCGCACCGCCTCGGAGGCTCGCTCACGGCGAACTTCAACGACATGGATCTGGGTGCGGTCAACACCAGCCCGCAGCTTCAAGGCAAGGAAGACATCTATTACGGGACGCGTGAGCAGCACTTCCTGCTCGCGTCGGCTCCGGACACCAAGTTTGGCCTGATGCTCGACTACGGGATCCGGAACATCGATGCCACGGTCCGACTCGTCCGGTTTGGCAAGGTCACGCTCATCGATTGGCTGGATACCGAAGACATCTACGATGCGCGATTGATCACGGACGTCTCGGTCACCTACCTGCTTTTGGGGAACGCGAGTGTCACCGTTGGCGGACACAACATCCTCAACCGCTATCCCACGCAGCAGGACACCGAGACGGAGACGGGTGGTCTGTGGGATGCCGTCCAGATGGGGTTCTCCGGGGCGTACTACTACGCCCGTCTGAACTTCAAGCTCTGATTCACGAGGCAGTCAAGAGCGCGGTGACTGGAGGGGGCCCCCACGGGCCCCCTCTGTTCATCGCGGTTCCACGGGCTCGACAGCGCGCAGCACCCAACCGTCAGGATCGATCACGACCTCGGCACCCTCTCGCGCCGGGATGCGCGCCGACCCGTCGGGCATCTCCACGCGCCGCGTCACGGTGCCGATCCGCACGTCGATCGGCATTGGGAACGGCGCACCGCCCGGCACCTCCCACGTCAGCTCCAACTCGGCGGCCGTGCGCCGACTCACCAGTCGCGGCAGTGCTGCCTGACGGACGTAGACCTCGAAGAGCCAGTCGAGGCGCCGACCGGCGAACCGGTTCACATGGAGTACGAGTTCGTCGGTGCTCGTGAGCCGGCATTGGCAGCTCCCCGTGGCGCCCGCCGCCGCCGGATGGGGATAAGTCCAGCGGCGCAGCATCGTGAAGAACGCGTCGTCGCCGAGGAGAAACCGGAGCGAGTGGAGGACGAGCGCTCCCTTGAAGTAGATATCGCCCGTGTACGCCTGGCGGCTCGTCAGGGTGTCACGGGGCGCAACCGGTTGGCGGTTCGCGACTCGCCGCCGATAGATGGCAAGCAGCTCTCGCGCCTTCTGTTGGCCAATCCGTGATTCGGCATACAGCGGCTGCGCGTACTGAGCAAAGGCCTCGTTGAGCCAGAGGTCCTGCCACGCGGCGGGCGTCACCTGGTTTCCGAACCACTCGTGGGCCAGCTCGTGCTGGTGCAACCCGTCGAACCCCCAGTCGATTCCCGCCATGGCATCGTTCCGGAAGTTCGCGCCGTAGGCGATGATCGTCTGATGCTCCATGCCCAGGTATGGCGTTTCCGCGAGCCCGTACTTGTCGGCCCGGAACGGATACGGCCCGACGAGGTCTTCGAGATGCCGCATCTGCTCGAAGAACTCCCTGAGCGCTCGCCGAGCGCGTTCAGCGTTCTGCCTGAGCACCCAGAACGTCACGGGGATCGTGTCGCCACTGACGCTGCCGTACGGTTCGACGACCTCGACGTAAGGGGCGATGTTGAGGCTCACGCCATAGTTGTTGATCGGGGTGGAAACGAACCAATGAAAGGTCCGGCCGGCCGGCGACTCGGTGACGGATCGCAAGCGTCCGTTGGCCGCCACGACGAGCGGCCGCTCGACGGTGATGTTGAGGGCCATCGAGTCGGGCTCGTCGGAGAGGTGGTCTTTGGTGGGCCACCAGAGATCGGCCCCGAACAGCTCGCAGGACACGGTGACCCACGGGAGGCCGTCCGGCGTTTGGGTCCAGATGAAGCCGTCGAATCCGCCGCGGCGGACCGATCGCGGCTTGCCGGCATACGCCACCCGGACGGCCAGGCGCTCCCCGGCGTCGAACCGATGGGGCAGGGAGATCCACAGCTGCCCACCTCGCCGCTCGTGGCTGAGCGCGGTGCCGTCGATGCTCGTCTCGATGATCCCGAACACGGTGTCGAGATCGAGCACGAACGCTTCGAGCGGTGCGATCACGTCGGCGTGCACGACGATCGCTCCGGTGATCGAGCTATCGTCGGGACTCACGGCGACGGCGAGGTCGTAGAACCGCACGTCGTAGGCTGCCTGCTCCGGCGGTAGCGGCCCGCCCGACGCGCGCGGGTCCGTTTGGGCCTGGATCGGGTGCCAGCTCATTGCGCCCAGCATGACCAGTGTGGCGGCGAGTCGTCGGTCGGGCATCAATCCTCGCTGAGGCGATCGGTGGTTTGGCGCAGCGGTGCGATGTCTCCTATTCTATACCCTGATCCAGTCACGGGGGACCTCCGTCATGTCAAATCGACCCGATAGAGTCAGGCGCCCGAGTGACCCCAGGGTCATCCCACACGCGCATCATGATCGATGGAGAGGGGGGACCTCGACCGGAGTGCGTCTGACGATCCTCGCTGCCATGGCGCTCACGGTCTCGTGCGCGGGTACGCCGGAGCCCCAGTGGTGGAAGGGCAATCTGCACACCCACTCACTGTGGAGCGACGGTGATGACTACCCAGAGCTGATCGTCGATTGGTACAAACGGCACGGCTACGCGTTCATCGGGCTGTCTGATCACAATGTGTTGGCAGAGGGAGAGCGATGGGTGGAGGTGATCGAGCATGCGGGAGGCGTCGCGAACCTCGACGCATACATTGCCCGCTTCGGCCGTGACTGGGTAGAGGAGCGGGAGGACCCGGAACGTCACGTCGTGCGGCTCAAGACGTTGAATGAGTACCGCGATCTGTTCGAGGAGCGGAATCGGTTCCTGGTGCTCCAGAGCGAGGAGATCACCGATCGGTTCGATTCGAAGCCCATTCACGTCAACGCCACCAACATCCTGGAGCTGATCGAGCCCCGGGGTGGGGGCAGCGTGCGCGAGGTCATGCAGAACAACGTGGACGCCGTGTTTGAGCAGCGTCGGCGGACCGGGCGGCCCATGTTCCCTCACATCAACCACCCCAACTACGGCTGGGCCGTCTCGGCGGAAGATCTGATCCATCTGGAACGCGAGCGGTTCTTCGAGGTCTACAACGGGCATCCGGCGGTGCACAACGAGGGAGATTCCCTCCATCCGAGCGCCGAACGCCTCTGGGACATCATTCTGGCAGAGCGGCTGAACGGCGGCCGAGAGATGATGTTCGGTGTCGCGGTCGATGATGCGCATAACTATCGGGCATTGGACTCGGCGCACAGCAATCCGGGACGTGGATGGGTGATGGTGCGCTCATCTCTGCTGCGTGCCGACTCGCTGGTTGCCGCGATGGAGCGCGGTGCCTTCTACAGCTCGACGGGCGTCGAGCTTGCGACCGTCACGGTGACCAGCGAGGGCATGTTCATCGCGGTCGAGCCCGAAGCAGACGTCGGCTACACGATCCAGTTCATTGGGACGCGGGGCGGCTACCCGCCGCCCATGCCCATAGAAACACCGGGAGACGGCGCGTCGGTCCGGTACCTGTACGATGCGGCGATTGGAGAAGTGCTCGCGGAGGTGGCCGGGACCTCGGCATCTTATTCGTTCGTGGGTGAGGAACTGTACGTGCGTGCCAAGGTCATGTCGTCCAAGCCGAAGGAGAACCCCTACCGTCCCGGTGAGGTGGAGGTGGCGTGGACGCAGCCGGTGCGTCCGGAACGCCGCTGAGCCTCGCCCTGACATCGAGGCTTAGGAGATCCGCAAACCACCTAGCAGCAGGTCGCTCACGGGTTCGGCGCGGGACGCCAGGCGGATATTCTTGCGTGAGAGCACCCAGTCAGTGGCCATTTCGTCCAGCACTCCGAAGACCACCTTCGCCGCGAGCAGGGTATCCACCTCGGGCCGGAACACGCCCTCGTCCTTCCCCTGCTGCACCACCCGCGCGATGAGCGCCAGGTAGTCCCGAATGCGACTCCGTGAGAGCAGCTCCAGCACATGGAGCGTGTGGCGGAACTCCACTTGGAAGATCACGGCCAAATCGCGGTTCTCTCCCAACAGGGACAGGTGCAGGGCCACTGTTCGGCGGAATTTCTCCTCGGCGCCGGCGGCACGGTCGTCCACGATGCGCTGGGCCTCCCCGATGAACTGTTGCATGGCCCGCTGGAAGATCGAGACGAGGACGTCTTCCTTGCTCTTGAAATAGAGATAGATGGTCCCATCGGCCACGCCGGCACGGCTGGCGATCGAGGACACCGTCGTGCCGAAATAGCCATGGCGGGCGATCTCCAGTACCGCGGCGTCGAGCATGCGCTCCCGCTTGGCTTCTTTCCGCGCGGTGCTCGCGGGCATCCCGGTCAACGTCCCCAAGAAGATGAATGCTTACTCAAACATTCCCCCATCCGGCTGCCGCTCATTTCCCGCACCCTAGTTCCGCCACGATAAGCACTACATCCCCCATATGTAAAGGGCCTTCCTGACTCCATCACCGACGGTTGACATGCGGCCCGGGTTCCGGTAGCGTACTGAATAGGTATTCAGTTTACCACCCGGGGGTTCTCATGAAGCGGCATGTCCGGAAGGTCGCCGTGCTCGGGTCCGGCGTGATGGGCAGCGCCATTGCGGCGCACTTCGCCAATGCCGGTGTCCCGTCGCTGGTGCTCGACATTGTCCCGAAGGAGCCCAATGATGCCGAGCAGGCGGCCGGGCTCACGCTGAAGGACCGGGCGGTCCGGGATCGGATAGCCGTCGAAGCGGTGAAGGCGATGGCCAAGGCCAAGCCGGCCCCGCTCTTCACGGCCGATCGACTCGCGCTCATCGAGACCGGCAATTTCGAGGACGACCTCGCCCGCCTCGCCGAAGCGGATTGGGTGGTGGAGGTCGTGAAAGAGGACCTGGAGATCAAGAAGAAGGTCCTGGCCTCCGTGGCGCCGCACCTCGGTCCCGAAGCGGTGCTGTCCAGCAACACCTCGGGCCTGTCGTTGGCGCAGATGGCTGGGGAGTTGCCCGCCCAGCTCAAGCCCAGGTTTCTCGGGACTCACTTCTTCAATCCGCCGCGGTACATGAAGCTGCTCGAGGTGATCCCCACGGCGGACACCTCGCCTGACGTGCTCGCCTTTGTCGAAGCGTTTGGCACCACACGGTTGGGCAAGGGGATCGTTCTCGCCAAGGACACGCCCAACTTCATCGCGAACCGGATTGGCGTACACGCGATGATGGTGACGCTCCAGGTCATGCGGGAGATGGGACTCACCGTGGAACAGGTCGACGCCTTGACCGGGCCCGCGATTGGCCGGCCCAAGACCGCCACATTCCGGCTGGCGGACCTCGTGGGGCTCGATACGTTCCTCCACGTGGCCGACAACGTGCGCCGCAACGCTCCCGAAGACGAGAGCCACGGCATCTTCGAGGCCCCCGCGTTCCTGACCAAGATGGTGAAGAAGGGACTCCTGGGCCGGAAGAGCGGTGCAGGGTTCTACAAGAAGGTGAAGGGAGAAGACGGCTCCACGATCCTCACGCTCGATCTCGAGACGCTCGAGTACCGTGAAGCGCAGAAGGCCAAGTTCCCCGAGCTTGAATTGCTGAAGTCGGTCGATGATCCCGCCGAACGTTTGCAGAAACTGGTGTTCGGCAAGGGCCAAGCCGCAGAGGCGTCGTGGAAGATGCTGGCAGCGACGCTGTCCTACGCGGCTATGCGCGTTGGGGAGATCTGCGACGACGTGTCGTCGGTGGACCGCGCGATCCGGTGGGGGTTCAACTGGACCTTGGGGCCCTTCGAGGCGTGGGACGCGCTAGGCTTCCGCGCCGTCACCGAGCGCCTGAAGGCCGATCAGTATCCACTGGCGCCATGGGTGACCGCGCTATACGACGCGGGGGCGCAGTCGATCTATCGTCGCGAGAACGGCTCGCTCCACGCGCCCAGGGCTGAGGCGGGTGTGCTGGTGGAGGTGCCAGCCGATCGGCGGGTAATGGATTTTGAGATCCTGCGCGCGTCGGGCAACGAGATTCGCCGCAACGCGGGTGCGAGCCTGTTGGATCTGGGCGACGGTGTCTTGGGGATCGAGTTCCACTCCAAGATGAACGTGATCGGTCTGGACACCATCTCGATGATCATGACGGCCTGCAAGGAGGCCGAGGCCAACGCGCAGGCGCTGGTCGTCGCGAATTACGGTGAGAGCTTCAGTGCCGGCGCGAACTTGATGCTGCTGCTCATGGAAGCCCAGGAGGGGAACTGGGATGAGATCGATGCCATCGTGCGCCAGTTCCAGGCGGCCACGAACCGACTGGAGCAGTGCGCGGTTCCTGTAGTGACGGCGCCTCACGGGCTGGCTCTGGGTGGCGGGTGCGAGGTGACCATGGCTGGGAACGCTATCCGGGCAGCGGCCGAGACCTACATCGGCCAGGTCGAATTCGGTGCCGGGGTCGTCCCGGCCGGTGGCGGGTGCCTGCGCCTGTACCTTCGCAACCTCGCCTCCCTGCCGGATCCGTCGGACATCTATCCCGCGCTGCGGAAGACCTT
>Ga0224502_10000725_pt1 | contig 11281 bp, 7 predicted proteins | sample SF_Oct11_sed_USG_5_FD_169104 | JGI IMG/M metagenome (GOLD analysis project Ga0224502, IMG submission 169104) | Sediment microbial communities from San Francisco Bay, California, United States - SF_Oct11_sed_USGS_13 | ecosystem: Environmental > Aquatic > Marine > Sediment | place: USA: California... | reverse complement strand
TAACATCATTTTTTGGTGGAATATTTGGTTTCCCGAGTGTTAAGGCTGCACGAAAGGCTGTAGCCTATCTGGGAGCTTCAAGTGCTTGGTTCCTTTCGGACTTTGATATGCCGATAGCGATTTGCGCCCAGAGTCTGGTACCCCCTGATGAATCATGGGACGACCCCGGTAGTTCGTATAGAGATTGCATAGAGGGTAATAGTGATAACCCTGAAGGCTGTGCACTAGATTGCAATATAGGAAGAATGCTTAATAGTGGCTCAAATACCGATACGCATAACACGGCAGGGTGGACTAATTTTTCTGGCGGGACATGGCCTGGTTCTCCCCCCGAGCCAGACTCATGCAGCACTGCGAGTGCTTCTGAGATGACTAATTTAGTAGGGGACCTGTGCGACGGAGTTTGTTCGGGATTAGATTGTGCGGATGACGCTGCCGCTGGTGATGCAAATTACCGCGATTGCTGCAAGCAGTTTAAGGCTGGAGATGAAATCGGAGCAACCGGAGGTGTTCAACAGGTAACTCTTACGAGTTTCAGAGACTGCTGGATAAGTGCTTCTAATTGCGAATCAGACGATCCTATTGATTGTTCGCCTATAAATGACGAGGAGGGCGGCTCAGATATTTGGAATATGAACGTACCTGACGAACCCTGGAAGATGAAACTGCCTGTCATAGATTGTCCAGGAAATAACGTAGCAAACTGTGCGGAGTTAATTGGTGCCGTCCAGGTCTCTCTAATGTGGATAACCGGCGGAGGTACTCCAGATCCGAGTCTGGATACCCCTTATAAGATGAGATCGACAAAAGCTGGTGAAAATTGCGGTACTTCTAAGGAAAACTGGCCGACTGGCCCCAATTATGCCCGGCAACTAGGCGATTTAAAATTAACGGATGATACGGGGGAAAATAGGGGTATTCCAGACAAGTACTTCGAACCTGTACCTGTTTCTTGCCCGGATTCTATACCCCCCCCTGATTGGCCATCCGAATTACCCGCCTTGAATGAGAATGATAAGCTGGAAACCCAATTAGGAAGCATCTTAAGCCGCATACCGGGTGGTTTCTCAATCACCCAAGTGGAAAAAATCGCCCCTACCAGCCAAAGTCCTCTTCAACTGATTTATGGAGAGGGTGCGACCACGAGTGATGCGACCACGTTAAGGCTTTTTGATGTTAAGGATCCTGGCGACCCTGCTCCTAATGCGCCGGATAATATCTGTTCACAAGCCCAATATGAGCAACTGCTCCTGCATCATTTGGCGGATGCTGCCGGTGAGGCTCGCTGGGCCAGTCTTGTGGATCATTTTGACTTAAGAAATTGGGACAGTGAGTTTGCCCCGCTTGCAAAAAAATCCTTATACTTTCAGCCAACCTGCTGTGGCGTAAAGCCAACCGGATTACCGGGGGATGGCGCTTCGTTTGGAGTTATGGCCAAAGTACCGGTATTGGTAGACTAATAAATAGTGCCGGCATTTATTATTAAAGAAGTCTCATTTTCGGAGATCTTTCATGACATATAACAGATACCTTGTCAAATTAGCGCTAAAAAATCCTATGGTGAATGATGACCTAATTAAGATCATTCGTGCCATAGAGGGATTCGAGATCATTCTGTCAGGCGATAACCGAAAGCCCGATCTTTTGATCTATGAACTCGGAAAAGAGGCTGAAAAAGATACCGCTATGATTCAGTCCCTTCTCAATAAAAACGCCGTGGGCGAAGTTTTTTTGACAACCAAAATTCCTGAGCCAAATATTCTGATGAAAGCGATTAGAATCGGCGCTCGCGAATTTTTCCCCCAACCGATTGAATCCGAGGAAGTCAAACAGGCGCTTGAACTGTTTAAGACCAGGAGAAATGAGTTAATTCCTGCCGGTGCTTGCAAAAATGGGCAGATCATCACCACTTTCGGGAGCAAGGGGGGTGTGGGCACCACAACAGTTGCTGTCAATCTGGCTGTTTCAATAGCTCAGAAAGACAATCGTAAATCCGTGGCCCTGATAGACATGAACACCCTTTTTGGTGAAATACCCTTATTTCTAGAGGTTTCGCCCAAATTCCACTGGGGTGAGATCACCAAGCACATCGACCGGCTTGACAATACGTTTTTGACAAATGTCCTGACCAGACATAACACCGGACTGCACATTCTTCCCTCTCCGGCGTATTTGAACGGGCACATCCGGCCGACACCCGACACGATCACGCGGCTCCTGGATCTCATGAAAGGTATGTTCGATTATGTGATCATTGACGGGGGACAATCAACGGATGATACGGTATTACGAGTCGTAGAGTTGTCAAACACACTGCTTCTAATAACAATCCTCAGCCTGCCCTGTTTGGCAAATTCGAATAAGCTCATAAAGTCATTCGTTGAACTGGGTTATCTGCGCAAAGACCAGATCAAAGTCGTGGTAAACCGGTACATGAAAAAAAGTGAGATTCCCCTTAACGACGCCAAGGACGGAATTGGTGAGGACTTATTCTGGATTATACCCAATGATTACCGGACGACCATGTCTGCAATCAACAACGGCAAACCCTTGTCAAAAATTGCACCAAAGGCGCCAATAACTCAGAACTTTAAAAATTTTGCCGAAGTATTTGTTCATCCGGATGCGGGCCAAGAGCAAAAAAAGAAATTCCGGATCTTTAAACGATCTGGCTCAAAAAGTTGAGCCAAAAAGAGATTTGCAATGTAGAAAAATAGAATAAATCAGAAGAAAAAAGGAGCTTGGTTTGAACGAAAAAATGGTTGCTAAAAGTTATACAGGAATGAATCAGGACGGTATCTCGACTGGGGTTTCAGCCAGAAAATATCCATCGGAAGAGTATTTTGAATTCAAAGCTCAGATCCATGACCGTCTGCTTGATCTGATTGATCTTTCTCTCCTCGATAAACTGGATCCCAAAACGATTAGTTTGCAAATCCGACAGGTGGTGGAAAAAATATTGAGGGAAGAAAACTTCAAATTACCTTTGAATCTGGCCGAGAGGGAAAAAATCTTCACCGAAATAATTGACGAAGTAATGGGTTTGGGCCCGCTGGAGCCGTTACTCAAAGATCCCACGATTTCCGACATTTTGGTAAATACTTTCAGATCAATTTATTTAGAACGTTATGGAAAACTGGAACCGACTGATGTGCGGTTTAGGGATGAAGATCATTTGATGAGAATTATTGACAAGATCGTCTCTTCGGTGGGTCGGCGCATCGATGAATCCAGCCCTATGGTCGATGCCAGGCTTTCCGATGGCTCCCGGATCAATGCGATTATTCCACCCCTTGCAATGGATGGCGCCATGCTTTCCATACGGCGGTTCGCTGTAAATCCTTTGGAGTTATCGGATCTTATCGGTTTTCAAACATTAATTCCTGAAATTTCAGAAATTTTGAAGGGAATAGTAAAAGCAAAGTTAAATGTTATCATCTCGGGGGGTACCGGCAGTGGTAAAACCACCCTGCTAAACGTCCTTTCACGGTTTATTCCGGAAGACGAGCGTATCGTCACTATTGAAGATTCTGCCGAACTGCAGGTCAAGCAGGAGCACCTAGTTCGGTTGGAAACCAAGCCGCCGAATATTGAGGGCAAGGGGGAAGTCACCCAGCGTGACCTCGTCCGGAACAGCCTAAGAATGCGCCCGGATCGAATCATACTGGGCGAGGTGCGCGGAAAAGAGGCGTTTGATATGCTGCAGGCCATGAACACCGGGCACGACGGTTCTCTGACAACCGTTCACGCTAACTCTCCACGGGATTCGTTGATGCGCCTGGAAACCATGGTTGCCATGGCTAATATGGAAATTCCAAATGAGTTTATGAAAAGATTCATCAGCAGTGCAATAAGTGTCATTATTCAGGTGGCGAGGTTGGCTGATGGAAAACGAAAGCTTGTCAGTCTTCAAGAAATCACCGGCATGGAAGGAAATGTTATCACATTGCAGGAGATATTTTCATTTAAGCAGCAGAGAATCGACTCCGATGGCAACGTCAAGGGAGTTTTCAGATTTCATGGTGTACGGCCGAAATTCATCGAGCGGTTTAAAGTGAGCGGTATCGATGTGCCGATGGATTTGTTTGATCCGTCAAAAGTAGTGGAAGTTTAGATTGGAACATAAGGAATAAAAAAATGGAAAAATTGATATCCGCGATAATCATATTTATCATCTGCCTCATCGTGATCGAGCTGTTAATTTATGCTGTCAAAAACACGCGCTCCCCACATCGGGGAAAGATCCGGAAGCGATTGAGAAACTATGCGTATGTTGAAGAAGGCGTAGGCGGCTCTGATATCATGCGGAAAAGGATGTTGAGTGAGATACCCTTTGTCAACAGGCTGCTGTTGAAGATGCCGGGGATTCAAAAATTAGACAATCTCATCATAGGGGCCAACGCCAGTTTTCCTATAGGATTCTATATTTTGCTTGCAATCTTTATGGCAGCATTAGGGGCTATTTTCGGCACTATCGTCATTAAAAACAACATAATTACACCGGTATTTATTCTTTTATTCAGTTGTTTCCCATTCTTATATTTGGCTTATTTAAAACAAAAAAGAAAGGAACAATTGCAGAAACAGTTGCCGGAAGCCCTGGATTTAGTATCACGAGCCCTGAAAGCAGGCCATGCGTTTGTCGGGGCAATAAAGCTTGTTGCCGAAGAATTTGACGACCCGCTTGGCCCCGAGTTCGGCGAAATGTTGGAGGAAATAAATTACGGCGTCAGCACGCCGATAGCCCTGAAAAATCTAGCCAAGCGGGTGGATTGTAACGAAATTAAATATTTTGTGGTTGGTGTTATCTTGCAGCGAGAAACCGGCGGTAACCTGGCTGAACTCATGGACACCCTTGCGCTCTTGATACGGGAGAGATTTAAATTTGATGGAAAAGTCCAGACTTTGGCTGCGGAGGGCAAATTATCCGCAGTGGTCCTCGTCTGTCTTCCATTTTCTATAATTATGTATCTCAAATTAACACAGCCGAATTACATGAATCTCTTATTCAGCGATCCAATCGGTAGGATCATGGCGATTGTTGCTGGAATCATGATGATAATCGGCGTTTTCGTCATGAAAAAAATGGTTAAAATTGAAGTTTAAAGACAGAAGGGTTTGAAGATATGTTTACATTGGCAGAACCGACTATTTTAATACCGTTAGCAGGGTTTTTGGCGATGTTTCTTCTTTGCTTGGGTTTCCTGCAATACTTGCGCCTGAGAACCTCAAGAAAAGAAATAGTTGAAAAAATAAAATCCAGCAACAACACCATTGTAGGCCAACAAGATTGGCCGTCAACCGATAAAAAAGGGATATCTTTTCTGACTCCTTTGATGAATCTTTTTGGAAAATTCGGGGCGCGTACCCGATCTGAAGAGGTTGATGATGGCAATAGTAAACGGATTAAATTTCTCAGAGCAGGCATCAGGCGCGAAAACGCACCGGCGATTTTCTATGGATTAAAATATTTGTTGGTCGTTTTATTGTCATCGATTTTTATGATTATCCGGCTGACCGTTTTTGAGATTGTAAGTTACCAGTTGACGATTACGATTTTCGTGCTGGTTGCGCTTCTGGGTTATTATCTGCCTGACATATGGCTTCGCCAAAAAACCGACAAAAGGAAGGACCGGTTGCTGAAAGCCTTGCCGGATGCGTTGGATCTTCTGGTGATCTGCGTGGAGGCCGGTATGGGGATGGACGAAGGCATTAATCGGGTAGCCAATGAGATTAAGCTTACAAGCTCGGACCTGAGCGATGAGTTTAAACTCTTGAATCTGGAATTAAGGGCCGGTAAAAATCGACAGGATGCGCTCAAGAATCTTGCGTTTCGAACCGACATCGATGAGATGAAAAATCTCGTCACCCTCTTGGTACAGGCCGACAAATTCGGAACCAGTGTGGCGACAACGCTTAGGGTATATGCGGACACCTTCAGAACTCAACGGATGCAAAAGGCCGAGGAGCTCGCGGCCAAGATTCCTGTAAAACTCGTTTTCCCGCTGATCCTGTTTATTTTTCCGTCCCTGTTTGTGGCGATCTTAGGGCCTGCCGTCATTCGTATATTTCGCAATATCATTTTGCGTGGATGACCGCCGGATTAAAGAAAATCGAGGTATACCAAATGGCAAAAAAAAGAACATTGGGCGTCGAATTCCAATTTTTTGTGGTTTTTTTCTTCATCATCTTTGTTTTATCGGGTTGCGTCACAGTAGATAAAGGTTACAAAATCGATGGCGTAGAAAACACTGCCGAGACTCAAATTTCATCGAAATTGGACGAGGAGTTGTTTTCCAAAAAGCTCCCCGCAATGACTGCCGATGAATATGAGATGATGGGGGATTCACTATTGAGCAAGGGTAATCTGCACATGGCTTTTCTTCAATATGAACGATCGCTTCAGTGTAACCCGCGCAATATCCGGGTGGAGTATAAGAAGGGGCTGACCTTGCTGGCAGGGAAAAATAGCGACGACGCCATCAAGCAATTTAACATCGTTTTACTAATGAATCCCGGTCACGCAGCAGCTTATGAGGGATTAGGGCGCGCCTTCTTTCAAAAGAAGAATTACAAAGGAGCTGAGCAACATTTTCGCAAGGCGCTCGAGCTTGATCCGAGCTTGTGGAAATCACGCAATTTCCTGGGCAACATCTATGATTATCAGGCTAAATATGAGAAGGCCATCCGTGAGTACAAAAATGCTCTGGCACTCAAGCCGAAAAGCGGGGTACTTTATAATAACCTGGGAGTTTCTTATTCTTTAGCCGGAAAACATTTAAAGGCGGTTGATGCATTTAATAAAGCGCTATCTGTTAAATACACAAAGAGCAAAGTTTACAATAACCTGGGATTGGCTTTGGCAAATCTTGGGCGCTATTCCGAAGCGCTGGAATCGTTTAAAAAGAGCGGTGGCGAGGCGCGTGCATATAATAATTTGGGATGTATCTACTTATCTAAAGGAATGATTAAGGAAGCGGTCCAATGCTTTGAAAAAGCCATAGAAATCGACCCGATCTTTTATGTCAAAGCCGGTGAAAATTTAAATCGTGCTAAAATGAGCCTTGAAAATAGACAGTAATTGGAATCTTTTTATATTGAGAAGCTATCACAATAAATATTTTTATGGGTGAAAAATGAATAGAAATGGGAAACTAGACCTGGCGCTACATCTTTTCATTATAGGGATTTTTTACTCTCAGCTATAGCAAGTTGTTCTACCGTTCATTATTATGCAGATCGGCGACATCCCAATGAGCTGAGAGAAAATCGTTATGAGATTTCAAAAAAAGATTTAGCCCAATTCGCTCCTACTCTCAGACCAGACCATACAGGGGAAATCCGGATACACTTTACCAGCAAGCATGTTACTTTCAAAAAAGCAAGAAGTACAAACTTGCCTTAACAGAGTTTGGGGAAAAATATGAAAGCAAGCGGATATATGGGCGATGGCGAAGAACCCCAAACAGGCTTGAGGTCGATGAAAAAGGCAAGGAAAAATTACGGTTTAAAATAAATGCTGAAAGTTTTCGAACAACTGAAGATGAAAAATTCAAAACTGATATTTCCAAATTAAATGATATAACGGCGGTAGCAGATCTAAAAATTGAAACAGAAAAACAATATTCTCCTGCTGAATTTGCAGTGGAAATTTCAAATGGGAATGGTGTCAACCGTATGGCATCGCGGATCGGAAATTATTTGAGGAAAAAAGGGGTCAAGGTTACGCGGCTGACGAATGCAGATCATTTTAATCAAAAGAATTCCTCACAGCTCTGCTGCGGGGTTGCCGTTTTTGTGATATAAATGACTCTATGAGTGAACATATCCTAAAGCGGCACAATAAAACACTGATATTGTATCACATTGTTTGTCCTGCAAAATACCGACAAAAGGTATTTACAGAAAGAGTTGAGCTGTCACTTCAAAACATATGTATTGAGATAGGAAAACAATACGAAATACATTTTGTGGAAATTGGCACAGATAAAGACCATGTGCACTTTCTTGTCCAAAGTGTTCCGGTTATGTCACCCAGCAGGGTTGTGCAAATAATTAAGACATTACTGGAAAGAAAATATTCGAACATCACCCGGAGGTCAAAAAATTGCTTTGGGGCGGTAAATTCTGGACGAGCGGATTCTATCTCAACACCGTTGGTCAATATGGCAATGAAACCATCATCAAAAAGTATGTCAAAGACCAAGGAAAAACCTATAAACAGATATACCGCGGACAGCTGAAATTATTTGAAGACTTCGCATAACGATGATACCTCGCAGCTCTGCTGCGGGGTAGTTCATTGACGAAACAACAATCTATTATGATTTGGATCATCTTCAAGATGCTTTCAAGGTCGCTCAAGAAATCCCGGGATTTCAGAATATGGAAAAACGCAGGATATCAGGTCAGGCGGGTATAAAAATCAAGGTCCAGATAGGTAAGGATCTCGTGCCCTATGATGAGTTGTTTAAAGGGCACATTAAAGGTCATGATAATACGAAGATATCAAAAAGGTTATAGAAAGGCCACGTTTAAGGATTGGAGACATATTTCCGATATTCCCAAGAACTTGGTAAACAAGATTAGTAAAAATCTTTGGCTATAATTGGCGAAGTAATAGAATTTATCTGTTTGCCTGCATGACTCAGTGATAAAGCATAGATAAAATGTACAGCAATTTTTTTGGATTCTCTGTAAAACCCTTTAAGTTGACGCCGGACCCAAGATTTCTTTATCTGAATGAAGGACTCCGAGAGGTGCTTGCAACACTGGTTTACGGAATCCAGGAGCGGCGTGGTTTTATTATTATCGTAGGCGAACCGGGTACCGGCAAAACGACTTTGCTCAATGCAGCGCAGGACCAGTTTGATGAAAATATAAAAGTCGCTTTTATTTTGAATACCAGTTTGGCGTTTAAAGACATGCTGCATATGGCCCTTGTAGACCTTAATTTGGCTAAAACAGAAGAGAGTTTGACTAAAAGAAAAGCGATCCAACGCCTAAACGAATTTGCCTTAAAGCAAAATGAAAACGGTGGAAACGTTGCGCTTATTATCGATGAGGCTCAGAATCTTAACCGACATAGTCTGGAAAACCTGAGACTTCTGTCCAATCTGGAAACCCACCAACACAAATTGGTTCAGATCATTCTTGCCGGTCAACCGGAACTTGATATCACTTTGTACAAACCCGAGCTAAGGCAACTTGTTCAAAGAATCGGTCTCAGAAGCCGCACTACCGCACTATGTGAAAAAGATGCATATGAATACATTCAGCATCGTCTAAAGGTTGCGGGGTACAAAGGCCCACAGCTATTTGGTAATAAGGCGAAAAAATCGATTTGGTCTTATTCACAGGGAATACCGCGAACTATTAATATCCTATGCGACAATTCTCTTCTGGCCGGATATTCTTTGGAAAGAAAAAGAATAGACTCGGCAATAGTGGAGGAAGCTATCCAAGATCTGAGCTATAAACCATTGGCGGAATCATTTGAAGATTCAGCAGATTCTGAACAGAATAATCACATTTTTCAGATGGAGCGTGGCACAGATAATATTGATAAACCTACTATCGCTCAGGAGGAACAGTCTAATGCAAACCCGGGGATATCTCCCAAAGGATATATTATAAGCGAAAATATGGAGAATCTTTTTTTCGCAAATGATAAACAATCTAGTAAGCCTGGAAAAGCAAATATAGAAGTAGGGAGTGTTGAACAAGTTAAGAGTGAATCTGTAGTTGTAACCAAAAAACAGCTTAAAATAGGAGCATCTATATTTATCGCTTTGATCGTGATACCGCTAATCATTGCTGGAAATCAGTTTTTAAAACTAGATAACAGAGATTCTGTCACGGTTTATCAGAATGACTCCACTTCCAAATTGGATACTGAAAAAGCACCCTCATTACCTTACCGGAAATTATCTCTTGTCAAATCAGATACTGAGAGGCCTCCTTCATTGTCCTTTCCGGATGATCATCTGGTTATTTATTTCAACGATAATTCGTTTGAGATTTCAGAGACATCTCTCGGAATACTTAATCGCTTAGCAAAGCATATAATTAATAAGCAGGAGACGAAATTATTAATCACAGGATATACCGATTCAACAGGTCCAAAATCTTATAATATTGCGATCTCCAAGAGAAGGGCGGAGACGGTTAAAAACTATCTTATGAAAAAAGGAGTAAAGCTTTCTAAAATTACTACGGCGGGGCTTGGAGCCCAAGATTTTGTAGCAAGCAACGAAACAGAAAACGATAGAAGATTAAATCGCCGCGTAGAAATCGATTTAAAAAATTGATAAAACTCTTTATTTTGTAGTGAACGATAATGCGTAAGCAGCATTTAAGCTATATGGTGTATTGCTGAATAGAGACTTCAAAACCAAAACTTCTTTAATTGTACCTTCCGGATTTGAACCTGAGCCCACGTATTTTTTTCATGGCATTTGCTAGTTTGTATAGTATAATTGGATCTAAAAATGTGGATTTTACAAATAACTTAATCACACTTTGAAAATATTTCAGATATGATCCGTGCTTTATAAGTAATCAAATCTGAGAATTCAGAAAAGGTGATATAATTTTATGGGCCCCTCTTTTTATGATCTGTGACGAACCTTCTGCTGTAAATCACTAATCCAGACGCGACCCCTCATTTCAACTATTTATCCGGACAAACATCATCCAACCAAAGTTCCTGGCCACCGATTGCAAAATCATTGATAGTTCCATCCAAATCCATGGTTCCATACCAGTTGTTTCCCTGTTGATTGGCATTAACTGTAATTTGCACACCACCAATCGAATTGCCATTTAAGTCGACAAGGTTTGCCACATTTTGGAAGGTACCGTTTACCTTAATGTTATTATTTCCTCCCAATTCGCCGAACTTAAGTGAAATTTTATCGACGGGATAATCAAATTGGAAACTTAAGTTAACATTATTCGCATTCAGGTCATTGCCGGATCCCTGTGCATAATTCCTGTCATCCACCTTTGCTCTTCCGGTAGTCGTCCAGGTGCCGTTTGGCCACTGGAATTGTTCTACCGAAATGTCCGCCTCAGATGTTGTTATCGTATCTCCAACACTATAGGTGTTGCCGGGTGTAAGGTTTGAAAATTTAACGCAACAACCGGAAAGGATTACAATGGCTATTCCTGTGAGTATCATTATCATCATTGAGCGCATAATTCATTTCCTCCTTTCGGCAATAAAAGAATTCTGTTTTTATTTTAAATTTAATAATACTTAAAATTAAGGGTAGAAAAG
>Ga0224502_10000721_pt1 | contig 11325 bp, 9 predicted proteins | sample SF_Oct11_sed_USG_5_FD_169104 | JGI IMG/M metagenome (GOLD analysis project Ga0224502, IMG submission 169104) | Sediment microbial communities from San Francisco Bay, California, United States - SF_Oct11_sed_USGS_13 | ecosystem: Environmental > Aquatic > Marine > Sediment | place: USA: California... | reverse complement strand
GCGCTCCCGAAGGCGTGGACGTCGTCTCGGGGTTCGACCTGAGCCGCTACCTCGGCAGCTGGTACGAGATCGCCCGCCTCGACCACGGCTTCGAGCGCGGTCTCTCCAACGTCACAGCCACGTACAGCCTTCGCGAAGACGGCGGCGTCAAGGTCGTCAACCGTGGCTACAACGCCGAGAAAGGGGAATGGGACGAGGCCGAAGGCAAGGCCTACTTCGTCGGCGACGAAGATGTCGGTCAGCTCAAGGTATCTTTTTTCGGGCCGTTCTATGGCGGGTACAACATCGTCGAGCTGGACCAGGACGGTTACCAGTATTCACTGGTGGCCGGACCGGATCGGTCGTACTTGTGGATTCTCGCCCGGACGCCGCAACTGGATGACGCGACCCTGCAACGCCTCGTGGGAAGGGCCCGGGAGCTAGGCTTTCCGACCGACGAACTGATCATGGTCGAACACGATTCGACCCCCTAAAAAAATCGGGGTCAGACCGCAATATATTAATTGCGGTCTGACCCCGATTTTCCGATTCCGTTTCGCGCAGCGATAACTGAAAAAAAAGCCCCGACACGGCGTGTCGGGGCGTGGTTACGTCAGTTTGACCGCGCTCGCAACGATCAGTTGCTGGGCGCGTCCGTCAGCTGGTCCATAACCTGCGACAAGCTGAAACTGCCGGGCTTCTGTCGCGGCGGGAATTCCTTGAAGGAATCCAGCCACTGCGCTACGAAGGCCTGCGCCGGAACGAGTACGAACGCGCGGTCGAGGCGCCATTTCTGGTACCCCAGCGCTTCGTGGTGAGCCCGTTCGAACGGGTCGGAACGAACACTCATGAGTTTCGGCAGGCGGAGCTCGACAAACGGCTCCTGCCAGACGTCGAAGCCGTGCCCGCGCTGCTCCAGGAAGTGCACCTTCCACTGGTCGTAGCGCAGCGCCGCGAGATTGCCGTCATCGGTCCAGTACAGGAATTCCTGTCGCGGCCACTCGGCCTCGCCTTTCAATGCGGGCAGGAGATTGTAGCCGTCTAGGTGTACCTTGTACTTCCGGCCGATCGCGCGCACGCCGCCCCCAAGCAGTTCCTCCTTGATGTCGTCGTCTCCGGCGGCGGCCAGCAGCGTCGGCAGCATGTCCTCGTGCGAACCGACCTCGTTGATGCGCGTACCTGGCTCGATCACGCCCGGCCAGCGGATTAGCGTCGGAACGCGATAGCCGCCCTCCCACTGAGTGTTCTTCTCACCGGCAAACGGGGTCGTGCCGCCGTCCGGCCAGCTCATTACCTCGGCGCCGTTGTCCGTCGAGTACATCACGATGGTGTTGTCCGCGATGCCGAGTTCTTCGAGTTTGTCGAGGAGCTGTCCGACCATCGCGTCATGCTCGACCATGCCATCCGGGTAGACACCGAGGCCGGTCACACCTTCCGACTCCGGCTTCAGGTGTGTCCAGATGTGCATGCGTGTCGAATTCCACCAGAGGAAGAAAGGCTTGCCCGAACTATGCGCACGCTCGATGAAGTCCAGGGCACCGGACGTGACTTCCTCGTCGATGGTTTCCATGCGCTTCTTGGTCAATGGCCCGGTGTCCTCGATGCTGCCGTCGGCGGTCGACTTGATCACCCCGCGCGGACCGAAATTCTCACGGAATTGCGGGCTCTTGGGATAATCGGGGTTCTCCGGCTCCTCCTCGGCATTGAGGTGGTACAGGTTGCCCAGGAACTCGTCGAAGCCGTGGTTCGTCGGCAGGTGCTCATCGCGATCACCTAGGTGATTCTTGCCGTACTGGGCCGTCATGTAGCCCTGTTCTTTCAGCAGCCCGGCAACGGTCGGGTCCTCTTCCATCAGCCCTTCCTTTGCCCCGGGCAGGCCCACCTTCAGCAGGCCCGAGCGAATCGGCGACTGCCCCGTAAGGAAGGCGGCGCGGCCGGCCGTGCAGCTCTGCTGGCCGTACCAGTCGGTGAACAGCGCGCCTTCGTTCGCGATTCGATCGATATTCGGTGTCTCGTAGCCCATCACGCCGAGGTTATAGGCACTGATGTTGTACCAGCCGATATCGTCGCCCCAGATGATAAGGATGTTCGGTTTGTTCTGGGCGAGCGCGCTGGACGCGCCGAGCACCAGGGCTAGTAACGCGAGGGCGTTACGCCATCGGAAAGCAGTAATCATTATCGCTCCTTTAGTTCTTATTACGTGGTGCAAGCGGACGATCGAGTCCGCCGAGTCAGGTTAGCACAGCGGCGGCAACCCGCGCGTAATCCGGTCAACAAACAAATTTACCGGATGCCCCAAAATAATGAAGAAAATCGGCAGGGCTGCCGATTTGGACGCACGCAGTGCGCCCGAAAGGCGAGCGCCAGGGACAGCGCGAGTCCACTCGAACCACAACCTCGGCCAGCCTCAATCGTGCAGTGAGAACTCTGGCATACCGTGGCAAGCCCTGGCCGGGGGACCCAGTAACGGGACAAATACGAAGGGCCCCCTTCACGGGGCCCTTCGTATTTGGTGCCGGCACCAGGAGTCGAACCCGGGACCTACTGATTACAAATCAGTTGCTCTACCAGCTGAGCTATGCCGGCACTGTTCCTGTAGTTGGATTGCGAGAGGAGCGAATTATTGGCGTTCCGCGTCTGAGACTCAAGGGCCGTCGTCACCTCAACGGCTTCGCGGACAGCTGGCGGCATCGCGCAACTTTACCTTGTCCTCACCGTACTGTTCGATTATCGCGCCAGCACCCCGGCCCGGCGGTAATGCGATATCGACGAAATAGACCGTGCCCTCGGTCATCCGGGGCGCGATCACTGCATCGAGGCCCAGACCCCTGGCTTGCAGCTCGATCTTCTCGGCGCCGGTGATATCGCCGAAGAGCCCCAGCGAGATCTTGATCCCCTCGTCTTCCGTCTCGACCAGGTAGGCATCGCCTAGCCCGCCGTCGTGCAGCCTGTCCAGCATCCGGTTGCCCAAAGCACGGTTCTCGATGTCGCGAATCTGTACCCAGTGGCCGACGAAGACCTGGCCGACAGCTGACCGCAGCTGTGCGCGCATGCCCGCGCCTGTAAGGCGCGTCTGCGCAGTATCCGCGTCGGCGATCGCCCTGAATGGCCCCACCGTTACACAGGATCGACCCATAACCGCCTCGAGATCGGAAGGTTCGCCTGAACCGAGTACCGCACCTACGCTCGCAATGGCCTCCGCCGAGCGATCTGCCGTTGCCTCGAGCGGGGGACCGAGATCGGACTCTTCAACGATAGCGACGCCGGGTTGCGGCGACTCCTCCGCAAACCAGCCCCACAGGAAGTAGAGGATGTTCGCAAGCAGCAGCAGTAACAGCAGGTTCTTCATCGCTCGTCCAGGGTGTCTTGCAGCATTCGAGCCAGCCCCTGGAGGACAAGGTGCGGGCGATGCAGGGGTTCGGTGCCAAGCGCCGTAAGCATGCGCGCCGCATCTCCGCCGGTCAAGACCACCGCAGGATCGTAAGCGTTTGATCGCAAAGTCGTAATTGCCCGGTCGACGGCACCCGCCACCGCATTCCAGACGCCGTGCTGTACGGCTTTGCTGGTCGTGTCGCCGAACATGTCGAGGCCGCTGGTCGCCCGCAGCCGCCCACCGATGGCGGGGATGTCGCTGGTGCTCGCCGCGAGCGCCTCCAGCATGAGCCTGACGCCGGGAAAAATCTGTCCGCCGAGATGCTGCCCGCCGTCGTCGATCACATCGATCGTCACGGCGGTCCCGGCGTCCACGACGACGCAGGCCGACTCCAGCTCCGCCCAGGCGCCTATCATCGCCACCCAGCGATCGACGCCCATGCGCCGCGGATGACGGTAGCCGTTGCGAACGCCGCAAGCCTGCCGGGCAGGCTTCGCGAATTGCACCTCGCATCCGCAGTGCATGCCCAGTACCCCGGACAGCCGGGTCGCAAAGGTCGCGCCGGCGACATTGCTCACGTGCACGGCGTCGACTTTCCGCGGCAAGCGTGACGTGAGCACACCGAGCCCTTCGCCACGTATCTTCTGCATCGCGATGTGCCCGGTCTTGTGGATCTGCCCGCCTGAGAGAACACCCCATTTCAGACGCGTGTTGCCGACGTCCAGCAGCAGGGCTTTCACGCCGATCTGCTCCCGGCCTCGTCCACGAGCACGGAACCGGATATGACCCGGGTCGTTGTCGCCGCTCCCTGTACGATGAGTGCGCCGTCGGTATCGATCCCGAATGCCGTGCCTCTGACCAGCCGTCCAGGCCGCTGCACGGTGATATCGCGTCCTCGCAGCCAGTCGCGCTCGCTCCAGCTCTGGGCAAATGCGTCGAGTCCCCGCCTCTCAAAAGTGGAAAATGCGTCGGCGACATGGTCGATCATTGCGGCAGACAGCGATTCGCGCCCGACGCGCCGTCCCATGACACTCCTGAGGTCGGTCGGCGCATTTGCCCATGTCGAGTCGACGCTATCGAGGATCTCGGCCGGCAGTTCGAGGTTGATTCCGATTCCGACGACGACCGACGCGGTCCGTTGCGAACCGTGATGCGTTTCGACGAGTATGCCGCCGAGCTTACCGTCGCCCGAAACGATGTCGTTCGGCCATTTCAACTGTACGTCGTCGATGCCGCTGTCCCCGAGCGCACTTGCTGCAGCGACGCCGATCGCGAGCGTCAGCGCAGCCAGGTTATCCGGCCGTTCCCGAAATGTGTGCGCGATCGACAGGCAAAGGCTGGACCCGGGCGCGGACAACCAGCGTTTCTCTCCGCGCCCCCGGCCCGCCGTCTGGTGGCCGGCGATCGCAACCCGGTGCATACCCGCATCCGGCGCGGATTGCGCCATCAGGTAAGCGTTGGTCGAATCGATCTCCGGGAAGACTTCCAGCTCTGCGATCCTCGATGCAATTCCCGGTTTCAGTGCGTCTAGGATCGCCGCGGCGTCAATGCTGCTCATTGTCGGTGACACGTTGCTTGCGGCGGAACAGCATCAGGCTCTCGTTGCGGTTTTCGACGCCCTTGCGCATGCGCTGAATATTGGAGCGATGCCAGAAAATAATGAACATCGCCATGACGGCAGAATAGATGAACAGCGCCTGTTCCGCCGGCAGGCGAGTGGCTGCCAGCCATACAGGCACCGACACCGCAGCCGTCATCGTCGCCAGCCCGACGAAACCCGACAGCACGACGACCGAGGCCCATACGAGCAGCATCGGCAGGATGACCGCCGGATTCAGCGCGACGAAAGTACCGACGTAAGTCGCCGCCCCTTTGCCACCACGGAACCTGTGATAGAACGGCCAGACGTGACCGAACACCGCCGCAGCCCCGCAGCTGAGTGCGAGCCAGGTCCTCGAGATACCGGGATCGATGCCGACGAGCGGCAGATCGAGCACGGGGATCAGGCCGGCACCGATCACACCTTTGCCGACGTCAATGATGACGACACCGAGCGCGAATGCCGGACCCTGCGTCCTCAGCGCGTTGGTTCCGCCCGCATTGCCGCTGCCCATCGTGCGGATATCCACGCCCCCGCGAATACGTCCCATGACCATGGCGCCCATCACGGAACCCAAAAAGTAGCTGAGCAGAAACTTGACGCCGAGTTCGAGCATCCCGGGTAACCTTTGCAGGTGGCGACCGGCGCATTGTAGCATCGGGTGCCCTGCACTAACGGTCACTCGATGACGACACCGAACCCCGCGCTCTTTCTCAATCCGATCGCCGGTCGTGGCCGGGCCGGGCGGCGCTTGTCGCGCATCCTGGAGCTGATGGAAGCAATGGACATACGGCCCCTCGTGCACCAAAGCGCAAGCGTCGGCGACCTCGAAAGCCGGGTTCGGGAAGCGGTACGGGATGGCGCCACGCAGCTCATCGTCGCCGGCGGCGACGGCAGCATTCACGAAGCGGTGAACGGCATCATGGCTGCCGGGGGCGGAGCAGCACTCGGCGTCGTGCCCGTCGGCACGGGTAACGATTTCGCAAAGGCGGCAGGCATCCCGCTGGACTGGGAAGCGGCGACGACGCTACTCGCACGACGCATTGCGGATGGCGCGCAACCGCGCCGTATCGACCTGGGTCGAGTGAACCAGCGATGGTTCGCGAATGGCGCGGGCATCGGCCTCGATGCAAAAGTCACGCATATCGCCCGCTCCTATTCCTGGCCGATCGGACAGCTCGTCTACCTGGCCGCCATCTTCCACGCGATTGCGGACGGCGTCGCGACCCCGGATCTCGTGATCGAAGCCGACGAGCTGCAGTGGGATGGGCCGCTTACGCTTGCAAACATCAGCAACGGTCCCTGGATCGGCGGGATGTTTCATATCGCACCGATGGCGAACAACGAAGACGGCATCCTCGAATTGTTGATTGCTGCGCCGGTTACGCGCCGCCGGATCCTGCAGCTGCTGCCGAAACTCATGCGGGGAAGCCACATGGAGGAACCGGAGATCATCCACGCGAGCGTGCGACGGGTAAGAGTATCGGCGTCCACCGCGGTGCCGTCACATCTCGACGGCGAGGTCCAGCCGCTGCAGACCGAATTCGAGATCGAGGTGCTACCGGAGGCACTCCGGCTGTTGTAGCAGCAATTAGGGGACAGTGACCCTAATTGCGCTAATGTGCTTTTCGTGATCCGAGGTATATCGCGACGAGCGCGATCGCCGCGCCGGCGATCTCGATGGGCTGCATCGGCCGGCCGAAGAACAGTACGTCCCAGACGAAACTCAGCGTTGGCTGCAGCAAAAGCGCCAACCCCGCCTCGGTCGTGGAAACGTGCGGCAGGCTGCTGGCAAGAAACAAGGCGCCGAAACTGTGCGACAGTATGCCGTAGCAGAGCAGCCACTTGACGTCCGCGGCCTCCGGCACGGCAAGAGACACGCCTTCGACCTGCGCGATCAGCAGGAGCAGCAGCGTACATACGATCGAAACACCCGCCACCTCCGCGAGCGGCAAGCGGCTCTCGCTGTTGACGCGTGATGCGCGCAGCGAGAGCAGGTAACCCGCATACATGACTGCGGTCAGCAGGCCGAAGACGACGCCCAGTCGGTAATCACCAGGCAGGCTCTGCCAGTCGAGACCGACGATCATCAGCAGGCCAACGAGCGCGAGCGGGATCGCGAGCAGCTGCATCGCGCTGGGCCGCTGGCGCAAGAGCACGATCCCGGCGAACATCATGATAAAGACCTGGAAGTTCGCGAGCAGCGTCGACAGGCCCGGCCCGACATAGATGATCGAGCGATGCCAGAAGAACAGGTCCAGTGAGAAGAACGCGCCCGCGAGCCCCACGAGGAGCCAGGCGCGCGTCGACAGGCGCAGCCGCTGCCTCGTCACGATCATGAGGAGTATGACCGTCACACTGCCGATCGCGACGCGATAGAAACCACTGGTTGTCGGCGATACCGACACCAATTTTACCCACACGGGCGACAGGCTGATCAGGACGGCGCCGAGAAACAGGCGCAGGTGAGGACTTGTCAGTAACCCGATCGGCACGTTATTGCCGTGTCCGCCTCAGGCATGCAGCCACGCCGCGCGGCGTGATTCCACGTCCGGCTCCACGTCCTCGATCAACTCGAGGTAACAGGTATCCAGCGGAGCCGCCGCGAGGCGGATACTTGTCGTCAGGAGTTCGTCCCCGCGAAAGACGACCAGTTCCAGTTCATCACCGTCGCGGTAAGCCTTAAGACGACCGTCGGCATTTGCGGCTGTCAGCTGCAGCCCGTCCAGCGCCACCGCTGCGTCGCCCGGCGCTATTCCGGCCATCTCCGCGGGGCCGCCGTTCATCACCGACGCAAACGTGGACCTGCCGTTCGTTTCGGCGAGCGTCGCCCCGAGCCAGACACTCCGCTGTTTCGGGTCCTCCAGCTTCTGTCCGCCCTTGTCACCGCTTCCGGAGGCCGGGCGCAGCTTGTAGTCGACGCCGTGAGTTGCCAGCAGGGTCTCGAGCGGCAATTCGCCCGTGCCGCGCACTGACGCGTCGAAGAAATCGCCCAGGTCGAGTCCCGACACCTCCGCCGCTACCGCCTCGAAACCGTCCTCGGGCATGCCCTGCCTGCTGTCGCCCCAGCGTTTCCAGCAGGCTTTCATGACGTCGTCCAGTGACACACGCCCTTCCGTCTCTGACCGCAACTTGAGATCAAGGGTAAGAGCTATCAGCGACCCTTTCGCGTAATAGCTCACGATGGCGTTCGGCGCGTTGGCATCCTGTTTGTAGAACTTGGTCCACGCATCGAAACTGGACTCCGCGACACTCTGACGTAACCTGCCGCCGCCCCTCAGCACGCGGGTGATCGTGCGCCCCAGTAATTCGAGGTAGCTTTTCTCGTCAATGAGACCGGAGCGAACGAGCGCGAGGTCGTCGTAATACGACGTAACGCCCTCGAAAACCCACAGGAGTTCCGTGTAGGACTCCGCCGACAGGTCGTATGGCGTGAACACCGCGGGCTTCATGCGCCTCACGTTCCACGAATGAAAATACTCGTGACTCGCGAGGCCGAGGAAGGTGCGATACGCATCGCCGACGGTGTCGTCGCCCCGCGCAGGCAGGCTTTCCCGGGCACATACGAGACTCGACGACCAGCGGTGTTCGAGGCCGCCGTAACCGCTGCCCGGCGCATGCACGAGGAACAGGTAGCGATCGAATCCATCGGGAACGCCGAGGAGCGCCACGTGGCGCTCGCACAGAGTCCGCAGGTCATGGCACAGGCGGCCCATGTCGACGCGGGTCTTGCCGCGGATGGCTATCGCGTGCGGAATCCCCGCCACCTCGAACTCGCCGATCGTCAGATTGCCAATCTCCACCGGATGATCGATCAACTCGGCGTAGTCGCCTGCTCCGAAGGTGCCGAAGCCATACGGCAGCGCGTCCTTGCGGCGCATCGATGTCGCGACTCGCCAGTCACGGCCGGTATCGCCCGGGGGCAGCAGTATCTCCAGCTCGCAGGGCCGATCGTCCTGGCCGCTGACGGCGAAGAACACGCAGGGCCCGTTGAAATAGGCGTGAGTTTCGTCGAGGTGGGCACCGCGAACACTCAGGTCATAGGCATAAATCTCGGCGACCAGGGTCAGCGGTTTCTGGACAGGTGCTGCGTGCCAGCTGCTTTTGTCCAGTTTCGTCAACGGCACGTCGAGGCCATCGGATTCGGCACGAATCGCGACGACGTTGCGTGCGTAATCGCGAATCATGTAGCTGCCCGGTATCCATGCGGGCATTACAAATACCTGGCCTTCCGGTGCCGGATTCGCGACCGTCAGGCGCACTTCGAAGAGATGCGCGGCCGGGTCATGCGGCGAGATTCGATAGCGATGCGGCGTGGTCACTGCCGATCAGCCGTGCAACGGTTCAGTGAGCTTGAGCGTCAGGCACTTGGCCGATCCGCCCGCCTTTAGGAACTCGGTCAGTTCGATTTCCCGGACCTTGAACCCGGCCAGCATCAGCCGCGCCTTGAGGGGGTCGGATGCCCGGTGCAAGAACACGCGATCCCCTATGTTGACCGCATTGCATGCGAAATTCCCGGCGTCGATCGTGTCTACGATGATGCGCTTGTGCGGCGGGATGCGTGTCTCGATGGCCATCCTGGAGTCGAAGTCGAACGCCGGCGGATGGTACATCAGGAACCCGTCTGTCAAAGGGCAAAAACAGGTGTCGATGTGGTAGAAGCGCTCGTCCGTCAATCGGATGGAGACGACCTCGAGGTCGAAGAACTTGCGAATTTCCTCGTGCGCCTCGATCTCGGTGCGAAAGCCATAGCCCGTCCACAACCATGGGCCGCGCCGGTCGTGCAGGCAGTCGCCGGCTCCCTCGAAGCCGATCTTCTCGTCGAGCGCGAGCAGCTCGAAGCCGTTGTCGCGAAACCACGACTTGAAGTGCGCCTCCTCCGGGCGCCGCTCCTGCGGCATGAAGTGGCTCGCAATCGCCTTGTTGCCGTAGACCGCGCCGGCGTTCGCAGTAAATACCATGTCCGGCAGGTCCGGTTGCGGATCGATCGTCACGACCTCGGCGTACTCGGCGATCGCGTCGCGCAGGTCCTCCCATTGCCGCTTCGCGAGGTCCAGGCTCATCGAGCCCTCGTTGCCCGCCATCCAGGGATTGATGACGTAGTCGACCGTGAAATAGTCCGGCGGACACATAAGGATTCTGTCTTTCGTTCCGTTCATCGGCATTCTCGTCAGATCTCGGCGGGGGCCATGCCCAGTTCGGCGCGCAAGGCATCGATCCTGCGATCGACTTCCTCGTACAAGGCAACGAATCGCGGTTCGTCCTCGAGTGTGCGCACCAGCACGTCGTAGCGGCTTCGCCAGCCGAGTTCGCCCCGGCGGACAGCGTCTTCGAGCACGTCGAGCGCCGCTTCGGCATTATCCTGCAGTACGAGCAATTTGACCTCGGGCAAGGCGTAACCGTAATCGGCATTGTCCCTCAACGTGTTGATGTAGCGTCTTACACGCGACAGGACCTCGTCTGCCTCTTCAGACCGCCCGAGTTGCCGCAGGCAGTAGACCCGGTTCAACGCAAGATTCACGTTAGCACGACCAGTGTTCGGCGACACCATGCCGTGTACGCGGATCTCACCGTCATGCGCCTTGCGGAGACTTTCCAGCGCCTCCTCGCACTGCCCCATCTTTATCTGCATTTCCGATAGTTCTTCCAGGTTGGTGTCGGCCTGCTGGCGCTCCGGCGGCAGCGCTTCGTACATTTCGAACGCCCTGTCCCAATGGTCGATCCCCATGTAGACCCACATCAGGGACTCGCCGGGATAGCGCGACATCTCGGCAAGCGCTTCTTCGTCTATAACCTTCAAATGCTGCAGATCGACCTCGGCACGCAAGCGATCGCCGAGAAAATCGAAAGTCTCCGCGAGTTGACTGACCTCGGCATAGCTCTCCGCGGACATTGGCTCAATTGCCGTCAGGCGCATACGTTCCAGCATCAACCTTGCCCGCGGAAATTGCGAACTCTTGTTCCTGACCGCTTCGAAGAACTCGGGGTCGTAGTATTCGACGGCCAGGTTGGCGGCAAAGAACGCGGTCCCGGCATCGAGCGGATCCAGGCGGAATGCCTTCAGCATGTCTTCGCGAGCTTCCCGGATGCGACCGAAGCGGCTCAGCAACCGCCCCCTCCAGGTCCAGCCTTCTGCGAGACTGGGGTTGATCGTGACGGCCTTCTCAAAGCTTTGTAGCGCCTCCTCGTACCGGTAGTCGTCCGCGAACAGCAAGCCCTCCGCGACATAGGTCTCTGCGACGTTGTTGTCCAGGGCAAGCGCCCGATCGATGTTGTTGCGCGCAAGCAGCCGGGCTTCATCGCGCGGAATTTCACCCCAGAAATCAGTCTCGAGAAGATACATGACTGTCAGGGCCCGTCCCGCCCACGCCGG
>Ga0224502_10000715_pt1 | contig 11369 bp, 7 predicted proteins | sample SF_Oct11_sed_USG_5_FD_169104 | JGI IMG/M metagenome (GOLD analysis project Ga0224502, IMG submission 169104) | Sediment microbial communities from San Francisco Bay, California, United States - SF_Oct11_sed_USGS_13 | ecosystem: Environmental > Aquatic > Marine > Sediment | place: USA: California... | reverse complement strand
CGTGCAGGTTCTTATTGAGCCGCTTCATGGTGTCGGTCAGCGCGTGGACATGCGTTACCTCCTGCTGCGACCGGAACCACACGGCGAATTCTTCGACCTTCCGGAGATAGGCCGGGTCGCTGATTCCCCCACTCTCGCCCGCCCCCAGCGAATAATGCACCTGGTACATGCCGGACAGGTTGTCCTGCACGAAATCGGTGGCGCGCCGGAATTCCACCGATTCATCAAAATATTTCACAAACTGGTCGTTGAAAACATTGCGCGGGATGAACGCCAGGAGACCCAGCGCCACCGCGAGCGAGCCCCACAGCAGCGGTCGCCGGCGGCGGATGACGAAGCCGGCGAATCCCTCCATGGCGCGCCAGGCGCGTTCGCGCGCAGGCCCGAGCCGCACCGGCACTGCCGCCATGAAGGCTGGCAGGAACAGCACCGAATACACCCAGGCGGCGGTAATGCCGATGGCCACGATATTGCCTAGGTCCCGAAACGGCGGCACTTCGCTGAAGTTCATGGACAGGAACCCGATGACCGTGGTGAAGCTTGTCAGGAATACCGGCGGACCATTGATGCGCATGCTCTCAATGATGGCGGAGTCCTTGTCCTGCCCCTGGCGCACGAGGTGGAACAGGGTCAGCAGGATGTGGATGCTGTCGGCCACGGCCAGCGTCAGGATCACCGTCGGCGAGGAGGCCGTGGGCGGCGTGAGCTTGATGTCGAGCCACCCGACCAGACCCAAGGTCGTGACGATGGAAAACACGATCACCAGCAGCGCACCGATCGTCCCACTCAGCGAACGCACCGTCAGGAAGATGATGATGACGATCACTCCGAACATGATCGGTACCAGCGTCATCATGTCTTTCTGCGACTGTTCGGCGAAGCTGTTGTTCATCAGCACTACGCCGGTCAGATACACCTCGATGTTCGGGTCACGGGCGCGGGCGGTCGCGGCCAGCGCGCGCGCCTGCGCCGTCAACTCGGGGACCTCGCTCAGGCTTTTCTCCGGCATGACCACCGTAACGTTGACGCCGGTAACATGGGCCCGGGGAGGGATCAGGCGGTTCCGCAGCAGCGGTTCATTCAGCGCGACCTCCCGGACTCGGGCCAATTCAGCATTGCTTAGCGCTGCCGGATTCTCCACCAGGTCGCGCACCACCAGGTCGTCCCCGTGCGCCGTGGTGTGCTGGAAATTGGTGATCGAATCCACCCGGCTGGAGTACGGCAGTTTCCATGCCTCCTGCGTGATCCACTTCACCGTCGCCAGGGTGTCGCGCGTGAATATCCGGCCATCCTTCGGGGCCACCACGATCAGGATGTTGTCGCTTTTGGTATAGACGTTCTGCAACTTCTCGAAGGCCTGGAGTTGGGGATTTTCCGGGCTGAAGAAGACGCGATAGTTATTGCTGAACTCGATGAAGCGCATGCCGCTGCCGGCGGCCAACACGCTCGCAATGGACGCGACGATAATCCACCAGCGCCATGGGATGATCCCGTGATAAATCTTCAGAGTTGTTTCCCGTGTCCGGGGGTTTTTCACTTGAGACCCATGTTTGCACTGTCCTTACAGGGGAGTTCTCTGACCGGGGCCGCGGCGCGTGATTGCGCAGCATGCATGTTAATGCCTGTCGACCCAGATGTGGAAGGTAGGCGCTCTCCCGACAAGAATGCGGGGTTCACTTGACTGAAAGGGCCGCCCCGGCGGGAAAACCGGCCGGTGAAGGACCGCTGAAAGCCTTGCGGAAGCGGGTATACTCGCGACTCTATCCATTTCCAGATAACCACGATCTATCATGTCAGCGCTCATCTGCGGTTCCTTCGCTTTCGACACCATCATGGTGTTCCAGGACCAGTTCAAGAATCACATCCTGCCAGACAAGGTGCACATCCTGAATGTGTCGTTCCAGGTGCCGAACATGCGCCGCGAGTTCGGCGGTTGCGCCGGCAACATCGCCTACAGCTTGAAGCTCCTCGGCGGTGACCCCCTGCCCATGGGGACGGTCGGCAAGGACTTTGGACCGTACGCCGAATGGATGGACAAGCACGGCATCAGCCGCCGCCATGTCAAGATCTGCGATGACACTTACACTGCCCAGGCCTTCATCACCACCGACATGGATGACAACCAGATCACCGCGTTTCATCCGGGTGCCATGAATCGCTCGCACGAAACCCGCGTGGCCGATGCCAAGGAAGTCAAGCTCGGGATCGTCTCGCCTGACGGACGCGAGGGCATGTTGAGTCACGCGCGGCAATTCGCCGAGGCCGGCATTCCCTTCATTTTCGATCCCGGTCAGGGTATGCCGTTGTTCAACGGCAAGGACCTGCTGATGTTTCTGGAACAGGCCACGTGGGTGACACTCAACGACTATGAAGCCGAACTGATGCAGGAGCGCACGGAAAAATCCCTGAGCCAGCTCGCCGCTTACGTTAAGGGCATCATCGTCACGCTTGGCGCGCGCGGCTCCTGCGTCTACACCGACGGAAAAGTGATCGAGATTCCGGTTGCTAACACCACCGCGGTGAAAGACCCGACGGGTTGCGGAGATGCCTACCGTGCCGGATTGCTTTACGGATTACTGAATAACATGGACTGGGACACCACCGGGCGCGTTGCGGCCCTGCTGGGGTCGATCAAGATCGAACGTCACGGCACCCAGAACCATTTTTTCACTCGCGACCAGTTTGCCTCGCGCTTCCGGGAAAGCTTCGGATATAGTTTGTAACCGTCTTCCGGCACCTTCGTGTCGGTCTGTCCGTGGAAGGAGGGAGTATCTTGGTGGACAGTGGACTGCCGCCCCTGATCCAGGCCTTGCGCCGCCCTGCCAGCTACGACCATCTGGTGCGGAACATCGAGCTGGTCGAAACCCATATTTCCTGGGTACTGCTGACCGGACCCTACGCCTACAAGATCAAAAAACCGCTCAACCTCGGTTTTCTCGATTTCAGCACCCTGGAAAAACGCCTGTTTTTCTGTGAAGAAGAATTGCGTTTGAACAAGCGGTTGGCGCCTTCGCTCTACCTTGAGGTCATTCCCATCACCGGCTCGCCCACCACGCCCGTGCTCGGTGGCACGGGCAAGCCCATTGAATACGCAGTCAAGATGATTCAGTTTTCCGAAGCGGCGCGGCTCGACCGGATGCTAGCACGCGGCGAATTACACCCGGATCATGTCGACCTCCTGGCGCAGGAGCTCGCCGAGTTTCACGGCCGCATCGCCATCGCCGGTGCCGACAAATCCTTCGGCGATCCGGAACATGTGCATATCCCGGTCACGCAGAATTTCACCCAGATCCGCACACGCCTCGAGGCACTGGACCAGGCCCAGCTCCAACGCCTGGAAATCTGGAGCGAGTCGAGATTTGCTGATTTGCGCAAGTCTTTCGAAAACCGCAAACGGGACGGCTTCATCCGTGAGTGCCACGGCGATGCGCATCTCGCCAACATGGTCTGGCATGAGCAGTCTGTGTTGCTGTTCGATTGTCTCGAATTCAATGACAACTTGCGCTGGATTGATGTCATGAGCGAGGCCGCCTTTCTGGTCATGGATCTCGACGACCGCGGTCACCCCGACTTGGCCCGGCGTGTGCTAATGCTTACCTTGAACACACGGGAGATTACGCGGGGCTTGCCGTGTTCCGCTTTTATCAGGTTTACCGCGCGCTGGTGCGCGCCAAGGTGGCGTGCATACGTCTCGGCCAAAGCGGTCTGAGCCATGACGAAATAAAACAGGGGCGAGAGGAATTTCGCGGCTACGCCAATCTGGCCGAGCGCTACACCCAACCCGCGCCGCCCGCGCTCATCATCACCCACGGACTTTCCGGCAGCGGTAAGACCTGGCTTTCACAACAACTGCTGGAGTCCATTGATGTCATCCGTGTGCGCAGCGACATCGAACGCAAGCGCCTGCATGGCCTCGCGCCGGGTGAGCGCAGCGGCTCCGGCATTGACAGGGGCATTTATTCTTCCGACGCCAGTCAGCGCACGTACGCCCGGCTCACGGAACTGGCGGACATGATTTTGCGCGCAGGATACAGCGTCATCGTGGATGCGGCCTTTCTTAAACGTGGCCAGCGCGAGCAATTGCATGACGTGGCGCAGGAGGTATGCGTTCCGTTCGTGATATTGGATATCCAGACACCAGAACACATCCTGCGCCAACGTTTGCGGCAACGCCCCCAACAACAACTTGAGGCGTCCGAAGCAGGCTTGGCGGTGCTCGAGCGCCAGTTGAGCCGTCAAGAACCACTGACGGACAGTGAAAGGCGCCTTGCCATCCGTGTGGCGGGGGGGGAGCCTGTCCAACCCGCCGCGTTGGAACAACAATTGCGCGCGCGTCTCGTCCCGGTGCATTCGTAATTTTCATATCGCCCCGCTTGCGGTTAACCGGCGGGGGGATTTCAGGTTTACACTTCGACTTTCCCTTCTCGTGCCTCGGCCTCGCGCGTACATATATATAGGTAACGTCTCGCATTTCCTTAACGCGCCTCATAATAAATTTACAAGCTTGACATCGGCCACCTTATGAGACTAAAACTACAACATGTAGTGGTTGGCCAAGGTTTAAGGCCCGACCCCTAGTATTCCACTAAAAAAGGCACAACGAGTGCTTACCCAGGCACCGGAGGACAAGAATCAATGAAAGTCGTCCAATTACAACCACAAGAGCCGGTTGTCAGCGAAATCCCCATCCAGTCTGCTTCCCTCGATATCTGGGACAAAAAATACCGCCTTAAAAGCAAGACCGGGGCGGTAATCGATGCCGATATTGCCGGGACTTATGCCCGGGTGGCCCGAGCACTGGCCGAAGTGGAAGAAACCCCGGAAAAACGCGAGGAATGGTTTGAGCGGTTCTTTTGGGCCCTGCAAAACGGGGCGATTCCGGCCGGGCGCATCATCTCCAACGCCGGCGCCTTGGAGCACAAACCCGCCACCAGCACCATCAATTGCACGGTTTCCCGTGCCGTCCCGGACTCCATGGATGGAATCCTGACTTCGGTGCACGAGGCCGGCCTGACGCTGAAGGCCGGATGCGGCATCGGCTACGAGTTCTCTACCCTCCGCCCCAAAGGGGCGTTTGTGAGTGGGGCCGGGGCTTATACCTCCGGCCCCCTCTCTTTTATGGATATTTTCGATGCCATGTGCTTCACCGTGTCGTCGGCAGGAGGGAGGCGCGGGGCGCAGATGGGCACTTTTGAGATCACGCATCCGGACATCATGGATTTCATCCGCGCCAAGCGTGAGGACGGGCGGTTGCGCCAGTTCAACCTTTCCTGCCTCATCACCGACGAGTTCATGCAGGCAGTAAAAACGAACGGCACCTGGGATCTGGTGTTCCCGACCAACCAGAACGAGTACGAGGACCCGGACACGCAGATCACCTGGCGTTATTGGCCAGTGACCGAGAACTACATCACCAACAACCTCGGCCAAGTGGCCTGCAAGATCTATAAGACCCTGCCGGCACGAAGGCTCTGGGACCTGATCATGGCTTCGACCTACGACTATGCCGAACCGGGGTTCATCCTGATCGACAAGATCAATGAGATGAACAACAACTGGTTCTGCGAGAACATCCGCGCCACCAATCCCTGCGGCGAACAACCCCTGCCGCCCTACGGTTCCTGCCTGCTGGGCTCGGTCAACCTGACCAAGTTCGTGGAAGAGCCCTTCACCGATGCGGCCCGCTTCAACTGGGAACGCTACCGCGAGGTGGTGGCGGTGTTCACCCGCTTGCTGGATAACGTGGTCGAGATCAATGGCCTGCCGCTTCCTCAACAGCGCCACGAGATTCACTACAAACGCCGCCATGGCATGGGCTTCCTGGGACTGGGCTCCACGTTCACCATGCTGCGGATGAAGTATGGCGCGCCCGAGTCGCTCGAGTTCACTGAGCGTGTGGCGCGTGAGATGGCCGAGGTGGGCTGGGAGGTCGGCCTTCAACTCGCGGAGGAAAAGAGTCCGGCCCCGATCATGGAGGATGAATTCAATGTCACCGAAGAAATGCTGGTGCGGCGCCCGGAGATGTGCCGTGATGGCTACAAGGCGGGTGACCGGATCAAGGGCAAAGTGCTGCTGGCACGTTATAGCCGCTACATGCAGCAGTTCGGGTCAGAGCTGACGGAACGTATTGCCGAAAAAGGGGTGCGTTTCACGCACCATACCTCGATCGCGCCGACCGGGACCATTTCGCTGTCGCTCGCGAACAACGCCTCCAATGGCATCGAGCCATCATTCGCCCACAAGTACAGCCGCAATGTCCTGCGCGAAGGCAAGAAGAGCAAGGAAAAAGTAGAGGTGTTCTCCTACGAACTGCTGGCCTACCGCACCCTGGTAAACCCCGACGCCGATCCTGATGCCGCGGACGGCAAGAACCGTCTGCCGGACTACTTCATCACCGCCGACCACATCAGCCCGCGCGAACACGTGGACGTGCAGGCCGCGGCGCAGAAATGGGTGGATTCCTCGATTTCCAAGACAGCCAATGTCCCCACGGACCATCCCTATGAGGATTTCAAGGATATCTACCTGTATGCCTACGACAAGGGCCTGAAGGGCTGCACCACCTTCCGCTTCAACCCGCAAGCCTTCCAGGGCGTGCTGGTGAAAGACAAGGACCTCGAAAACACCACTTATCGTTTCCAGCTGGAGACGGGGGAAATCATTGAGGTCAAAGGCAACGAGGAGATCGAATACGACGGCGAGGTCCATAACGCCGCCAATCTCTATGACGCACTGAAGGAAGGTTATTACGGGCGGTTTTGAACACAGGGTAAGTGATAGAAATAACGGCAGAGGAAGGAGTAGTCATGAGCATCAAGATCGAACAGAAAATCACCGGGTACGAGGTCGTCAGAGAGGAGCCCAAGCGCGCCGAGAGCAACGTAGTGCACATGCACGAGAAGCTCGAACGGCCCGAAGTGCTGGTCGGCTCCACCTACAAGATCAAGACCCCGCTCACGGAGCATGCCCTGTACGTCACCATCAACGACATCGTGCTCAACCCGGACACGCCCCACGAGAAGCGCCGGCCTTTCGAGATCTTCATCAACTCCAAGAGCATGGATCACTTCCAGTGGGTGGTGGCCCTGACCCGGGTCATTTCCGCCGTGTTCCGCAAGGGGGGTGACGTGACCTTCCTGGTCGAAGAGCTGCACTCGGTGTTTGACCCACGCGGCGGCTACTTCAAGAAGGGAAAGTACACCCCATCGCTGGTCGCCGACCTGGGCGACGTGATTGAGCGTCACCTCAAACTGATCGGCCTGATCCAGGACGAGGAACCGGACGCCGGGCGCCAGCAACTCATCGCGGAGAAGCGCGAAGCATTGAAAAAACGCGCCGGGGCAATAGAAATTGCCAATGACGAAACCTGTGACTTTCCGGCGGACGCGAAACTATGCGTCAAGTGTTCGACCAAGGCTGTCATCAAGTTGGATGGATGCATGACCTGTCTCAACTGCGGCGACTCCAAGTGCGGATGACATCCGAAGACGTCGAAAAAAATTCAGACAAAGTGTTTGCATTTTTTTTTATGTTGCATTAATGTCTTGACACGATTGGACGATGTGCTAGACATGAAGTGAACGTTGTAGACGGATGTCACTGCCCGGATAGCGGGATGCCACACGAAAAGATGAACGACGACGTGGCGCCGGGCGGAACGAGGATCAACCAAGAGTTAATGGATCGATTGCGAAGCTCGACAACCGGTAGCAAACATATCAGCACCCGTCTGCAGCAGAATCTGGCTGCCAGGTCCTGTTCTTCCCGCTCCCCCCGCTGTGCCAAATACGACGGCCTTCTCCGGCGCTTGTCCTTGTCCCGAATCCATCAAAAGACAGTCATGGACTGTCTTTTTTACATGGCACCGCGCAGTACCGTCAGGGGTGAAGTACCCTTGGCTTCCCTGCAAGTCCCTTAACCACAATCCAAAGGAGCTCATCATGGCCAAGAAAAAGGCAAAGAAAAAAGCAGCTAAGAAAAAGAAATAACACGACAGGCGAGGGGAGTTCGGTTGGCAGTGTGTTCCGCGATGAGTGCGGAAAGAAGTCGCTGCTTCGGATAACCTTACCGCCTTCGTTAGCAATAAGCCGGTAACACCCGCCTGGTTCAAGGTTGGCGAGGTGTTACCGGTTTTTTATTTGCCATCGACAGCCAGCATCCTCATCAGCGACCCTTCCGCCCGGGTATTTTCGCCGTTAAACCTAAGCTTGCCCACTGCGAATATTTTTCTTTAAAAAACAGTTAGTTAATATCAAACCCGGGCACGGCGCAGTTCCAGATCAAGGTCCTTAAGACGTGCCGGCGTGCCGATATCGCGCCAGAGCCCAGTGTAGTGTTCACCAGTCACCTGTCCGTGTTCCATGGCAGCCCGTAACAACGGCACCAGGGGAAACTTGCCCGGCTGGCAGCCAGCAAACATATCGCGCGCATAGACACCTATCCCGCTGAAGGTCAGCCGCGCCTTGCCGGAGGCATCAACCCGACCATCAAGCAATGAAAAATCTCCCTGCGAATGCTGAGGAGGATTATCGACTAGCACAAGATGTGCCAGACCCTTCAGGGGATGCGAAAGACGTTCGAAGGGGTAATCCGTCCAGATATCTCCATTGATCACCGCGAACGGGTCACTCTCGATCAGGGGCAGTGCCTTGAAGATACCGCCGCCGGTTTCCAGTCCCCCGCCTTCCTCGTGTGAATAAAGTATCCGCGCGCCGTAACGGTCCCCTGTCCCCAGGGACTGCTCTATCTGTTCCCCCAGATGCGAATGATTGATGACGAGATCACGCAACCCGGCGCGCACCAGGCGCTCGATCAGGTGCACGATGATCGGCTTGCCACCCGCCTCGAGCAGGGGCTTGGGCGTGGTATCCGAGAGGGGTCGCATGCGCTCGCCACGCCCTGCCGCCAGAATCATCACCTTAAGGTTCATGCGGCCCCCGGTAGCTTTAGTTCATGCAGCAAGGCCCGCAAAGCATGGAGTTCAGGATAGCGGGCGCTGACCTCGTGGACGTAACCGAGGGTGCGCGGAATGTCGTTAAGGTATCCGGGCTTGCCGTCACGATGATTCAGCCGCGCAAAGATGCCGGTGGCCTTAAGGTGCCGCTGTACCCCCATGAGATCAAACCAGCGCTGAAACAGACTATCATTCTCGCCCACCGGGATTCCCGACTGGAGCGCCAGCTCGTGAAAACCTTTGACCCAGTCCTCCACGCGCGCGCGCGGCCAAGCGATGTAGCAATCGCGCAACAATGACACGAGATCGTAGGTCACCGGCCCCACCACGGCATCCTGGAAATCAAGGATGCCCGGGTTGTTGGGCCGCGTCACCATGAGGTTGCGCGAATGGTAATCCCGATGCACCCAAACGCGTGGCTGGGACAGCGCTGATGTCACCAATGGCGCGAAGACCTCGTCAAGTACCCGGTTCTGGGCAGCCGATAACCTGAGCCCCAAATGCCGCGTGAGGTACCACTCACGGAAAAGCTCCATTTCGTGCGTGAGCAGCCCTTCATCGTAATCCGGCAGGAATTGATCGGCGGTACCGGTCGCCGTCCCGGCCTGCAATACGATCAGCGAACCCAGGGCATCGCCGTAAAGCCGCTCCACCGTCTGTTCGTTCAGGTGAGCGAGGTAAAGCTGCTCGCCCAGATCCTGGATGAGAAGGAAACCCCGTTCAAGATCGGCCTCCAGCACTTGCGGCACATTCAGCCCGAGGTCGTGGAAACGGCGGGAGATGGTCACATAGGCATGCACACCACCCTTGTCGGGCGGGGCATCCATCACGATCAAACTCCTCTGGCCCAGGGTGATGCGAAAATAGCGGCGAAAGCTCGCATCCGCCGAGGCTGGGCGGACATCGAACTTCACCGTGCCCAAAACCCGGCCGGTCCATTCCTTGAGTGCCTCGAAACGTTTATCCAAGAGAATCTGGTAATTAATGCCCGTTTGAGCGTGGAAACGCCTTGATGACGCCGACATAGTATGCAATTTTATGCTCGCCATCATAAAACAATGCCATTCCTGTTCCCATGCCCAGCCATCGTCTGGTTCGCGCCGCTCTCGGGTTGATTGTTGCCTGGGGCGCGGCGGCGTCGAATGACCCAGCGCTAGCGCGAGACGTGGCGGCCTGTCCGGAGCGTCCGCCACGGTTGCCTGCCGCGCAGCGACGGATCACTGCCGTGCCAAAGGATCAACCAGCAGAGGTTTATGCTCGGGAATTGCACTCGAACGAAGGCGGCATCAGTGACTTCACCGGCAACGTCGAACTGCGACATGAGGGCAAGTCCCTGATGGCTGAACAGCTGCGCTATGACAAAAACACCGATGAGATGGACGCTACGGGCGATGTCCTTTTCAAGGACACGGCCGGACTGACTTTCCTGACCCAAGAGATGCGCCTGAACTTGGAGTCGCGTATCGGCCATACCGGGAGCGTCCAGTTCAAGATGGAAGACGGCAGTGCCCGCGGCGATGCCGAGCGCACCGACTTCGAGGGCCCGGATCACACTCGCTTCACTCGGATCCGATACACCACTTGCGCCGCCGGGCGGGACGACTGGTACTTGAAAATAAAAGACCTCATGCTCGACACCGAGGAGGACATCGGCACGGCCCGTCAGGCGTCAATCCATTTTTTGGGGGTGCCGATCATCTATCTTCCGTATCTCAGCTTTCCCATCTCTGACAAGCGCAAATCGGGCTTTCTATTACCCCGGGTGGGTTATGCCAGCAAAAGAGGAGTCGATATTTCTGTCCCCTACTATTTCAATCTCGCCCCCCACTACGATGACACCTTGACTCCCGAACTCATGACCCGGCGCGGCCTGCAATGGCAAAACGAATTCCGTTATCTCAGCCGCAACTCGAACGGCAAACTGGATTTTGAAATACTTCCCAATGATCGTCTGAAAAACGGAGAAACACGGACCGCGGGAACTTTGCAGCACAATACCCTGTTCAACCCTTATTGGTCCGCGTCCGTGGATGTGCGCGGCATTTCGGACAAGGAATATTTTGAAGACTTCCGTGATGACATCGGGGTCACCAGCCAGACACATCTGCCGCAAAACGCCCAGATAGATTACCGCGGTCCTCGCTGGAATTTCACCGCCCGGGCCGCGGACTATCAAACCATCGATCGCGCCATCGCGCCCTCGGATCGCCCCTACGCGCGGCTCCCACAACTCAACCTCTCGTACAACCTGCCTTCGGAATCCAACCGCCTCAATTACTCCTTTGAGAGCGAAGTGGTGAGTTTCGAGCGAGATGCCAGCATCACCGGCGAGCGCCTGACCCTGAATCCGTCGGTGAGTTTTCCGCTCTCCAACAGTTATGCTTTTCTGACGCCGAGGATCGGCTGGCAGCACATC
>Ga0224502_10000714_pt1 | contig 11375 bp, 11 predicted proteins | sample SF_Oct11_sed_USG_5_FD_169104 | JGI IMG/M metagenome (GOLD analysis project Ga0224502, IMG submission 169104) | Sediment microbial communities from San Francisco Bay, California, United States - SF_Oct11_sed_USGS_13 | ecosystem: Environmental > Aquatic > Marine > Sediment | place: USA... | reverse complement strand
CCGCTGGGCTCGTCCGTCCGCGACGTCGTCAAGTTCTGTGGCGGCCTCAAGGCGGGCACCCGGGAGATCATCATGGGCGGACCGATGATGGGCAGGCCCATCGCGAGCCTCGACGTGCCGGTGCTCAAGGGCTGTTCGGGCATACTCGTCTTCACCGAGGAACAGACGGCGCGGCGCAAGGAATATCCCTGCATCCGCTGCGGCCGCTGCCTGGAAGCGTGCCCCTATTTCCTCAACCCGTCTCGCCTCGCGCGGCTGTCCAAGGCGCGCATGTTCGACGAGATGAAAGCCTACAACGTCTACGACTGCGTGGAATGCGGCTGCTGCACCTTCGCATGCCCGTCCAACATCCCGATCGTGCAGCTCATCCGTACGGCCAAGGACGACCTCAGGCACCGCAAGGAGCCGGAAGAATGAAACAGCGGGATCCGGAACTGCTGCTCTTCCATGCGCCATTGCTGCGCCAGGGAATGACGACGCCGAAAGCGATGCGCGACGTGATCATCGCGCTGCTGCCGGCGACCGCCGCCTCGCTATGGTTTTTCGGCATGAGCGCCGTGTTGTTGATCGGCTCGAGCATCGCGGGCGCCGTGCTGGCCGAGTGGCTTTTCGCCGACCGGGCCTCGCGCGGCGAATCGCTCCGCGACGCGACCGGCATACTCACCGGGTTGCTGCTGGGACTGACGCTGCCACCCGGCCTGCCGATGTGGATGGCGTTTCTCGGTGGTTTCATCGGCATCGCGCTGGGCAAGGTGATCTGGGGCGGTCTCGGCCACAACCTGTTCAACCCGGCGCTGCTCGGCCGAGCGTTCCTGCTGGCCACGTTTCCCATCGCGATGACGACCTGGGTGCCGGCCGGGCCGGACGGCGGATTCTTCAGCGTCTTTCCGGGCAACCTGGCATTGCCCTTCATGCAGGTCCAGGTCGACGGCGTAACGTCGGCCACCCCGCTCGGCCTGTTCAAGTTCGAGCAGGAGGCCACGCCGCTTACGGAGCTGATGGTCGGCAGGATCGGCGGCTCGCTCGGTGAGACCAGCGGTGTGCTGCTGCTGCTCGGCGGCATCTATCTCTGGCTGCGTCGGGACCTCGACTGGCGCATACCGGTCAGCATCCTCGGCACGGTGATCCTGTTCTCCGCAGTCCTCGGGCTCTTCGACGCGGAACGGTTCCCGACGCCCCTGTTCTCGGTGTTCTCGGGCGGCCTGATGCTGGGCGCGATCTACATGGCGACCGATCCGGTCACGTCCCCGGTAACGCCGCGCGGCGCATGGATATTCGGCATAGGCACGGGAGTGCTGGTCATGCTGATCCGCGTCTTCGGTGGCCTCCCCGAGGGCGTCATGTACGCCATATTGCTGATGAATGCGGCGACGCCGCTGATCGATCGCTACACCCAGCCGCGCGTGTTCGGGCACGGTGTCGAGAAGGAATCATGAGTTCGGACGCGCTCAAGCAGGTGGCCGCACCGAGTTCCCTGCGACTCGTGCTGACCCTCGCGATCGCGGGACTGGTATCGGGCGTCGCGATCATCGGCATTTACGAGTCGACCCTGCCGACCATTACGGCCAACAAGGCGCGCGAATTGCGCGAAGCGGTATTCAAGGTGCTGCCGGGCGTCAGCCAGATGCAGGCGCTGGTGTACCGGGACGGCTCTATCATGGCGGTGGCGGAGCCCGAGAAGGACGAGCTCGTTGTCTATGGCGGTTACGACGAACAGGGCGACTTCGTCGGCTACGCGATGCCCGGCGCCGGGCCCGGTTTCCAGGACACGATCGCAATCCTGTACGGCTACGTGCCGCAACAAAAACAGGTCGTCGGCATGGAAGTACTCGAGAGCCGCGAGACACCGGGGCTGGGCGACAAGATCTACAAGGACGCGGAATTCGTCGCCGAGTTCAGCGGCTTGTCGGTAGAGCCCGAAATCGTCGCCGTAAAGAAAGGCACCAGTACGCAGCCCAACGAAGTGGATGCGATCACCGGTGCGACAATCTCTTCGAAGGCGATAGTCAGGATCATCAACGAGACGCATACGGCGTGGACCGGACAACTGCCGGCACCGGGTTCGGAACCACCGTTCGCCGATGCGCCAGCAGACAGCGGAACGGGACAATGAAGACAAACGAGTCCTACGAAGAATTCGTAAAGGGCATCTGGCGCGACAATCCCGTCTTCGTGCAGGTGCTCGGCATGTGCCCGATGCTCGCCGTCACGAACTCGGCGATCAACGCCATTGCCATGGGCATGGCGAGCATGTTCGTGCTGGTCGGGTCGAGCTTCCTGGTGTCGGCCTTCCGCCACGTGATCCCGAAGCAGGTGCGCATCTCCTGCTTCATCATCATCATCGCGACCTTCGTCACGATCGCCGATTACACCCTGCTCGCGCTGGTACCGAAGGTGCACAAGGAACTCGGCGCCTTTATCCCGCTGATCGTCGCTAACTGCCTGATCCTCGGCCGCCAGGAGGCCTTCGCGTCGCGCTACCCCACCAAGCTCGCCGTAATGGACGCCCTAGGCATGGCCAGCGGTTTTATGCTCGCGCTGTTCTCGCTCGGCGCGGTGCGCGAGATCCTGGGTGACGGGGCGTTATTCGGGATTCGTATCTTCAGCGAGAACTTCGAGCCGTGGATCGTGATGATACTGCCGCCGGGAGGCTTCCTGACGCTGGGCGTGATCCTGCTGTTCTTCAACTGGTTTAAATACAAGAAAGATGAGTTCCTGGCCGACGTAGCAAAAGCCGAGAGAGGTGGCGGCTGATGGACAACCTGCCCTGGATTTTCATAAGCGCACTGCTGGTCAACAACTTCGTCCTGACCTACTTCCTGGGACTGTGTCCGTTCCTCGGCGTTTCAAACTCGCTCGAGACGTCGGCACGGCTCGGTCTCGCGACGACCTTCGTCATGCTGGTGACCGCCGTCTGCGCCTGGGTGCTCAACACTTACGTGCTGATTCATGCGCCTTACCTGCGGCTGATCTGCTTCATCGTCGTGATCGCCAGTACCGTGCAGTTCATCGAAATGCTTATCAAGAAACTGAGTCCCGCGCTGTTCCGGGCCATGGGTATTTTCCTGCCGCTGATTACGACGAATTGTGCGATCCTGGGCCTGGCAATTTTCGCGACGAACCGCGGCTACGGTTTCGTCGAGGGGATCGTCTATGCGCTGGGTGCCGGGATCGGGTTCACGCTGGCGCTGGTACTGCTGGCCGGCCTGCGCGAGGAATCCGAGCTTTCGAACATCCCGAAGCTGATCCAGGGAACCGCGATGAACCTGATTATTGCCGGCGTGCTGTCGATGGCGTTCATGGGGTTCGCCGGGCTTTTCAGCTCGTCCTGAGGTCTTCCCGATGACCAGCTACCTGCTTCCGTTGCTCGCAATCGTTGCCCTGTGTGCCGCCTGGGCGGTCTTCCAGCAGTGGCTCGCGGCCCACGACCCGGATGCGAAACGGCGTTCACTCAAGTGCGGCGCGTGCAGCCGCAAGGAGGAATGCGGCGATGAGAACCCGCGATAGGCCCAAGACCGTGCTTGCGGATCCCGGTACGGACAATTCCACCTCGAACGGAAAAAAGCGGCGGATACCGAGGTACCCGCCGCATCGGGTTAGCAATACCTGAGGTATTGCTTGAGGGAGTCGTTTGCAGCTGTCCGGTCAACATGGCCAATTCGCCCACATAACGTTAAAAAGCGCTCCATCCTGGATTGCGAGCATCGGCTACGTTTTCTGAGGGTTATTGTGGCCGAGCGGCCCGGGCGCGGCCATAGAAGGCGCGTCAGCGCAAAGTCAAAACAGGGTTAAAAAGCGTGCCCGGCAGGACTCAGCCGTTAAGCCGGTAGCCGAATCCCTTGATATTCTCGATCGGATCACCGATATCGGCCGACCGATAGAGTTTGCTGCGCAGGAGGTGGATGTATTGCTTCACGTCGTTGGCCGCGGCGCGGTCGCTGTCGGGCCAGAGGTGGGCGATGATCTCGTCGCTGGAAAATACGCGTCCGGGCTCGCTCGCAAGCAACTTGAGCAGCTTGTATTCCTTCGGCGACAGGGACAGCGATGAGTCGCCGACCGTTACGGTCTTGCTGCGATCGTCGATATGGATGTCCCCGACGTCGAGACTGGCGCTCCCTGCGGGAGACTCGAGCCTGCGGAGGATAGCCTGGATACGCGCGTCTAGTTCGCGAACGTCGAACGGCTTGGTCAGGTAGTCGTCTGCGCCCATGGCTAGGCCCCGAACCACGTCCTCGGTGTCGTCGAGCGCCGTCAGGAGCACTACAGGGACAGCCGAACTCCCGCGAATGGCCTCCAGCACCGCCCAGCCGTCCAGCCTCGGAAGCCCGACGTCCAGCAGCACGAGTTCGGGCACCCCGGCGTTGAAAGCCTTGAGACCCTCTACCCCGTCCTCCACCGCGCTAACCGCGTGACCCTTGGCCTCCAAATAGCTGCGCAGCAGTTCCTGGATCGGGATATCGTCTTCGATAAGCAGCACTCTCATGGACTCGCCTCCGGGTCCCCGGACCGCGTCCGCACGCGTGTGGCTTCATTCTGAAGCTCTGCCATCGCCGATTCAACGTCTTCGGCCGCCGGCAGTCGGCCGGCCTCCAGTTCTCCCCGATACTCGGCGATGCGCCGCTCGAACTTCCGCGCCGCGCGGCTGATTCCCGGACAGCCGAAAGTACTGCCGGCCCCCTTTAGCTGATGTACCCGGTGACTCAGGATCTCGTAGCGTCCTGCATCACGCGGCGCACTGAGCCAGGCGATGGCCTCCTTCTCGACCGCCTGCACCTGGTCGGGCAGCTGCGCAGCGAACACCGCGGACAGGCGCTCCAGTTCCGCCGCCACGATTTCATCCGGTGTCGACACGCTCGCCACTCCGGTAGTCTTGCCAGATCTGCCCGATCCTGTCGGACAGCAGCATGGGGTCGAACGGCTTGACGATCACGTCGCAGACGCCGAGGCGCTTGTAGCGCTCGATATCGCTGGCCTGTACCTTGGCCGTTATGAACACGGCCGGCACATCTGCTGCACTCTCACGCTTGCGCAGCCTGCGCAGCGTCGCCGGACCGTCGACGTCAGGCATCATGACGTCGAGCAGCAGCAGGTCGGGATCGAAGTCGTCGACTACTTCCAGCGCGTCGGCACACGAGCCACAAGCAACCACCGCATAATCGCCGACCATCTCCAGCGACATACTGACGATCTTGCGGATATCCGCATCGTCTTCGACGTACAGTATCCGGCGCAATGTGCCGTCATGCATGACGCTATTACTCCCTTCCCGCCTCGAGGCCCGCGCTTGTCATGATGCGCTCGCCACCTGCTTCCACGCCCCAGTGCTGCTGCATTTTCGGCAGGTCGAAGTAAAAACAGGTGCGGACACCGGGATCCGATTCGAAGCCGATCCGGCCACCCAGCCTGTCGATAATGGCCTTCGATATGCTGAGGCCCAGTCCGGTACCGCCACGCTTTCGACGGTCGGACGCATCCGCCTGCGCGAACTTCTTGAAGACCTCCGGGCGGAAGGATTTGGGGATGCCCACCCCATTGTCCGTAACCGTTACGCGCCAGTACCCCTCGTTGTGCCTGGTTTCTACACTGATCTCGCCGCCCTTTGGCGAGTGCTTGACCGCATTCGACAAGAGGTTTGCAAGGACCTGCATCAGGCGGTCCTTGTCTGCGAGCACGTGTGCATCCTCCGTGCCGGATCTCACCAGCAGGCGCACGCCGAACTGCTTTGCGTAGTCCTGGTTTGCCTCGACCGCGTCCGCGACGAGCTCCCGGAGATTCACAGAACGCAGTTGGAACCTCATCGTATCCGATTCGATCTTCGCGATGCTGAGAATATCGTCGATCAGCCGAACCAGCCTCTGGCTGTTCTCTTTGGCGATCCGAATCAATTCCGCCGACTTCTCCGGCGACTTCGCGGGTACTCCGCTGTCCAGCAGGGAGAGCGAGCCGTGTATCGACGTCAACGGCGTCCTGAGTTCATGGCTCACGGTTGCAATGAATTCGTCCTTCATGCGCTCCGAGGCCTTCAGTTCGCTGATATCGAAGGTTACGCCGACGTAATGGGAAACCCGGTCGCTACCATCCTTCACCGCGTTGATGTTCAGCCACTGCGTATAGGCCTCGCCGTTCTTCCTTCGATTGACGATCTCACCCTGCCAGTGCCCTGTATCACTGATGGATTGCCACATCGCTTCGTAGAAGTCGCGCGACTGCATGCCCGACTGCAGGATTCGCGGATTCTGTCCGAGGACCTCGTCGGCAGCGAAGCCCGTGATCGCGGTAAACGCCGGATTGGTCGACTGAATGCGCCCATTGCGGTCGGTTATCATGATGCCTTCACTGGTATTCTCGAAGACGGTCGCCGCCAGTTGCAGACGCTTCTGCGACCGCTTGCGCTCGGTTACGTCCCGAACGATATGGATGATGATGGGCCGCCCCTCCACGCTTATACGGGTCCCCTCCAGTTCCATGGAAAAATGCACCCCGTCACTCCGGATGCCGGTGAACCCGGCAACCTTTCCAGCCGACTGGGAATCGGAACTAAAGTCGGCCGTGTCATACAGCGCCCTGCTTTCGGGACTTATCAACGCACGGAAGTTATGCCCGACCATCGAATCGGACGAATAACCGAAAATTTCCTCGGCCGTGCGATTCAGGGATTCGATATTGCCGCTTTCGTCAACGGTCACGATTCCGTCGACGACGTTGTTGACGATTGCATTCAGGCGCTCTGAGCCGGACTGCAATGCCACGCCTTGCGTAGACGTTCTGCGCAGGAGCATGAGGCTCAAGGCCGAACTGACCAGCGCCACGAACACGATCAGGTAAAGGCTCCCGACCCCCTTGCGTCGCGCCGACTCCAGGTCGAGCAACCTTTGGTCGATGACCTGGTCCATTCCGGCAATGATGTCGAGACCAGACTGGAACGCCTGGTCCATGCGCGCCATGGTCGTTGCCGCTTCCGTCTCGGCGGCGCTGATCAGCGCCGGGTCGGCCCCTGCAAGGCGAAGCGATTCGCGCTGCTCGGCGAGCTCGAGGACGCGGTTCGCGAGCGTCTCGGCTTGCTGCGCAGCTGCGTCCATGTCGCGGTAGTAGTCGCCCAGGTCGACCTTGGAGCGGCCATGCATGTCGAGACGACCACGCGCCTGCCGGTATTCCTGAAGGTAGCGCCCGAGTGCCTTCTTCTGGGCAGCGACCTCGTAGTTTTCGAGAACGTCATTGCCCGGCCGGTTCAGGTTGCGCCACGGATCGAATAGCGCGTGCACATCCTTGTCCATAGCGGTCACGTCGTTGGACTCCGCCCAGTTGCTCTGGACGCTCAATAACAGGTTAAAGGTCCAGACGAAGAACGCCAGGATGAGGAGTCCCGCTATCCCGTAAGCGAACTTGTGGCGCTCCCTCTTTTCCATACACCCCGATCTCCGGGACCGGATCCCGGAGCCTGATCATGCAGCCACTGCCGCTTAAGTTAAGTTTAGCCTGTCAGCCAGCATTCGCGCCCTACGAACGTACAGTTCTGGGCCGGTAACCAGGCCAGTTCGGCTGAAAATGACGCGTAATGGCGCTTTTTCGGCGGCTTCGCTCGAACCGCCCCTGGCGTTTCGGCAATTACCGACTGCCGTACGTGCCGGATGCGGAGAATCGGACCGAACGAATCTTTCGGCGAGATAGCGTTGTTCGAGCAGGCGGTCCGTACCGCGACTATTCGAAGCACCAAGCCCAAGCCCATCCTGTCCATCACCGGGATTGCACGTGCCTGCGAGTACTTCGCGCGAAACTCGGAGATGTCGATTTCTGCGCCTCTGCCCGGCCGCCGAACTCCATCGGCGACGTCAGGAGCTTGCTTTCACCGGCGCGCTATCGTTTTTCTCCGCACGCTTTGCTATTGCCGCCGTCATGCCACGAAACAGGAAAGCGTGAACCGGCAACAGTGAATACCAGTAGATGAGTCCCGCCGGCCCCGCCGGGTGCCAGTAGGCCGTTGCCCGGAGTACGCGGTTATCTCCGCGATCCTCGATCTCGAATTCGAGCACACCGGAACCCGGCCCGCGCATTTCCATGAGCAAGGTAAGGCGCTTTGCGGGCTCTGCCGCGATAACGCGCCAGGCATCCACGACGTCACCCACTCTCAGTTCACTGGGATGCCTGCGGCGGCGATAGAAACTCGGCCCGCCGGCAAACCAGTTGATCAGCCTGCGCAGGAACCAGAGGGACTCTGCGTAGTAGTACCCCTCATCGCCACCGAAAGCCATCACCTGCCGCCAGAGAGCTTCCTTGCTCGCATGCGTCGACGCCGTCCCGCCGGCTCGCTTCGCATAATACGCATATTCCGGATGGAAGTTCCGGCACACGATGGAACCTTCCGCCCAGTGGGCGCGGAGCGTGTTGTTCTGCTCGGCCTCGAGCGCAGCGGCCACGGACTCCCTGAACGACCTGAGTTCGAGCGGGATCAGTTGCCTGATAGCCGTGTCGTCGGCAATGACGTCGTGCTCCAGCCCGTCGATCAGTGCGCGCGCAATATTCGTGGGCACTGCGGTAACGAACTTCAACCAGTAAGACGACAGGCGCGGGGTCAGCACGGGCAGGCTCAGGAGCCAGAAGCGTTTGCCGACAATCTCGCCGTACTGCCGCATCAGCTGCTCGTAGGTAAGAACCTCCGGTCCGCCGACGTCGTAGATCTTCCCCGAAGCCTCCGGCAGGCGTGCGACCCGGACGAGGTAATCCAGCAGGTTTTCGAGCGCGATAGGCGTCGAGCGCGATTGTACCCAGCGCGGCGTGACCATGACCCGCAGGTAATTGACGAGGTCCCGAATGACCTCGTAGGCCGCCGACCCTGGACCGACGATCATGCCGGCACGAATCTCGGTTACCGGTGCGGCCCCGTGCCTCAGCACGTCGCCGGTCTCGGCCCGTGACTTCAGGTGCAGTGAGCGCGGGTCCGCCGGGATAAGTCCGCCAAGGTATACGATGCGGCCGACGCCCGCCTCGGCCGCCGCCGCCGCAAAGTTCTTCGCGGCCTCGACATCGAGTTCCGCGAAATCTTTCCCGGCCGCCATCGAGTGCACGAGGTAGAAGGCAACGTCGATGTCCCGCAAAGCCGCGGGCAGCGTCGCGGGATCCAGCGCATCCGCCGTGACCAGTTCGACGCCTTGCCAGTCGCGCGCCTCCAGCACGGCGAGATGCCGGGCCGCCGCCCGCACCTGCCAGCCGGACTCGAGGAGTCGCGGCACCAGGTTGGTCCCGATGTAGCCGCTGGCACCGAAGACCAGCGCCCTGTTCCCTGCCGTCACGACGGTCCTCCGACTTGCATGGTATAGGATTGTCGAACGGAGCCGTGACCGCCGCAAGTCCGTTGCCCCGATGTGGAAAGCCACGATAGCCGCGATAGTCCTGTTGACCTAGCATGTGGAAAGCACCCTGTGAGGATGATGCCATGATCGCGAAATCGCTCCTGCCGCTCGGTATTTCCATGCTCTGCATCGCGCTCACCGGCTGCGAACGCCAGGTCAGCTACGCGGCGGACGTGAGGCCGATCCTCGATAACTACTGTATCGAATGCCACTCGGGTTCGGGCGAAGGCGAGGCGGCGAGCGGCTTTGCCGTCGACGACTACGACAGCCTGATGCAGGGCACGAAATTCGGCAAGGTGGTCGTCCCCGGCAGCAGCGCTTCGAGTTCTCTGTACCTGGTCGTCGCCGAGAAGACAGACCCGAAGATCCACATGCCCCCGCATCACGACGATTCCCTGGCGCAAGGCAGAGGCTTCGCCCTGTCGCGAGAGAATGTCGAGAAGATCGCCGCCTGGATCGACCAGGGCGCGAACAACAACTGATCCGCCTCAGTCCGCGGCGCGGCGCCGTACGAACTTCTCGAGTTCGACGGCGACGAGTACGATTGATCCGATGACGACGCAAGCGCCCAGCTGCGAAGCGGAGAGCGGCACCGTGCGGAACACGTTGTTGAGCGGCGGCAGGTAGATGACCGCAAGCTGGGCAAGCGCGGTAACCAGAAGCGCTATCACCAGTGCCGGGTTGCTGAAGAGGCCGATGCTGAACAGCGAGAATCGCTCCGACCGTATGCCGAGACAGTGGAATAGCTGAGCAAAGACCAGCACGGTAAACACCATCGTTTGCCATTCCGCCTGGCCCCGGCTCCACGTCCACGCCTGTGTCGCCAGTGTCAGCGCGCCGATCAGCAGACCTACCCACAGAATGTGCGTGGCCATGCCGTGCGCGAAGATGCTCTCGTCCGGCGGCCGCGGCTTGCGCCGCATGACATCACGCTCGGCGGGTTCCGCCGACAACGCGAGACCCGGTAAACCGTCCGTTACCAGGTTGATCCAGAGGATGTGCAGCGGGAGCAGCGGCAACGGCAGGCCCATCAGCGGTGCCAGCAGCAGCACCCAGATCTCGCCGGAATTGCTGGTCATTGTGTAGCGGATGAATTTCCGTATGTCGTCGAAGATCCGGCGTCCCTCGTGCACCGCCGCCACGATCGTTGCAAAACTGTCGTCGAGCAGCACGAGTTCCGCGGCTTCACGCGCGACGTCGGTACCGCGCTGGCCCATGGCAACTCCAATCGTGGCTGCCTTGAGCGCGGGAGCGTCATTGACGCCATCACCCGTCATCGCGACGAAATGCCCCTTGTCCTGCAGCGCCCGCACGATCCGGATCTTCTGTTCCGGGTCGACGCGAGCGTAAACGCGAATGCGTTCGACGTGTTGCTCGAACTCGTCATCGCTCATCGCGGCCAGTTCACCGCCCGTCAGCGGCTCCGACGAGGCGTCGGCAATCTCGAGTTCACGAGCGATCGCTGCGGCGGTGGCCGGATGATCGCCCGTGATCATCACCGGCACGACGCCAGCGGACCGGCACTCGCGAATCGCCTCGAGCGCTCCGGGCCTGGGGGGATCGATGAGGCCCACGAGCCCTGCGAACGTCCATTTTTTTTCGAGTTCGCCCGCGTCGATGCCGTCGTTATCCGGAAAGTCGTCCCTGAAGGCGACCGCCAGGACCCTGTAGCCGCGCTCGGCCATGTTGTCGGCGGCTTCGAGCAGCGCATCCGTGACCGCCGCCCTGCCCTCGCGCGTCAGCTGATCCACGCAACCCTCGACGACCCGTTCCGGCGCGCCCTTGACCAGTGCCACTGGGCCGTCCGGCCCGTCATGGAGCGTTACCATGCACCGCCGCTCGGCCTCGAATGGCAGCTCGCCGGTCCTGGGCATGCTTGCCGACAGTGATTCCCTGTCGAAGCCCATCGCTCTCGCCCCCTCGACTAGCGCAAGCTCGGTCGGATCACCGCGCATCGAGCGCGAATCAACATCGTTGCACAACGCCAGCACCTCGCCGATCTTCCGGGCGAGCGGTTCGGGCAGCGGC
>Ga0224502_10000713_pt1 | contig 11393 bp, 7 predicted proteins | sample SF_Oct11_sed_USG_5_FD_169104 | JGI IMG/M metagenome (GOLD analysis project Ga0224502, IMG submission 169104) | Sediment microbial communities from San Francisco Bay, California, United States - SF_Oct11_sed_USGS_13 | ecosystem: Environmental > Aquatic > Marine > Sediment | place: USA: California... | reverse complement strand
CTGGAAGATTGGAAAGGTTATGGTAAAAGTGGTTCCGGACCCCACCTTGCTTTTTACGTCAATATCCCCGCCGTGATCCTTAATGAAGCCGTAGCATACGGATAGACCCAAGCCAACCCCTTTGACACTGTCTTTGGTGGTAAAAAAGCTGTCAAAAATCTTTTTAAGATGCTCTTCCTCGATACCGCTGCCGGTGTCGGCTATTTCGATTCTGACATTTTCATCGTCGGCAGCGGTTGTCACGCTCAACGTGCCGCCGTCGGGCATGGCGTCCCGGGCGTTGGCGACCAGGTTTAGAAAAACCTGCCGCAATTGATCTTTTGAGGCGTTGATTTTCGGAAGCCTTTCGTTAAAAGATGTTTTAATTTTTATATCATTTTCCTGTAATTGTTTTTCGTGCAAAAGCAGGATTTCATCAAGCGCCGTATTGAGGTCGACGGCCTGTTTTTCTTGCTGGTCGGGTTTGGAAAATGAAAGCATTTTTCGCAACATATCGCTAAGTCTGACCGTTTCAGACAGCGCCATATCCAGAACCTTACGGCGCTTGCTCTGGGGGGAAATCTCGGTCTTGAGCAGTTCAAGGGTGTTCATGATTCCGTAAAGCGGATTGTTTAACTCGTGCGCGATCTGGGAGGTCAAACGCCCCATAGCTGCCAGCTTCTCGGACTGCAGCAATTGCTCCTGGGTTCGCCTGAGCGCCCGTTCCATTTCCAATCGTTCCTTTAGATCAACAAAAGAGCCCACTGTAGCGATTTCTTTGCCGTCAGCGTCATAAATCATCGCTGCCGAAAGGTTGCCTTCAACCACCGTGCCGTCGTGTCTCACATACACCATCGGATACGCCTTCAGCCGGCCCACCCCGCCATGCTCCGGGCTTCGCACCATTTGCATAACCTTGCGGGCTGTCCCTTCGGGATAAATCCGATCGATGTTCATTTTACCGATGACATTGGTGGCGGTGTATCCGAGGGTTTCTTCAGCCGCGCGATTCCAGATCAGAATATTGCCTTTTATATCGGCGGCCATGATCGCATTGGGTGAGCTTTGAATGATTTTATTGATAAAATCATGGGCTTCCTTTAGCTGACGCTCCATCAGCTTTCTGCGGGAGATATCGATATTGAGTCCTTCATAACCGATCACATTCCCCTGTTGATCATAACGGACATGCCCGGTAAGCAACACGGGCACCGTGCTGCCGTCTTTGCGTTTGAATTCGACTTCGTAATCAATCACACGGCCGTGGCGTTCAATTAATTTTTTGAATTTTTGCCGATCCTGCGGCCCGACATACAGATCGTTGGCGATATCGATGTTTAGAAATTCTTCTTTACTATCATAGCCCAGCATATCCAAAAGCGCACGGTTGGCGTTTAAAAATTTTCCTTCCTTGCTGCTGATGAACACCCCGCAGGCCACGTGTTCAAACAAATTGGTAAAATCCTCTTCCGAGGCCCTGAGCATTTCTTCGCGCTTTTTGCTCTCGGTCACATCACGATAAATACTCAGCATCGATATGGTACCGTCCTCATTTTCAATCGGTATTTCCGTCAGGTAGTATGTCTTGTTTACCAGCGGTATAAATACTTCCCGGCTGATTCTTTTGCCTTCAAATACTTCATCTGATCGGCACCAGGGACATTTTTCACCTTTTTGATTTACCAATTCGTGGCATTTTTTACCGATGCCATCGCCAAATTCGGCAATCATGGCGTTGTTCATATATTCAACCACCAGATCATGACTCATGACATAAATGCCGTCATCAAAAGCGTCCAAAATCGCGGTTGATATTTTTATGTTTTTATCCATGGTTGTTCACCTCTCAATGATTTAAAATCGCGGAAATTGGAATATCAATCGGGTATATATAACGTTTAGGAAGCGCTGGCAACTACCCCGGGTCTGGAAGGGGTCTCTAAAACCCGACGGCCTTAAACGTTTTGACGGCAAATCGGAGATTTAGAATAGTTGACGCAATTTAATTAATATCTATTTTGTGTTATGAATTTACCAGCAGGCCGCTGGCCTTTGGCTCCTGGTTACAAGTTTTTTATGAATGTCGCACGAATCGATTTAGCCAGCCGCCAGTTGCCAGCCTGCGACGAGCTGTTCGGCTTCGAGCTCACGGCCGAGAGGCTCCCTTCGGCAGGCTCGGGGCCCGAGCTTGTCGAAGACAGCCGAGTCGAAGCAAGTAGCCTGTAATTGACCAGCGGCCAGAAAAAAACAAGACATTTAGAATAAACACCCCAAGATCAGAATAAACGAATAATGAAATGAGGAGGCACATCAATGCACAAAAGAGTTTCCGATATTATTGAGATTGCGATCAAAAGGGAGGAAGACGCTTACGACTTCTATATGGATATCCATTCAAAGGTCGGTGACCCGGGTGTCAAAGACACTCTGGAATTTATCGCCGGCGAAGAGAAAAAGCATAAGGCCTTTTTGGTGAGCTATCGCGATGGCAATTTCGGTGATAAGGCTTTGAGGATGAGCGCTGTGGTTGATTATAAAATTGCAGCGTATTTAGAAGAACCTGAGGTAGCTGAGAATATGAAACCCGAGGATGTTTATCTGGTGGCCTCCCACAGGGAACAGAGATCTTATCTTTTCTATACGGAGTTGGCCAACCTGCATGCAGATGGTGAGCCGCAGGAAATGTTGCTGAAAATGGCCAACGAAGAACTGAAGCATAAAGAGAAGATGGAATATCTCTACGCCAATACGGCCTTTCCGCAGACATCCGGTGGGTAGCCCCGGATGTCCGGTTCCAAGGTTCTCCGTTCAAAGGTTCAGAGGTTAGATTACAGAAAGTAAAAGCCATCGGGAAGAGTTAAATAGTTGATTGGTTAAATGGTCAATTTGTCATTGGATTCAATCCGTTCTAAACTATTTGACCATTCGACCAATTAACGAATCGACGAAATTAACGGCTGAGCCGCCAAAGGTAAGAACCCTTGAACCCTGAACTTTTGAACCATGAAGCGCGCTTAGCGCGCTTCGATGGGGATGGTGGTGACCGGAATCGGGGAGTTTTTAACCACTTTTTCCGTTACACTGCCAAAGCGATAATGCCCTTTCTCGCCATGGCTGGCCATGACGACCATATCCACTTTTTCATTATCGATCAGCTTTAAGATTTCCTGGGCCGGGTCGCCGACGGAAATATGTTTGATATACAACGGACAGCCGTCCAGATATTTTTCACATACCTGTTCCAGTCTCTTGCTGGCTGATTTATCCGCCCATTCCATTAATTTGTCCACATGGGATCGATCAAAATCACCATACCAGGATTCATGGTGGGCAATATCCTCGATTACATAAAGGACATGGATTTCGGCCTGATATTTTTGAGTTAGCGAAGTCACATACGGCAATGCCTTTTCCGCACTGTTTGAAAAATCAGTCGGCCAGAGTATTTTCTTCACTTCCATGCGCATTCCTCCTTTTTTTATCGCCTCATTTCGTTCTGAACAGCGGTATAAAATCCACTTCTATTCTATAATACGGATTCTTTGCTGGTTGTAAACATTAAAACCTGAATTGAGTGTTTCAAATTTTAAAAAGGATATCGAGTATTTTTTTAGAGGTATATTCACCGGTATCGGCCAGTGCATCAGTTGGCAAAAAAGTGGCGGCATTGTGGGAGAAAAGGCAGGTCGCTGAAGCCGGGAATTCATCATCCGCCCGGTAAAATATAAAATTTAGAGCGATCTTAGGCAATGGGTAGACCCGGATTGAAAAATCACCGGCTCCGTCACTTGATCCCTGCGAACCTTCGAAATGACGCGTGACCCGGTCGATATGGTTTTCAATCTGTTCAATGTGATTGACCAATTCCCGTTCCACGTGCGAAGCAAACGCACCGACGTAGGGCATGCTGTCGGGCATCTCCCGAAACGCCCGAAACGGCGTTAATTTGCATGAAATCAGTTGTGCCTGCAATGCGTACAGAGAGATGATGACGCCCCTGGGTCCGTTCTCATCTTTATCTGCGAGTTGAATGCCCTCCGGACCCATTCGGCAAGATTCACCGAATGCGCGGAAGATATAATTTTTTCCGTTTTGTTGAGCGGGCAGTTTCTCTGCCAGATCCACCGGAATTGGGTTGTATAGCCGGTCTAGATTATGTTTGATGATCTCAGCGTAGTTGCTCATCTACAGGTCCAGTTAATGCGGTAACGCGTTAACGCGGCTTGACAGGTTCAGCGTCCGTTTACGGTTCTGGATTTATTTTGAATACAGCCACTACAGCGAAATCGACCCCCTGTCAAATTCGCCGGAGCTAAAAATGCGCGGGTGCATTTTATATTTAATCTCATCAAAAAAAATCCCGCCTAAGCGCTAACTTCTGCGGGATTTTATAGTGGTTGTCAAAAAAACGTTCCAGTATTCAAACGTTTTTTTGCTACAACCGTACATTCTTTTATGCCGTCCTTCCGCATTTCGGAACATTGTTATGGAAAACGGTATAAATGAACGAGCGGAAGTATTTTACTTTTTGTCTTCGTCTTTTACCTCTTCAAAATCGGCATCAACCACATCCTCATCTGCTGCACCGGTGCCACCGGCGGACTGCCCGGTGGATTCGGCGCCTGCTCCTGCTTGCTGCTCGTTTTGGGCGGCCTGCTGATACATGGCTTCAGCCAGCTTGTGGGAAGCCTGGGTGAGTTCATCACTAACCCGTTTAATCTCATCAGCATCCTCTCCCTCCATGGTCTTTCGCAACGCGGCAATCGAATCCTCTATTTTGGTTTTCGTGTCGCTATCAACTTTATCGCCGAGTTCCTTGATTGATTTTTCGCTTGAATAAATGAGTGCATCAGCGGAATTGCGGGCTTCGACCAGATCTTTTTTCTTTTTATCATCCTCGGCATGCATTTCGGCATCTTTAATCAACTGGTCGATTTCCTCCTGTGACAAACCGGAAGATGCGGTTATCTGGATGGATTGCTCCTTACCGGTGGCATGGTCCTTTGCCGAAACGTTGACAATTCCGTTGGCATCGATGTCAAAGGTGACTTCAATCTGGGGCACACCCCTTGGTGCGGGCGGTATGCCGACCAGTTCAAAGCGACCCAGCGTCTTGTTATTGGATGCCATTTCGCGTTCACCCTGAAGCACATGAATCGACACCGCCGGTTGACTGTCCGCTGCTGTCGAAAATACCTGGCTTTTTTTGGTCGGGATGGTGGTGTTCTTGTCAATCAGGCGGGTCATAACACCGCCCAGCGTTTCGATACCTAAAGACAGGGGGGTCACGTCCAGCAACAATACATCCTTGACATCCCCTTTGAGCACTCCGCCCTGGATGGCGGCACCGAGAGCGACCACTTCATCGGGGTTCACGCCTTTGTGCGGATCCTTTTCAAAAATTTTCTTAACGCGTTCCTGAACAGCCGGCATCCGGGTCATGCCGCCAACCAGTATCACCTCATTGATCTCTTTGGGATTCAGGCCGGCGTCTTTCAAAGCAGTTCGGCAGGGCAGTTCCAGATTGTCCAACAGATCGCCGACTAACGCTTCCAATTTAGCCCGGGTGAGTTTAATGTTCAGATGTTTGGGGCCGCTGGCATCGGCGGTGATAAAGGGCAGATTCACATCAGTTTCAACTGATGTCGACAGTTCCATCTTGGCCTTTTCGGCCGCTTCTTTGAGCCGCTGCAGAGCCATTTTATCACTGCGAAGGTCGATTCCCTGATCCTTTTTAAATTCATCTGCCAGGTAATCAATAAGCCGCAAATCGAAATCTTCCCCACCCAGATGGGTATCACCATGGGTGGATTTAACTTCAAAGACCCCTTCACCGATTTCAAGGATGGAGATATCAAATGTGCCGCCACCCAGATCAAAGACGGCGATTTTTTCCTCGCCTTTTTTGTCCAGACCGTAAGCGAGTGAGGCCGCCGTGGGCTCATTGATAATTCTCAATACGTTGAGGCCCGCGATTTTGCCGGCATCCTTGGTCGCCTGGCGCTGGCTGTCATCAAAATAAGCCGGTACCGTGATGACCGCATCCGTCACTTTTTCTCCAAGATATTCCTCGGCGGAATTTTTGATGTCGGCCAGCACAAATGAGGATATCTCCGCCGGGCTATACTTTTTGCCTTTCAAACTGATGCGGATATCGCCATTAGACGCTTGCTCGATTTTGAAAGGCAGAATCTTAAGGTCATTTTGGACTTCTTTTGATTTAAATTTGCGGCCGATCAGCCGTTTGACTCCGAAAACCGTATTTTCCGGATTTGTGATTGCTTGCCGTTTTGCGATCTGGCCCACTAACCTCTCGTCATTTTCCGAAATAGCAACAATTGATGGTGTCGTACGCCCGCCTTCCGGATTTGTGATCACCTTGGCCTCACCACCTTCCATAACCGCTAAACATGAGTTCGTGGTGCCGAGATCAATTCCAATAACCTTAGCCATTTTCGATTACCTCCTTAGCTTTGCAAGTCTTTTATTCTGTATGAAGTTATATGTTTGTTAATCTGTTTTCTCAGGTTTTTTAATCTTTTTGGGTTGTTTTAGGCACAGCAACCACCACCATGGCCGGCCGCAGCAGCCTGTCATGGATCAGGTATCCTTTCTGAAATTCGCTAATCACGGTTTTTTCGGGAAAATCGTTGGTTTCTTCCCGCATGACGGCTTCATGGAATGCGGGATCAAAAGTCTTGCCTTGCGCCTCTATAGGCTTGACATCGAATTTTTCAAGTACCCGCAGGATCTCATTGAGGGTCAGGTTCAGGCCTTCGATTAAATTTTTATCGGCGTCTTGTTCGTCTTTTGATGAATTGATGGCCAATTCTAAATTATCGATGACCGAGAGCATCTCTTTGAGCAGAGACTGATTGGCGTACTTTCTGAATTCCTCCATTTCACGTGTCGATCGTTTTTTGTAATTCTCAAAATCAGCTGCAACCCTCAGAAGTCGGTCGTATGTCTCCTTAACCTCTTCCTCTTTGAATTCAAGCTTGGCTTCCAATTCCTTCAGTGGATTTATAGCGTCGGTATCTCCATCGTCTCCTGTTTCATCTTTGGGCTCACCATATTCATCGATAGCGGGAGCCGATTTTTCATTATTTTCATTTTCTGCGGTTTCATCAGACTTAACGTTGATTTTAATTTTCTTTTTTTTTGGCATACGCTGGTTTTCTCTCCAGAATGTTTTAGGGCATGGAATATTAATGATCTGAAGAATAAGACTCTTTGAAAGGTTGTCAAGAAGGTAATAGCGAGGTTTTATACTTAAAAATGCAAGGGTTTACCGTCATTTTTCATGCCTTTTTCAGTTTTCAGATGTGAATCCGGCCTGGCGGGATTTATGCAGGCTTTTTCTGATGGGAAAAGATGGTTGTGCACCCCCTATCGAATCTTTTGTAGAGAGCGTAATCCATTGACATGACCGGAATCTGTCCACGACACGGACCGCATCACTTATCGCTGCTTCCTTCCGGATCTGACGAGGTTCGTGACCGTCTGTTGCGTGGCGTCCGATCAAAATGTGTTACGGCTTTCTACGTGTAAGACCCTTCAGGGGGAGTTCAGCCCCGCATAAGCGGATTTCGGGAATAGGGCACCGCTAGCTCCCCGCCTAGCACAACCGAATCTAGCATACTTCATAATCTGTATTTTTCAACAAAAAAAATTCTTAAAGTCACTATTTACACCCTCACCTGGCTGCGGGCACCTGGCCTCTGATAAATACTAAAGGTGTCAGAGGTATTATTGGACTGCGCTCGAGTACGAGAACGAGGACGAGTATGATGAGGAGAATAAAATATCGTCCTCGTCCTCGAGAACCGATTGACACCGAATCCGCCTCCCGCGGAAAACCCGAAACCTTAATGCCAGTAGCCAGTAACCATCTTTTTTTATTGACTTTTTGGAGTCGCTGCCTTAGATAAACAGCAATATATCGGGAGTTTCCAACTAGTTATGCTGGTGGACGGACTATTTTTAATAAAATCCACTGCCGGAATCTTTTAAATAATGATGCTTTCATGATACAAACACACAACGGTTCTAAAAAATCCCATCTTGAAAAAGAGATCCACCGGGCGGTTGATCGTACGCTTCGCAGCTATCGCATGGTTCAAAACGGAGACGCCGTTTTGGTTGCGGTATCCGGTGGTGCCGATTCTGTAGCTCTTGTTTATATTATGCTCGAGTTGGCTCCGAAATATTCGCTTCGCATGGCCATTGCACACCTGAATCATTGCCTCCGCGAACAGGAATCCGATCGTGACGAAGCATTTGTGGCGGCTCTTGCCAAACAACTTGAATTGCCCTCTTATATTGGCAGGGAAGATGTCTTCCGTTATCAGAAACGACACCATCTGTCCCTTGAAGATGCGGCCAGACAGGTACGTTATCGTTTCTACGATTCCATTGCTGCCAAATACGGGTATGGCAAAATTGCGCTCGGGCATCATGGTGATGATAATGCCGAACTGGTTTTGATGAATCTTTTGCGCGGAAGCGGCCCGTTGGGTTTATCCGGGATAGCGCCGGTACGCGATAATAGAATTGTTCGGCCCCTGATTAACCTGAGACGCTCAGAAATTATGGACTATGTGGCCGTGAAAAAATTGGATTATGTTACGGATTCATCGAACCGGGATCTAAAATTCCATCGCAATAAGATTCGCGCTCGGCTGATACCCCAAATTAAAAACGGATATAACCCAAAATTAATCGATTCGCTCAACCGGCTGACCGCCATTGTGAGCGCCGAAGAGGCCTGGATTGAAGATCTAATCCAACCGATTTATGAGAAATCGATTGTTTTAAAAGAAAAAAACAAGCTTGGCCTTTCCATTGCAGAGCTGAATCAACAGCCGGTCGCCGTTAGAAGACGCTTGATTCGAAAAGCCATTTTAGGGGTGAAGGGAAACTTGAGGCGTTTGACCTTTGCGCATGTTGAGTCTGCATGTCAATTGGCTCAAACAGGGCCAATTTGCGGTTTGCTGGATCTACCCGACCGCATTGGAATTCGGCGCGACTACAATGTTCTGACGATATCCAAAGAAGGCCTAAACCGAAGGTGTTCTGACAGAGCCTCTTTTCTATCGCAGACGCGCGATTACGAGTACCACCTACCAGAGCCCGGTAACATTTTTATTGAAGAGGCCGAGGTGCAGATCCGCTTTAGTGAAATCCCTAAAGCACAATTGCCTGATTTAGACCTGGCTGGACATCGAATCGCATTTTTTGATATGGATCGAATACGGTTTCCGCTCGTTATCCGGAACTTTCGGCCAGGTGACCGTTTTTCACCGCTGGGTTTGAACGGAACCCAGAAATTGAAAAATTTTTTTATTGATCACAAAATATCCCGACTCGAAAGAGCGAAATGTCCGATTGTACTCAGTCAGCACAGAATCATCTGGGTTGCGGGTCACCGATTGGATAATTGCGCTAAATTAGGTCTCCAAACCCGCAGAATACTTAAGGCTGAACTTTTGCTTGCCTAAGGCGCTATGATGATTAATTTCACTATAGTCTTTTGCACCTGAAGGCCTGTGCCGTTCTGTTTCACAATTGATACTTGATATTTAGGTCAAGATACACGATACTAAAGAATTGATCATTTTAGATTGAATATTGAATTTACAATCTTCAATTTATCTTTAGGCAGGAGGTAATTGTCTTTGAATCCATTTTATAAAAACCTGGCATTATGGCTCGTCATCACGTTGATGATGGTCATGCTTTATCAACTTTTCAGCAAACAGCACATGGCTGAAACCTCTATTAGTTATACTCAATTTCTGGCCATGGTAGATGAGGAGCGGGTTGCAAATGTCGTCATTCAGGGCCAGGAGCTCTACGTAAGCGATGTCAACGACGGCCGTTTTAAGGTTTACGCCCCGCAGGACGCCGATCTGATTAAGATCCTTCGACAAAAAGGCGTTGTCATCAGCGCCAAACCGCCTTCTGAAAACCCCTGGTATATGTCGGTTTTGGTTTCCTGGTTTCCGATGATTGTGCTCATCGGGGTATGGATTTTTTTCATGCGTCAGATGCAGTCGGGTGGCGGTAAAGCCCTTTCTTTTGGTAAAAGCCGCGCCCGCTTGATGTCGGATCAATCTGAAAGGGTGACCTTTGAAGACGTAGCGGGTATCGATGAGGCCAAAGAAGAATTGATTGAAATTGTTGAGTTTCTCAGAGACCCCAAAAAATTTACCCGTTTAGGCGGTCGCATACCCAAAGGCGTCCTGCTGGTCGGCCCGCCGGGTTGCGGGAAAACCCTTTTGGCCCGAGCCATTGCGGGTGAAGCCGGAGTGCCCTTCTTCAGTATCAGCGGCTCGGATTTTGTGGAAATGTTCGTCGGTGTGGGCGCTTCCCGGGTGAGGGATCTGTTCGTCCAGGGCAAAAAGAATGCGCCCTGCATTATTTTTATTGACGAGATCGATGCCGTCGGCCGACATCGCGGGGCCGGGCTCGGCGGCGGACACGATGAAAGAGAACAGACCCTGAACCAGCTTCTGGTTGAAATGGACGGATTTGAATCCAATGAAGGCGTGATTTTGATTTCGGCGACGAACCGGCCTGATGTTTTGGACCCGGCCTTGTTGCGACCCGGTCGTTTTGATCGGCAGGTGGTTGTCTCGATGCCGGATATTCGCGGTCGTGAAAAAATATTGCGCGTTCACATGCAAAAATCCCCCATCGACAATGATGTCAACGTGGTCATTCTGGCGAAAGGAACTCCCGGATTTTCAGGCGCCGATCTTGAGAACCTGGTGAATGAAGCGGCATTGCTGGCGGCCAAGCGCAATAAAGAAAAAATCGGCATGGCGGACTTTGAAGATTCAAAAGACAAAGTCTATATGGGGCTTGAACGCAAATCCAAGGTCATCAAGGAAGAAGATCGCAAAGTTACCGCTTACCATGAAGGCGGGCACGCCCTGGCCGCCCGTTTCTTGCCCGAAACCGATGTGGTCAACAAGATTACCATTGTACCGCGAGGTAGTGCAGCCGGAATCACCTGGTTTTTACCTGAGGAGCGTGATTTTAAGTTTAAAGATCAACTCGAAAGCGAGTTGGCGGTCGCATTCGGAGGCCGGGTGGCGGAGGAGATCGTTTTCAATCGCATCAGCACCGGTGCCGCCAATGATATCAAGCAAGCCACAGATCTGGCGCAGAAGATGATCAGAAGCTGGGGCATGAGCGATGATCTCGGCCCGCTTTCCTATGCCAAAGGTGAAGAACAGGTTTTTCTCGGGCGCGAAATTACCCAGCACAGGGATTACTCCGAAGCCACGGCTCAAAAAATTGATGAAGAGATCGTCAAGCTGATTAAAAATTCATATGAACGCGCCAAAATCGTTTTAAATGAAAATTTGGATATTCTTCATAAACTGAAGAAAGTGCTGCTCGAAAAA
>Ga0224502_10000709_pt1 | contig 11409 bp, 8 predicted proteins | sample SF_Oct11_sed_USG_5_FD_169104 | JGI IMG/M metagenome (GOLD analysis project Ga0224502, IMG submission 169104) | Sediment microbial communities from San Francisco Bay, California, United States - SF_Oct11_sed_USGS_13 | ecosystem: Environmental > Aquatic > Marine > Sediment | place: USA: California... | reverse complement strand
GTTGGTGTCGGCCGTAACGAGCAATGCGGTTTGGTCCAGCGACCCGAATCCCAGGTTGACGGTCGCGGATACGACCAGCGCGTCGCGGTCTGCGCCGAAGCTCTCGTCCGCCCAGCCGACGGATGCCGAGAACCGCGTGCCGATGTAGAAGTCCTCGGTACGGCCGATCTGGTTGGCATTACTGGTCGTGGTGAAGGCATCCTCCAGGAGTTCGAACCCGATAAACGGGTAGACCAGTTTGCGGTCTTCCGGGATCGCGGCGGGCAGAGTCGGGTCGACGACCTCGGAGAAACGGTTGTCGTCATAGACATAGCCGGCGCTCCAGCGTCGCGCCCAGCCGCCCTTCAGGCCCGCCGACCAGCCGCCGAAGCCCGTTATGTAGTCGCGTTCCTGCCTGTATTCCGCCGCCTCTTCACCGAGACTGTACAGCGCCGTGCGGCGGTCGTCGAAAGACAGCCAGCCGCCGCCCGACCAGCGCGCATCCAGTTCGTGAAACGGACGGACGACGGACAGGATCTGGGTCTCGCCATCGGAGTTGTCGGCAAGCCGCAGGAACATCGATACCCAGCTGTTGCCGAGATTCCTGTCCTCGAAATCGAACTGTGTCGACGTCCGGTCGACGCTGTCGATCCACTTGAGCCGCAATAGCTGGCCCCGGCCCAGCAGATTGGTTTCCTCGATGCCCAGCGCGGTACGATTTTCACCACCGGTGCGGGAAAACGACACGTCCGGTGTCAACGACCAGACGTCCTGCGACGTGACCTTCACGTCGACGACGCCGTTCTCGTAGCTTACGGGCTCGACGCTGGCGTCATAAATGAACCGGTTCGACCGCACGATACGCTCGGTCTCCTCGAGCAGGCGGCCGGAGTAGGCATCACCCGGTTCGAACAGCACCTGGTTGCGGATCACGCGCTCGCGGGTTACGACATGCAGGCGGTTTGCCCAGCGGTAGAGCCACTTGTTCTCCTTCGGGTCCGACAGGTCGAAGATGTTTCGCCGCTCCAGTACCACGTTGCCGATGACGGCGCCCGCTGCTTCGAGGTCTTCGTCTTTCGGCACGGCCGCAGGGACGGCCGGATCCGCTGCTCCCGGGCTCGCCGTTTCCCCGGCTCCCGATGGCGCAGACCACACGAACAACGCGAACAGCAGGAACATGCGCAGGCTGACGAGACCAACGTTGCCGGTGATAGCTGTTCGCATGGTGAGGTTCGTGGAGTTCAAGCTGCGGTTACCGTTGCAAGCATTTACGCGTTGCGGTCGGCGTTTTGTCAATGGGCAGGATTCAGTATAATTGGACGTTCGCGCTGTGTAGACCTCGGACGTCATGGAAGAAAGCATGCTCGAACTGGGCACAATGCTCATGATCGCCGGCATGGGAACCGTATTCGTGTTTCTGAGCTTGCTCGTAGGCGCGATGTCCCTCATGGCGACCGCAGTGCGGAAGCTCCAGCCCGCAGCATCCGCTGATCATCCTACTCAAGAAGAAGTTGCCGCGATCGCGGCGGCGATTCGCCGATTCCGCCAATCCTGACTGACAAGTAAAGCTGATATGAGCGAGAAGAAACCCCTCGGTATTACCGAACTCGTGCTGCGCGACGCACACCAGAGCCTGCTGGCGACGCGCATGCGAATCGACGACATGCTGCCCATCGCCGGCAAACTCGACAAGATCGGTTTCTGGTCGATCGAGTCGTGGGGCGGGGCGACGTTCGACGCCTGCATTCGCTACCTGGGCGAGGACCCGTGGGAGCGTATCCGCCGGCTGAAAGCGGCCATGCCGAATACGCCGCAGCAGATGCTGTTCCGCGGCCAGAATATTCTCGGCTACAGGCATTACGCCGACGACCTGGTGGAGAAGTTCGTCGAACGCGCGGCCATCAACGGCGTCGACGTGTTCCGAATCTTCGATGCGCTCAACGACCTCAGGAACCTGGAGACCGCGATCAAGGCGACCGTCAAGGTCGACAAGCATGCACAGGGAACCATCTCGTACACGGTGAGCCCGGTGCACACGATCGATCTGTGGGTGGATCTCGGCAAGCGCATCGAGGACATGGGCGCCCACTCGATCTGTATCAAGGACATGGCGGGGCTGCTGCGCCCGTACGTCGCATTCGAACTCGTGAGCCGGCTCAAGGACGCGGTGGACATCCCGATCCACATGCAGTGCCACGCGACGACCGGTCTGTCCACGGCCGCCTGCGTGAAAGCCGCCGAGGCGGGCATCGACAATATCGATACGGCGATCTCATCCATGAGCATGACTTACGGGCATTCGCCGACCGAGTCGCTGGTCGCGATCCTGGATGGAACGGATCGCGATACCGGCCTCGACCTGCAGGCGCTGGAGGAAGTCGCCGCGTATTTCCGCGAGGTCCGCAAGAAGTACGCGAAGTTCGAGGGTGGGCTAAAGGGCGTGGATTCCCGCATCCTCGTTGCACAGGTCCCCGGCGGAATGCTGACGAACCTCGAGAACCAGCTACGCGAGCAGAATGCGGGCGACAAGCTCGACGAGGTGCTCGAGGAGATCCCCCAGGTACGCCGCGATCTCGGCATGCTGCCGCTCGTGACGCCGACGTCCCAGATCGTCGGGACACAGGCGGTCATCAACGTACTGTCCGGTTCGCGCTATGCGACCATCACCAAGGAGACCTCGGGTGTTCTGAAGGGCGAGTACGGTGCGACGCCCGCCGAGGTCAACAAGGCACTGCAGGCTCGCGTGCTCGAGGGTGCCGAGCCCGTTACCTGCCGCCCGGCCGACCTGCTGGAGCCGGAACTCGAACTCCAGACCGAGAAACTCAATCACATCGCGATCGAGAGAAAGATCCGTCTCGCGGACGACGCCATCGACGACGTCCTTACCTACGCTTTGTTCCCACAGATCGGTATCCGCTTCCTGCAGAATCGCGGCAACCCCGATGCTTTCGAACCGCTACCCGGTACCGAGGTGCCACCGGCGCCTGCCGCGGCACCTGCCACGGCGGCGGCGTCCGCGAAAGGCCCGGCCGTGTACTCGGTGCGCGTGAACGGCAAGGAGTTTACCGTCGAGGTGGCAGAGGACGGCGAACTCGCAGATGTCAGCGCGACCCCGGCCGCGCCGAAGCCGGCACCGCGATCTTCGGGCGAAGCGGTCAAGGCGGTGCTGGCGGGCAACATCTTCAAGGTGCACGTGGCGCCGGGCGACCATGTCGAGGAAGGACAGCCGCTGCTCGTCGTCGAGGCGATGAAGATGGAAACCACGGTGAGCGCCCCGAAAGCCGGGACGATCAGCGACGTATTCGTCCGCGAGGGCGATGTCGTCGCCGTGGGTGATCCGCTCGTCGCCATCGGCGGCTGATGGAACTGGTACTCGAAATCTGGCGTGGCTCGGGTCTCTACCAGATCACGGGCGGCCAGGTCGCGATGCTTGCCATCTGCCTGGGCCTGCTGTACCTCGGCATCGTCAGGAAGTTCGAGCCGCTGCTGCTGGTCACGATCGGCTTCGGGGGGCTGTTGAGCAATATCCCCGGCGCCGGCATCGCCGAGCCCGGCGGGCTCCTGTACCTGTCCTACGAAGTGGGCATCAAGACCGGCGCGTTCCCGCTGATTATCTTCATGGGCGTCGGCGCATTGACGGATTTCGGGCCGCTGCTGGCGAATCCGCGCACGCTGTTCCTCGGCGCCGCTGCACAGTTTGGTATTTTTGCGACGCTCCTGGGCGCGCTCGGCATGACCGAACTCGGCATCATGGATTTCACGCTGAAGGAGGCGGCGGCCATCGGCATCATCGGCGGCGCGGACGGGCCGACGGCCATTTACGTCGCCGGCATGCTGGCGCCCCAGCTCCTCGGCGCTATCGCCGTCGCGGCTTACTCGTACATGGCGCTGGTGCCGATCATCCAGCCGCCGATCATGCGTTTGCTCACGTCCGAGGCCGAGCGCAAGATCCACATGGTGCAGTTGCGCGAGGTGTCGAAGGCCGAGCGCATCCTGTTCCCGATACTTCTGCTGCTGCTCGTCGCTCTACTGTTGCCGGCGGCAGCGCCGCTCCTCGGCATGCTGGCATTCGGCAACCTGATGCGCGAGTGCGGCGTCGTCGATCGCCTGTCCGACACGACACAGAACGCGCTCATCAATACCGTGACGATATTCCTCGGCTTGTCCGTGGGCTCCAAGCTCAGCGCCGATCAGTTCATTTCCGTCGAGACTCTGGGCATCCTGCTGCTCGGCATCGTCGCCTTCGCGATCGGTACCGCCAGCGGCGTGCTGATGGGCAAGCTCATGAACCGGCTGTCGCATCAGCCGATCAACCCGCTGATCGGCGCGGCCGGTGTTTCGGCCGTACCCATGGCGGCGCGCGTGGCCAACAAGGTGGGGCTCGAAGCGAACCCGCACAATATCCTGCTGATGCATGCGATGGGGCCGAACGTCGCCGGCGTCATCGGCTCGGCCGTGGCCGCCGGCATTATGATCATGTTCACCACCTAGGAAGACCCTCAGCCCGCGAGCAGGGTTTCCGACCGGGTCGCACTTCCAGAGGCTCTCTCACGGCTACGGCGACGCGGAGGGTCGAGGCGTTTGTCGACCGAAGTAAAGCGCAGCGAAGCGAGCCATGAGGGGGACAAATGGCTCGCCCGCCGCATTGATTGACTACGCCAATCAGGCGGCAGCCTTTACTCCCGTCTTGTGCTCGTAGTGGTCGGCCAGCACCTGCGCGACGCAGCTCGTCACGCGCTTGCCCGTATCGATGTGCAGGAACTCGTTCGGGCCATGGGCGTTGGAATTCGGCCCGAGCAGGCCCGTGATGAGGAACTGCGCCTCCGGGAACTTCTCGCCCAGCATGCCCATGAACGGGATCGTGCCGCCGGTGCCCATGTACATCGACGGTTTGCCGAAGAACGCCTGCGACGCATTCTGCATCGACGCTTCGAGCCACTCGGCCACGGGCGGCGCATTCCATCCGGCCATGGTCGATTCGACCCGGAAAGACACCTTCGACAACGGCGGGGTATCGGCTTCCAGAATCTCTTTCACGGTTTTCGCGACGTCGTTGGCATCGCAGGTCGGCGGCAGGCGGAACGACAGCTTCAGGGTATTGAACGGCAGCAGCACGTTGCCGGCGTCGACCAGTGCGGGAAGCCCTGCTGCGCCCGTCACGCTCATCGTCGGCCGCCAGGTGTTGTTCAGCAACAGCTCCCTCGGCGACTCGCTGGGGGCCGCCTCGTCAACCGCCCACGGGTACTTGCTGTAGACGCCTTTGCCGAGCGTCTCGGCGGCGAGCTTCGCCTGCTCGACGCGCTGCTCCGGAATATCCGCGTGCAGAGCCTCCGGCTTCAACTGCCCCGTGTCCTCGTCCTCGATACGGCTCAGCAGTTTGCGAAGGATGCGGAAACTGGACGGTACGATGCCGCTCGCGCTGCCGGAGTGCACGCCTTCCGTCAGCACGTCGGCACGCAAGGTGCCCGTCAGGTTGCCGCGCAGCGAAGTCGTGCACCACAGCTGCTCGTAGTTGCCGCATTCGGCGTCGAGGCAAACGACGAGGTCTGGCGAGCCGATGCGGTCTTCGAGTTTCTCGATGTAGTAGGGGAGGTCGAAGCTGCCCGATTCCTCGCAGCCCTCGATCAGTACCACGCAGCGCGCATGCGGGACGCCTTGCTCCTGCAGCGCGCGGATAGCCGTCAGCGAACCGAACACCGCATAGCCGTCGTCCGCGCCGCCGCGGCCGTAAAGCTTGCCGTCCCTGATCGTCGGTTCCCACGGATCGAGATCCTCGGCCCAGCCGCTGAACTCCGGCTGTTTGTCGTAGTGGCCATACAGCAACACGACGTCGTCAGAGTCGCCGGGGATATCGGCAAACAGCACGGGCGTACGTCCCTCGATGCGCACGATCTCGACCGACATGCCTTTCACTGGCTGGGTCTTGCACCAGGCTTCGAGCTGCTGCACCGCCTGTTCCATGTGGCCGTGCTTCTCCCAGTCGGGATCGAAATGGGGTGACTTGTTCGGCAGTCTTATGTAGTCGCAGAGTTCGGGGATGATCGAGCTGTCCCACATGTCGTTAACAAATTCTTCGGTTTTGCTGGTATCCATGCTTTTCTATTCCGAGGTCAGGTCGCGGTAGTGCGTCTGCGTCATCCGCTCCGTCGTGATGAAATTCCAGTTATAGTCGTCGTGGTACTTCGCGAGGGGATTCGCGGCAAGTACCTCCTCTTCGGACATGCCCTGATCGACGAGCGCTTTCACGAGCTTGCGGCCATCCTTCAGGACGGCAAGGTTTTTTTCGACGTCGGCCTTGCTCCCCAGTTCGCCGTGGCCGGCGATGAGGATTGTCTCGTCATCCGCCATCGCGACGAGTTTCTCCTGTGCCTTGATGAATCCCTCGACGCTGCCGCCGTTGTCGAGGTCGATATACGGGAACAGGTTGTTGAACAGGACGTCGCCGGCATGGATGACGTTCTGGTCGCGGAAATGGATGACGCCGTCGCCGTCGGTATGCGCGTGGTGGACGTGGAACACGTAGACCTCGTGGCCGTTGACGTGGAAGGTCACCGATTCAGAGAACGTGATGATCGGCAGCCCGCCGTCTCCGCCGGCGTCCTTGCTGTCGGCTGCGAGGCGCTTGCGGATGTTGTCGTGCGCGACGACGTAGGAACCGTTCTCCTGCATCAGCGCATTGCCACCCACGTGATCGCCATGGATGTGCGTGTTGATGACGAAGTCGGGAACGCGACCCGCGAGCTTCTTGACCGCATCGAGCACCGGCTGCGCCGTGGGCACCATCGCGTCGTCGATAAGCACCACCTGTTCGTCGCCGACGAGCACGCTGATGTTACCGCCGCCGAACTTGCCGTCCGCGCCCGTCAGCATGTGGATGCCTGGAACGACTTCGGTGGCGTCGAACGAGGTTGCGAAATCCTGTGCCTGCACGGGCAAAGCGAGGCCGAGGCAGGCGATCGCGAGAATGCGCTTCGTCATTGTTCTTCTCCGGAGGTGATTCGCGAATCGCATAGTGTTCCCGAATCGGCGGAGATTCTCCAGCCCTGCAGGCGAGCTACTGGTTGCTGGGGAAGGTGTACTGCGCCTTCTCGCGCACGCCGCCCGAGGGCCAGCGCTGCGTGATCGTCTTGCGGCGCGTGTAGAACCGCACGCTGTCCGGCCCGTAGGCGTACAGGTCGCCGAAGAGTGAGCGCTTCCAGCCGCCGAAGCTGTGGTAGGCCACCGGTACCGGCAGCGGCACGTTGATGCCGACCATGCCGACCTTGATGCGATCCGCAAAGTAGCGCGCCGCCTCGCCATCGCGCGTGAAGATGCATGTACCGTTGCCGTATTCGTGCTCGTCGATGAGCCGCATCGCTTCTTCTTCCGATTCGGCGCGAACGACGCAGAGAACGGGCCCGAAAATCTCCTCGTTGTAGATGCGCATGTCGCGCGTCACGCGGTCGAACAGGCACGGACCCAGGAAGAAACCGTCCTCGTGCCCTTCGACGACGAGCTTGCGGCCGTCGATGACCAGATCGGCGCCTTCCTCGACACCGAGGTCAACGTAGGAGCGGACCTTGTCGTAATGGGACTTTGTCACCAGCGGACCCATGTCGTTGTCCGTGTTCGTGCCGCTGCCCACCCTGAGTTCCGCAATGCGCTCCCGGAACTTGCCGACAACCGTGTCGGCCGTGTCGTCGCCCACGCAGACCGCGACGGAAATCGCCATGCAGCGTTCGCCGCAGGAACCGTAGGCGGCGCCCATCAGCGCGTTGACCGCATTGTCGATGTCCGCGTCCGGCATCACGACGGCGTGGTTTTTGGCGCCACCGAGCGCCTGAACCCGCTTGCCGTTCGCCGTGCCCGTGGAATAGATGTACTCCGCTACCGGCGTCGATCCGACGAAACTGATCGCCTGCACCCGCGCGTCGTTCAGCAAGGTGTCGACCGCTTCCTTGTCGCCATTGACGACGTTGAAGACGCCCTCCGGTAGCCCTGCCTCGGCCAGGAGCCGGGCGCACAGCAAGGGTGCCGTCGGGTCCTTCTCCGACGGCTTCAGCACGAAGGTGTTACCGCAGGCGATGGCCATCGGGTACATCCACATCGGCACCATCGCCGGGAAGTTAAACGGCGTGATCCCGGCGACGACGCCCAGCGGCTGATGCTCCGCCCAGCTGTCGATACCCGGGCCGACATTCTTAGAGTATTCGCCTTTCAGCAACTCCGGGATGCTGCAGGCGTATTCGACGACCTCGACGCCGCGGATGAATTCGCCCATCGCGTCGTCGAGGACCTTACCGTGTTCGTCCGTAATCGCCGCGACGATCTCGTCTGCACGTTCCTCCAGCAGTTGCTTGAAGCGGAACATGATGCGGGCGCGTTTGATCGGCGGCGTGTCGCGCCACGCCGGAAAGGCGGCCTCCGCCGCGGCGATGGCTGCTTCCACGGTCTTGCGCGACGCCATGGCGACGTGCCGCGTGACCTCGCCGGTGGCGGGATTCATGACGGGCTCGGGCCGGTTCGAATCGGCGACATCCTGGCCGTTGACGAAGTGACCGACGACCTTCGCCATGTCGATGTTCTGTGCGGGGCGGGCGCTCATGGCTTCTCCTTCCGGTTCGTTCAGTCGATGGCGTCGATAACGCGGCGCACGCTGTCGAATGCCTTGTTCCAGTCGTCGAGCTTCGAGTTGAGGAACGGCGAGAAGCTGAGTATGTCCATGCCGTTGCGGATCATCAGTTTCTCCTCCCAGAAACAGCGCTTGTGGGTTTCGAGGCCACGCGCGCCGGGCGCGCCGTCGCGGGGTGCCATTTCGATCGCGCCCATCAGGCCGAAGTTGCGCACGTCGATGACCTTGTCGTGGTCCGCGAACGAGTGCAGCAGTTCCTCGAAGGGTTTCTCGAGCGCCTGTGATTGCTCGAAGATGCCTTCTTCCTCGTATACGTCCATCGCGGCGAGTCCGGCGGCGGCGGCGACCGGGTGTCCCGAGTAGGTGTAGCCGTGGAACAGCTCGATCATGTAGTCGGGTCCCTGCATGAAGGCGTCGTACACGTGGTCGCGCACGAGGACGGCGCCCATCGGAATCACCCCGTTGGTCAGTCCCTTGGCGGTCGTGATGATGTCCGGCATAACGTCGAAACGCTCCGCGGCGAAGGCCTTGCCGACGCGGCCGAACGCCGTGATCACCTCGTCGAAGATCAGCAGGATGCCGTGCTTGTCGCAGATCTCGCGCAGGCGCTCCAGGTAGCCTACGGGCGGCGGTAGTACGCCAGTCGAGCCGGCAACGGGTTCGACGATAACCGCTGCGATGTTGCTGCCGTCATGCAAAGCCGCCAGGCGCTCCAGATCGTCGGCGAGATGCGCACCCCATTCGGGCTGGCCGCGCGAGAAGGCCGTATGCTCGATGTCCATCGTCGTGCGCATGTGGTCCACGCCGGGCAGCAGGGCAGGGCTGAAGACCTTGCGGTTCGGCACCATGCCGCCGACCGACATGCCGCCGAAGTTCACGCCATGGTAACCACGCTCGCGGCCGATCAGGCGCGAGCGGTTGCCCTCGCCGCGGGCGCGGTGATAACCGAGCGCGATCTTCAGCGCGGTGTCCACGGATTCGGACCCGGAGTTCGTGAAAAAGCAGTGCTTGAAACCCGCCGGCGCCATGCCGGTGACGCGTTCGGCCAGCGCGAAGGACTTCTCGTTGCCAGACTGGAAGGTCATCGAGTAGTCGAGCTCGGCGACCTGTTTTTGCACGGCCTCGACGATCTTCGGGTGGCAATGGCCGAGGCCGGTCGTCCACAAGCCGGCGAACAGGTCGTAGATCCTGTCACCGTCGCGAGTCGTGTAGTGGTGACCGCTGCCCGAGGTGATGATCCGGGGCTTTTTCTTGAAATCGCGGTTGGCCGTAAACGGCATCCAGAAGGCGTCGAGTTTCTCGGCGGGTGCGCTCATCGCGGGGCCTCCAATCTGACCAGGCACGGGGAAGATGCAGTTTACGCCCGCGCAGCTATGTTAAACAATCAGTTAGTTGATGATCATTAAGCCCTTGATTTAAAAGCCTCTCGTCGACAAAATGTTCAGTAAGCTAAACAGCTTTTGGAGAACCGCGATGGATCAGCCCATCGGACCGCGCCTGCGGCAGATTCGCCTGCGTCACGGGCTGTCGCAGCGGCAGCTGGCCCGGCAATCCGGCGTTGCCAATGCGACGATCTCGCAGATCGAGGCCGGCAAGCTCAACCCGACCGTCAGCATGCTGAAGAAAGTACTCGACGGCATCCCGGTGCGCCTGTCGGAGTTCTTCAGCGACGAGCCGGAAACGCCCGACCGGGTCTTCTTTCGCGCCGACGAGCTGACCGAAATCGCCGACGGCGGCGTGTCTTTCCTGCAGGTAGGAGCGAACCTGACCGGCAAGGCCATCCAGTTCATCAAGGAGTGCTACCAGCCGGGCGCCGGCACGGGCAGGCACGCCATCACCCATGAAGGCGAGGAGTGCGGTTTGATCCTGAAGGGCCGGCTGCAGGTGACCGTCGGCGAACAGTCGGCGATACTGCGGGCCGGCGACGCCTACTATTTTCGCAGCAGTCAGCCGCACAGTTTCGTGAACCCGGGCAGCGAGCCCTGTGAACTGATTTCGGCCTGCACGCCGCCGAGCTTCTAGGCCTGCGCCAGCGGGCTGGCCAACGGTAGTCGTTTAATGGCAAAGTTACAGCCCCCGTTTTTAATCCAGATTAGAATTCCAATGGCAAAGTTCGGTACCGTTTTCTGCGATCACATGGCGATCGCGCGGTTTGAGAATGGCGGTTGGGGCGAGCCGGCAATCGAACCGCTCGCGCCGTTGCCGATGCACCCGGCATCCCACGTCTTTCACTATGCAAGCACATGCTTCGAGGGTTTCAAGGCCTATCGCTGGCAGGATGGCAAAGCCCGCATATTCCGCCTGCACGACCACGTCGCCCGCATGCAGCGCAGCGCGAAGTCGCTGCACCTGCCGGTCCCGGACGCGGAGCTACTGGCGGGCATGGTGGAGGAGCTGGTCAGGCGCCAGGTCGATGACATACCGGAACCGCCGAGTTCGCTGTACCTACGGCCGACGCTGATCGGGACCCTGCCCAACATCGGCGCCGCTGCCGCGCCGTCGACCGAAGCGACCCTGTTCGTGATCGCGTCACCGGTCGGCGACTATTTCGCCGGCGGCGCCCGGCCGCTGAAGCTGCTCGTCGCCGATACCTTTGCGCGGTCCACCGAGCAGCTCGGGAGCACCAAGACCGGGGGCAACTACGCGGCGGCGCTCGGTCCGACGCTGGACGCAAAAGAAAAATACGGCGTCGACCAGGTGCTGTTCTGCCCGGATGGCGACGTGCAGGAGACCGGTGCGGCCAACTTCCTTCTCATCAGCGACGACGAGATCATAACGAAGCCCCTCAATACCTCGTTCCTGCACGGCATGACGCGTGC
>Ga0224502_10000705_pt1 | contig 11445 bp, 11 predicted proteins | sample SF_Oct11_sed_USG_5_FD_169104 | JGI IMG/M metagenome (GOLD analysis project Ga0224502, IMG submission 169104) | Sediment microbial communities from San Francisco Bay, California, United States - SF_Oct11_sed_USGS_13 | ecosystem: Environmental > Aquatic > Marine > Sediment | place: USA... | reverse complement strand
GCTGGGTTTCGTTCCTCTACCCAACGTACTTGCCAGCCATTTTTGTGCTATCAGCGAAACCCAACAAAATGGTCTCTTTCCGCTTTTTTATCCTGAAACCAGATGAGAGTCTCGGAAGACATAGGGATACATTAACTGAAAAGATGGAATGGGTCAATGCGAACTCGATATTCACAAAATCAGCGACCACCAGCAGAGCTGGGGGTATGAGGATGGCCCCTGGAAGGGGCCGGGGCCACCTCTGCTGGGGGCCGCTGATTTTTAAAAAGAATTTTTTGATCCCTGTTTTATCGGATCTGTTGGTTTTGATGACCACTTGACCGATTCATCATTTGCAATTAGCTTGTTTGCCTCGGCCGGGTTTGAAGGTGGTTGTTCTTCTGGCGCATACCAACAGATTGGAAAAAAATATGCAAAAATTCTTTTTTATATCAATTCATAAGCCGCCGGCATCGATCAGACACGCATCCATCAAGCATGCCCTCGCGGTAACGGTAGAACCTTTTAAATTCTCTCCGGCATAGCCGGTGGCTTATGAATTGAGTTAGTGATTGAATTAGCCTTAAATTTAGGTTAAAAATAACTGGATCAATACTGCTAAAAGGCAATATACGGAGAAAAGATTCCGGGAGATAACGAAATGGTTTTATCAATACTAAACAAGAGAAGATTTTTTACTGCACTCACTTTATTTTCCATGGTTCTAACAGCCCTTAGCGGGTGTACGATGTCAAATTACGGGAAGCTAAAGTCAACCCCGGAAGTCAAGCAATCTTTTGAAACCTATCAAATTTTACCGAACCACAAATATTACTACAGAGGGGTAAAAAGTAGGCCTACAGTCATCGTCGGCATAAATGAAAACTATGAGCTGAATCTAAAGATGTGGGTGCAAATTGATCCTGAATCGGAAGATTTCCGCATGATTATAGATAGGGTTTCCCTCCAAGGTATGGGTGGAGCCTACGAGCCATGGGGGTTCAGAATATTGGACGCTGCCGGTAATGATGTCGGCGTATGGTATTCCGCCCTTAGTAATGCGGCCGTGCAAATAAATGAAAATCGACAGATAACTAATTTAGCGCCTTCAAGAACGGTGGCGATAGGAGATCAGCGGTAATATGGCGTTGTTTGACCGGTTCTTGCCATATTTGGGCGGACATGATATGCAATAAATCACTGAAACTTCAAAGTTTGGATACTGGAAAAACTCCATGGCCGAACGTTCTAAAGATTGGTTTGTCCAGGCGGAACGAGATCTGGAACAGGCTGAGTCTTCTCAAAAGGAAGGCCGACATGAATGGGCTTGTTTTGCTGCTCAGCAGTCGGCGGAAAAAGCAGTCAAAGCGTTGCATTTATTCTTGAAGCAGGAAGCATGGGGGCATGTCGTTGCCCGTCTATTAAATGAACTTCCGACAACCGTTTCGGAAGATTTACTGGATAAGGCCAAAGTCCTGGACGGCTTGTATATTCCCACCCGTTATGCCAACGGGCACCCGGAAGGAGCGCCGTTTGAGCACTATGGCAAAATCCAGAGTAGGGATGCGATCAAGTATGCCGGTGAGATCCTTGAATTCGTCCGTTCTCAAATGGCCTAGCCGAAAGGCGGTGGACCACGCAGTACGCTCCTGGACCGCCGAACAGGTGCAACAGAAGCCTGAAATCGTGCGTCTCGGCTATTTCGGATCATACGCTCGCGGCGATTGGGGGGTCGGTAGTGATATCGATTTGATCGCAGTCGTTAATGAAACATCTGAGTCATTCGAACGCCGCTCAGTCAACTGGGATCTCAACGGTTTGCCGGTGTCGGCGGAAATCATCGTTTATTCCCTGCCGGAATGGGAAGATCTAGAAAAAATGGATACTAAATTTGCCCGAATGTTGAAAAGTGAGGCCGTCTGGACGTTTTCGAAACAGGCTTGATTTACCGAGGCATAACATTTAGTTCTGCTTTTTTTTAGTTTCATTTCTATTTGCAGCCATCCTATTTTTTTCATTTCCATTTTTTTCTTTTAGTTAGAAATCAACCTGGAAGCGTGCTTGAAGAACATTGATATCATCATCTTTTACGTCCGCACGCTTTTCAAGATCCGCGTAGACATAATTGAACATCAAGCGGGTGTTGGGATTGAGGTACCAATTCAATCCGGCGGTAAAATTCTGCTCCTCGCCACCTTTAACGTCTGAATCGGTTAAATCTACAGTGGAATATCGGGCCGCCAATTCCCAAGCTCCCCAGCCCGGCTCACCGATGCTAAAATTATTATTAGGTTTGACACGGTCGAACTTTGCCGAGGATTGTTTGTAAGTGCGGCCTTCGCCGGTGATAAACCAGCTACCAAAAACATACCAACCGGTAAAGGTAGGATCATCAACATCGCTGGCATCGGTATCGTTCCAGAAATATTCGCCCTGCAGCGAAAAAGGTCCATAAACAAACGCCAGTTCGGGAGTGAGCTTATCCGCGTTATCCGCAAAAAATCGACCTGTATCTGCCAATCGCATATCGGTTATATGGGTTTCGGGTCGGGTGCGAAAACGCAGCCTTGCCTCATCTTCTTCGTCATCGCGAAACAGGTGACTGTAACCGAGTCCGAGATGCAGAAGGTGGGACTCATCCTTATACCAGGGCTGGCCCGCGAGCCGCATCGTTAATTGATTTTTTTCAAAATCCTGAAAAAAATCACCGTCATCGTTGACATCGTAAAAAAAGCCAAGATCCCAGCGAAACCGTTTGCCGGATGTATTGTTGCCAATAACGATACCGGTATTGCGACCGGGAGCAAAAGCCGCGGTAGGCAATGAACGCTCCATAAAGGTAATATAGTTGCTGCTGGTAATTTCTTCCAATGAAAAAGGTTCTCTAAAGTGACCGACGCGAATCATGCCGACACCAGGCACCTTGACCAATTCCATATAAACGTCCTTTAAATCGGCATCCTGACCGGCGAAATCCAGCTCGACTTTGTAGCCGACACTGTTGTAGAAAAGACCGTCGGTAAATAACCGGATGCGGCGAAACTCTACGCCAGCACCCTTGAGGGGTGGGCTTTCTCCGGCATCCTCGAGATCCTGCTCAAAATCGCTACTTGCATCGATGGTTGCCCAGTCCAGCATGACACGGCCGCCCCATCTCGATTTAAATTTGCCGTCTTTACGCTCCACCCGCAGGCCGCTTTTATAATAAGTTTTCCACTCACTTTGTTCCTCTTGCTCGGCTTCCGCCCTTTTCTTCAACTCTCCGTATTTTTCCTCACTGACTTCTCCCTTTTCTCTTAAAATATCAAGGATTTCTTCAGAAACGCTTTTTTCCTTAGCCCATGATAAGCCTCCACCCAAAAAAATTATGGCCATTATTGCAAGAAGTGAAGTTGCTTTTCTAAATGATGACTTTGGCATTTTATTTTCTTTTATTACGTTTAATGTAAATTTCATCTTTCTTCTCCTATTTTTTTATTGCAATCGCCATTTGACTGGATAATTTTTCGGCATCTTTCCTTTCGCTTTGATTTTGCCTTAATCAATCCTTCGGAAAATTTAGCTCGTTAAGGATACAGTTCGAACCATGGTCATTACCATGCGCAAAACCAAATCTGTCCATTTATGACATCAGCCAAGTGCTAAGCACCAAAGGATACGCAGTCAGCACGGTCAGTCTATCCAACATACTCAAAGAAGAGGGCTATGCCAGGATGCCCAGAAGAAAAGATGACGAACGCCCCCAGCAGGTACACGCCCAACGGTTGCCGATGTCGCTGATGTCAGACAGCTTGAATTGTCACCACAACGGTTTCGAACCGAATCCGGGGGCCTTTTTAGCCCAAGATGCCAAGACTCGTATGTTTTGCTACGCCAATGCCGATTTAGATAAAGATACACAAAATGATGAAGTGCTTCAATTTATCAAGTTTTGGAAGCAACATACAGGTCGTTATCCGCAAGAATTAATCTTTGATTCCAAGTTAACGACCTACAAAAATTTGGATAAACTCAATGCATTAAACATCGGCTTTATGACCCTGCGGCGTCGTTCCAAATCGATGATTGAAGTCATCCGTCAATTTTGCGAATAATTGGCCGGCAGCGATCCTCAATGCTATGTGCCCGGGCTGCTGCTAACGATTTGCTCACATCGCGCACACCAAACATACATCTACAACTCAGCACAGATCCGGGCCCTAATGGCGGCAGTCTCCAGACTACTACCACTGGGGTCGCTGCGGTCACACGCCTACCGTATGTTGCTGGGGCTTTTATACAGCACCGGTATATGCATTGGCGAGGCTATGGCCTTAAATCTGCGAGATGTCCATCCGAAATCGGTTTAATCTGATCGTTTGACAATACCCCATTATGACCTTAATTTCTTTTAAAGTCTATTCTCTTAGTTATTCTGCCGGAACAAGATGTATGCTGAAAGGAAAAGACAATGAAGACAAATATACTTGATATAGATCGCAGAAAATTTATGAAGAATGCCGGCGGTTTTTTGCTTGCAGCCACTGTGGGCTCAAGTTTAGCCCTGTCAACCTTGAGGGCACATGCTGCGCAATCCGCTGTAGCCCAGAATAAACAAACTCAGGACCCAACAACTCCGCAAAAAGCACTCCAGATGCTAAAAGATGGTAATGCGCGATTCGTTCAGGGCGAAATGTTAAAGCGCAATATGATGCAGCAGGTCAAAGCGACCGGTGGCGGACAGTTTCCATTTGCAGCCATCTTGGGCTGTATTGATTCGCGAGTACCCAATGAATTGATATTTGACCAGGGCATCGGCGATATCTTCAGCGCACGTATAGCTGGAAATTTTGTAAATGACGATATCCTCGGCAGCCTTGAGTTTGCTTGTGCTGCAGCGGGGGCAAAATTGATTCTCGTGTTGGGTCATACGGAATGCGGTGCCGTCAAAGGGGCCTGTGACGATGTTATTCTGGGCAACTTGACCCAGACACTGGCTAATATAAAGCCAGCGGTGGCGGCCGTGTCCGGTTATGAATCCGACCGATCTTCGAAGAACGCTAAATTTGTCCAAGCCGTGGCCGATAAAAACGTGGGGCTAACCGTTGAGCGCATTCGCAAGCGCAGTCCTATTTTGCAGGGCATGGTCGACAAGGGGCAAATTGGACTGGCAGGCGCCATGTATGATGTTCATAACGGCAAGGTGACATTTATGTAAATTTGGGCAACTGAAAAATTAGCGAAATGGTTTAATCGGCTGCAATTATTCTAAAACAACAATTTTTTTGTTTAATAAATTTGGATCTAACCATCAAATGGAAAGGTTTGAAACACCTTGGGTTTGGCGTGGGCTGCAACTATACTCAAATAAATCTCAATTACAGTGGCAGGGATATTTTCGTCGATCGTATTCGATATGACGTCGGTGCCGGTATAAAAGTGTCCGATGCCTGGCAGATTGAGTTACGGAACGTGTTGCAGGATGGCAGAGCAGTTGAAGATCTTTTCAATGATCCTTTCAGCTCTGAAGAACACATCCTGCGGTTGCGACTGTTTTACACTTTTAACTGGGGGTAATGTTCAGCCATCAAGACTCGAAGGCACGAAGAATGAATCTGTGGTGAGGATAAGTAAAGGTGTCAGGTTTCAAGTCTAAGTTGTCCGGAAGTCGAGTCGCTTAATCCTTATTCGATATTTGCTTTTACAAAGTTTCTTTTTCGATCAGACTGGACGCTTTTCGGGCCAGCGGCGGACCTGACACCTTAACACTGAAACCTTCAGTATCGGACAACATGTTGTCAGAAAAAGGCCCCTAAGGGCTTAACAACCTTCTCATCTAGATTCCCAAAAATCTTCCTGAGCCGACCAATCCCAGGTAGTTTTCGCTCGGCCACCTTTCTTTTTATCGATATCTACCATTTTATCCACCCAGAGTTCCTGTCTTCTTAGCTCGCCGTGAACGCGAACATTTTTGTAGGCATGCCTTGCTTTCACCGATCTATTGAGGTTGGGCATAAAATAATATTCGCCGGAAGGTATTACCAAAACGAAATCGGGCTCCAGGGCGATGTGATTGTCATCGTTAAAGCATTCTACCTGGTAGTGGGTGCACTTCGCACCCTGTATAATTCCTTCAAGTTCGACTTTCTCGCCGGCACTAACCAAGGTGGCAGACAGCGCCATGGTGAAAAAGAAGATTGCCAACCAGATAACTGTAAATCTGCTTTTTGTGATACTTTTCATGATTGCCTCCTTTTGCAAAATTAATGATGTAAATTAGTTAAATCTAAATCATAAAATTGTCAAAAACAAATTTTAAATTTTTATTATTTATTGGTCGTTGTTCACAAATTATGGTTGAAATCTATATTTTTTAACAGTATGAAATAATTAAGGCCGCTTCACGTTTGAAACAAATGACTTTGAATGCTCGATAACAATGAAGTCCAGTCCTGAAGGTTAATCTTGAATTCGGGGAATCTTGGCGGCACATTTATCTCCGCGATTAAATTAGCGCTTTTTCTCGCTTTCAATGGATTAGTCAACCACTAGCTTTTAAAGGGGGTGATCTAAATGAACCTGTAACGCATTTCCCGATGGTCGATTGAAGAATTAGGCTTTTAAATGGTTAGGGATTGTAACATACCCAAAATAAGATTCGGAAGGAAATCATGTTGAGGATAAAAATACATAAGATTTTAATTGGACTGGCGTTGGCAACGGCGAGCATGATGATCGTCGCCCCGGCTTACGCCATAGATTTTGCCATCTCCGGCCAAGTCAACCGGGCCACCCTGTATGCCGATGACGGGAAATCCGCCAAATGGTTTTTTGTGGACAACAACAACTCCTCGACCCGCTTCCGCTTCAGAGGGTCCAACGATTTCGAGGGTGGTTGGAAAGTCGGTTTTCTGTGGGAAGTGGAGATGAAGTCCAATTCATCAGATCAAGTCAGTATGTCTGATGACTCGGATCTTGGACCGGTCAACTTCAATGAACGCCATATGGATGTCTGGATTGAAAAATGGGGCACCCTGCGACTGGGACAGGGTGATACGGCCACCAATGGTACTTCCGAAGTTGATTTGTCCGGCACGGACGTCGCGGCCTATTCGAGCGTGTCGGATGTCGGTGGCAGTTTCGAATTCAGAGACGGCAATAACAAAACCGGTATCACCGTCGGTAACTCTCGCAGCAATTTTGACGGGCTCAGCCGAAAAGATCGTATCCGCTACGACACCCCCAGGTGGGCGGGATTTTTTGCCTCCGGCAGTGTCGAGGGCAACAGCGAGTGGGATGTGGCGGCCCGTTATGCCGGCGATTTCGGCTGGGCTAGATTTGCCGCTGCGGCCGGTTGGGCCGACTACGGCACTTCAAGTGACAGTAATGACGGCACCCGGGACGGTAACTTCAGCTCATCAGCTTCGATGCTTTTCGATTTCGGCTTGAACCTCACGGCTTCGTATGCTTTTCGAAAACAGGATTCTACGGATCCGTGGAATCTTTTCGGTAAAATCGGCTATAAATTTTTAAAAAAACACGCCGCTTCGATTCAATATTCCCGCACCCAAAATTTATCAGCCAAAGACGACAAAGGGGATACCTTTGGCATTGGTTACGTATTTTCCCCCTGGGAAAGTGTTGAGTTTTATGGTACCTATTATCTGTTCATGCTGGACCGTGATGAGGGCAGCAACCCTGATGACATCAACATCTTTATGGCCGGTGTTCGGGTGAAATTCTAACGAGGATATTACAGCATGTTTAATATTAAACCGAAAAACTGGAAATTTTTGGCTGCCGGCCTGCTGATTATTTCGTTGGCCGGCTGCCACGCCAGACCTGATGAAAAGCAGCTGGATGAATGGAAGAATCTCGAAGGTCCCGGCGAAATGAAACCGGGCGCCGGCCTCTTCAGCGGCCAGGATGGGGAGTTGACCCTGTACGATTCGAAAAAGGGCGGTTTATTACAGAAAAAAGAGGAAACCGAGGCTGCCAAACCTTCCGCCGAGAAAACCGCGCAAACTAACACAGCTGCCGGTGCTGCTGCAGCGACAACGGCAGGCACTTCTGGTAGCGCCCAAGAATTCCAGGAATTCCAGGAATATCAGCAATGGAAAAAAGAGAAGCAGGAATTTCATACCTATCAGGAGTGGAAAAAATCAGCCGAAGATTCTCCTGATTTTAAGGAATTCCAGGAGTATCAGCAATGGCAGAAATCCGCTAAAGGCTCATCTGATTTCAAGGAGTTCCAGGAGTATCAGGAGTGGAAAAAATCCGGCCGGAGTTCGGCTGATTATAAAGAATTCCGGGAATGGAAGGAATTTAAAGCCTATCAGGAATGGAAAAAAAGTCAGGGGCAATAAACCTCCGATCCAGGGTTGTCAATGTATGTGGTTTCAGTAGTAAGCGCCCGTGTCAACCCGTTGCGGAAGTTCAATGAAAAGACAGGACCCTTTTGGGCTCTGCCTTTTTCATGCAACTCGAAAATTCGAGGTTATGCTCTTTTTAGAGAGCTGTCCATTGATTTTGCAGCACAGCATTGATTTTGCAGCACAGGACCGGCTGCTAAATGCTGAGATCTTCATTTTCAAAAGTACTGCCGGCAATCGCTGAGTCATGCACCTCTGTCTCGGTAATGGTCACCGGGAATGCAATTTTAAGGCCGCTTTCGGCCAACTCGAAGGCCTCCACACGATTTTTCGGCGATAGGGCATTGGCAGCCTTGGTAGCGGCAAGCCTGGCATTTTCGGCATTGGCAGCTGTCATCTCTTCGAAAGTCATTGGAAACACAACCCTATGACCGCTTTCACCCATCTCAAAAATTTTGACCCGATCTGCGGCCGGTGCCGTAGTAAACCCTAGTAAAATTATTAGTATTGCTATTGCGAATGTGCTTATAGGGATATTTTTCATTTTTATATCTCCTTATTTTGTTTGGGTTCGACTTTCCGATCTATTTATTCTTTAGGATCTAATCCGGCTGAAATTTATTCCATCTTTTTCGATTCGCGCAAACAAGAAAAACTGACATTGGTGGAAAATTCCGGACTTGTGAAACTATCAGTACAAATACTGTGCCTAATTGGCCAAATAGCACTGCACTTTTTGATCGATATTGATAATAACTTGATTTAATAAAGAATATAGCTGTTGGCCTATGCACAGTATTTAAGAAGATCAATGACAATTAGATTCAATTGACAACTTAGTTTTTATTTATTGCGAGTACATGTAAATCTAGTTGGCATATTATAGTCCATCTTTGACACATTGATCATTACTGTTTTCTTTTGTTAATAGCAGGGATAAAAGTTAAGGGTTCCGTTATGAGAATTTTCACTACCCCAGGTTAGACCTAAATTGAATGAATTTTGACTCGATCGACACCGAATTAGGAAGAATAGGCAGATATGGGGGTGCTTTTTTTATTGACATACAACATGTTGTATGTAATATTAAAGTGTTTTCAATTAAACAGGTTGAATTTAACAATAGTTCGTTCTTTTGGCACCGATTTTCCCTTACTGCAAACCGAACGATTTCTGATCCTTAATCAATAAGGGTCACAAACCATGCAGCATTGGGATAGGATTGAACGGTGCCCTATTCATCTGAATCACATTCCCTGGTTGAAAATTCTAAAAAAAGGTGTATTTTCCTTAATGGCGAATTGTTTTTAAATTTTGACATTTCTTTTTGTATGGGAGATCTTCAATGGGGCAAAAAGGCAAATTTTTAGTTACAAACGAAGGGCGCTTTGATCTGAGCACGCACATGTGGGACGACCAGCTGTTTTCCGATATTCTGGTCAGGGACAACCCCATTGACACGGAAAAGGCCATGGGCATCAGCCGATCCCTGCGAGAAGAAATTCTGCGGATGGAGTTTCAAACCATCACCATGTCGTTTATCGAAAAAATGATCGAAGCGAAATTGATGGAATTCGGATTGAGCAAACCTTCTCCGACCCGGCTGGACCATTCCATCTTTGTAGAAAATCGTCTGATTCTCTCAGATAACGCCAGAAGGGTCCTGCGAAGAAGATATCTAAAAAAAGACAGCCGGGGTAAAGTCGTCGAGACGCCGGAGCAAATGTTCAGGCGAGTGGCCCGTCACATTGCCAAAGCGGAAAAGAAATACGGCGCCGATGAAAAGCGTGTCAAGGATCTGGAGGAGATCTTTTATAAGATCATGACCGAGTTTAAATTTTTACCCAATTCCCCCACCCTGATGAACGCCGGTCGTCGCCTGGGACAATTGGCGGCCTGTTTTGTTCTGCCGGTCGAAGACAGCATGGACGGTATCTTTGGCGCCCTGAGAAACGCTGCCCTCATTCATAAATCCGGCGGCGGTACGGGTTTTGCTTTTTCCCGGCTACGGCCAAAAAACAGTATGGTGGGCACCACGGGAGGTGTGGCCTCGGGGCCGGTTTCGTTTATGAAAATATTTAACACGGCCACCGAACAGGTTAAGCAGGGCGGCACCCGCCGGGGGGCTAACATGGCCATTTTAAAAGTAGACCACCCGGATATCATGGAATTCATCTTCAGCAAAAGGGACAACGCTGATCTGAACAATTTCAATATTTCTGTGGGCGTTTCCGACGCGTTCATGAAAGCGGCCGCCGATAAAGCTGAGTATGATTTGATCGACCCCCGGAATCAAACGCATGTCGGCAAATTGAAGGCGGCCGAAGTTTACCGTACCCTGGTAAAACAGGCCTGGAAAAACGGCGATCCGGGTATCATCTTCCTGGATCGAATCAACCGCGACAATCCCACCCCTGCCCTCGGTGAAATCGAGAGCACCAATCCCTGCGGCGAGCAACCGCTGCTGCCGCTGGAAGCATGTAATCTGGGTTCCGTCAATTTGGCCAAATTTGTGACTGGAAACGGAGATGGACCGATGATCGATTATGAGGGATTAAAAGAGATTGTCACGTTGTCGGTTCGTTTTCTCGACAACACCATCGATGTTTCAAAGTATCCACTGCCTGAAATCACTGCCATGGTGCGCGGCAATCGTAAAATAGGGCTGGGCGTCATGGGTTTTGCCGACATGCTGTATCAATTGAACATACCCTATGACAGCGATGAAGCGCTTGAAACCGCAGATTCCGTTATGCACTTCGTTCAGGAAACCGCCCATGATGCTTCCCGGAATCTGGCGGAGGAAAAAGGGGTATTTGAAAATTACAATCAGAGCGTCTATAAGGACCGGGCCATCAAATATCGCAATGCAACCACAACGACGATCGCCCCCACCGGTACACTCAGTATACTCGCAGGTTGTTCCAGCGGTATCGAACCTCTATTCGCACTGAGCTTTGTACGAAATGTCATGGATAACGACAAGCTTTTGGAAGTAAATCCCTATTTTGAAAAAGTGGCCGCCGAAAGAGGTTTTTACAGCCGTGAATTGATGGATACCATTGCTAAGACGGGCAGTATCCGCAAACTTATGGAAATCCCCGAAGACGTGCGC
>Ga0224502_10000704_pt1 | contig 11454 bp, 7 predicted proteins | sample SF_Oct11_sed_USG_5_FD_169104 | JGI IMG/M metagenome (GOLD analysis project Ga0224502, IMG submission 169104) | Sediment microbial communities from San Francisco Bay, California, United States - SF_Oct11_sed_USGS_13 | ecosystem: Environmental > Aquatic > Marine > Sediment | place: USA: California... | reverse complement strand
GACTCCGATCACCCCTTCTTGGTGAATGATCGCGACAGCCGGGATCGCTCGGGGTGAGGGCTCTTCGTGTGGACCCATGTTGATATTGGTGGCCAGACTACTCCGGGCTCTCGGCAGCGGGCCGCTCGTCTCCGCTGTCTACCACCTCTTCGATTTCAAAGTCGTCATCCTCGTCCTCGACAGCCTCAGCCCGCGCGACCGACACCACGCGATCGCCCTCGGCGAGGCGTATCACCCGCACACCCTGGGCGGCACGACCAAAGCGCGAAATCCCGGCGACATTGGTCCGAATCATCATCCCGCCCTCGGTAACGACAAGGATTTCGTCCTCTTCGCGGACATAACGGATTGCGGCCACTTCTCCGTTCTTCTTGGTCAGCTGGATGAGCTTGATCCCAAAACCGCCCCGCCGCTGAACGCGAAACTCCGAAATCTGGGTGCGCTTGCCGTAACCGAGATTGGTCACAACCAAGATGTCGTTTTCTTCGGCCGGATCGAAGGCGGCGAACTCCTCGACGAAGTCTCCCTTGCGGAGATTGACGCCCCGCACGCCGGCAGTGACTCGACCCATCGATCGGACATCGGTCTCCTCGAAGCGAATCGCCATTCCACGATTCGTGCCCATAAAAACGTGGGTGGCGCCATCGGTCAGGCGCACCGAGAGAAGATTGTCGCCCTCGTTGATGACCACTGCCCGCAAGCCATTCGCGCGGATGTTGGCATATTCACGAAGAGGCGTTCGTTTGACCCTCCCGAGGCGTGTTGCGAAAAAGAGGAACGAATTTTCATGTTCCGAAAAATCCCTGACTGCCAGCAGTGCCCGAACATTCTCGCCCGGGGCGAGCTGGAGCAGGTTCACAAGGTTGCGGCCGCGGGCCGTGGGGCCGACATCTGGAAGCTCATGGACCTTGCGCACGAAGACTCGCCCGGCCGACGTGAAGAACAGCATCGTTGCGTGGGTGGAGGCGACGAAAAGTTTCCAGACCTCGTCCTCGTCCTTGATCCCCATGCCTCGGCGCCCACGGCCACCCCGCCGCTGCGCGCGGTATGTCGCGGCTGCGGAGCGTTTGACGTATCCGCCTCGGGAGACGGTGATTACCATTTCCTCTTCGGCGATCAGATCTTCGATTGAGATCTCGCTCGGGTCTTCGATGATCTCGGATCTCCGCGCGTCGCCGTACTTCTTCTTCGCCTCGGCAAGCTCCTCTGCGATAATCTCGGCCACCATGACGTCGGACTCAAGGACCGCCTCGAGGTGGGCGATGAGCTTGCGAACCTCGGCGTGCTCTTCGATGATCTTGTCTCGCTCGAGCCCGGTCAGGCGCTGCAGCCGCATATCGAGGATTGCCTGCGCCTGGACCTGCGAAAGGCCAAACTCTTTCATCAGCCCGCCTCGCGCAGCTTCGGGATCCGCCGCGCCTCGTATGAGGGCGATGACGGCATCGAGATTGTCAAGGGCAATGACCAGGCCCTCGAGAATATGGACGCGGTCGCGGGCGCGGGAAAGGTCGAAGGCCGTGCGGCGCAGGACGACCTCGCGGCGGTGGTCGAGAAAGTGTTGCAACAGCTCTTTGAGGTTGAAGACTTTGGGCTGGTTGTTGATGACCCCAAGGAGATTGATTCCAAAGGTGGTCCGCATCTGGGTCAGCTTGTAGAGGTTGTTCTGCACGACCTCGGGCACGGCATCGCGCTTGATTTCAATCACTACCCGAATGCCGTCTCGATCGGATTCGTCACGCAGATCTGCGATGCCCTCGAGGCGCTTGTTCTGGACCAAGCTCGCGATCTGTTCGACCAGGCGCGCCTTGTTCACCTGGTACGGCAACTCGCTGACGATGATCGCAGCCCGCTTCTTCTTCTCAGCTTCCCGGATGCGGGTCCGCGCCTGCATGCGCACAATTCCGCGACCCGTCGTGTAGGCATCGTAGATACCCTTGCGGCCAAGGATAAATCCGGCAGTTGGGAAATCGGGCCCGGGCACGAAGCCCATCAGATCTTCAACGGTGAGCTCGGGGTCGCCGAGCAGAGCAATCGCTGCGTCTACTGTCTCGCTGAGGTTGTGGGGGGGGATGTTGGTGGCCATTCCGACGGCGATTCCAGAGGAGCCGTTGACCAAAAGATTGGGAATGCGCGCCGGGAGAAGCGTTGGCTCGCTCATCGAGCCGTCGTAGTTGGGCGCCCACTCCACCGTTTCCTTTGCGATGTCGTCGCCGAGTAGTTCCTCCGCCAACCGCGTCAACCGAACTTCGGTGTACCGCATCGCCGCCGGCGAATCTCCGTCAACGGAACCGAAGTTGCCCTGGCCGTCGACCAGGGGGTAGCGCATGGAGAAGTCCTGGGCCATGCGGACGGCGGTATCGTAGATCGCCTGGTCCCCATGGGGGTGGTACTTACCCATGACATCACCGACGATCCGTGCCGATTTTTTGTAGGCTCGCGAGGCGGTGCTGCCACCCTCCCACATGCCATAAAGAATCCGCCGGTGCACCGGCTTCAATCCGTCTCGCACATCTGGCAGCGCGCGGCCGATGATCACCGACATCGCGTAGTCGAGATATGACTTCTTGAGCTCTTCCTCTATGGTCACATGCACACGGTCGGCGCGGGGCGGAGACGACTGATCGCCCATCTAGATGTCCAGGTTCCGGGCCTCGAGCGCGTTGGCCTCGATAAAGTTGCGGCGGGGTTCTACGGCATCACCCATCAGAATCGTGAAGAGTTCATCGGCCCGGGCGGCATCCTCGACCGTTACCTGTAGGAGACGCCGCGAGTCGGGATCCATGGTGGTCTCCCAGAGTTGGCGTGGGTTCATTTCGCCGAGCCCCTTATATCGTTGGATGTTGAGACCCTTTTTTGCGACCTCGTATACGCGACTGACGAGCTCGCCCAGGCTCGCCAGCGTTTCTCGGTCCCCATTTCGATCGAGATGGAATGGTCCAACGCGGAGCGCTTCAACCTGCGCCAGCTGGTTGCGCGCTCGGCGGTAGTGGCCGCTCGATCCGAGGAGCTGTCCAAGGCGCACCTCTCGGCCGCGCCCATTGGCGCCGACTGAGCAGATGACCTCTGGCACACCGTGTTCTTCATCGAGCTCGACCCGGGTTTCTTCGTAGCCGAGCTCGCGGAGCTCGGCCGCCAGCGCTTTCGCAAAGCCTTCGTCCCCCGCCCCGCCGTCCCACCCGGACTCGGTATCGAGCGCTGCCAGAACAAGGTCTTGCGGCCAGCCGCGGCGATCGAGGTGCTCGAGACTTTGGTTCCAGTCCTGGGCGGCGAGGATGGCGCGGCGTAGCTCTCGGCCTGCAAGTTCGCGGCCGGTCGTGCCGATCACCAGCCGGAATTCGTCCTCGACTCTGTCGAGAAGAAAACGAGAGAGGTCGCTGTCGTCGCCGAGATAGGTCTCTTTCTTCTTTCGGCTCACTTTGTAGAGGGGCGGCTGGGCAATAAAGAGATGGCCGCGCTCCACAAGCTCTTGCATCTGTCGATAGAAGAACGTCAGAAGCAGCGTCCGGATATGTGACCCGTCAACATCAGCATCGGTCATGATGATGATCTTGTGGTACCGGACCTTGAGGGGATCGAACTCGTCCTTGCCGATGCCGGTGCCGAGACACTGGATCAGGGCGCGAATCTCCTCCGACGAAAGCATGCGGTCAAAGCGCGCCTTTTCGACATTGAGGATCTTGCCTCGTAGCGGCAAGATAGCCTGAAAAAGTCGATTACGCCCCTGTTTGGCGGAGCCCCCCGCGGAATCGCCCTCGACGATGAAGATTTCCGAGAGCTCGGGGTCGCGCTCCGAACAGTCCGCGAGCTTGCCGGGCAGGGCTGATGTTTCGAGAGCGCTCTTGCGCCGAGTCAGTTCCCGCGCCTTGCGGGCCGCTTCGCGGGCGCGGGCGGCATCGAGACACTTGGAGACGATTCCCTTGGCGACCGCTGGATGTTCTTCAAAGTATGTGGCGAGGCGGTCGTTAATCATCGACTCGACCCAGCTCTTGACGTCTGAGGAGACCAGTTTGTCTTTGGTCTGGCTCGAGAACCGCGGGTCCTGGACGCGAACCGAGATGATCGCCGTCAGCCCCTCCCGCACGTCCTCGCCCGAAAAATTCTCCTTGAGGCCTTTGAGAAGATTCAGGCTGTGGGCATAGGTGTTGATGGTGCGCGTGAGTGCACCGCGAAAGCCGGATAGGTGGGTGCCGCCGTCGCGGTTGAAGACCGTGTTAGTAAAGGCGATGACGTTCTCGTTGTAACCGTCATGCCACTGAAGCGCGACCTCGACGTCTTCGCCGTCGTCGTTGGAGTCGATCAGGTAGATCGGGTCTTCGTGTAAGGGCGCCTTCGACCGGTTGAGGTAGCGGGTGAACTCTGTGAGCCCGCCTTCGAAGTGAAACTCCTCCTCGCGGTCACTGCTCTCGTCGGAAAACTTGATATTGACGCCGGAGTTGAGAAAGGCGAGCTCCCGGAGATGACGAATGAGAAGGTCGGGATGGAATTCGAGGACCGAAAAGATTTCGGCATCCGGTTTGAAGCTGATGATCGTCCCGTTGCGGCGTGTGGTGCCGACCTCTTTGAGCGCCTCTGCGGGCACCCCGCGGTAATAGGTCTGTTCCCAAACCTTTCCGTCCCGGTGGATCTCGAGACGCAACCACTCAGCGAGGAAATTGACAACGCTGACGCCGACGCCGTGGAGGCCGCCCGAGACCTTGTATGAGTTGCTATCGAATTTTCCACCCGCGTGGAGCTCGGTCATTATGACTTCAGCAGCGGAACGTCCGGATTCCTTGTGTGTATCCACCGGGATGCCGCGGCCATTATCGGCCACCGTCACCGTCTGGTCCGCATGGACGGTCACCGATATCTGCGTACAGTGTCCGGCCTGTGCTTCGTCGATGGCATTGTCCACTACTTCCCAGACCATGTGGTGGAGTCCGGCTATATCATCGACGTCGCCGATGTACATCCCGGGGCGTTTTCGCACCGCCTCCAGGCCCTTCAGGACCTTGATGTTTTCGGCGGTGTAGTTCTCATTCATCGTTTGTCGCCTCCTGCGGCGTGCGGGTTCCATTTTCGAGCCTTATGCAACATCCTCGAGGTCCTGCCAGCTCCGCCACACGCTCGCTCGTGCTGGAGAGAAAAAGCTGTCGTTCGTTGCCGAGATGTTCAACCAGGAGCGTCAACGCGGCGCCGTCCAACTCGGCGTCGACATCGTCCACGATGACAGGAAACCGTTCGTTTCGCTCCTTTTCAACCTGTGCCAGGGTGGCGAGTCTCAGCGCTGCTGCCACGCCCTTCGTTTGTCCCGAACTGAGTACATATCGGACGCTCCGACCGGCCGTCTTCAGGCCCAAATCATGGCGGTGTGGACCATCGCCCGTGAACCCCTGCTGGCGGTCCCGCGTCCGCGTCTCATTATAGCGCTGTCGGTACAGATCTTCCACCTTTTTCGGCCCGTCAGAGGGGCTGCTCCAGGCCTCTGACCGATACTCGATGGTTATCTTTGTTTGGTCCCCGCGAGACAGCTCCCTCCAAACCTCAGCAAACCGCTCGGCAAGGATTTCCGCGCCTCTTTCTCGGGCTTCTATGATCGCGGCTGCAGCCGCTGCGAGAGGCGCTTCCCACGCTTCGATTTCGGCATCAGAGGATTGACCCACCAAGGCAGCGTTGCGCTGCTGGAGCAGCCGGCGATACGAGCGAAGCTGGTCGAGATGCGCCGGCCGTAGAAGGAAGACAAACCGATCAAGCATTGACCGCCGACCCTCCGGCCCGCCGGACACCAACTCACGATCTTGAGCTGTGATGGCGAAGACCGGAAAGAGCTGGAGATATCTCTCGATATCCGCAGTAGCGCCATCGATTCGCAGATTTCTGGTGATCGGCGAACCGATCTTTAGGGTCAATTCGAGCCGATGAGTCCGTCCTCCAGATGAGACCGTGCCAACCAGACGAAAACTGCTCTCATTGTGGCGAACCACTCGGCGTAAACTCGTCGTCCTGAAGGATCGCAAATTCCCGAGTACGATCATCGCCTCGAGAAGGCTCGTCTTGCCGGCTCCATTCGCTCCAAGGATCGCGTTCGTTGTTTTACCGAAAGTGAATACCTGGCCGGATAGATTGCGGAAATTGCGAACCGAAAGATCAATCAGTTCCACAGCAAACATACCGTCCTTGCCAGTTTCTGGTTTGCTCGCTTGACGCTGTTATTCACCACGGGGTTGAATCAGAGCTGGCGGGACACATTTTGTGTCGCGCGCCGCGCCTACAAACGCATCGGCATCAGCACGTAAATGTACTCCTCGAGGCGAGGATCGTCTTCGACCGGCACCACCACGCACTGGGTATTGCTGTCGCGCAGCTGGAGTTCAACAGCTTCGCACTCTAGTGCCTGCAGTACATCGATGAGATAACTGGCATTGAGCGCAATTTCCAGGCCATCTCCTTGATAGGTCACGTTGAGTGTCTCTTCTGCGCTGCCCCGCTCATAACCGATTGAAACCAGGGTTAGTTCGCCCCCTGAGTCAAAGCGGAATCTGACACCGCGCGCCTTCTCATGTGCCATCAGGCTGACCCTTCGGAGCGAAGCCAACAGCTCCTTACGGTCGACCCGGGCTCGATTCGGGTTGTCGCGGACGATGACTCGTTCGTATTGTGGGAACCGAAGTTCCACGATCCTCGATACAAGCGTCCGCTCACCCATCAGAAAACCGAGGTGGTTATCACCTGCAGATATCCGCACCTCTTCGTCACCAAATCGCGAAAACTCCGCCAGTAATTTTCGCGGGAAGAGCTGCTGCTCGAAAGGAGCGTCTCCCCCCGGAGCCTTCGCCCGCACCATCGCCAGGCGGTGACCATCGGTGGCCGCAATTTCGATTTCGCCCGGAATCAGCTTCACCAGGGCGCCGTTTAATTGAAACTTTGGATCATCCTTTGTGATCGCAAATGCGACCCGGTCCAACATCAGTTGAAATAGATCCAACGGAAGCGCGTAGTCACCGGCTTCCGGAACCTCAGGTACGGTCGGATACTCCGAAGGATCGGAAACAGCCATTCTAGAGTGGAAACGACCACATTCAATTTCCACCGCATCTCCGTCCTGGCGGAGAGTGAACTCCTCTTCTGGTAAAGAACGAACCAGATTCTGAAACACCTTGCTCTCCAGCGTCGCTCGACCACCTCCGTGGATAGAAGCCGGACACTCCGTGACAATTGTCATGTCGAGATCGGTGGCCACCATCCGCAGACGGTTTTCCTCAGCCTCAACCAGGATGCTCGAAAGTATCGGTATGGTGGTTCGGTGCTCGACGACACCTTGCAGGATGGAGAGCTCCTGAAGGACGAGGTTGCGTTGCAACTTGAGTTCCATCACCCAACCTTTCTTATGACGACGACGTACTTTTCATGCAAAATATAACATGAATCATCATCGTCGTCGAGCCTGTTGAATCTGCGGATATCTCTCGTAAATAATTCAAAAAAATAAAGTTAACCTGCTCGTCAGGTTGTGTGTTGCGGCTGTGCAAAGCTGTGCCGAATTGTGCAAAACCCGAGCTTTCCGCAGAAGACCACAACCTATCCACACGCCTTCCACAAGAATCGTACACAGGCTCAAACGAAATGTTCTCGAAAGGAGGTCAGGGTGGCATCAAAGTCGGGATTTGATTGGCGCATTTTCTGAACAGAGTCGACAGCGTACATGACAGTCGAATGATGTTTGGAAAAAATCCGACCAATCTCAGGAAAGCTCAGTTCGAGTATTTCGCGGATGAGATACATGGAGACCTGTCTAGGAAGCGCGATGGAACGGCGGTTGGAGCGCCCTTTGAGATCGGCAACTCGAACCCCGTAGTGTTGGGCGACAAAGCGAATGATATCGGATGGTGATGTGGCGCGCTCATCTGGCAGGAGTTCAAAGAGTGCGAGGCGGACAACATCCACCGTGATCTTCGAACTCTTGAGCTGAGCGTACGCTATGGTTCGATTGAGACACCCCTCGAGTTCCCGGACGTTATTTTGAACCCTGCGCGAAATAAATAGGACCACGTCTTCAGGGAGTTCGCGGCCGATGGCTCGCGCTTTCTCGCGCAGGATGGCACAGCGGGTTTCGAGGTCTGGTGGTTGGATATCAGCAATCAGACCCTGCAGAAAGCGGGACCGAAGCCGTTCCTCGAGGCCCGGGATGTCGGCCGGCCGAGCATCAGAGGTGAAGACAACCTGTCGGCTGGTGGATTGGAGGGTATTGAAGGTGTGAAAGAACTCCTCCTGGGTCCGTTCCTTGCCAGCGATGAACTGGATATCATCGAGGAGCAGCATGTCGACGCTGCGAAAGGTCTGTCGAAAAGCGTCCATCTGCTTTCGGCGGATGCAGTTGATGAGTTCGTTGACGAACTGTTCGGTCGTCATGTAGGCGACCTTGAAGTTGGGAGAAATCTCGGCCAGCCGATTGGCTATGGCGTGTAGAAGGTGTGTTTTGCCGAGCCCGGAGCCCCCGTAGAGATACAGTGGATTGTAGGTTTTTCCGGGCTGTTCCGCGACCGCCTCGGCTGCAGCGGCCGCAAACTGGTTCGAGGTTCCAACAATAAACCGATCAAAAGTGAAGCCCGGGTTGTATGGATGGGTGGTGAAGCTCGTCGCCGAGTTGTCTTTCCGCCCCTCAGCCTCGACACCTGGATCCACGGGCACGGCCCAGTTGATGAGGATTCGAAACTCTGGACCGAAGTGACTTCGCGCCACGGTCTCAATGTCCCGTAGCAGATGGTCGCGAACCCAATCGCCGACAATCGCGTTTTCCGTGGTCAAGGTGATGGCGGTGGTCGTCTTCTCGAGGACCGACAGCGGCGCGATCCAGGTTCGATACTCTTCGTCGCCCATCATCTGCCGGAGATGTGGTTGCAGGTGCTCCCAGCGGTCCATCGTAGTACGCTAACACAACTGGAGGCGAGTAGCCGCCTCGCCCCGAGGATGCCCGTGAGGCCGTGGCCGCCGAAGGGTCCATCATATCCGGGGAGCCTCCAAACTCGCTTGACACCCATGTCGAGCTGCGATATCGTGACGCGCCCGATATTTGGGGAAAAGAGAGATCATGAAGAGAACGTTTCAACCCAACAACCGCAAGCGCAAGAAAACCCACGGATTCCGGGTTCGCATGCGCACCCGGGGCGGCCGCAGTGTGCTCCGCGCGCGTCGCCGCAAGGGGCGCAAGCGGGTTGCTGTCTGAGCAGCGCTTCCATTTCCCAGCAAAAGCTCGGCTCAAGCGGAGGGCCGATTTTCAAAGGGTATACAAGGATGGCGCCCGGGCTGCCGGGCGGCACGTGGTGGTTTTTCTCATGCGGGCGGAGGCACACGAAGGAAGGTTCGGCGTGACGGCCTCACGTCGCGTCGGTGGTGCGGTTGTGCGCTCGCGCTGTAAAAGGCGGCTGCGAGAGTTGTACCGAACCCACCGGCACGAATTCGACGGCTTTCCCGCCGACACTGTGATCAACGCGCGGCGGAGCTGTGCGTCGGCGCCGTGGTCAGAGCTCGAGCAGGATTTCCTGGCAAGTGTCCACCGAGCGCTGAAAATAGCGGCACAAGAATCGCGCCCGGAATAGGGCGCGGGGAAGACGACGAGCGGATGGAGAAAAGACTACTCCTGGCCTTTGTGTTGTCGGCGGCGATTCTCCTCGCCTGGTCCGTGATATTCCCGCCACCACAGCGCCCGGTGGCGCCGGAGCGCCTTCCCACGGCAGATATGCAGGAACAGGCCGAGGGGCGGGACAGCCCGGTTGAGTCGTCAGTGTCTTCTGAAGATGTCGCGCCAGCGGAGCAGGAAGAGCCGATCGAGCCAACGGATGAGTTGGTTGAAGCCGCCGCCGAGGAGCGCGTTGATCTGGCAAACGGCGTGATGGATGTGGTGATTTCGAACAGGGGCGCGGCGGTTACCTCATACCGCCTCCTTGGCTACGATGGTGATGACGGCCAGCCACTCGACCTGGTGCAGACGGTGCCGCTGGACAGTGTCGCGAGACCGCTCCAGCTGATCACGGCAGATGGTCCGGATAACGCGCTTTACCTCGTCGAACGCTTTGATGGCGGCGCCATCTTTCGCTGGTCCGACGGCCGCGGCAACCAGGTGGAGAAGCGGGTAGCCTTGACCGGAGACAGCTACGGACTCGACGTAGAGATCCAAGCCATGGGTGCCCTCTCGGCGTCGCGGGTGAGCGTAGGTACCGGCATGCGGGACCTCGCCGAGGTTGAGCAGAACAGCCGCCTGGCTCTCTGGGGCGAGGGCGTCATCATGGCGGATGGCGAGGTCAATCGGCTGAAGCGACGGAAGGTCAAGGAGCGCCAGATCCTTGCGCCAATGAGTGTTACTTTTGCCGGATTCGAAGACGCGTATTTTTTCAACCTCTTGCGACCATCAAGCGGAGTCGAGGAGGTGTGGATCGAACCGCTGGAATTTGCAGTCGCCGAAGAGGAGACGCAGAAAGTTCTGCGGATATCGGCGGCCCTCAGCCGGGGACAGTTTCGCGGCCAGCTGCTTGGCGCGCCTAAAGAATACGATCTCTTGCAGGAGATCGACCACGGCGTCGAGAAGACCCTGGATTTCGGTCTTTTCGGGCCAATCTCGGTCTTCTTCCTCAAGGCCCTGCGGTGGATTTACGGGCATGTCGGCAACTACGGCGCCGCCATCATCCTGCTGACCCTCGGCATCCGGATTCTGCTCTTCCCGCTCATGCACACCTCGACCGTGTCGATGCGGAAGATGGCCAAGGTGCAACCGAAGGTCAAAGAAATTCAGGCGAAACACAAAAAGAAGAAGAGCGACCCTCAGGCCCGCGCCAAAATGAATCAGGAAATGATGGCCCTCTATAAGGAAGAGGGGGTCAATCCAATGGCGGGGTGTTTGCCGCTTCTGGTTCAGCTCCCGCTATTATGGGCCTTATACAAGCTATTTCTGAGCGCCATCGAGCTGCGCCATGCGCCATTCATTTGGTGGATCACCGATCTTTCGGCGAAAGACCCGCTCTATGTGACACCGGTCCTCATGACGGCTACGATGTGGCTCCAGCAGCGTCTCGCACCGCAAGCCGGCGACCCCCAACAACAACGATTGATGCGAATGATGCCACTGATCTTTGGCATCATGTTCCTCCAGTTTCCATCAGGCCTCGTGCTGTACTGGCTCGCTAACAATGTGATCACGATCATCCAACAAGAGATCACCCTCCACATTGTCGGTGAGCGCAAAAGGGGCGGCGGGGGCGCGAAGAAAAAGACGCGGAAGGGCGGGAAGGCATGAATAGACGCAAGAGCTTTCAGGGGGGCTCTCTCGACGAGGCCTTGAGTGCAGCTTGCAGCGGTCTCAACTCGCGCCTCGAGGAGCTCCACTATGACGTGGTAACCGGCGAGGGGGCGGCGGTCGTGGTCGAAGCTGAGGTCGATCCCGTTGCCGTTCTCGGGCTCTTTTTGTCGGAATCTTTTCGCGCT
>Ga0224502_10000699_pt1 | contig 11475 bp, 10 predicted proteins | sample SF_Oct11_sed_USG_5_FD_169104 | JGI IMG/M metagenome (GOLD analysis project Ga0224502, IMG submission 169104) | Sediment microbial communities from San Francisco Bay, California, United States - SF_Oct11_sed_USGS_13 | ecosystem: Environmental > Aquatic > Marine > Sediment | place: USA... | reverse complement strand
GGCCTTTCTATATAGGAACGAAACCATTTTTCAGAAAATTGAAAACGCTCTCACGCTTTCATTATTGAGCTTTGACAGAAGATCTTTTGATATAACATACTTGGAGGCTTAGGGAACATTTTAAAACAATAAAAAAAATTTGCAAAACCTGGGACTTGGATGCGTTCCTACATATGAAGCGAACCATTTCCCAGAAAATTGAAAATGATCTCGCGTCTTCATTATTCAGCTTTGATAGAAGATCTTTTGATACAACATACTTGGAGGCTTAGGGAACATTTTGAAACAATAAAAAAATTGTGTCAAAACCTGGGACTTGGGTGCATTCCTATGTATGAACAAAACCAGTTCCCAGAACCTGGGAGTTGGTGGCCTTCCTATATAGGAACGAAACCGTTTCCCAGAAAATTGAAAATTTTCTCACGCCTTCATTTTTGAGCTTTGACAGAAGATCTTTTGATACAATGTACTTGGAGGCTTAGCGAACATTTTGAAACAATAAAAAAATTTTGTGTCAAAACCTGGGACTTGGGTGCGTTCCTATATATGAAGCGAACCATTTCCCAGAAATTTTGAAAATGCTCTCACGCCTTCATTATTGAGCTTTGACAAAAAAACTTTTAATAGAAGGTGTCTGGGGGCTTGGTGACCCTTTTTAAGCAATAAAAAAAAATAGGGGTCATTTTCAGGAAAAATGGTCTCAAAAGTGAAGCTCACCCCTATATGACCCCCCCATTTGCAATAGTCTGTTGCCCGAACCTCGACCTCACTGATATGGTAGGAGTGACCCCGGATTTGGAGTGAATTTGCAATAGTATTTTTTGGAATGGAATTCACTCGGATTATGGTCTGAGATGGGTCGAATGGCTTGGAAATGGCTCAGAAAGTTTCTGGTATGGAACAAAACTATGTCTAATGCGCTATAAGGGTTATACAGAGCGGATATTGAGGTATGCTTTGCTTCGGCTTGCCCCTGCCCTAACCACTTGCTTTACCCTTGTGCAACTTTGACATAACCGCTGTGGTGACTCACTGAATGGCAAAGGTTGTTCCCTGATACCACCAGTAACAGTCCATGTTTCAAGCTGTTCGAAAGTTATGGAATGATGAAACGTGATCGTGGTCGTTGTATGAGTGCTTACGGCAACGGACGATCTAAAACAAACCAATGGCTCATTCACGTAAGCAAACAAAACTGGTATGGCATAGTGGGATCGTGGTCGTTGTATGTGTGCTTACGGCAACGGACGATCTAAAACAAACCAATGGCTCATGCACGTAAGCAAACGAACGGGTCGCTCAGTAAGACAATGTGCTTTATTGAGATGGTGGCGTCACCCACAATTGATGTCTTGCTGTTGTCATGGAAGTCTAGCAGTGCTCATGTGCTCAAAGGCTTCGCAGTGAAAGGTTCAGGTCTGGCATGGTGGGATCGTGGTCGTTGTGTGTTATTGCTTACGGCAACGGACGATCTAAAACAAACAAATGGCTCATTCACGTAAGCAAACAAAATTGGTCTGGCATAGTGGGATCGTGGTCGTTGTATGTGTGCTTACGGCAACGGACGATCTAAAACAAACCAATGGCTCCTGCACGTAAGCAAACGAACGGGGCGCTCAGGAAGACAATGTGCTTGATTGAGATGGTGGCGTCACCCACAATTGATATCGTGCTGTTGTCATGGAAGTCTAGCAGTGCTCAAAGGCTTCGCAGTGAAAGGTTCAGGTCTGGCATGGTGGGATCGTGGTCGTTGTGTGTTATTGCTTACGGCAACGGACGATCTAAAACAAACCAATGGCTCATTCACGTAAGCAAACAAAAGTGGTATGGCATAGTGGGATCGTGGTCGTTGTATGTGTGCTTACGGCAACGGACGATCTAAAACAAACCAATGGCTCATGCACGTAAGCAAACGAACGGGTCGCTCAGTAAGACAATGTGCTTGATTGAGATGGTGGCGTCACCCACAATTGATGTCTTGCTGTTGTCATGGAAGTCTAGCAGTGCTCATGTGCTCAAAGGCTTCGCAGTGAAAGGTTCAGGTCTGGCATGGTGGGATCGTGGTCGTTGTGTGTTATTGCTTACGGCAACGGACGATCTAAAACAAACAAATGGCTCATTCACGTAAGCAAACAAAATTGGTCTGGCATAGTGGGATCGTGGTCGTTGTATGTGTGCTTACGGCAACGGACGATCTAAAACAAACCAATGGCTCCTGCACGTAAGCAAACGAACGGGTCGCTCAGTAAGACAATGTGCTTGATTGAGATGGTGGCGTCACCCACAATTGATATCGTGCTGTTGTCATGGAAGTCTAGCAGTGCTCATGTGCTCAAAGGCTTCGCAGTGAAAGGTTCAGGTCTGGCATGGTGGGATCGTGGTCGTTGTGTGTTATTGCTTACGGCAACGGACGATCTAAAACAAACCAATGGCTCATTCACGTAAGCAAACAAAGTCGTCTGGTATAGTGGGATCGTGGTCGTTGAATGTGTGCTTACGGCAACGGACGATCTAAAACAAACCAATGGCTCCTGCACGTAAGCAAACGAACGGGTCGCTCAGTAAGGCAATGTGCTTGATTGAGATGGTGGCGTCACCCACAATTGACATCTTGCTCTTGTCATGGAAGTCTAGCAGTGCTCGTGTGCTCAAAGGCTTCGCAGTGAAAGTTTCAGGTCTGGCATGGTGGGATCGTGGTCGTTGTGTGTTATTGCTTACGGCAACGGACGATCTAAAACAAACCAATGGCTAATTCACGTAAGCAAACGAAGTGGTCTGGCATAGTGGGATCGTGGTCGTTGTATGTGTGCTTACGGCAACGGACGATCTAAAACAAACCAATGGCTCTTTTAACGTAAGCAAAGGAATAATGTGATTGATTGAGATTGTGGCGTCACCCACGATTGGAATCTTGCTCTTGTCAAAGGATTAAAGTCTGGCAACATTGATTCACGATGCCGCTCAAGTGCCGTATTGGCTGCACGTGAAGGAACACTGAATAAAATACGGCGTAACGTGTCGGAAATCTGGCTGTGTCTATGAAGGAGTCGTTTGGCTTTAGAGAGGTTGAACCTACGTGGGGAGACCAACTTTGCCATCCTCCGGCTACGCGATGGTTATGAGCGAAAGAGTGCGTGGCCACAAGTGGAGGAGATTACTTCATGGATTGGCAGAAATCCAACCGAATGTCTCAAGACCGATGTTGTTCGGATCTATGAGCGTCGGGATCGGTCTAGAAGAATAACTCACCCGGGTTATGATGCTCTCACGGAGACATTACGTGCATTGCTCTGAATGGTATGCTCAGTTTACAATTTGGCTTGTGAAGGACATTCTGTAAGGTCTGTCGTGGAGCTGGTATCGTGAAGTGAAAGTAACGTGCACAGGTGCCTCGGTCTACCGTCACCCTTGGTTTCTTGCACGTGAGGAAAGCCAGCTTCACAAAATGTTATGGTAAGAATGTCTGGAGCGGCCTTATTGATGGAAATGTGGTGAGGAGGTTCGGTGCGATAGTAGGTCTCGACCGAAATCGCGTGCGCTCCCCTCTTTCGGACTGGAATACAAAGTGAAAGACTGAGGCCTAAGTTACCAACGCTGGTACCCTCACGTCATGCAAAGAAGGAATGTCGGTTAACAATCTGGCTATTTTGATACCTACCTGGTTGATCCTGCCAGTAGTCATATGCTTGTCTCAAAGATTAAGCCATGCATGTCTAAGTACAAGCCGTGCTCGTCACGGTGAAACCGCGGACGGCTCATTAAATCAGTCGTGGTCCAAATGGGTCAGTTCTATGAATACATGGATAACTGTGGTAATTCCAGAGCTAATACATGCAACTAATATCCTGACGTGGGCTTGACTTGTTCTTGTTCATTGACGGATGCTTTTATTAGACCAAACCGCTGAGGGTCCACTCGTTGGGCTTGACTCGTTGAATGGTGACTCTGAATAACCTGAATTGACAAGCGCACGTACCTCTCTCTGAGTGGACGGCGCTACCACTTTCGAGTGTCTGCCTTATCAGCTATCAACCGCTCGTTATGTGCGACCGATGGCGTTGACGGGTAACGGAGAATCAGGGTTCGATTCCGGAGAGGCAGCCTGAGAGACGGCTACCAGGTCCAAGGACCGCAGCAGGCACGCAAATTACCCAATCCCAGCAACTGGGGGAGGTAGTGACGAAACATAACGATGCGGGCGCCCTTTCTAGGGCCCCGCAATCGGAATGAGCACTTTCTAAACAACCTGACTAGAACCTACTGAAGGGCAAGTCTGGTGCCAGCAGCCGCGGTAATTCCAGCTTCAGCAGCATATACTAAAGTTGCTGCGGTTAAAAGGCTCGCAGTTGAATTTCGGTATCGAGCGCAGGTCAGGTGGACGCTGGGGCGTGGGTACATGGAGGCTTTGCGTTTGTGGGCTCTGCTTGCGGCGCACTGTCTTCTCTCACAAGCTCCCGTCCGTAAACAGCCTCCTCGCTCGCGTACATGGATGGTTTGGCTAATGGGACGTACGTTGGTGCTGCAGGAGGGTCTTGCAGTCGGTTTACCGGTTGTCTTGATCAGCTTGTACGTGCTGCGTGCTCAATCCCGACGGATCTAATGACACCTTGAGTAAATCAGAGTGTTCAAAGCAGTCGTATGGGCGCAAGCCCTTTGAACCGCCTTGGCGGACTGACTTGGTTTTGCATGGCATGTCGGAAGACGACGTCGTGTGCTGGCTCAGAGAAATATCAGTGGTGCAAGCCAGCCGCGACGTACTGATTAAAAGGACTGGTCGAGGGCATTGGTATTGCGGGGCGAGAGGTGAAATTCTGTGACCCCCGCAAGACCTCCTGAAGCGAAAGCGTCTGCCAAGGACGTTTTCATTAATCATGAACGAAAGTTAGAGGATCGAAGGCGATCAGATACCGCCCTAGTTCTAACCCTAAACGATGCCAACCATCAATCCGCGCGTAGCACCCTATTTTACGGGCTCGGCGGGCAGCTCCTCGCTCACGGGAAACCAGAGTCTCTGGGTTCCGGGGGGAGTCTGGTTGCAAAGCTGAAACTTAAAGGAATTGACGGAAAGGCACCACCAGGCGTGGAGCCTGCGGCTTAATTTGACTCAACACGGGCCATCTCACCAGGCCAAGTCATTGGATCGATTGACAGATTGAGAGCTCTTTCCTAATTCAGTGGATGGTGGTGCATGGCCGTTCTTAGTTGGTGGAGTGATCTGTCTGGTTAATTCCGATAACGAACGAGACTCTCCCCTGCTAACTAGTCGGTTGGATCTTGATGGACGAGTTGGGCTCCGGGTGTCGTGTGGTTCTGCTCGTTCTCTGTTGTCACGTGCTGGTGGTGGTGCAAGCCCTGCCGCGCGTTGGCTGCACGAAGCGGGTGGGCCCGCGCCTCGGGTTGCTACACTCCAAGTCCGCCGTCTTTGAAACATATCTTCTTAGAGGGATACACGGTTCTGAAACCGTCAGAGACTGAGAGCAATAACAGGTCTGTGATGCCCTTAGATGTTCTGGGCCGCACGCGCGCTACAATGCCGGGCACAGCGGGCACATTTCCTTCCCTGACAAGGGCGGGTAACCCGTTGAAAGCCCTAAATTGTTTTAGTATCGCTTCGCCTCGTGCGTTGCGAACGGCGTGCTTGGGCTTGGGGCTTGCAATTCTTTCCCATAAACGAGGAATGCCTAGTAGCGGCGGGTCACTGAGCTCGCCTTGACTCAGTCCCTGCCCTTTGTACACACCGCCCGTCGCTACTACCGATTGGGTGTACCAGTGAGAGCCTTGGACTGGCGTCCGCTACTCCTCGCGGTGTAGTCGTGTCTGACGGAAAGAGGTTCGAACTGGTGCACCTAGAGGAAGTAAAAGTCGTAACAAGGTTTCCGTAGGTGAACCTGCGGAAGGATCATTACTGGATCTCAAAGTACCCGGCATTAGCTGAACATGCTTTTGCCATGAGGCTTGTGGAACTGGTTTGATGACTGGCAACTGGCATAACATATGGAACAGTGGCGATAAAGAGAGGGAAGGTTGTTGCCCCCTTCTCACGGACTGGCATGACGGACGCTGCAACTGTGTTGTAAAGATAGTGGATTTCAGGCTTAAGCAGCGAAGCCTCATCTTGGCTGTCGTGGCAGCGCTCACCTGGGGCACCGGGTGATTGTGCACTCGACGGACGATGTAAAACAAACAAAACGTAGTCCTTGCGATTTACCTATCGATCGCCGTGGCTTCGGCCCGGTCTGGCAAATACCGAAATACAACTCTGAGCGGTGGATCACTTGGCCTGTGGAAGCTATGAAGACCATAGCAAAGTGTGAGAAGTGCAGTCAGCCGCCGCGCTTGGTCTGTTACTTGATCACTTGTCGAACGCACATTGCGCCCCGTCCTGTGACGGCACCATTAAGGGCGAAAGGATAGCGTGAGGCCAGATACGATGGACGCGGTCAGAAGGTCGGGCTGTTGTTGGGACCGGTGTCCCCAGTCCAAGCCACTGCACATGGCTATAGTCCACTCACTAACCTCTCTAGTAGCCTGGTGTCTGTCCCGCGGCGGGGCACTTCTGGTCGAGTGTGGTGGAAGCAAAATTCGCGGATGACCTGCGATTAGGTCGAGTGCTGTTAAGACGTCGTGTACGTATGAGTTGGGAATTGACTTTACGCCAGCAACGGGTATTGTCTTTTCCTGCACGACTAGGCACAATCCCTATCGCATTCAAGGGTGTACCGCGTGTATTTTGCGCTGAGACTCACAGCAATTGAAGACATTTGGGTCAACATCAGTTGTGCCCGTAAACACGTGCCGTTGCTCGTGCCTCTGTGTTGCCATGATGATCTAAGAAAAACACATTGCAGGCCCATGCTGGCAATCACTTGTGCGGCCAGGGCGCGAGACTTTTGGGTGCACTTGTGTGCTCATTTATCTCGCGCGCAGCGGTCCAAAAGGTTTTCTGCAAACAAGTCTGTGTGCTATATGGAAAGCACGTCGGGTTTCGTACGAAAGATGGTGACAAATGAGAGACACGACACACGCATATGATGATGATGTTGGCTCTCTGCTGGACTCCTCCTGTGATATGTCTCTGTGACTTTGATGCGCGGTGGCTAATGGAAAGCACGCCAAGGGTGCCCTACAGGGTGCCCTCAATGCGGCGCATTCGACAAGGGTGACGGCTTGTCGGTCGCTGCGAGCGCCAAAGTTTTTGGATGATGTTTTCTTGAGAGAGCACTGTATCACATGGAGGTTGAAGGCGGAGATGCGTGTTGTTGTTGTCGTCGATGAAAGGCAAAGAAAAACCCGAAAGACGTTGTACGTTTGCGTGATATACCAAAACAAGCACCACCACCTCGTCTCAGAAGGGCATGACCCGCTTGACTTAAGCATATCAGTAAGCGGAGGAAAAGAAACCAACAGGGATTCCCTTAGTAGGGGCGACCGAACAGGGATGAGCCCAGCGCAGAACCTCCCGGGCCACCCGGCCTGCGGCGGAATGTTGCGTAAAGGGAAGGGTCGTTGGTAAACCCCACTGCCTCACACTCTAAGTCAGCCACGAATTGGCAGGCGTACTAAACCGGTACGTGCGCCGCAGAGGGTGTCAGCCCCGTGCGAGTGTGAGAAGTTGCGGTGCGGGTCCGGCCCCATTCCCTGAGAGTCGCGTTGCTCGAAACTGCAGCGCTAAGCAGGTCGTAAACTCGATCTAAGGCTAAATATATCCACAGGACCGATAGCGAACAAGTACCGTGAGGGAAAGTTGAAAAGAACTCTGAATAGAGAGTCAAAAGACCGTGAAACCGCTCAGAGTATAAGCTGATGCTGCTTGGATGGCACACCAAATCCGTTAATAAGGTTAGCTACGCCCCTTAAAGGAGGTGCGGCCTAACGCACTGGCGGAGTCGGTTCCCTCGCATGGCTCATAGTGGAGGCATTGAGTTCGCACTTGCGACGTGAGGGCGTCAGTTTTTCTGGTCCCGGGCCTTCGGGCAGGGCTGGGCTGGCGTTTGTTCATGGATTGACATGGCGAGATTTGGAACCGGCAGTGGTTTGAAGTTGCCCACCACAGCTCGTTGTGAGGTCACCCGCAGGTTCGACTTGCGATCGTTGTCCGTAGAGCCGTAAGCAGAACTGATGATGAACCATTTATGGATGAGGCAAAACGAACGGCTCTCGGGCAAGGCGCAGACAGAATGCTGGTATGATCCTCTTGCGACGGCTGTTTCTGACCATGGTCTGCTCGGCCGGTGCTTGCTGTGTCGCATGCCGGTTAGCGATAAGACATTTGGGGCCTGCTGGACACGTAGTAACGCGTGACAAGCCCCATGTCTCGGGCAATAGACCTGCGTGGTGATAGTCCCATGCGCATCAGTCACGTCTCGAAACACGGGCCAAGGAGCATAGCATGCGTGCAAGTCTAAGAGTGTCCCAAAACTCGAAGGCGAAGCAAAAGCAAAGATGGTGGTGGTTGCGCAGGCGCGGCGTGTCAGTTGGCTTCTGTCGGCTGGCGCGTCGTCGTCAGCAAAGCCGTTGGCTTAGTGTGGTACTTCGGTACTACCTTGGTTTATGCCGAGCTGATCCGGTTCCGGCTACAGTTGGTCCGGCGCAAGCTCCGGGCTCACGTATAACGTGGTCTTTGACTGCGTTGTGAGCACCGCGGAGCACGTATGCTATAACCCGAAAGATAGTGAACTATGCCTGGCGAGGGTGAAGCCCCAGGAAACTGGGGTGGAGGCCCGTAGCCGTTGTGACGTGCAAATCCATGGTTTCAGCTTGGCATAGGGGCGAAAGACCAATCGAACTATCTAGTAGCTGGTTCCACCTGAAGTTTCTCTCAGGATAGCTGGGACGGGCGATGTTTCCGAACGGCTGTGATTGCCCATGGCTTATGGCTTTGTGATTTACGGTAAAGAGTTTCGTCCGGTAAAGCGAATGACTAGAGTTCCGCGGGGGTGCAAGGCTCTCGCACTATTATCAAACTTTAAATGGGCGAGAACCCCGGCATTCTCTCAATACCCAAGATGCCGGGGTCCACAGAATCTCGCGCTACTCTTACCCCAAGAGCGGACTCACGGACGAACTCTCATGTGGAAGGTGCCTCGAGTACCAAGAAGCCTGGGTGTCGCATGTCTAGTACGAATTATCCCGATCCTCAGTGGGTCATTTCTGGTAAGCAGGACTGATGATGAGGGATGAACCTAACGTTGTGCTAAGGAGCCTAAATGATAGCTATCTCTTGATACCATTGGAAGGGTGCTGCTGGCTGAAGACAGCAGGACGGTGGTCATGGAAGTCGACATCCGCTAAGTAGTGTGTAACAACTAATCCTGCCGAAGCGAGCAACCCTGAAAATGGATGGCACTAAAGCTCTCTTCCGATGCACGACCGTCGGTGGCACTAAAGGCTTGAAGACCAGTCAGACATAAGTCTCGAAGCCCCGACGAGTAAGGTGGCGTGCTGGTGTGCGTTGAAGGCTTAGACGTGAGTCGGGCTGGAGCCGCCGGCAATGCAGATCTTGGTGGTAGTAGCAAGTGCTCTGGCGAGTAATCTTGAGACGTGAGGTTGGATAAGGGTTCCGTGTCAACAGTGATTGAACACGGGTCAGTCTCACCTAAGCCAGCCGCTAATGCGGTGATATCCCGTTGAGGGAGCGAGCGAAAGGGAACGCAAGGTTTTTGATTGTACTCGACACACATTGTTCTCACACACCCTTGAGGTGCGATGAGAACGACGGTTGATCCTGGCAAAAAGCAAAAAGTGAAGCAAGTGTGTGCGAGGCAAAACTCGATTGTGCGTTCTGCTAGTAGCTAGCTCTGAGGACGTGGCTCTGTCTTTGGCGAAAGGGAATCCGGACTTTGTTCTTTAACCAGTGTCCGGCCCCCCTCAATAGGCTTTGGCTTGTTAAGGTTCTGGCATCAGGAACCTGGCCATGGCCGCTGGCATACGCGTGAGGCAGAGTTGTCTTTTTTGCTTAACGCTTGAGGGCTGCCTGGAAACCGCTCGTTCGGCGAAAGGGTGTGCCATGTTTTGGAAGAGCAGCACAACTGTCGTGCTCGTCTCAAAGGAAATGCCGGTCCGTGAAAACGTGGTTGAGGTGGTGGAAATCTGTAGTACCCCAACGCCCGACAGAGTTCGGTGCTGTATGTACCCATATTCGCAGCCGGTCTCCAAGGTAAGAAGCCTCTGCAGAATCAGACACATGTAGGTAAGGGAAGTCGGCAAAATGGATCCGTAACTTCGGAACAAGGATTGGCTCTGACAGCCGGGCTGGGCCGGGCCTTGCCTGTTAAGCAGTGCTAGTAGTGACCGGTGTTCGAGCGTCTGCGGCCTTAGTATTTCTCGAGTTTCGGCTCGTGGGAGAAAGGGTGTTGCGGTTCCGCACCAACCGCGAAAGGCTGTGACGGCAGGGCTTAGGGCAGGAGCACATCCAATCTGTCGCTTGCAGCTGGGGAAACCTGTTAGTCTGTCGGGCCCAGAGTGCTCTGTTTGTTTCCCTGACGGCTCCAGCGACTAGCGGCTGAGTCAGAACTGTCATGGACCAAGGGAATCCGACTGTCTAATTAAAACAAAGCGTCGTGACGGCCCCTATCGGGTGTTGACGCGACGTGATTTCTGCCCAGTGCTCTGAATGTCAAAGTGAAGAAATTCACCGAAGCGCGGGTTAACGGCGGGTGTAACTATGACTCTCTTAAGGTAGCCAAATGCCTCGTCATCTAATTAGTGACGCGCATGAATGGATTAACGAGATTCCCACTGTCCCTATCTACCGTCTGGTGAACCAACAGGCAAGGGAACGGACTTGCATGAACTGAGCGGGGAAAGAAGACCCTGTTGAGTTTGACTCTAGTCTGAATTTGTGCGGAGACATCGGAGGTGCAGCATAAGTGGGAGACTTTGTCGAACCATGAGATACCACTACTCCCTTCGTCTCCGCACTCTACTCGGTTAACGGGAGAGGTTAAAATTGAATGATGGCGTCTGGAAGTTAAGTGGAAGTGCTGCCGTGCAGTTCTCTCCTTTCGCGCGTCTCTCTCCTTCGGGTTTGAGCGTGTGGCTGGGGCTGGGCTCTCGGTTGGTACTCTCCCTATGAATGGCAACCAGCCTCATCCTACCGAGGACAGATTCAGGTGGGGAGTTTGACTGGGGCGGTACATCTGTCAAACGATAACGCAGGTGTCCCAAGGCCAGCTCAACGAGATCAGAAATCTCGTGTAGAGCATAAGGGCCTATGCTGGCTTGATCCAGACTTTCAGTATGAGTACGGACGGTGAAAGCCAGGCCTATCGATCCTTTTGACGTTACTGAGTTTATAGCAAGAGGTATCAGAAAAATTACCACAGGGATAACTGGCTTGTGGCGGCCAAGCGTCCTTAGCGACGTCGCTTTTTGATCCTTCGATGTCGGCTCTTCCTATCATTGAGTTGCAGCCGTCGCCAAGCGTCGGATTGTTCACCCTCATCAGGGAACGTGAGCTGGGTTTAGACCGTCGCG
>Ga0224502_10000698_pt1 | contig 11479 bp, 9 predicted proteins | sample SF_Oct11_sed_USG_5_FD_169104 | JGI IMG/M metagenome (GOLD analysis project Ga0224502, IMG submission 169104) | Sediment microbial communities from San Francisco Bay, California, United States - SF_Oct11_sed_USGS_13 | ecosystem: Environmental > Aquatic > Marine > Sediment | place: USA: California... | reverse complement strand
GTCAGACATATTACAGGTTTTTGAAGTGGATGATATTTTCATCTTTTGGATGGATATCTGAATATTTACCGGGGTAAAAAAGAGATCGGATCATCATCCCGACTGAATTAAATGGGGAAATAATAAAGGCAAGGCATCGTGAATTTAAAATTGGATTGGATCAAAACAAAATTATACAATATATAGTGTATAAGAGATGACCAGATTTTTATTAAAATATTGAAACTGAATGATAGATAGGTTGTTAGTATCACATGGGTTTGGAATTATTAGATATCTGCCTTTCTTGCAAGGTATCAAAAGTCGCGTGTTCACGGTATTTAGTTGTCAACGAATTGTTCGGTGACGCGATAACCGAAAAATGGAATGCAGGATGAAAGGCTGGGCGTTGACAAGCGGCGACGGTTTTCACGCCACAGGGCACAAGCCCAAATGCGTGAGGATCTTTTTGATAATATCTTGATCTTCAATAAAGGCGATCACTCTCATTGAACCGCAGCACTTGAAACAATTAAGTGGATAAACCTCTCATCGGTTACAAAAGTATCTTGCTGTTTATTGTTGCTTTCGCCGAATTTAATTCACTTCTTTTGAAATTCTCCTGATGAAATAAGTGAATCAAAGCTCTCGACAAGAGAAATTCCCGGCATCCAGCGTCTGATAAGGCCAATCAATGACCGCCAGGGGATCCAGCAAGGTTATCAGTTCGGGTTTTCTAATGGTATTCCACACAACCCCGTCATACGAAAATGATTTAGATGGGATCCCGAGCGAGAAGTGTAAATGCGGAATGATATTGGATTTTGAATTGCTGGTGTCGGCAAGGTTGGCAATGATATCACCTTTCTTAACGATCACTCCGTCTTCAATTTCCGATCGCGGATTTATGTGGGCATAAAAAGATATGAACCTTCCGGTGTCGATGCCGGAGTATTCATGTTCGATAATTACCGCTTTGCCGAGATAATCTTTGAAAATTGCCTTGACCACACCATCTTGCATCACCGGAATCCGAGTTTTTTCAGTGATACGTCAACTACAACTAATCGGGAAATAATCGAAACTTTTTAACCGACAATTCCTTGCGGTATTCCGATCCGTTTCAGCGGACAGATACCACACAGCGAACCAGAGTGGCCAGTACAAACGTGGCTGATAATCCGCCCAAGCAAAGTGCGACAAACCACAGCCATTGCTTTTGCTTTTCAGTAAAGGGTTTCATCGGATGACTTACCTCGAAACACATAATAACAGTATCCCACATAACCGAGTATCAACGGAAGCATCACAATTGTACCGACCAGAAGCAATGACTGAGATTCCGGCGCAGCAGCGGCCTGACGAAAGGATACGTTAAATGGAACTAGCCACGGCCATAAACTGATTCCCAATCCCAGATAACCCGTCAGAAACACACCGACACTCATAAAAAAGGGTAAATGCTCTTTTCCTTTATGCAAGCCCCGCCAGATCATCACTAACATTACGAAAGAGGATAAGGGTATGGGCAAAAGATAGAAAAAATTCGGTAAACTGAACCACAGCGCCTTTACATCGGCATTCATCATGGGCATGCTGATGCTGACAAGCCCCAGAAATATGCCGACATAACCCAGCACATATCCGGCACACTTTCTTGCCCAGTCCTGGGTGATACCGTCGGTCTTCATAACCAGCCAGGTAGCGCCCAACAAAGCATAACCAAACACCAACGCCATTCCCACCATGACACTGTAGGCATTGAGCCAGTCAAATGCACCGCCGGCAAAGCTGCGTCCCTGAACCTTTACACCCTGGACAAATGCCCCCAGCACCATGCCCTGCATGAAGGTCGCCGCAAGAGACCCGAAATGAAAAGAATAGTCCCATAACCTTCGCGATCTGCCAGTGGCCTTGAACCGAAACTCAAATGCAACACCCCGGAAGATCAACCCGAGGAGCATCAGTATTATCGGCATATACATCGCGGGCATCAATATCGCATATGCCAGGGGAAAAGAGGCAAACAGCCCGCCGCCGCCAAGAACCAGCCATGTTTCATTGCCGTCCCAAAAAGGTGCAATGGAATTCATCATGCGATTCCGACAACTTTCCGAGGGTGCAAAAGGAAATAAGATGCCCACCCCCAGATCAAATCCATCCAGCAGGACATACAAAAAGACCGCCGTGGCAATGAGTCCATACCAGATTAACGGCAAATCCACCAAGCTCTCGAAACTAAACATGTTTCCCTCCTAATTCAGAAGCCAGATCCGTTAAAAGCGGCGGATCTTCTACGCCATGTGTGCCGTATGCATTTTCCGGAATACCGGGGCCCTTTCCGATCAGCCTTAAAATGTAATAACTTCCCGCACCAAATACAAAAACATAACTGAAGATAAATGCCAGAAGAGACAGTGCCACCTGGGAACCCATCACCGGCGATACCGTTTCCGCGGTGCGCATAACACCATAGACGATATACGGTTGCCGACCGATTTCCGTGACAAACCAACCGGCAAGCACGGCAACAAACCCGGATGGTGTCATGGCCATACACCAGAGTTGAAACCATCGTTTGTTGAACAATTGTTTTCGCAAATAAAGGATTGCAGCCGTCACACCGGTAAAAATCATCAGCACGCCAATGCCGACCATGACCCGAAACGACCAAAATACCCAGGCAACGGACGGACGCTCGTCTTTTGGCCATTCTTTTAAACCCTTTACTTCGCCATTGAGGTCATGGGTTAAAATCAGACTCGATAATTTTGGAATTTCAATGGCATATTTGGTTTTCTCTTCCTCTTGATCCGGCCATCCAAACAGCTTCAATGGAGCACCTTGTTCTGTCTCCCAGATACCTTCCATGGCAGCCACTTTGGCCGGCTGGTGTTTCAGCGTATTCAGACCGTGAAAATCACCCATTACCGACTGAATTGGAGCGACAAATATCGCCATAATTATTGCCATTCCCAGCATCACCTTGGCGTGTTTTACATGTTGATTGCGCCAGAGGTAATACGCGCCGATCCCCCCGACGACAAATGCCGTGGTTAAGTAGGATGCGGTGACCATATGCAAAAAGCGGTAGGGAAAAGAAGGATTGAAAATAATTTTAATCCAGTCGGTGGGGTACAGCAGGCCGTATGCTCCCACTCGGTATCCCTGGGGGGTCTGCATCCAGCTATTGGCAGATAGGATCCAGAAGGCCGAAATCAAAGTTCCGACGGCAACAATGATGGTGGCGGCAAAATGCATTTTTGGACTCACGCGATTCCACCCAAAGAGCATCACCCCTAGAAACGAGGCCTCTAAAAAAAATGCGGTGAGCACTTCGTAACCCAACAGCGGTCCCAATACATTGCCGGCCCGATCAGAAAAAACCGACCAGTTGGTGCCGAACTGAAATGACATCACCACGCCGGACACTACGCCCATGCCAAATGTTACGGCAAATATTTTGACCCACATACGGTAGACTTCTTCGTAGACCGTGTTGCCGGTTTTTAACCATCTCCATTCCAAAACCGCCAACCAGCTTGCAAGACCGATGGTAAAAGCCGGAAAAATAATGTGAAACGATATGGTAAATGCAAACTGAATGCGCGCCAATAAAACAGGATCAATATTCTCTATCATCAGCACAACCTCATTTTTGTGTTTATTAAATCAACTTTGAAAATAATGAATACCTGATGTTTGTCAAGTTTACTGTTTTTTTTCCAAGTTGTGCGATATTTCGGCAAAAAATATTCAGGTGGAATTACTGGTTCAGTAACATCCTACAATCTGAACGAATGGGATGCTTCCATGTTTTTAGAAGAGTACATCAAACGTCTTGGCATACCCTGTCAGTTCCACATATCCTTGTCCGTTAATCCGACGGCTGTTTTTAAAGCCTCGAACGGACACACTCCCTTCCCAGTAAGTCACTCCGGTACTTTCATTGGTTCTCATTTCCTGGTCTGCCATGTTGGGAACAATATTGAAATCCAGGGACAACAACGGAATCTTCAGTCGCCATCGGGCCGGATAAACCGCCCTGGAATTCGGGCTATTCCAGGTATCCGTGACGGTCACTTCAATATCATGCCTGGATAAATGTCTCGTCTTCCCATTGGAACTTATATGTGTTCCGCTGGAAGCAGGACTTAGCTTACCGTCCTTTTGTCGCAAAAGATAGATCATGATTTCCGTGTTATCGGATAACTGAAAACTGAACCAGTCCCATCCGACGAGTCCCGGTTCCAATGGCGCAGTACTGAATTCATGATCCATCCAAGACAGGCCGTTAACTGAAAATGTTTTTCCGGAGAGCGTCACCTGTCCTTGGGTCTCAAGCCGGGTCAATGAAGAGTAACAACTGGCTCTTTCCGGCGTTGAACCTTTTCGGCTGTAACCTTCCTTGCCATGAAACACGGGCGGTTTGACAGGCATTAAATTGAGATCAAAAGAGAATCGGTCGGAAATCATCTTCAGATGGTGAGCTTTTGGGCTGATTTGGGTGGACCATTTTTTAAGAAAGATACGAACGATATCCTTATCCCGGGATTCACCGGCGATCCCCAGCACCCCTCGACCCATGCGTTGGGCATAAAAATGGCGTTTTCCGTCAAGATCTGATATGGCCGCATGAGCCAGATAAATCTGGCCAGTGCGCCAGGCAGATGCGGGCGCAGGCCATTTCTTTTCAGATTTTAAAGGGATGATACGTCTGCGAAAAAAAGTGAGCTGAAATCCATAGCGGTTTCCCGTTGCGGATTGTAAATTGCCGGTATAGTACCACCATTCTGTTCGATATCCTTGATGTGATGCGTGATCTTCAGGGAATTTGAAATCGCAAGGACCGGTGACAGAAAGATACCCCTTGGTATCTTCAGAGTTTACCCACACAGGGGAAAAAACAAAGATGAACAATAAGATGAATATCAGTCGCTTGTTAAAACACATCATATTCAATTTAGAAAATAGAAATTAGGAAATAGATAACCGCAAAATAGGCGCAAATGTAATTAGAAGATGAGAAGGTCCCGGAAAACGGGAAGTTAAGAAGGTTGAAAATCAGAAGGTCGGAGACTATAAAACATGCCAACCTTCTTACCTTCCCACCTTCTCACCTTCTTTCTCTTCTCTTTCCTATTTTTGCTTTAGCGGGTTAATTTTCTCTCAACAACAATGCCGGTGATTCTCGAAACACCATTTTGATCGCTGGGTATGCGGCAACCAGAGCTGTCAATATAATCAACGGCAATGACATTGCCAGCGCCCCCCAGTCGACTTCATAAAGAAATGTCCAGCCAAAGGATTGGCGATTGATGACATACACCAGTACATAAGACAGGATAAATCCGCAAATGATCCCTGCCAATTCCCCGGCAGCGACCATAAAGGCCGCCTCCCAGAGAATCATGGATCGAATCTGCCCAAAGTCTGCGCCCACGGCATACAGCGTATTTAACTGCTTGGAGCGTTCCAGCACCAATACCGTCAGTGTCGTGGCAATGCCCAGAGCGGCGATGGCCAATGCAATGAGTAAAAGAACGGTGGTAATGGCAAACGTTTCATCAAAGACCCTTAAAATGGTGTTTCGCAGCGCATGGCCGCTGATGATGTCCAATGTGTCTCCCCAGCGCCTTATGAATTTATTTTGCAAAGAGGCAACGGCCGTTTCCAGATCCTTTGTACGATCTTTTAAAAAAATACGAAATCCCCCCCACTGAACGTCATAGTAACGCATTTTAAACTGTGACAGAGAGTAAAAGACCACGCCACCTTGAGTCCGATAGTCCCGAATGATGCCCAACACCGGAAGCTCAACGAGCGATGATTCGATTCGGGCCCGAAACTTGTCGTTCATGGTCAATCCGGTACGATTGGAAAAGACTTCAGAAATCACAACCCCTTTACCGTGCTTCAACAACTCTCGAACCCGACCCGGATCACCCTTTAACCAGACAAAATCCCCGTGACGAAAAAAAACATCAATATCCAGCAGTTCGAATTCATACGGGAAATTGTTATAGCGTAAAAAATACCGCCGGGTAGGAACAATGTCCACTTGATTTTTAAATTCCTCCAGTCCATCCACAACAGCCCGAGGTATAGGGTCGCGAAACCGGTTGATTTCTCCCATTTTAGTCGTAACAAATAAATCACCGCTGACGGTCTGATCGGTCCACAACTCAACCGTGCTGCGAAAACTGTAGATCATGATGACCAAAGATGTAAATAACGCCACAGCAGTGATGAGGGCGCCCACGGAAACCGCGGTTCGGGCTCCGCTGTCTCGCACATACCGACCGGCAAGATACGCTGGAATTCCGGCAAATCGATAGAGTGCAGGCGAAAGGATATGCCCCATTTGCTGGAGGCCCCAGGGCGATAACAGTGAAAATCCAACAAACAAAAGTAGAATGGCAAAATACCCTGGCAAGGTCATGTTCAAAATCTCCGGAAGCAGGGACAGCGGCACCACCAGAAACAGACACCCGATGCCTACCATAACAAATAGCTTGGGAGATGTTTTGTGTGCCATGCCGTGTCGGGATATTTCGAGTGCCTCATTGGGGGATACATGCATGGCTTCCCAAGCCGGCTGCAAGGCGGAAACACTCGATGTGAACACGGTAATACCGAAACTCAATATAAGTTCCCAAGGACTTAGAGATAGTGTGTCTACATGAACTTTTACGAACAGTATGGAAATCGTCTGGCTGACCCCCTTCAACAAATACTTGACCAGTATCGTGCTGATGGGAAGTGCCGTCAACCAACCGATGACACCAAACAGCGCCCCTTCTGCCAAAAACACCAGAAACAGCAGATAAGGCGATGCACCGGTCGCGCGCAGTATGGCCAGTTCCTGTCGCCGAGAAGCAGCGTTCAACGCAACCAGGCTGTATACCAGAAACATCCCTACAAACAATGAGGCAAAACTTAAAATCGAAAGATTGAGCTGATAAGCGCGAATCAGTTCCTGACCGCTCTTCTTTGCATCGGATGGAGCGCCCAACTGGAAGTTATCGGGCAGCATTTTACGGATATGATCGACATCTTTGGATGTCGCATTGGGATCGATTTTTATATCAATACGATCCACCCATCCGTGAAGTTTTGTCAACTCCTGAAAGGTAGCAATGTCGGTTAAAGCGATCATTCCCCCCTCAGCCATGGCCAGCCCGTCAGGCGACAGAATTCCTACGATGTTAAAAAAGGTGGTCTGCCGGGTATGTTCGATGGTGAGTTGATCGCCGCGACGACACGCATATTTTTCAGCCAGAGCCTTTCCGATGATCAGGGTATAGGGTCTTTTGAGCAGTTCAAGCCAGCTTTCGGCATCTTCCTTAGAGTGTTCAGAAATTTGCCAATTACGAAAGCTCCGATCCATGATTGGATCAACACCGATCAATAATAACGGTTCGGATTTTTTATCAGCCAAACGGACATATGTGGTCAAAACAGGTGAAACTTCCCGGACAACGGAAAATTGCATGAGTTTGGCTACCCATTCTTCAGGAACTCGCCCCCCGGGTTGGACCAAAACCCGGTCCGCACTGCCGGCAATCACGTCCATACTGCGGGTAAACGAATCAAGAGCTGCATGAATGGAAAGTCTCACACTGGTGAAGACTGCGGCACCCAACGCAATTCCTAAAAGCACCGTCAGTGCTCGGCCCAAGTGTTTTTTCATGTTTCGAAGACTGAACCAAATAAAAAATCGGAAGAAAAAGCCTATATGTCGCATGATTGATCTGTAATCATTCCGTCTTTCAGACAGATGCTCATGGATGCCAACGAATCTGCAATATCGCTGTGGGTAGCGATGATCACGGTTCGGTTCCATTTACGATTTAGTTCCGCAAACAACTCCATTACAATTTGGCCGTTGCTACTGTCTAAGTTCCCCGTGGGTTCATCGGCCAAGATGATATCCGGATCATTGATCAGTGCCCGGGCGATGGCCGTACGTTGCATTTCTCCACCGGAAAGCTGGGCCGGCAAATGGTTCCATCGGGCCGAAAGACCCAACCAGTCCAGCAGTTCCATGGCTTTGGATGTTATCCGGTCTTTAGGTTTTCCCGCCAGCAATCCCGGCAGACAGATATTTTCAACCACGTTCAAGGTGGGCATTAAATTGAAAGATTGAAAGACCATCCCCACGACGTCTCGCCGGAAATGTGTAAGATCGGATGGTGTCGCTGTGCTGAGATCATGATCGGCAACATTCAGGACCCCCCGGGTGGGGCGATCCAGACCAGCGATGAGCGACAAAAGGGTGCTTTTACCCGAGCCGCTGTTGCCTTTGAGCACCACCAACTCACCCGGAGCAATATCGAGGCCGATATCATTGATACCGATCACGTCACTATCGCCCAGTGTATAGATCCTCGTTAGATGTCGGGCATTGATGACCGGTGTGGTTTTATGCGTTGCCATGGTCGCTATCACGCCAGATATTTTTTCTGAACGGCATCATCAATTAATAGTTCAACAAGATTCCATAAAAGGGGAGCCCCATCAAACACCGGTTGCATTCTGTCCTTCACCTGGCGGCGGGTTATGTTATTTTTTCGCCAGATTTGACCTTTAGTAACATAATTTTGTAAAAACGGTTGAAAGCGATCCAGGGCATTTGCATATTTTGATTCAGGAGTTTCCCTGTTTTCAAACTCGTCCCATAATTCACGAAAAGATCGAGACTGGTCCAAAGGGAGGATTTTGAAAATTCGCTCTGCCGCCTTTTGTTCCCGCTGGGCTTGGTCCTTGCGGCCCTGATGATCATAACAATACGTATCGCCGGCATCAATTTCTACCAAATCATGCACCAGCAGCATCTTGATCACCCGATACCAATCAATATTCTGATCCAGGGCATATTCCGAAAACAATAATACCGCCATGGCAATATGCCAGGAATGCTCCGCCGAATTTTCCTCCCGGGATCGATCCGTCAAAATCGTCCTTCGCAATATATGTTTGAGCTTATCGATTTCAAGCATAAATTCGATTTGTTGTTGAAGACGTTGGACCTGGTTGAGCGCCAATTTCTGATTTAATTTAACGGCTATCGTTTCCATAACTTTCGAGGGATTCAGCATATTCAATATCTTTTAAGACGAATTGAAGACTTAATATGTGTCCAATTTAGATTTATGGATGGACACTAGTTCGCTCTTTTCAAAATTGGAATGTTGGAATTCTTAAAATATTGAGAAAAAATGTATTTCTGAAAGGACATCAAGTCAAGCTTACTCCTAAATTTTCACCAGATCGTTTTGCAGGAAGAAAAATTCGTAAGTGTTAACATGGTGCGCTTCCCTGTGAACATGTAATGTAAACTCATACCTAAGCTGAGCGTTTCAAATTTTTGAAATGGTTAATTTAACAATATTTTTAAGGTGTTCTGACATTTTGATTTTTGTCATTTGACATTTGGGCTTGTTTCGGTTTTCGATATTCGAATTTCGGATTTAAGTCACCGCCTTGCCGAATATGGCAATGGATTGACATTGTGTAAAATCACTTTCATAAGACCTGTCTAATATCGTTTTTATTTAGTTCAAATGTAAGATTTCACAAAATCCAGAGATTCACGTCGGTTCTTAAAACGGGTTTCTGAATAGATTGTCTTGCAATCTTCAAATCCCAGACAATCAACAAGTCTATTGACCAGGGCTTCTTCCAAACTGTGAGGCGTTGGATTACTGTGAGCCGGAAGCATTTCTTCTGTTTGAATCAACTGAGTATAGATCAGACTTCTTGCAGCCAGCAAATTGGCAACGTCTTCTTTGACCGGTAAATTGAGAGCATAATACAAAGTAAGAATATCTCCGGGTCCCATGTTGCGTCTTTTACATCTGAGTTTTTTGAAAACAGGCTGCATCAAATAAACAACCCGTATATTTTGATTGCCGTTAAAGTCTTTTAAAAGGTATCGGTAAAGAGGGTAGTGGATGTAACCGGTTTCCACATAAATTTTTTTGTTTGTATCCAAAGTTGCGATGGCTCCGGCTCTTAATATTGACCGCAGCTTTAAACGTCGGGCATCCGCATTTGCAAATGCTTTTACGGATTCGATCACCTGCTTAAAATCTTTTTCGATACTACGGGCATAGTAGTTGATCAAAGCACCGGTGGCTGATTTTTCCGCCAAATAAACGGCTTTCAAATGGGCAATATTTAAAACTTCCGCCGGTGTTTTGCCTTGGGCAAAATATTCATGGATTTCGAGAAGTCTTTCTAAATAAGGTTCTATCTGTAATAGCTCTTTTTTCTTTTGGTGCAGCTTTATTGCCTCTTTACACATCAAATGCTCAAATTCTGGAAATCCAATATCAATCTCCATCAAATAGTCAGCAATCGAGAGGTTGCCATTGAGCATGTCTTCGAATTTTGGATGTGGAGGTTCTTCCAGCACAATAATCTGATGTTGTTCCATTATTTGGCGGGCATAAGGTATAATTTCAGCGCGATGAGGTGAAAAACCGATAGTAATCATAGATGTTACTCATAAACGTTGCAAGTGATAATGAATTCCGGCAATATTCGTTATGCGCACTATTCAAAAGACCCTTCGGATAATCCATCGATTGGTACCTTGCTGGCATTAAAGGATGTCTTTTAGGAAAATGTGTCGCAGGTAGCTCAAAAGTACCGGTAGAGCAAGATGAAACTTCATCGAATCAATAGAAGACAATTAATTCCGATTTCAATGATCGGGGCATGGGAATTTTTCTCAAACCCTGTAAACCTTTCAAAAATTACTCCCCCATGGCTCAATTTTAAGGTTGTTTCTGACATCCCTCAAAACATGCACTCTGGAATGATCATCACCTATCGAATTAGACTGTTAGCATGTATAACCAAAACCTTTTTCATCACTATATCCCTTATTACCTTAAGTTCCTCAGGAAGCTCTTGCCCCTTCAACGTGAATAATCTGAACAGAAAATTCAAAATCGTTATTTTTTCTGCCGTATTTCATCTTTGCGCATTGGCATAGAATCGATAAGTTCAAAAATCGTTTCTAAGTCAATCTGATCATCCCGTTTAAGTTTTATACCACCATCTTTACCAATTAAAATGACTCTAAATGATCTCTGGGGTACGGAAAAGTGTCTACGAATCGAATCGACTTTACTTTGGTCTAAAAGAGCCCTATTCATTCGAGATGAGCCGAGTCCAAGCAACTCAAATACCATCAAATCACGATCTTCCACTTCAGCCTCTTGGGCAATAATTTCACTTTGTAATTTTTTGAAGAGACTATCATTGTCATCTGGGGCGAAAATTAAAAGCAGTCGATTCTTCCACTGGAATTGAGTTAAATCCATTGGCATTGTATCCTTGTGGTCAAATATCATTAAAGCCGTAAAAATGATAATTACAACCGTAAATACTTTCACGTGTTTTTTAGTCCTCTCTTTGGATTAATTTATGTTTGCAAGTTGTAATTTACTGCGCATTATATTATACGATAAACTAATGCAATACGGGA
>Ga0224502_10000697_pt1 | contig 11489 bp, 10 predicted proteins | sample SF_Oct11_sed_USG_5_FD_169104 | JGI IMG/M metagenome (GOLD analysis project Ga0224502, IMG submission 169104) | Sediment microbial communities from San Francisco Bay, California, United States - SF_Oct11_sed_USGS_13 | ecosystem: Environmental > Aquatic > Marine > Sediment | place: USA... | reverse complement strand
AAGATGCATCTCCGAGCACACCCTTCGATGGTCCGCAGCACCAAGGTAGCCGTCGAGGGGCGAATAAGCACCGTTGATCAGGAGTTCGAGGTCGCAGAGTTGGCGTGGGCCGAGGTCGACCGACGGCCAATCTCGTGACTGTTCGCGGATCTCAGTGGCGCGATCTTGATCGACCATCAGGTCGACCAAACGCGATCCGTGTGGACTGATGAGGTGTTCCAATCTAGCGACTCCCTAACGCAGTTCTGCCTTCGATATCGGCACAAAGGTACGCAGCGCGGGATTGTAACCGCTTGCGAGCGCTCTGTATAGGTGGTCTACGGCGGCACGGGACTCGGCGTCCATGAACATCGTTTAAGGTATCTTTCCCGGGTCGTCGTCAAATCAGGATCGGCAGCCGCCAGGTCGGTGTGTATTTGAAGATCAGCCGGGTCTGAATGTGGTCGACCTCAGGGCGGGTCGTAAAGCTGTCGAGGGCGAGATCCCGCAAGTGGTCCGAATCACGCGCCGCGACATGGACCAGAAAATCGTCGCCGCCGGTGACGTGAAAGACACTCCGCACCTCCGGTAGCTCAATCACGTACTCGCGGAATGAGTCGACCAGTTCCCGCGAGTGCCGGCACAAGCGCACCGCGATCATCGCCTCGAGGCCCACTCCGACCGCCGAGGGATCGACGTCGGCGTGATGACCCCGCAACACACCCAATCGGGAGAGCCGCCGCACACGCTCGAGGCAGGTCGAAGGGGCCACGCCAACAGCCTCTGCAAGTCGGTTGTTGGCCACGCGAGCATTCTTTTGCAAAACGCCCATGATTGCGAAGTCAATTCGGTCGAGCTGGTCTGAAAGTTTCATTTTCAGAATTATATTCGATTTCTTGAATTGCACACAAATCTTCTCCTATAATTTTCGATGCGTAGGAATAATCAACAATAACGAGACCGATTTTCAGAACCACTGCGTGCAACGGTTTCGCCTGGTTCACCGAGGAGGCACCATGAAATACTCGCTTCTTTCCCGCACCGATCTCAGTTCCATCGATGCACTCAAGGAGTATCACGGAGGCGCGCAACGCATCAGCGAAACGCTTGACGAGCGGCGCCGGCTGGAGACGCGCAAACGGGTGCTCGAGGAGAAGGGGTTTGGCGGCATGATTGCCGAGGCGGAGAACCTCGTTCAGCGGTTCCCGAAGATCGAAGATTTCGAGGAGGAACTCTCACCAAATTACCGCGACAGTTTTGGCATTGCCACTGCACAGGTCTCAGGCTTCCAGGGCGCCGCGGTCACGCACCGATCGATGCAGCAGATGGCTAAAAGTGCTGACGGCAACGAACCCTGTTGGGTCCCTTCAGAGTTCATCTCGGTCGTTGCACTGACTGATACCTACGTCTATTCCGGTGATCTCATGGCAACCTTGATGATGGCCGAGAACATCATGGGTGCTTCCAAGTTCTGCAGCACCAATTTGATCGGAATCCCTATGCCGGCAGGCAGGTTTGGTGATCTCGAGAACGTCACAGGCAAGACCTTCGAAACCCGGGATCTCGGCAACGGCATGGCGCAGATCGTCCTCAAGAACATGGGCACCGCCTTCGGAAATCTCGGCGGTGTCGAGGTGGCCAACGACAATCATCTCGTCTATCTCGATGGGATTACTCGCGCCGCGCTCGAGACCGGTAACGATTTCTTCCTTAATCCATCCTGGTCGTCGATCATTGCCGCTTGTTATTACGGGCGCGATATTTTGAACCTCCAGTTCAAAGTTTCGATGTTGTTGTCGACCCAGAATCTGATGCAGTTTCGGATGCTCCTCAACATCATGTCGGAGTACCTTCGCGACGACGACACGACCCCTATCTACGAGGTCAACATCGGCAACGGAGTATCACCCGAGAATTTCATGCGTTGCGCCGAGGAGCTCGACCGGAGCGGTATCAAGGGCGTCAGCCTCGCAGCCCATCTGAGGATCAATCCCGACCTTGGCATGGCCGACTTCGACTGGACCGACAACGCCTTCAAGGTGTTGGAAAGCGGCACCAATCTGACCTACAAGTACGAGTCGGACGGCACCGCGCGTGAACTCGACACCATGGAGGCCTACTTCATGCCAGAGGAAGATCGCGCTGAGGTCGCAGACAAAATCGGCGACGTCATCTACTACAAATCTCTCCGTGCTTCGAAGGACGGGCGCGAAATGATGCGACGCGGAATCCGCACCCGATTTGGGGGCGCATCGTACCGAGGAAACGCCCCTGCGGATCCGACTCACGCCCAGTTGGAGTCGGCTGGTGCGACGAGCTGACCGGCCCTTGAACTCTGACTGGAGCAATTCAGTGTGCGGATACCAAATGTCGGCGCACGATTTCAGATTTCGGATTTCAGATTTCGGGTTCTTTTCTGCCCACGCGACTGACGGCGGCATTGTTCTGGAACTCAAAACTCATCTCCCCCGAGGAACACGATGAAAACAGGTTGGGCCGCGCGGTTTGCCGAAAACGTCCGGGACTACGAAGGTTATCCCATCGGGAAGACGCTCCAATATCTGACCGACCCCGAGATCATCTCCCTCGCGGGCGGTCTCCCCTCCCCCGAGGTCTTCCAACGGAACGAGCTTCGAATGGCATCGGAGAAGGCGTTCGACCTCGAAATCGACCGCATCATGCAGTACTCGCCGTGCCCCGGCGAAGCGACCCTGGTGGATGCCGTGCAGCGGTTTCTCGAGCGCGACGACATCAAGATCGAACGAGACAACATCGTCATCACGACCTCTGGACAACACGGCCTCGATCTCACTGGGCGGCTTTTCCTCGAACCGGGTGACGTCGTCCTCGTCGACCGCCCGACCTTCGCCGGTGCGGTGGTCGCTTTCAATCTGCAACGGGCACGCTTCGTCGGCGTCAACATCGAAGACGACGGATCCGATGTCACCGGCATGCGACAGGCGCTGGATCGCCTCAGCAGGGAAGGCACGCTGCCGAAGTTCATCTATGTCGTGCCCGATTTTCAGAACCCGTCGGGCATCACCATCAGCCTCGCGAAAAGGGAAGCCCTCCTCGATCTCAGCTACGAGTTTGACGTTCCGATCGTCGAAGACAGCCCCTACCGCGACCTGCGCTATTCGGGCGAGACGATTCCTGCGATCTTCACCCTCGATCAACAGCGGGACGGCGACCACGTCATCGGCCTCTACACCTTTTCGAAGCTCTTCTGCCCGGGCATGCGTGTTGGCTTCAACATCGGCCCGTCGGAAGTCGTAAAACAGATGACCCACATCAAAGAGGGCAACATCCTCAACACCCCGAAGTGGAACCAGGACATGTGCCTGGCGTTTCTCGAGGATATGGATCTCGAAAGCCATTTGGAGAAATGCCGCAGCTACTACAGCGAAAAGCTCGATCTCTTTCTGGACACGATGGCCGAGCACTTCCCACCCGAGACTGGGGTCAGCTGGACGAGGCCGAAGGGCGGGTTATTCCTTTGGGTCTCGCTGCCGCCTCAGATCGACACCGACGAGCTGTTTTTCGAAGCCATCGAACACAAGGTTGCCTTCGTCCCCGGCGAGCAGTTCTACGGCGAGGACCCGGAGCACAACCACATGCGGATCAATTTCTCGTTCGTTTCGAAGGACCAGCTTGCCATCGCAGTGGAGCGGTTGGCAGCATGCATCAAGAAAAGGCTCTGACGGAGGATCACATGCGTTTGTTATTTGTCGGTTTTGGCACGGTCGCCCAGGGCCTTTCGGAACTTCTGATCGAAAAGAAAGACGAACTCGGAGAGAAATGCGGTCTCGACTGGAAGGTCACCGGAATCGTCGACATGCTCAAGGGCTCGGCGCAGAACCCGAACGGGCTCGACCTCGAAGAGATCATGGCCATGGTGGCCGACGGCCGATCGATCTCGGACTACGCCGCCGGCGGCTGCGGCTGGAACGCGTTGGAAATGATCGAACGGGCCAAAGCTGACGCCATGCTCGAGCTCACCTACACCGACATCAAAACGGGTCAGCCTGCCACCGACCACATCCGCACGGCACTTACCCGGGGCATGCACGTGACGACCACAAACAAAGGTCCGCTGGCCCTGTTTTCGAACGAGCTTGTCGAGTTGGCTGCGGCCAACGGGGTTCAGTTCCTCTACGAGGGCACAGTGATGGCGGGAACGCCGCTTCTCAACCTGATTCGCGAGACCCTTGCCGGTTCCGCGATCTCGGAGATGAAGGGCATCCTCAACGGCACCACAAATTACATCCTCAGCCAGATGGAGGCCGGGATGGAATATGGGGCCGCCCTCACGCAGGCTCAGGAGCTTGGCTACGCTGAAGCAGTACCGGACGCCGACGTCCTCGGCTGGGATGCGCTGGCCAAGGTGACGATCCTCGCCAACGTGGTCTTTGGCGCCTCCCTCTCCCCTGACGACAGCCCCTGCACGGGTATCACCGAAATCACTCCGGACGAGATTGCAGCTGCCGCCGCTAACGGCAAACGCTACAAGCTCATCGGCCGGGTGTGGCGCGATTGCGACGCTGTTCGTGCATCGGTCGCACCGCAGCTAGTCAGTCTCGACCACCCGCTGGCCGGTGTCGGTGGCGCCACCAACGCGATGACGATCACTACCGACACCCTGGGCGATGTGACCATCGTTGGCCCGGGCGCGGGACGCCGAGAGACCGGTTTTTCACTCCTCAACGACCTGATCGCCATCGCCAAGGAGAGCTGAGATGAAAATGCTTTTGGCCGGCCAGTGGGTGGATCGAGAAAAGACAATCGACGTCCGGGATCCTTTTGACGACTCTCTGATCGACACCGTCCCTGCCGCCACCGCCGATGACGTCGAGACGGCGCTCGCGGCGGCCGACGCCGCCCGGGGCGTTGCCCGAGCGATGAGCACCTACGAGCGCTCGCAGATCCTCCTCAAGACCGCATCGATCGTGGCCGACAATCTCGAGGATTTTGCCGTCACCATCGCTCGAGAAGGATCGAAGACCATTCGGGAAGCCCGTGGCGAAGCAAAACGTTGCGTCAACACTCTGACTATTTCCGGTGAGGAAGCCAAACGCCTGCTCGGCGAGACCATCCCATTCGATAGCTTCCCGGGCGGCGAACAACGCCGTGGCCACTTCGAGCGGGTACCGATCGGAGTCGTGCTCGCGATCACCCCCTTCAATGACCCCCTCAACCTGGTTGCGCACAAGCTCGGACCGGCCGTAGCCGGTGGCAACACGGTGGTTCTCAAGCCGGCGACCGTGACCCCACTGTCGGCGCTGAAACTGACCGAGGCCTTTGTCGAGGCCGGTCTTCCACCCGGTGTTCTCCAATGCCTCACCGGACAGGGCTCGGTACTCGGCGATTCCCTCGTTTCAGACCCACGGGTGCGCATGGTCAGCTTCACCGGTGGCGTCGAGGCCGGCGAGCGTATCGTCGCCAAGGCGGGCCTCAAAAAAATCGGCATGGAGCTCGGCTCGAACTCGCCGGTGATCGTGTGGCGCGACGCCGATATCGCGTGGGCGGCCGAGACCTGCGTCTCCGGCACCTTTTGGGCGGCGGGACAAAACTGCATCGGGGTTCAGAGGGTTTACATCCACCGAAATGTCTACGACGAATTCCGGGAGCTCTTCGTCGAACGAACCAAGCGCTACACGATCGGCGACAAGATGAACGAAGCCACCGACATGGGGCCGATGATCAACGAGGGTGAGGCACGAAGAGTCGAGCGCTGGGTCGCCGAGGCGGTCGAAAAAGGTGCCACGGTACTGGCCGGCGGCAGCCGCGATCGGGCGCTGATGCAACCGACGGTTCTCGAGAATGTGCCAGTCGATGCCACCATTCACCACGAAGAGGTCTTCGGTCCGGCGGTCAATCTCTACCCGGTGGATGATCTCGAGCAGGCGATTTCCGAGGCCAACTCGGTGGATTACGGACTCCATGCCGCCGCCTTCTCTCGAGACGTCGAGACCTGCCACCGATTGATTCAGGGCCTCGACGCCGGCAGCGTATTGATCAACGACTCGACCGACTACCGCCTTGACTCGATGCCCTTTGGCGGTGTCAAGAATTCCGGGCTCGGGCGAGAGGGTATCCGCTTCTCGCTTGCCGAGATGACGGAACCGAAGGTTGTGTGCTGGTACCTGCCGGGTCTTTGACCCGAATGAGGAATTAGGAATGAGGAATTAGGAATTCCCACCTACCCTCCCGAGGGGCTGGTGTAATGGCCCGTACACAGGAAAGGGCCTCCACTTTGTGAACTGTCAGGCTCCCGATCCATCGTGATAATCTTCGTGAATTCGCGAAGAGGTTTCAGAGTAAATTGAAAGGCTCGATCACGGCTGTCATGCAACGCAAAGACCTGCTGGCCCTTACCATACTGGTCCTGATAACGGTGGTCGTGAGGCTCCCAGGAGTCTTCAACAGGGCCATCTGGTACGACGAGGCGATCACACTGCTCGAAACCGCCGGCAATGCGGTCCCGACCTGGTCGGCCCTGCCAACACCCGCTGCAAGCCAGAAAAAGCTCATGGTCGGATCTCCATCGCTCGGAGAAGTGGCCACCGGTCTACGTGAAACCGATGTCCATCCTCCCGTCTACTACGGCCTGCTTTCGATCTGGCGGCGAATTGCCGGCGAGTCCATCGAAGCCGCCCGTCTCTTTTCGGTCTTCTGGTCGACCGCCTCCGTCACCCTTCTCTACCTCCTCTTACGTGCATTTGGTTTCTCTCGCCCGTTCTGGCCGAGTCTCATCTACTCCCTTTCGTCCGGCGCAGTGCATTACGGCCATGAAGCTCGAAATTATTCACTGGCAATGTTTTTCTTAATTTTTGCGACATACCTTATAAAAATATTCAACAATACCGATTTTAATAGACGACTTCAATTCTGGATGTTTACTGTGTCTATTGCCGCTTGTTGCGGCCTCTCTTTTCAAACAAATTACCTCACGATTTTTCCAATTGCAGCCCTTTTGATATGGTGCCTCGCGTGGACACCAATGAAACAACGGCGGTACGTTTTTCCCACGATCATTCTGTCCGCCGTGTTTTCACTGATTGGTCTCGGAAATCTTTTGAACCAGCTTGAAGCACGTCCGAATCAATTTCAGAAGACTCTGGGATTAATCCCGGAACTCATCAAGATTGTCGATGCCAATTTTGTGATGCTATGGAACCCGGTGACGTCGAGCACCGGCATACGCTTGGCTGTCATTTGCACAGTTCTTGTCCTCCTTCTGTTGAGCTTCGCATACCTGAAGGCCGCATGGCAGGCAATTGATAAGAGGCTCTTCACGTTGATGGCCGGCCTGGCCATCGCCCCGTCGTTTGGCGTGTTGGCCCTGGACCTTCTCTTCAGCAAGAGCCTCGGCAAATCCAGCTATGTCTTTTTTGGCGCCCCCGCGATCGTCGTCCTGCTGACCCTTGCATTAGGCGACCGCTCGCAGCGAACGGACGGTGATTCCCTGTGGTCAGCGGGAGGTCTTGCTCGCATCGTCGGGTTCGTCATTCCATTCTTCATCGGGCTCCAGTTGACCGGCATCAATTTTGACCTCGAACGCACGCCCGGTTTTTCCGGCAGCACCCTGCGGAGCTTGGCGAGTAGAATCGAGACCTCGTCGCCATCGCGGGTGGTCGTCATCGGTGCCGGTCACGGCCGTGGCGACCCGGCTTCTGTCATCTACGAACTGAAGCCGGAAACTGAAGTCTGTGTCGTCGACAACCATTCCGACATTACTCAGCTGAAGTCGGAGCTCGCGTCTTTCGACGAAATCTGGATTGTGTTCGCGAAAGGCCGAGCGACAGCCGCCGTAGAAAAATCGCTTTTCGAGATCCTCACGGAGGATGGCGAATACCGAGTCGTCTTTCGAGCAAAGAGAGTTGCGCACCTCCAGAAGACCCGGTGATAACGGCAGAGCCTTCATCGAACGCTCCCTCCGCCTGTTGATTGAATATGTCGCCTCTCTGAATGGGCCGTCCGAACTCGTCGTCATCGACGTACGTGTGAGGTCTTTCTCGAGGCTCTGGGTCGTTTCCCGAGCTGGAGTAGCGAGCGACTCAAAGTAACGACGATGCAACACGTCGTCGAGAAGCCCTCGCTCCAGTAGACTTACGTATCATGGCGAAAAAGAAGAGATCACGGTTGCGACGGTGGATACGATACGCAGTATCGACATCCGTATCCGTCGTTCTCACTGTTTGTCTATTCGTTGTCCTCACCTGGCCGGATGTAAAGAATCTTTCAGATGCCAACCCGGAAACAACTGCATTTATCGAACAGGCCCGTTCTCGCAGCACTGATGTCGAGTGGCGATGGGTTTCCGCCGATGCGATATCCATCGATCTCAAAAAAGCGGTCCTGGTCGCGGAGGACCTGAGCTTTTTCGACCACACCGGCTTCGACACCCACGAGATCCGGATCGCGGCACGGGAGGCGATCCAAGGCAAACGGGTCCGCGGCGCGTCGACCATCACCCAACAGTTGGCCAAGAACCTGTGGCTGTCTCCGTCCCGGTCGCCGGATCGCAAGATTCGCGAAATCATCCTCACCAGGCAACTCGAGCGCCACCTGTCCAAACGCCGCATTCTCGAGATCTATCTCAATGTGGTTGAGTTCGGTCCCGGCATATACGGCGCCGACGCTGCCGCCCGCCACTACTTCGACATACCCGCCGCAGATCTGAGTCCGGAACAGGCCGCTCGCCTCGCTGCTTCTCTGCCGCGTCCATCGCAGTGGCATCCAGGTGTCGCAAGCCGCGGCTACGAGAAGAGCGTCTCGCGGATTCTCGCGCTTATGGAGCAGTGCGGGTGGCTCGAAAAATTGCTCTGATCTAGTGGTAGGATAACCACCGTTACGCGAATTCCCGTTCTGGAGGCTCCTCATGAATAACATGATTCGTGTCGCCATCGGAGTTGTCGTCATCGCAGTAACAGCCTGCGCGCCAGTCGCCCCGCCGCGCGCAGAAGACCCTACGCCCCAGGGCCTCGAAAACGGCTCCTTCACGGCCGAACTCAACGGCTTCAACATCCACTACGAGGTCCACGGTCAGGGGCCGGTGCTGATGGCGCTGCCCAACTCGTGGGGGCTCTCGCTCGAAGGGCTCCGCGGCATGTACCGTCCGCTCGAAGAGAACCTCACGATGGTCTATTTCGACCCTCGCGGCATGGGCGAATCGTCACCGATCGTCGAGGATTCGGACATGGGGATGGCGGCCGTACGCGCCGATTTTCAGGCCCTACGTCAACATCTCGGCCTCGAAAGCGTAAACGCGATCGGCTGGTCAAATGGGGCCATGAACCTGATCCTGCTGGCGGCAGAAAATCCGGATACAATCGACTCGGCGGTGTTCCTCCACGGCGCCGCCTATTTTTCAGAGGAAGATTCGGCCGCCTACGCCGCACGGTATCCCGAGGTGTTCGAGGCCTGGGGGGCCCTGGTTCAGGACCTCGAGAATCCCGAGCTCACCGAAGACCAGCGGACTGAAAAAATGCGCGCCATGTGGCTCGACGAGTGGTTTCCCATCAGCTTTGCGGATCGGGCGTCGGCGTCCGAAATTCTCGAGGTCACCTTTGGCAACGCCGAATTCAGTTGGGCCCATGGCAGCTATTCGCAACGAGATCAAGCCGGATTCGACGCCCGTTCGATGCTGCCGCAGATCACGGCCCGCAGTCTTGTGATCGCCGGCGCCCACGACGCGATACCGGTCAGCAAGGGCAAGGCAATGGCTGCGGGCATTCCAGACGCCGAGTTCGTGCTCTTCGAGTCGAGTGGGCATTACGCGCCGGCCGAAGAGGCCGAGGCGTTTGAGGCCCTCGTTTTAAGATTTCTCGGCGTCAGTTAGGAGTTTCTGCCCCCTCTTCAACCGGGGGGCCGGGGTCGGCTTTTTCCGCCTCGGATCTGCGGTCCACGGGCCCCTCAGCGGGCCCGACGTACTTCGCCAGGAGACGACCGAAGGGGAGCTTGAAATCGAGCCGGTAGAGTTTCCTCGTCACGTCCGGGTCGATCCAGTAAATGAACTCACCCTTGCGCGAGAACATCTCGCCGTCGGCAGTGACCGGCTGCACACGAAGAAGGTCTTTTTTCCCGTCCGCGGTTTTGAATCGCTTGAGGTCGCCGACCCGGGTTCCGGTCACGATGACACCACGGTCAGTCAGCAGGTTGAGGTCGAAGGTCGATCCCGATTTCCCGGCCAGCACCCTCCCCCGATAAACATAGGCCAACGGGTCAACGGCCCACTCCCCTTCAATTGGAACCGTCTTGACCTTGCCGTGTTTCTCGGCCCTCACCACACCCTTCTCATAGTCGATGTGATAGCGCCTGATCTTTCTCCTACCCTTTTCGGTGATGTCGCTCTCATATGCGAGCGTGCTCATGGTCTCTGCATCGACCCACGAGTCGATCTGTCCGTCGACTCGATAGATTTTGTTGAAAAATCTCGTGTTGCACGCGGTCATAACTACGTGATAGGCGGGCCTTCCTTTGAACTCCTCGAGACGGCTTTCGAGAGTCATGTGGCCGCAGGTGATTCCGAGATACTCGATCGTGTAACGATCCGGACCTTCGGTAGGAAAGGAGGGCAAGGTCTGGGCTGTGCCGGAAGATTGCGGTTCGGCCCGGTAGACGAAGACCGTGGTCATACCTAGAACCAGCACCGCCAGCGCCACTAAGAGAACTGCGCGCGGACGCCCTTTCACTCTCACCGTGACACCTGACCCCTATCCCTGGCCCGCCACCGCGCCGTCAGCGGTACGGCGATTGCGATAGAGCGAGCCGTCCACCGCGGCCGCCATCCGATCGACGTCGAGACCTCCGCCGACGAAGGCGGCGATGCGCCGCGCCTCCCGCTCAGGCGCGGCAACGACACTCGCGAAGTCGAGGTAAATGGCCTCGAAATACGGCCGGAATCGTAGCTGGAACTGGACTTTCTCCAGGTGCGATTCGTACATCGTGAGCAATGCCTGGTCGTCGGTTTGGGACGCTTCACCCCTCCGGTCGAGCATTTTTGCCTGCGACGCGAGGACTTCGTGCAGGTTGCGACGCATGAACACAACCTTGTAGGCGTTTCTCTCCGGCAGGTAATTGAGGAGTGAGGATACCACCTTGATCACCTTGCCCCTGGCTCCGTCGAGCCACTCTTTGTCCTTCATCTCGGCAAGATCCTTGACCCTCTCGTCTTCGTAATAGCCCTTCGGATTGTCTTCGTCGGCTGTGCGGATGTTGTCTACAACCAGTTCCATGCCGCCGGCCTCGAGCATTTTCATGGCCATTGAGGTGCCGGAGCGGGGCAGGCCAGAGACAATTACTACCGGCCGGCCGTACTTCAGTCGCCTTACGATTCTGTTCAGGATCGACGCCATTGTCGTTGACTCCCTGCGGCAAGACGGAATAGGGGCCGTGATCCACCGCGTTTTCTGCAGGCGGATTGCGAGGAAATCGCGGACCCGCCGTCGCAGGTATATTACAATGCCGCGGCCGAGAACCCACCGAGAAATCGGGGTTTGAGGCCAATC
>Ga0224502_10000692_pt1 | contig 11537 bp, 9 predicted proteins | sample SF_Oct11_sed_USG_5_FD_169104 | JGI IMG/M metagenome (GOLD analysis project Ga0224502, IMG submission 169104) | Sediment microbial communities from San Francisco Bay, California, United States - SF_Oct11_sed_USGS_13 | ecosystem: Environmental > Aquatic > Marine > Sediment | place: USA: California... | reverse complement strand
AACATGCGCAATCCTACGGGTTGGATGTCATCTCCCAAGAAGCGGTGGAACTGGTGCCGGGCCTTGATGTTCACACCGTGAAACTTGCCAGCGGGGATATTTTGCGGGCCCACGCGGTTATACTGGCTACCGGTGGCAATCCCCGCAAACTCGATATTCCGGGTGAAGAAGCGCATTACGGTAAAGGCGTCTCTTACTGTGCGGTTTGTGACGGCTTTTTCTTCCGCGATAAAACCGTCGTAGTCGTAGGCGGGGGCGATACGGCTGCGGAAGAATCCCTCTATCTGGCCAAGCTGGCCAAGCAAGTCTATCTGGTCCATCGCCGGGATGCCTTGAGGGCCAGTGCGCTTTTACAGCAACGCGTTAAGGCCGAATGCAAAATCGAAATTCTGTGGAACTCGGTGGTGACTGAAATCAAAGCCAACGATAACGGCGTTTATGGAGTGGATTTGCAAAACACACAAACCGGTCAGAAAAGCAACCGATCGACCGACGGGGTGTTTATTTTTATTGGGTTTGAACCCAACAATACGCTGGTTCCGGCAGGGACCAAAATGAATGCCGATGGTTATGTGGTCACCGATGAAAAGTGTGAAACCAATGCGCCCGGTATCTTTGTCATCGGTGATCTCCGCGAAAAATATTTTCGACAAATCGTTATATCGGCGGCCGATGGATGCACAGCCGCACTGGCGGCAGCCCACTATGTTGAAACCCGAAAGTCGGCCGAGGTGTGCGAGTTACCGGAGGCACTCCAAACGGAAGCCTAGAACCCATCTCAGAAACGCGTCTAAGTGCCCAGGGCGGCGTTGCGGGCCGCCTCAAAATGCTCACATACTAGCGTGTATGCTCCGCTTTTGAGTCGACCCGCGCCTTGCCCTGAACCCTGATCCACATTTCTCAGATGCGTTCTGGAGGTCAAAGAAGACAGAGGACAGGGGACAAAATTCTGATATTAGAAACCCAAAAACTGGTGGACAACCAAAAGAATATTGATGTCCAGGCTCAGGCGCTTCTTTTTTAAATTTCTGATCCTGGCAGCCATGCTGCTGGGATTACCGCTTGGCGGGGTATATTGGGCCGGATATCCGCTGTCACGCTATTTAGAATTTCCGCCCAAAACCACCTATGTTCGCCATGCGCCCTTTTCCTGGATTGCGTTTGTGCTCTACGCCCTTTTAATTTCTGCATGCCTGGCGCCCCTCATTATCAACGCCTGCCAATCGCCCAAAAAAATTAATCCCCGAACCCAACCCAAACGATCATTCCCCTGGTGGGGATGGCTGGGACTCGTATGCGGGTTCATGGCCTGGGTACTGGCCTGGACCCGCTTCGACTGGTTTGCCGGTCTCCAGCCTCACACCTTTACCCCCCTGTGGTTGTCGTTTATTCTTGTCATCAATGGCCTTTCTTATCGGTATAACGGGGAATGCATGCTGCTGAATCGACCGGTTTATTTTCTGCTGCTTTTCCCGACCAGTGCCGCATTCTGGTGGTTTTTTGAGTATTTGAACCGCTTTGTGCAAAACTGGTTCTATACCGGACCCGAATTTAGCGCATGGCAATATTTTTGGTATGCCACGTTGCCCTTTTCGACCGTGCTGCCTGCAGTTTTGGGCATCCGCGACTGGATTTTATCGACCCATTGGCTCCGGAAAAAATTTAAAAATTATCGCTCGTTGCGGATTCCACATCCTAAAGTCCTGGCAGCTTTGACTCTGGCAGCATCCGCAGCGGGACTGGCCGGCATTGGCGTCTGGCCAAATGCCCTCTTTCCACTGCTTTGGGTATCTCCGCTGCTGATTATCCTATCCTTACAAATTTTAACGGACGAGCGTCATATTTTATCCGGGCTGACAGTGGGCGATTGGAGCACGCTGGTGGCCGCTGCTTCGGCTGCAATCATGTGCGGTGTATTCTGGGAAATGTGGAATTATTACAGCCTGGCCAAATGGAAGTACAGTATATCCCTTGTCCACCGCTTTCAGATCTTTGAAATGCCGCTTCTGGGATATGCAGGCTATCTGCCGTTTGGCCTGCAATGTGCGGTAATCGGCAGCATGCTGGATAGGGTTGTACCTGCAGAACGGTAAAATGGGGATCTGCAAATTCTATGAAACCTAAACGCCTTCTTGACCTTTCTTTCAGGCTCAAATCAGTCACCGGTTAAGAATCACAACAAATTATACATTTGCGCTTGACTTGACACTATATGTTGTATATCTGCGGAACGATGTGGTATATTGTTTCCAACACATGCCGGCAGTTTACAGCCGTCATTTTTACTAAAGTATATACAAATCGATCAAAATTTGGAAACAGAAGTTTTTTTTAAAAAGCACGGCAAGGTTATTTTAAATTTAATTGTCCTTATTATCTATACCTGTCTGCCGAATAATAAACGCTAATTTTCGAGTCGATCAGGGTTCAACCGTTACTCAATTTATTCTAACTTTTTGAAGCACTATTGGACGGGTTTTATTAAGATGCACAAAAATATCGGATTTGTCTCTACCCGCTTTGCAGGTACGGATGGCGTATCCCTGGAATCCAGTAAATGGGCTGACATTCTCCAGCAAAGCGGACATCGCTGTTTCTGGTTCGCCGGAGCCCTGGATCGCAAGCCGGATGATAGCCTTCACGTTCCCGAGGCCCATTTTCAGACCGAACAAAATCAATGGATCAATGCGCGGGTATTCGGCCAAAAAGGCCGAAAGCAACCCGTCACACAGACCATTCATGAACTGCGATCGCATCTAAAGTTTAAACTGCACGAATTTATCAAGCAATTCGACATTGATCTGCTGATCGCAGAAAATGTGTTGACGATTCCCCTGCATGTACCGCTGGGCCTGGCCTTAACCGAAACCGTTGCGGAGACTCAGCTGCCCACAATTGCGCACCATCACGATTTTTACTGGGAAAGAGTTCGTTTTTCGGTCAATGCCGTCGGCGACTATATTCGAATGGCATTTCCGCCAAATCTCAATAACATCCGGCATGTGGTGATTAACTCGGCCGCTCAGGAACAATTGGCCCATCGTACCGGAATATCCTCAACGATCATTCCGAATGTCCTGGATTTCGAAAACCCTCCGAAAGTAAGCCGCAGACGAATGGCGGTATTTCGCAAATCCATCGGTTTGGAGCCGGAGGACCGGATTATTTTACAACCGACTCGCATTGTTCAGCGCAAAGGCATCGAGTTCGCCATCGAGCTGGTTAAGGAACTTAAAAATGATTCCAATAAGCTGGTCATATCGCACGAAGCCGGGGATGAAGGCTTCGAATATGCGGAATGGCTGAAAGAATATGCCTGTGAGCATGGCGTAGATCTGCGCCTGGTTTCGATCCACATTGCGGATCCGTGGAACGGAAACGGCCATAAGCGTGGAAACTATTCTCTGTGGGATGTTTATCCTTATGCGGATTTCATCACTTATCCGAGCCTTTATGAGGGATTCGGCAATGCCTTTTTGGAGGCCATTTACTTTAAAAAACCAATGCTGATCAACCGCTATGCCAACTTTGTGCGCGACATTGAACCTTTAGGATTTGATTTGGCCGTGATGGATGGTTTTCTTTCCAAAAAAACAGTTCATAGTGTGATTGACATCCTGGAATCTTCACAACGAAGAAAAAAGATGGTCAACGGCAACTATACCATTGCCGCCCGGCATTACTCCTATTCCGTGCTTCGAAATCAGCTTTCCGCTATTATGAAAAGTTTTTTCGCCGACGACGTTGAGCCGCTTACCGCCCGGGCCCGCCCTGCGAAATCGAAAGGCCATCTGCATGTCAACTCAAACCGCGTCATGTATAAGCATTACAACAGCAAAAGCTGCGCCCCCACCGCGAAATAACAAAACCCGACCTTTGGATTCCCAACCTTACATTAGAACCCATCACCATCCGCCGCCGGCGGACTAAGTGTCCATGGTCCGCCAGAATGTGTGGCGGATTGCCCCGCCAGAATAAGTGGGGAACCCTGATCCGCATTTTTGAGATGGGTTCAAGAGTTCATTGGGTCGGCTTAAAACTAAGCCGGCCGGTTGAAATGGTTGATTCCATTCTTAACTTATGCCCTAAGAGTTGCTCGCTTAAATTGTCGCAGGATTTTTATTTTTAAAAAGTTCGAAAGCCTAAAGAGGAACGCGATGCCATTTATCACTGTTCGCGGATTGAAGGGAAAAGTTTATGTCCCCGACCCACCAAAAGAAGGGACCCGCAAACATTCCTGTAAAGACTGCTATTCATGTCAGCTATGCAGTGATGATCGCTGCAGCGTATGTCTTAGCCCAAAATCCTGCCACTGTGAAAAATATACGAAAGGGGTGTAATCATGAATCGCCTAAGCTGTTATTTTGAAAGAATCTCTGATTTTGCTGTGGGCCTGTTTTTGCTTTTCACCGGTTTAGCCCTCACGCTTATAAGTTTTACAATAATTCCGGTCATTGGATTGTTTATCGCCATTCCGGTTCTGGTTCTGGCCGTTGCTTTTTTAGGTGCCAAAAGAAGCAACGAATGTGCGTTTATCGCAAAACGAACGAAAGGTATTTTTGGTTCTTAAGCGCGGAAATCGTATGGATTTGATTTTCCGAGTCGACGCCTAAAGCCAAACCACTTCTAATCAAAGAAAGTTGACCTGCGGTCACGTGTTTGCACTTGACGGGGAGCGGCAGATCATATATCGTATATTTACGATAAACTTAAACCAGGAACGATTGAAATGAATGAAAAATTTCCACAAAATACCGCAGGCTGTCAGAAACCGGATGGGCAACCGCCGGGGATAAATATTGCTCCCGGACCAATCACCGCGAATCCTCAACAGGATGAAGTATGCTGCGGGTCTCCGCCGGGCCCCGCAAGCCAAGAATTTGAAAAACCGGGATTTGCTCTGCTCGACTTTGTAGAGGACTTCGTTGCGACGCCCGCCGGGCCGGTACCCCGCGTAAAAACAGGTTTTAAATGGCCGGACTATGCCGGCATGCTCAGAGCGCGGCTGGGCATAAACCGCGATGAATATAAAATTGCGCCCGGGCTATATTGTGTTGGAACCCCGGATTCCAAGGCGCCGGTTCTGGTCACCGCAAACTATAAACTTACATTTGATATTTTACGCAAGGCGCTCGCATCAATAAATGCCTGGATCCTGGTATTAGACACCCGCGGTATCAATGTTTGGTGTGCCGCTGGAAAAAACCTGTTTTCAACCGATGAAGTCGTCCGCCGCGTCAAGCGCTCTGGATTAGAAAAAGTGGTAACCCATAACCAGCTGATTTTACCGCAACTGGCCGCAACAGGTGTTGCCGCGCATCACGTCAAAAAGGGAAGTGGCTTCAAAGTGATTTGGGGGCCGGTCCGCGCTAAAGACATCAGAAGTTTTCTAACCAACGGTTTGAAGGCTGAAAAATCCATGCGGCAGGTTACCTTTACCACCAGGGATCGTATCGTCCTTATTCCGGTCGAACTGTCCCATTTGCCAAAGCCCTCCCTGTGGATTCTTCTGGCAGCCTTTCTGATCTCAGGCATCGGGACGCATGTTTTTTCCTTTTCCGCAGCATGGGTAAGGGGTATCATGTTGATCATCGCCTATGCCGCAGGCATCCTGGCCGGTGCGGTAACGACCCCGGTCCTTTTGCCCTGGATACCGGGAAGAGCCTTTGCGCTCAAGGGCGCTATTTTAGGAATCTTAACCGGCGCCGGGATTGTGGCGCTGTTTCGAAGCAATTTACACCTGTTTGGGGGTGTGGCACTTATCCTGTGCACCACTGCGATCAGTTCTTACCTGGCAATGAATTTTACCGGATCCACCCCCTTTACTTCGCCCTCCGGGGTGGAAAAAGAAATGCGCAAAGCCATACCGCTGCAAACGGTTGCCTTGTTACTGGCCATCGTTGCCTGGGTCGGGTCGGCTTTCGCAGGATAGATATCACCGCCGAGTACGAGGACGACGACGAGTACGACAACGAAAGCAATGCTTATGCAATTGTAAATCCGACTAGTCTTTGTCCTCGATAAGCAAAAATTGGATTTACACCTTATTAAAAAAGACGGAGCGCGAGCGACACCGCCACTTTAGGCATTTTAGCTCATTTTAGTCATTTTAGGCACTTTTTGTAATAGGATTTACACCATATGGAAACATTTAGATATCTTCCCAATGTAACGACCTTGAGACTGAACGAAAAGGACTGCGTGGGTTGCGGCATGTGTGAAATTGTATGCCCCCATGGCGTATTTTCGCTTCACAATAAAAAAGCCCGGATTCACGATATAGACGGCTGCATGGAGTGCGGTGCCTGTGCGAAAAACTGTCCTTCAGAAGCAATCGGTGTGTCACCCGGGGTGGGCTGTGCGGCGTATATCATTCAGACCTGGATCAAAGGCAAGAACGCCGCCGCTTGCAGCAGTGCGGAATGTTGTTGATACCTACTTTTCTGATAATCGATCCCAGAAAGCCTTACCTTCCGCCAGTCGGTGATCCTCTCCGGATTTCGCAACCCTGCCCTTCTGGCCGGGATACCCGCGCAGGCGCGCAATGCGTTCTTCCAAGGGCGGATGGGTCGAAAACAAACTCATTAAACTCCTGCCCGACAGCGGATTTACAATGAACATGTGCGCTGTCGATGGATTGGCATCCATCGGTATTTTTTTCGAATATCGGCCAAGCTTTTCAAGTGCCCGGGCCAGTCCCTCCGGGTTTCCCGCAAAACCCGCACCGGTCGAATCAGCCAGGTATTCGCGCGAGCGTGATATGGCCATTTGAATAATCATTGCGGCAAACGGCGCCAATATCGACATCGCAATCAAGCCAATGGCGCCGGCACCCCCTCTACTGTCACCTCCGCCTCTTCCGCCAAAAATTGCCGAGAAGCGCGCCATGCTCGCTAAAACCATAATGGCGCCGGCCATGGTTGCTGCGATGCTGCCGATTAAGATATCGCGGTTTTTCACATGCGCCATTTCGTGGGCCAACACGCCGGTTACCTCATCTCGATCCATTATATTAAGCAACCCCTGGGTAACCGCCACCACGGCATGCGCCGGGTTTCGCCCGGTGGCAAATGCATTCGGCGCTTCCTTCGGAATGACGAATAACTTCGGCATCGGAAGTCCCGCATTACCGGAAAGTGTCCGGACCATCTCATAAACCTCCGGAGCCTGCTGGGGGCTGACTTCCCTGGCACGGTACATTTTTAAAACGATTTTATCCGAAAACCAGTAACTGAAAAAATTCATGCCGGCTGCGAACAATAGAGCAATGATCATACCCTGTCGACCGCCAAAGATCTGACCAATCCATATTATTAAAGCGGTCATCACTGCCAATAAGATTGTGGTTCGAATCTTATTTCCCATAACAATCGGCTCCTTTCAGGTTCGTGATAATTTTTGGCTGACGGCAATTGACAGCCGGGTCGAGTCAACGACCACCCGCGAAGCGGGTGGCTTGAATTTTCGGCCATAGGCCGAAAAGGCAAAAGCACGTCGGTGCTTTAATCGTTGCGGTTGTAACCGTGGATTCTCGTGCAAAGCACCCGGTTTGAAAACAACCCATTAAAGTCTTACCGATGATGCGATATGGCTTCTAATAAAATATAAAACTCCGGCAAAAAATCGCAACCGCTCTATAAAAAAAATCGAGCTGTATTTTGACTTACTCAATGAAAAAAACACAATATCTGGTAGCTCTCAAAAATGACTGCATCAAGTATTCATTTTATTCTTTACAATCTTATTTTTGCCGCTATAGTTAACATTATTTATTAAAGTGAACCACCAATAACTAAATGAAATTCAAAAATATAATTGTTGTTCTTCAAAAATACTTGTTGTTTGCCATACATTAATATGCTACACGCTCACAAGTTCACAAACTACTTAAAGATAGAAATTAACCGATGTAAACCCGACTAAAATAAATGCACCAATGGCCAGCACCCGGCTGGGTATCTCCGGTGACCGATAATACGATCCCAACTTAACCCGAGGATGTCTCATTCGCGATTTTACCAAAGTGAGCAGGATAGAGAAAATGGAAACCTCCAAAAAAAAGCTGGAACTCATCGGCCCATTTATTGAAGCTGGCGATTCCCATAAGATCCAATCCGCATTGCAACCCGATGCCGACCCCCAAGTCAGTGTAACCGAAAAAAACGACATCTACGAGATTTCCCGCAGAATCACTGATGACAAGGGGCTGGAAGACCGAAAATCGGTCAGCAAAAATCAACTGGTTAATAAACTCAACTTCATCAACTTTCAAGACGGCACCCTCCTGATCAATTTTAAACACCGCAATTACCATACACGCCTTACGCTATTGGCCAGACCGCAACCCTGCCTGGGCGACACGCTGGATTGCGTATGGGAAAAACCGGAGGAGGATCCGCCGGCATTAGATTTTTTTGAATTTCAGAATATTTTGATCCCGGACAGCCAGAACCTGATTCAGGTAGAACCCGAACTCATCCGGATGGATAAAGAAATCATCCACCTGCGCTTGCCGGATTATGGTTTTGAAGTCAGTTCGCGAAAGGTAATTCGCTATGGCTGCAAAAACATAAAAGCGCAATTAATTCAAAACAGCACCCTGTTTTCCGGCACACTGGTGGATTTTAATGCCTGTTCATTTAAAATCGAACTCAAAACCGCCCCGCCCCAAACTTTTGAATGGATTAATTCAGAAGCGCCAATCAATCTAATTCTATCGGACGATAAGGAAATCTATTATTCCGGTGAGTGTAAAATCATTCGGCAAAGCTCAGACAGGAAAACCCGGGTCTATATTTTAAAGCCACTCGTTTCTGAAATTCAGCGGTTTAAGCATAAAGAGTTCCGCAGCCACCGATATCATTTGACACCGTCTCCTGACGTTCTCTTCCGGCATCCGTTTACCGCTAAGATGTTTGATCTTAAAGTCGTCGATTTATCGGGATCGGGATTTGCAGTAGAAGAAAATCAAAATAATTGTGTGCTTTTGCCGGGGATGATTCTGCCTGCCCTGGAGTTGAGCTTTGCCAACAGTTTTAAGATCAAATGCCGCGCTCAAGTCGTTTATCGCAAAAAAATTGAAGCTGAAAAAGATGGGGATTGGGTTAAATGCGGTGTGGTCTTGCTGGATATCAACATTCAAGACCATGTCAAACTGATCTCCATCCTACAGCAAACCAAGAATGGCAAATCATACTTTTGTAACCGTGTCAACCTTGATGAGCTCTGGAATTTTTTCTTTGAAACGGGGTTCATTTATCCAAATAAGTACAAATATATTCAGAAAAACAAACAACAGATCAAAGCGACTTACGAAAAGCTCTACAATCATGACTCCAACATTGCCCGGCATTTCATCTACCAGGACAACGGCCGCATCATGGGGCATATGGCCATGCTCCGGTACTATAAGAAAACCTGGTTGATCCATCACCACGCGGCCCGCAAGTCCGCTCTCAACAAAGCGGGTTTGATCGTCCTGGATCAAATTGGCCGGATGGGCAATAATTCTCACCGACTCGATTCTCTGCACATGGATTATTTGATCTGCTATTATCGACCTGAAAATAAATTTCCGAGTCGCGTCTTCGGCGGAGCCGCCAATTCGATCCACGATCCGAAAGGATGCTCCATCGACACGTTTGCCTATTATCGTCATAAGCGTAATGCCGCCCCGGTGAAGCACCTGCCGGAACCCTGGCAGATTGCACCGGCTTCCAGGATCGACCTGTTAGAGCTTAAAAATTTTTACCAGCACGTATCGGGCGGTCTGATGCTGGATGCCGCCGATCTTGAACCGAACCATTATTGCATTGAAGAGCTTTCTAAAGAATACCAGCGCCTGGGATTGCAACGTGACCGCCGGCTTTTTGGGCTGCGGCAGGCGGGTCATCTGAAGGCACTTGTTATGATGGATCTAACCGACCTGGGCCTTAATCTTTCGGATCTGACCAATTGTATCAAGGTTTTTGTTATCGACAACAAGGCGCTTTCGGCAAACATTTTAGACGCCACATTGGATCTGTTGGCTACAAAATATCAAAAAGCAGACTTGCCCGCGCTTCTCTACCCCGTTGCATATGCCGATGAACAGGCCATTGCTTATGAGAAATGCTATAGTTTATGGGCATTGAGTCTGCAGTTCACAGATCAGTATTTCAAGTATATCAATCGTCTTCTACGATTTATTTAGTGAAGAAATTCATGACACAGGCTTGCGACCCCGGCAGGAAATTAAAGGTGTATACGTAAATCTTCTCAAGTCAGAAAAATAATCAACAAACTCTTTTAAAAAACCTTCATACCCATCTTCATACCCTTCGAACCGATAACCTGAATTCTTCGCAGCAATTTCCACTTTCTTTGTAAAGTTGAAATTATCAATCTCTTTTAATTCACCGAAAATCAAGTTATGCGGGGCGACCTTCACGTCGATGTTTTGGTAGCCTATATCATAAAGGTATGAATACAATTTTATTCCAGCATACGGATCGAAATTAAAATTTTCCTCCAATTTCTGCATTACGTTGACTAAAACCGTTTCAAGTCTCTGGGGAAGCCCGAAATGGCGCAAACAGTTACAATCCAAATCAATCAGGCACAAAATTCCACCAGGCTTCAGGACTTTGGAAATATTTTTTACGATATCAAAACTTTCTAATCGATAGTACTCGAGAACGAAGCGTACCCATATAAAATCGAACATTCCAAGATCCTCTAACGGTTTGCGGATATCTTTGCCTACATATTCAATTCCCATATGGCTATAATGACTTTGGGCATACCCAATTCGCTGTGGCGCGACATCGATCCCCACTGCTGATCCATCCGGGCCAACCAGTTTTTTGAGGTGAAACGTGGTTTTGCCGACTCCGCACCCCATATCAGCGACACGCATACCCGGTTTAATTCCAGCCCAAAGCGCCTGTTTTTCAACCACCGCCCCATCCGTTTTCATATCAAGACGAACCGCTTCGTCTTCGCTCTCCATTAAATACCCACGCTGCCCCATAATAAAGTGCCCTCAAGAATGTACGATCGTAAGAAGGTATGAATATAAATAATTACAATTATGAGATTAAAATTTATCAGGACTAAATAAACTTGAATTTGGCTACCATTCAATTCAGATTTGTAAACTCATTATTTTCAACGAAATTGTTTAAAAAGTCAATAAGTTCTGTGCATGCTGCAAATATACAAAATATCAAACTTATCCAAAATAGTATTAATGAAACAAGCTCCATATTTTCCTTGCTACCGGCCGTCTTGATTGTTAATTTAAGTCTGTATTTGCTAGAACCCATCTCAAAATGCGTCTAAGTGCCCAGGGCGGCGTTGCGGATCGACTCAAAATGCTCACATACTACCGTGTATGCTCCGCTTTTGAGCCGCCCCGCGCCTTGCCCTGAACCCTGATCCACATTTTGAGATGGGTCCTAGTAAAAATAAGAGACCTCATTTTTTACAAGGAGTTACTTCATGACAGACGATGAAATGGGCGCAAATTCTGAAACAGATTTTGCCACACTTTTGAA
>Ga0224502_10000691_pt1 | contig 11539 bp, 23 predicted proteins | sample SF_Oct11_sed_USG_5_FD_169104 | JGI IMG/M metagenome (GOLD analysis project Ga0224502, IMG submission 169104) | Sediment microbial communities from San Francisco Bay, California, United States - SF_Oct11_sed_USGS_13 | ecosystem: Environmental > Aquatic > Marine > Sediment | place: USA... | reverse complement strand
TCTTGTCGTTGTAAGCCTTCATAGACCACGAGCAGGCCATTGTTAGCAGGACGGGATCAAGTTTCATTTGTCAGCCTTGTTATCTAACCGCTTGAAGATGGCACCGAGCATCTCTTTGATTTCTCGTATGTCTTCGCGGTAGTCGTCTTTAGTAACGTACTGCATTGGTATAGATTTCATTTCGGCGTCTATACGATCCAATAATGCAAAGACTCGATTGACTAACCAACCGACAACAAATCCTGCTACTGCTATCGTTACATTGAACATCACTTGATAATCCATCACACTACCCTACTGTTACAGCTGCCATAAAAATTGCAGAACCCGCACATATTGCCAAAGCGACCAAGGCTATGAGTAAATTCTTCATCTCACGTTGGCGTTGTAACTTCTCGCGTTGTATTTTCAAAAGCTCGCGCCGCGCCGCAGCTCTTCGGTCACGCTCTGCTGATCTAACCCTAAGCATTTTGTGATAAAGCGGGGTCTTGCCCTGTGCCATGAACATCTTTTTAATCTTAGCCTCATACTCATCACAAGCTATCTCTGCTTGGATGACTTTCAGAGCATAGGACTCTACGGACTCTTCCCCGTAGGCCCCGGAAGGCTTGCGCCTGTGCTCTTCTTTGGCTTCTTGGACTTTCTCCTTGGCATCGTAGAAATCGCCAATTTGATCCATTAAACCGCTAGCCTGCTGACCTGTGTCGATTGCAGACTGAATGAGGTCGAAGGCTTTCTTAGCCGCCCCTAATGCTAATCCAATCTCAATCATTACTTACTACTCTGCTTTTAAGTCACTGTATTACTACAGTATCGGTGTCTTCAAAAAATAGCATAGTGCCTTCGCACACTATATTCCAATCTGGCCCTTCCTGCTCGCTTCGAGAAGGCACTTCAATGATAACATGTCTAGCTAACCACTCTGTATCGTCTTGTAGCACACGCCAGACGTGCTCTTCCGTACCCCTGCCCGGTTGTCCACGAGCTTTGTTAAACCTTATGCGGTATTTAAGCGGCATTTACTTTCCAACATAATTTATAAACTGGGCTATTGAGACTCTTGTTCCGACCCCGTATAAAGGCATGGCGGCATGAGTCGCACATCCGGGGAAGACAACCGCTCGATTATGCACGGCCTCAATAGTTACTCCCTGTTCAGGGAAAGAAAACTCTCCTCCTGTAAACTCTCCGGCTCGTAAAAATAAAACCGATGATATCCTTGCTTGGTCTTTATGAGGGGCGTAGCTTTGCCCTTCGGCGTAGTAATTTAGTAGGGTAGTGTCTTGGTTAGACTCCCTCATATACTCAAAAATAATATCAAATTCAGTCGCGTAGTCTTGTATCTCTGGGGCAAACAATTTCCTGTTTGCTTTAAGTATGTCCGACGCATCTCGGTTTTCGGAGTAAAGGCCGTCTAAAAATAATCCCGTCCCTGTTTTCTTTAAACTGTTGACTTCGTTTATTGCCGTGCCAGTTTTTTCGGCAGAGAGACTAAATCTTTTTAGGTCTTTTATTTCTTGGGTAACTGTTTTTAATTCTTCGGCAGTGAAAAAGTTGTCTATGGTTATGTAAGATAGATTCTTAACTCTATATCCACTAATCTCCATAAACTAAGGCTTTACCGGGAACTTTGGGTCGCAGCTAAAGTCTGGGCATAAACAAACACTGTCAAGGGCTAATAGATATTCATTCAAAGCTATTTTAAGCTCTACCGTAAGGCCTGAGGTTGTTAGCCTTTCTTCCGTCTCAGTCTTCAATGATTGAACTTTGGCTGTGACGGCGGCAGTCTCTAGGGCTTCCTGCTCTTCTTGAGTTAGCTCTACCCACCCCTTATCCGCATAGGAAGGACCTAGCCACGACAAGTCACCAAGTTTTTCTTGGAACCCATGCAAGCCAAATATAGGACCCCAGTTATTTGGAAGCGGTCCTGCTTCGCTTAGTGCTTCGTTTGTTGACAGCCTTTTTAGTTGCCACATTCTCTTTCTCCTTAGTTTGCGGAGCATTTTGAGGTATCAAACCTATTTTTTCATGTCCTACGCTTTGTTGGGCAAAAGGAGGAAAACCATTTAAGTGTAACTGCTCTTGCTCCGTAGGTTCGTTCCATTCTCTCCAACTACCAAAATCTTTTCTAGGTTGAATGTGTATGTGGCAACCTATACTAGCGGCTAGTTGATGTATAAATTCTGTTACTTGAACGGGTTGATATATATTCCATAAAAACGTGCCGTCTTCTCCCCGCATAGTTATTTCTGTCGTGCCAGAACCCGACATACCAATACTGACGGACTGCGCTCTATTTTTATTAGCCTCTAAAGAGCGTATTTGTTGCTTTAAATGATGCTCTTTCATCGCACTATCAAGGTCTTCTTGGTTCATACTTATTGTGGGTCCCATGAAATAGTTACGGGGGCGTTAGCCGTTACTGGGTACGAAGCTCCTGAAACTACGCTAACGCAATTGTGAACTGTAGGGTTTGAAGAGGCCCCGGCATTGCCGGGATTACCCGGATTACCTGCACTCCCACGGCCCCCACCACCGGCACCGCTTCCCGCAGTAGCTTGAACATTAGTAGACTGAAGGCCGTAAAACATCGTCCCCCCACTGCCGCCGCCACCGCCCGCTCCCGGAGATGAGGCGCTTGAACCTGCCCCGCCGGCTATTCCCGCCCTGCTTAAACCAGTAGAACCTCCACCGGGCGTTTGCCCGTAGCTATAGCTTGGTCTGCCACCCGTTCCACCACCTGCGGTGCCTCCCGGCGCTGTTTGTTGAAATAGTCCCGCAGCAAAACTGCTTGAAGCGGTACTGCCGCTGTTTGTGTCTCCGGACCCACCGCCGCCACCACCGGCCATTACATATATTGACCTAATGGTCGTACAAGGACACGGGATGGTGCGCGCTCTTGCACTCGCGCCACCGCCGCCACCCGTAGTGCCGCCACCGCCACCGCCTGAAATGGTTTGTAGAGTCGGAGTAGGGAAGTTACACGGGACGGCAATGGCGCTGTTGTCTGAAGTTCCCGCAGTTCCGGAATTACCACTGGCTCCGGCTGCCCCACCGTTTCCGCCAGTTCCCGCAGTTCCTCCGGGGAAATTCAAACAAAACGCAGACGAAGCTGTACCGGCATTACCCGGATTACCGGAAGGTCCACTTCCCCCTCCGGAACCTCCTGATCCGCCCGGATTAGACGAAGTAGTTGTTCGATACGTACTTGGTAGGCCGGAGTTTCCTGCGTTACCTCCCGCACCTCCAGAACCCCCTGCGCCTAAGCCGCCCGCACTACCTGCGTTTCCGGAATTACCTGCGGTGCCCAAACCCGAAGCACTAACTAAAGTAACCCCCGCAGGGACAACAAAAGTTCCCGAAGAGTTGAATACTTGGCTGCCGCCGGGGACTACGCCCGCACCTAACAAGCCTGCTTTACTAGTACCTATAGGCATAATCTACTCACTCGTGGTAAAACCACCCTGTAACAATATATTTAGTGTGGTCGCCGTAAACGGGGTTACCCCTATGTGCGTGGGTGAACGCGGCGGGCCACAATACCATAGTATTTCCAACAGGATTTATTCGTCTCTGTTGATATAAAAACTCTGTCTCGCCGTTAGCTTCTGGAGGTAGTGTATTAAGATAAAGCATATAAACTAAACCCCTATTTGCTTGCTCTCCGTTACCTTGTTCACCATGCCAAACATGATAGCCGCCTCCGGTAGAGGTCTTTTGCATTTTCATGTTGTTGCACCTTATGTCTGTGTTTTGTAGGCACGAGAACTCGTTTGTATATTCTTTAAAACATTCCTGAAGGCCGTTAAAAAACATATCTATAGTGGGCTGTCCGTTAAACCCATCAAAGTTTACATTTTTCCCGTTAGAACAAATTTGATAGTCGTTCTTGACGTGTTTAACCGCGCCTTCGCCTTTTTGTCTATTAACTCCCACCCCTAAATTTTGATTGCGCTCAAACTCAGCTATTAAATGCTCGCAAAACCCGTCAGGGTAAACTTCAGAAAATACACCAATAAAATCTTTATATTCTGAGTTCATTTAAAAGCAGGTCCCGAAATCCACGTAACTAGTGTTTGCCTTGTTCCCTTAATTACGGGAGTCACCTGATGCAATGTCCAAGCAGGAAACACTGTGATAAGCCCTCTTTTTTTATGAATCGAAGTGGGCTGTCCTGTAGTTAGTAGTTGGAGTTCTCCACCTTCGTAATCATTAGGATCGGATAGCTGTAAAACCAAAGAAAGCTTTCTCGAAACCCCAGACGAACCAAAATCTTGGTGCCATTTATAGTGTCCTTGTCTAGCTTCGTGGTAGTTTGTAAGTTGCAAAGCGTCTCCAAACCCAGTCAGATCAAACCCAAAATAATCTGCATTTAAACTAGAAACAATGTGACTTAACTTTCCAAATATCCACTCACATTCTATATCTTTATGTAGCCAGTTAATCTCAGAACTTCTTATTTGGTCGTTAACTTCTCCACTACCGCCCCCGCCAACTGCGGCCTCTTTTGTGGCTTCTTTAGCTTTTTGCTGTAACCAATCTAGCTGTTCTTCGGTAAACGCACCTTCCCACCAAGCAAACGGCTTTATTACCCTTGAATACGGCGTCAGCAAATGCTGCATTAAATAAACCTTTTTCTTTGCGACAAAATAAAATGCACAAATTTTGTCGGGTTATTAGATTGGTTTGGTGTAATCATGTGCGGTAGCCACGAGTTAAATAACATCATTGTACCCGCCTGCACGTTGTTAAAGTGTACCTGCGGTGTTGCCATTGTTACTTCGTCGCTAGGCGATGTCCACAGGTCTGCCATGCGTTTGCCCGGTCTCGGGTCGTCAAATATAGGGTAGGAACCGTCTTCTGGGACTTCCATAAAGTAAAAACCAGATATTTGACTATCCCCATGAACATGCATAATGTTACTGCCCGTGCAAGCAAACTCCTGACCCCACATCTCAGAAACGTAAAACTCGTACTCGTCTGTTAAATACCCCTGATCCTTTAAAATACTAACACCCTTATCCCGAAAGTAAGACGCTAAGTACTCAAGGTCAGAGTCATTTGCCATAGGCCTAGTATGTTTAACCACTCCCGACTGCGTTTCGTCGTAGTATTTCTGCGTATGCTTTAGCGTTTCTTCTACCCACTCTGGCCGCTCTTCGCGGTATATGGGGGAAGAAAAGTAAGCGTAAGCTTCCATACTACGAGTTAACGTAAGTGGTTAGGCTGTCTGCAATAGCTTGTATCGACTCGGCGGTTATATCAGTAGCTTCAGCCGCGCTTTGCGTGCGACGGTTTTCTACCACAATCTCTTTAGCCATACGAAGAGCTTCAAGCTTAACTCGCTTTGCTTCTTGCTCTCTGTCGCCTGAGCGCATAGCTTCTTGTAAATCTACTTCTGCTTGTTGTTCTGCTGTTAGTGCCATTTTAGTAGCCTCCTAGGCTGTCTTAAATTAAGATGATAAGTTTTTCATGGGTATGCTTACATACCAATTTGTTCCGTTGTCTGGAGAAAAGAAGAACCAAATGTCTGTAGCATTAGCATCGGTAGTGCGGCTAACTGAACCGCCCGGATACTTAAAGGTTCCCCCCGCAAAAGCAACTGTTCGACTTGCCGTAGCGTCGTTAGTAAGAACCAATGTAAACGAAGTTGCTCTATTAGCGGTGCTGTTAGGTGTAGCCAAAGTAATAGTGGCATTACCAGTTAGGGTCGCAGTAAATACGTTACCATCGTCACAGTCAATCGTTACCGCTGTTCCAGTGTTACCCAAAGCGGTTACTTCGTCTGAGAACGCACCGGAGAAGAAGGTGCTAGAGTCGTAGCTGATCTTACCTACACCACTGCCATCGGAGAGGCTGTCGGATCGCACCGTGCCTGTTACGTCGATGCCTGTGGAAATTGTGGCGAGTTTGGCTGCGCCGTCATAATATATGCTAACTGCACCATTTTCAGTGCCTGTAAAGAAGTTTTCATTAGTGGTGTAGCTGCGTAGCTGCAAGTTTGTGCCGCGAATAAGTAGCGAACCTGCACCGGCGTCGTCGATGTAACTATTACTAGCATCATGATAAATCTGCAAATCAGACCCGGCACCAAAGAGAGCCTTGTCGTTATCGCCAAAGTTCATGTCCGCAGTGGTATTAAGACCCGCAAAAGTCGGGTTGGTAGACAGAACAACGGAGCCTGTACCGGTAGATGAAGTAACGCCTGTACCGCCGTTAGCGACGGGAAGCGTGCCTGTAACTTGAGTCGTGAGGTTTACACCGGTTAAAGCGCCCCCAAGGGTTAGGTTGCCAGAACTAGTCACCGTGCCAGACAGTGAGATGCCGTTTACTGTGCCCGTACCGCCTACACTTGTTACCGTACCACCGATTTCGGTGGGGTTAGCATTAAGAACCGCAGCTCCTGCGCCCGCACCGTCGGTGACGATCATTACCTTAGAGCCACTAGCCACGCTAACCGTAGCACCTGAACCCTGCTTGATCGTAATAATCTGGCTGCCGGTAGTAGCGTTCTCTATCAACCACACTTTAGAAATGGTGTTTGGACCAAGGGTAACTTCGCGGGTAGCTGTCAATGAAACAGCAGAGGTAATCTTTAAGTAGAACCCGCGAGTCGCGTCCGCCGTAGCATCAGGCATTGTGAAGGTTTCGTTGGCGTTCGCCGACATTTGCTTTGTGCCGTAGCTAAAACCGTCGGTAATCAGCTCAAGGTTAGTATTGGTACTGGTGCCCCAAGTGCCGTCCTCATCACCTGTGGTGATCTCTTTGAGCCGGAGATTATTTACATAAGTCGCCATTTGGGTTCTCCAGTATTTATACTAGTGTGCTGCCACCGGCAGCAGGGATTGTGGTTGCGTAAATCTTTGTATTCTGACGCAAATTTAGGGTCTCGCCACAGTCCGAACAAGTATCGGCTGATAGCTCAGATTCGTCAAGGTCGTAGCCGCAATGGGAACAAACTACTTGTACTTCGTGCTTGGGGTCTATGGCATCGCCCAACTGTACTGCTTCGTTTAATTTAATCACGCGGCTATCTCCGTCCAATTTGGTGTTTGGCTATCGTCTACGTCTACCCAATTCGGGTTCTGATCTGGAACGATGTTGCTCCATATTAACACATTACCTACGGCACCTATGCCCTGTACGCCAATGGCGTATACTATAGCTCCTCCCGTTTCTTGGGTCTCGCCTAGTGCGGTAGTGCCCTGTACGCCTGTTACGTTAACAAGAGCGCTTGCTTCTGCTGTTGCTGTACCGAGTTGAGCAGTTGCTTGCAGCCCCGTGACGTTTAAAATGTTGTCTGTCTGGGTACTAACAGTACCAATTTGGCCTGTAGATTGAACCCCCGTGGCGCTGACTGTTGCTCCGAGAGTTACGCTTTCTTCACCGAGGGTGGCGGTGCCTACTACTCCTGTAACATTAACTATAGCGCCAGCTTGGGCTACTGCCGTGCCTACAGCCCCCGTGGATTCTACGCCCGTAACATTAACGATCCTACCGATACTAACTACTACAGAGCCTAGCTCACCGGTGGCCGCATTACCTAAAGCGTTAACCGCACCGTCGGCTTCAACCGCAACGTTGCCTAATGCAGAAGTGGCCGCAACACCCGTAACCTCTGTGTTAGCATCGGCTTCAACCGTAGAAGTTCCCAGTGCTCCAGTAGCGCTAAGCCCGGTAACCTGAACAGTTTGCCCTATCGCAATAGCTACGGAACCTACAGAACCCGTGGCCGAAACCCCCACAGCCTGTACAGTGGCTCCAGCGGTAACACTCTCACTGCCGAGCGCCGATGTTCCAGCAACACCATCGACAAAAATCGTAGTGGTACTAGAACCCCAGTTATCTCGGCCCCACGGGCCAGAACCCCAGCCTATATAGTCCGTAGAGGAGGCCATTTAGACCTCTTAGGCAATGCGGATTATGGCGTTGCTTGCATCAGCAGCAGGGAAGACAATAGTGAAGTCGCCCGCAGTCGAGGTCTTGTCCGCACCAAAGTCTAGAACCGCAACAGCAGGGTTAGTGCCGCCGTTAGCCAAGTAGATTAACGCACCGCGAGCCGTAATAGTCGCGGTAGACCACGTAGTATCCGCAAAGTCCAAGAACGCTGTAGTGCCGCTCGACGCAGGGTTTGCAGATATACTCAGCGTATTGCCGCCTGCCACATAGCCCGTTCCGGCCACTTCATTAGTTGTTGCGTACGCAGTAGTAGTCGCGTCCAGAGAGGCTGAACTAGTGAACAGAGCAATCTTAAATACCTGTGACGTGCCACTGCTGAAATCAAAGTCTCCACCAAGGATTTGAACTTTGAATGATGTAGCCATAGCTTGTGAAATAGCCATTTGTGTTTCCTCTTAAATTAACGCGGTTCTATTCTAAGTTGACCAGAGCGGTACATATCTTCCCGCATCTTTCCGTCGCCCAAGTTCTTTAATAACGCCATAGCGTCTACATACATCTTCTGGTACAAGGCTACCATATCTGGTTCGCCCTTAATAAAACGTATTGCTTCGACTAAAGCGCCGTTAAGCAGGGCAGAATCAAACTCATCGCCAAGCCACGTAGTACCCGCAGTAACAATAGTCTCGGGGTAGTAGCCGTAATGTAACTCTACTTCATACGCTGCGTTAGGCGTTGGGCCTATGATAAACGCGGTGTCGTCAAAAATTCCGTAGTGTACGGGCGTACCTGTACTTGTTGGTCCGGGGTACGCTTCACGAATAAAGTTAACGTCTTTATTCAGCAAGTATGTGTAGTTGCCCTGAGCATCAATAACCGCCAAAGAGAACGTGTACAAGAAGTCCGTAGGGTACACCAAATACTTGTTGCCTGTTGTCAGGTTGCCCGTCTGGTTTTTACGCAGCGCAGGAATCTGAACAGTGTTATATATCTTCTGCTCGGCCTGTTCAGTAAACATAGCAAGCTGGGCATCCGTAAACGACTGCTCGCAAATGTCCTCAATGTTTGTCTTAAGCTCGGTGTAATTCACCTGCTACTCCTTAAGCCATTGGGCCTCGGGCCATAGTGCCCTTAGTAGCTGCACCTACGCCGCGAACCTTAACACCGCTAGTCTTCATGTCTTTAGGCGGCTGGTTGCAAGTATCTACTTTGTACATTGTAGGCTCATTCGGGAACTCGATGACCTTGGGTACTTTTACGTTTGATCGTGACTTCATTTTCATTTCTGTCTCCTAGGTTGTAGTGACCGTTACTTGTCCTACGACGCCTGTCCCTTCCAAATTGTCTGGTGTAAGTCCAAAAGGATCAGTTAACCCTACTGGGTCCCAACCCCACTGTATGTCTCTGCTTGCTACTAATTCTGCTGAGTCCGGTCTCGGGTCACGTATAGCTTGTGGATCATCTACCGGAAACTCACCTAGCATAAGCTGCGGTTGGTCTGGGTTCCAACACTCTGGGCACGCCTTTAAGTTGGTCTTATTGCCCTTCACTACTAACTCTTTGAGCTGCCTAAGTTTATACTGAAAACCGCAGACATCACAGATCGCTAGTGCTTTTTGTCCCGAGGCGTATTTATAGCTCATAAGTCTACCTTATGCTGCTTATACGGGGCACCAAGCTAAGCGTTGCTTTCTCCCTGTCTTCACCCGCTGCTAGCTCAAACTGACGCTCGTACTCGGCCTGTAACATAGGAATACGAGGCATCAATTCAGGGTCTTTTTGAGCTATATAATATGCAAGCCCTGCAACGAGGCAGGGCAAGAAACGGAAGTTAACGTCGGCGGTATTAACCCCTGTCCCAGAATCTTGTATACGGCGCATCCGCCAGTACTTAAGTATGTAAAACGGTGCAAGTGCAGTACCTTGGTCTGGTACAGGCCACACAGTAACCGAAGGGTTAGCTTGCCCACGGTCTACATAAAGCTGTATAGGGCGACCTTGGCTTAGCTTGTTGGGTATGCTTGAGTAGGTAGAGACACTGATACGCGTGATGTTTAGATCAGACTGAGTAGTTACACTACCATCGCCTGTGCGTACAACGTGCTCTAAAAGGTCTATTGTGTCGGCGGGCAGGTCGTATGTGGCTGTGCCTGTTACGAGGTTTGTTGTACCTTCCTCGATAGTCCACATGTTTATACCACGGTTCTGCCACTCAATAGTCAACAGATTCATAGACCTACGAGCAGTGCGCAGGTCGTAACCAGAACGCATTTCTCTACCGGCACGCTCCCACGCTTCTTCCGCAATCTCGGTGAAGTCCATGTTGAATGTAGCTGTGCCAGATGTAGCCATTATTTACCCCAACTTTCCCGCGCTTTCTTCTGCGCAGTTTTAGATAAATCTTTGTAATGAAATAACTTTGCGGACTTAGCTGACATCGTTTTGCCTGTCATTACAGTCCCGTCGGGGTGTTTGTGCGTGCCCCCTCGGTGCGTTTTACCGTCTTTAAAGTAGTGGTTTACGCCCTTAGCCATTATTTCTTCTTCCTTTTAAGCGATGCTACACGCTTAGGTTTACCTGCCGGTTGCCCTAGGCGCTTCTTCTGCGCTATACGGGACTTCTTTTCTGCCGCTGTCATCTCACCAGAGGTCTTAGGCGTTTTACTAGAGACCCGCTTTGTGGGCCTACAGTACGGGGTTCCCCGCTTATCGCCCTTTTTACGTCCACAAGCCTTGCCTGTCTTGACGTCTTTCCAGTCCTCTTTGAACCACCGTTTTAGGGCCTTGCCCTTCTCGGTTTTACGAACGGCCACTGGCTTTCTTCTTTCTGCACTTGGCTATAGCACCCGAGGCGTACGCAGAAGGGAAGACTTTGTACGATGCCTTCACCTTGCGGTAGCAGTCGTCTTTGACCGTGCCGCCCTTCTTAAACGTAATGGGCTTCATTTTGCCCATGCCTCTGCACTTCATCATCGCATTGTACCCTTAGTTCGACCTCGGATAGCACAGCCGTCACCAACACAGCCGCCTTTTTTAAGGCCAGTCATTCTTTTTCCAGTATCCCTATCAACCACTTCAAAATTAGGTCTGTCTAGCTTAGCGCCAAACTCGTCACGGATCGCGTTACGGCGTGACAAATCTTCTTGTCTAGCTTCTAAGGACTTAAGGGCCGCAGCAGACTTAGGAGACGTGCGTTCAAGCGCAGTCCTTAGTTTTGATGGACCTGATGGACCTGATGGACCTAAGGGGTAAGTCCTGTCTTTTTTACGTTTTTTCCCAATTCTTTTCTTTCCACCAGCAGCCATAATAATTCTCCTTAGCGCATCTTGCAGGGGCGTACGCCCCTCTTGCACATACCGGCACCGCGTACTTTGCCACCAGCTTTGTACTGCATGACCGAGCCGCCCATGTTCATCTTGCCCACGCCTCGTCCCTTCAACACATCAGCTTGAGTAACTTTGCCGTCATTGTTTAGGTCGGGGAAACCAGCGCTCATTCCCAGCTTGCCGCCTTTTTTGTACCGCTTTGTTTTGCAACCTGCCATGATGTTCTCCTAGCGAGTCTTAAAATACATAGTAATTTCAAAGCCTAACCGCACATTTTCGTACAAAGGTTTAGTCCACATAACAGTCTCCTACCAC
>Ga0224502_10000690_pt1 | contig 11553 bp, 10 predicted proteins | sample SF_Oct11_sed_USG_5_FD_169104 | JGI IMG/M metagenome (GOLD analysis project Ga0224502, IMG submission 169104) | Sediment microbial communities from San Francisco Bay, California, United States - SF_Oct11_sed_USGS_13 | ecosystem: Environmental > Aquatic > Marine > Sediment | place: USA... | reverse complement strand
AATGCAGCGGGTCCGCCAGCGTTTCATGCACAAACTGAAATATTACGTCGACAAATATGCAAACGGCATTCAATGTGTCGGCTGCGGGCGATGCATCCGTCTCTGCCCGGTGAATATCGATATACGTAAGGTTTGCGACTTGATGAATAGCTTTGAGCTTTAGTTTCTAAATTGTAAATTTTGTGTTTTTTGTGGCAAAACTTTTTTTCTCGCCACAAAGACACCAAGACACTAAGAACGAATAACAAAATAAAATCCTTCGTGTCTTTGTGCCTTGGTGGCAAATATTTGTTGGTTCCCCGATAAATCGGGAAAAAGGAGAAGTAGAAGTGCAAAATCCGTATTTGCCCTATCCGGTTCGTATCGATGAAATCATCACTGAAACCGAAGATAAAAATCTAAAAACATTTAAACTGGTCTTTATAAACCGGGAGGACGAAGAAAAATTTAAATACCAGGCCGGTCAGTTTGCCGAGCTCTCGGTTGCCGGAAAAGGAGAAATTCCCATCGGCATCGCTTCATCTCCAACGGAAAAAGGGTTTTTAATGTTTACCGTCAACAAGGTGGGGCTGGTAACATCCTGTCTTCACAACATGAAGCCCGGAGATATTATGGGCGTCCGTGGACCGTTGGGAAACTGGTACCCCTGGGATATCATGGAAGGCAAGAGTGTTGTCATTATCGGCGGCGGGTTTGCTTTTACGACCCTTCGGTCTTCCATAATATATATGCTGGATCCGGCCAACCGACCAAATTTTAAAGATATCCATGTAATATACGGCGCTCGCACGCCGGGCATGCTTCTTTACAGGGACGAACTGGCCGAATGGGAAAAACGTGACGATATCCACATGCACATTACAGTGGATGCTACGAACGATCCAAACTGGAAATATAATATCGGCTTTGTCCCCACCATTACCGATCAGAAGGCCCCCCCCGGCAACCCGGACACCTATGCGATTGTCTGCGGACCTCCCATAATGATTAAGTTTACCCAGCCGGTTTTAGATACGCTGGACTATGCCCATGATCATATTATCATGTCCCTTGAAATGCGCATGAAATGCGGCATCGGCATATGCGGCCGGTGCAACATCGGTAAAGAATACGTTTGTAAAGACGGTCCGGTCTTTACGCTGGACCAGTTGAATCAGATGCCCAAAGAGTATTAATACATCTTGTAAATTCTACAATTGTTTGAAATTAAAGATCTTTTAATAGCTTCTGGTTGATGCTACTTCCATGGAATAGTGGAATAGTGGAATACTGGGTCGAAGGAACACTATCAATCTGATTCCTTCAGCAACCCATTATTCCATTGTTCCATCATTCCAATTGTGACCTGCCCGCTCGTGCCTTGCAATGGCAGGCGGGGCGAAGCGAACTAACTTGAATATCTTCAACACCCAAATTTTTCTTAAGGTCGTGACTTTTTAAAAACAGGTGTTATTTTGTGGTATAAAAAAACATTGGTTCTGAACATCGATCAGCAAAGAAGGTAACATTATGGCCACTGAAGAAGGTATTGTGATTAAAATCGATTCCGAAACAGCATGGGTGAAAACCACGAAAACCAGTGCATGTAAGGCGTGTGCTGCCAGGAGTTCTTGCCACAGCTTGGGTGGCGGCAAGGAAATGGAGGTGGAAGCAATTAATCGTGCAGGAGCGAAAGTGGGCCAGAAGGTGGTGCTGAGCTTCGACACATCCCCATTGCTAAAAGCCACGTTCCTGCTTTACGTGTTCCCGATAATAACCATGCTCGTCGGCGCTTTGATCGGTCAGAAGATGGCCATTTCTTTAAATTTCGACACGTCCATGCTGTCTGCAATTATGGGTTTTTCATTTTTTGGGTTGACACTTCTATTCGTTCGATCAAAGGGAAACAAGCTGGCCAAAAAAGACGAATACCAGCCGAAAATCATCCGAATCATCAAGCAGTCATAAATGGGGTGTTCTGTTGAAGATCGATTCTTCCTGCAGAAGGACTTCTGCAGGCCATGGGATTGCCCGGTTCAAATCCATAAAATTCAACCGAGCGAGTTGTTGCAGTTCAATTCGTTAACCGCCTTCTTGGGTCTCCTTTAACGTCAAAGCACCCACCGGACATATTTTTACACAGACATCACATTTTTCGCAGTTCAGCGACGACGCTTCCCCTTGGCCATACGCGCTGATTACGGTATCGAACCCCCGTTTGGCAAAGGTCAAAGCAGATTGATCATGCTCTCTCCGGCAAATGTGCACACATTTGCCGCACAAAACACATCGATTCGGATAGTGGTTTAAAAAAGGGTGATTCCGGTCGATTTCTGTCTCTTTAAGATATCGTTCAAGACCCTTGGGCTTTAAGCCGACCTTTAGGAATTTGGCGATGCGCTGAAGTTCGCATTTTTTATTGGCCGGACAATGCTTACAATCCACATGATGAACCGAAAGGAGCAGTCGGAGGGCCGCTCGTTGCAACTGTCTCACAGCCGGAGTATCGGTTTTGACAACCATGTCATCTTCGACCTTAACCGTGCAAGATGTCATCGGTTGTTTTTCACCTTCGATTTCAACAAAGCACATCCTGCAGGACGCCGAAGGATCTTCCATACTCTCCAGAAAACAAAGGTTGGGAATATAGATGTCGTTGTCGAGGCAGGCCTGAAGTAGGGTCGTCCCTTGTTTGGTTTCGATCTCCTTGCCATCCACCCAGAGTTTTGGCATGTCTTATTGTCCTTCTTCTTTTTTATCCGGCATCTTCTCTATTAAAGGAACCAGATTCGGAGGAGATACCTTTCTGACCGCATCATACTCCGGCGGACAGGCCACCAAGCACTCGCCGCATTTTACGCAAAGTTCCTGGTCAACCCCTTTCTTCCGATTGCTGGTGGTAAATACCGCGTCAACCGGACAGCAGGTGGCACAGGCATCACATCCCCGGGCGCACAGGTCCAAATCGAAATAAAAAGCGGTCAACGCCCGGCACATCAAGGCAGGACAGCGCTTTTCTTTGATATGGGCCTCATATTCCTCTCTGAAATATTTAAGTGAAGTGAGCACCGGATTTGGGGCGGTTTTACCCAAACCACACAGTGACCCGGCTTTTATGTCCCGGCTCAAGGTTTCCAACAGTTCCAGGTCACCGTCAAGGCCTTCCCCTTTTGTTAACCGTTGGAGTATTTTAAGGAGGTGGTAGGTCCCGATTCGGCAAAAGGTGCATTTGCCGCAAGATTCCTTTTGGGTGAAATCGAGAAAATACCGGGCAACTTCTACCATGCAGGTATCTTCATCCATCACCACCATGCCGCCGGATCCCATCATCGCGCCGGCTTCGGTCAGAGAATCGAAATCAATCGGCGTATCTAAGAAATCTTCATTCAGGCAGCCGCCGGAAGGTCCACCGATCTGAACAGCCTTGAATTTCTTTTTATTGGGAATTCCGCCGCAGATATCAAATATTAGGCTTCGCAGCGAGACGCCCATGGGAATTTCCACCAAGCCCGCATGCACCACATTCCCCACGATAGAGAAAATTGCTGTGCCCGGGCTGTTTTCGGTCCCAATGTCTCTGTACCAAGACGCACCATTATCCAGTATGGGCGGGACGGAGGCCAGGGTCTTAACATTGTTGATAATCGTCGGCGTGTTCCACAGTCCTTTTTGAACCGGGTAAGGCGGACGATGCCGGGGCATGCCTCTAAACCCTTCGATGGATCGAATCAGGGCTGTTTCCTCACCACAAACAAAGGCACCGGATCCTTGGAACACATCAATTTCCAAATCGAACCCGCTGCCCAGAATCCCTTTGCCCAAAAGTCCCAGTTCTTCTGCCTGCCCAATGGCTTTTGTGACGATTTTGACGGCCAGGGGATATTCCGATCTGACATACACCACTGCTTTATGAGCGCCCACTGCATACGCGCAGATGGCCATGCCTTCAATGACCTGATGCGGATTACTTTCCAGAATGGTTCTGTCCATGTATGCACCGGGGTCCCCTTCATCTGCGTTGCAGATGACGATTTTTTCCTGCGCCAAGGTATTTCTTGCCAGTTTCCACTTTCTTCCAGTGGGAAATCCGGCGCCGCCCCTACCTCTTAAACCGGAATGCTCGACCTCGTTGATAATCTCATCCGGGGAGAGCTGTAAAGCTTTCGCAAGGGTTGAATACCCGCCTTCAGCAATGTAGTCATAGATATCTTCAGGATTAATATGCCCACATTTTTCCATAACGACCCGTTTTTCCTGATTGAACCGTGGAAACTCCATGACCGAAGGAATCAGATCGTTTTCCATGGTGGCACCGAGGATGTGTTCAAAGCGGGGGTCCCCTTCTCCCAAAAAAAGTTTTACCAGCATTTGGGCTTTGCCTGCAGTAACTTCGGGATAGAAAATGGGCGGGAATCCGGAATCCGGATGATCGATGATAACCACCGGCTCTGCATAACAATGCCCGATACAGCCTACCGGATGAATTATGGCTTCCACATTACGTTCAGCGAGAATCTCTTCGAATGCCTTTTTGGTTTCAAGAGCCCCGGAGGCGATACCGCATGTCGCCATACCAATGTGAATTTTGGGAACCGGCGTCTCCGTGAATGCTTTCCGGCGTCTCTCGGCCTCTTCAAGAATAGCACTGAATTTCTGATCTATTTTTTCATTCTTGGCCGGATTCATTTTTTTGTTTTTCTCTTTCAGCCATCTCTTTTTCTATTGCAATCCGCAGGATAAGCCCTTCCACCTTGCTGGGAGCCATATGGGCATGAACGGTCTCGCCAATAATGGCTACGGGCGCCAGCGCGCAGCATCCCACACAGGCGACCCTTTCAATGCTGAACTCTCGGTCCGGCGTGGTTTCACCTTCGGAAATTTCGAGTTTACGTTCAAAATTTTCGAGTATGATATCACCCGCCCGGACATGACAGGCCGTCCCCAGACACACTTTGATGGGGTGTTTGCCAGGCGGATGAAATCTGAACTGATTATAGAAGGTTGCCACGCCATAAACCTCGGATTCCGGAATTTCGAGGTGTTCCGCCGCTATTTTTAGGGATTCATGGGGGAGATAGGCAAGCTCTTTCTGGATCATCTGAAGGATGGGGATAAGATTTCTTCTTTGCTTTTTAAACGTCGTAAGCTTCGAGGCAATTTTCTTTAAGGCGTGTTTGTCTTCAGCTGTTAACTCTTGAAGCATATCCCAATTTTCCTCTCAGAAGAGCCATTTCCATTATCCTTCTAACCAACTATTATTTATATTAATTTTGCCTAATTCGCTTAAATGAGAGAAATCAAAAAAATCAACTTTTATTATATGGTAACAATCAAAATGTCAAATGATAGGGGTTGTTGTCAAGACTATACTCTTGACAATTTCATTGAAACTGTCAGAGTATATTATAAATAAACCTGTGAAAATGCTCGCCGTTGCCTTTCCTTGCTGCCCCAAAGATCGGGATCTTGACCCTGCTTCGACGAACGGCGTGTGGAATGTGCTTGCCCTGTTGAATCCCCGAAATCCAGGTAGATGAGCTGTTGCACTTCAAATTAAAAACTAAAAGAGGTCTAATATGAAACCTGCAGAAATGGAACAGGCTTTGGGAAGCTGCGAGTTTTTCAAGTTGCTGGGGAAAAAAGAAATATCTGAAATCGCTAAACTCTGCCAGATAATGCGCTATAAAAGTGGTGAATATGTTTTTCAACAAGGCGATTATGGCGAGTATATCTACGTTATTGCCCAAGGCCGTATACACCTGGAAAGGTCTGTGGACTTGGGCGCACAAAAGGGGAATGTCGTCATCGAAACCCTTGGCAAGGGAAGAGTTCTGGGCTGCTGGTCCACCCTGCTGAACATGCCCCACATCCTCATGTCTTCGGCCGTTTGTCAGAAAACGACACACATCGTAACTCTGAGGGGCGCTGATTTAAGAAAGATGATGATCGGCAACACCGAACTTGGATTTAATATTATGGAAAGGCTCTGTTATTTACTTCGGGACAGATTACAGGCCGCATACGGCGCTATGGAGAAAATATAGCATCATGAACAAGTTTAAAATATTATTTCTGCCCCACAATATAAAAATAACCGTTACGCACGGAAAAAACCTTATCCGTGCCGCCATGGAAGCAGGTGTTCATATTAATGCATCTTGTGGTGGGGAAGGTGTCTGCGGAAAGTGCAGGGTTATTATCGAGAAAGGGGACGTTGAAGGGGGGATATCGGAAAAGCTGAGCACAGAAGACCTGAACAAAGGGTATCGCCAGGCCTGTCTGGCCGCTGTTAAAAGCGATCTTGTGGTACGTATTCCGATAGAGTCAGAAGTTGATGCAGGGGTTCTTAATCTGCAGACAACGCCGCGAAGGGCGGCTCGGATTTGGGAAATGAATCTCGAAGATTTAAAGGATAAAGGGCTTTTCATCCCGCCGGTGGAAAAAAAATACCTCCAAGTTCCAGAGCCGACTTTACACGATAACCTCCCGGATGTAACCAGACTCGTCTCTTTTTTGAAAGCCAAACACGATGAACACCGTCTGGCGGTTCGGCTTCCCGTTATCCGGAAAATTCCAGACATCTTGAGAAAAGATAACTTCAGAGTTACCGCTACCCTTGCCCGGCCGGTCCAATCCGGGAGAAAGACGCACATCATAAATGTTCAGCCTGGGGATACCACCGATCGAAATTATGCCATTGCCGTGGATATCGGGACCACAACCATCTACGGGCAGTTGATCGACCTTAAAACGGGCGATGTTCTGGCCCAGTTTGGTGACTACAACAGACAGATCAGTTACGGTGAAGACGTCATCAGCAGAATCATTTATGCGGATAAACCCGGGGCCTCGAAAAGCTTCACGAGGTGGTTATCAATACCATCAACACGTTAATCAAGAAGATGGTCAAACGGGCCCGGATCGATCTTGACGAAATTTCCACCATTACCATGGCAGGCAATACAACCATGACCCAGCTTATGCTGAAGATCAACCCCAAATATATAAGGCTTTCACCGTATGTGCCGGCTTCAACCCTCTATCCGCCCATCAATGCAATTGATCTGGGCCTAGCTCTTGGAGACCATGTCACCGCTTTGGTATACCCGGCGATTTCGAGTTATGTCGGCGGCGACATTGTGGCCGGCGTTATGGGGTCGGGAATGTATCGCACCGAAGAACTGACACTTTTCATGGATATTGGAACCAATGCAGAGATTGTCATTGGCAATAAAGATTGGCTTGCCTGTGCATCCTGTTCCGCCGGTCCGGCATTTGAAGGCGGCGGCGTTAAGTTTGGAATGCGTGCCGCCAAGGGGGCCATTGAAGATTTTTCCATGGATCCCGTGACATTTGAACCCATGAATATTACCATCGGTAATGTCAGGCCCAAAGGTATCTGCGGCTCGGGACTGATCATCATTGCAGCAACCATGTTTGAATTGGGTGTTATCGATAACCGGGGCAAATTCAACCGGGACCTCGATACACCCCGAATTCGGGAAACCGATGGTATTTTTGAGTACGTCCTTGCCTGGAAGGATGAAACCGAGATCGGCAGAGATGTTGCCTTAACTGAACCGGACCTTGACAATCTCATACGCGCCAAAGGGGCACTTTACAGTGGTTGCATGACCCTCTTGGAAGAAGTGGGTCTTACGATGAAACATATTGACCGCATTTATTTGGCAGGAGGATTTGGAAGTTATGTGGACCTGGAAAAGGCCATGGTTATCGGTCTGTTGCCTGAAATAAACCCGGATAGAATTCGGTTTATCGGTAACGGGTCTTTAATGGGGGCAAAAATGAGTTCTCTGACCAACCGCATCAGAAAAGATGTCGTGGAGGTCACCAAGAGGATGACAAATTTCGAACTGTCGGAAACACCCTCTTTTATGGATAATTACGTGGCCGCTCTTTTTCTGCCACATACCGACATGGATCAGTTTCCCAAACTCAAAGCACGCTTTGAAGCCCGCAAGGCGCTAAAAGTAAAGAATCCGGGCCCATCTTAGACCCCGCCACTTAGGGAATGATGGAGTGCTGGAGTATTGGAATGTTGGGTATTAAAAGCGGAAGATATCTTATTTTAATCACAGGGTTCAAAACCCAGAACCCGGATCCCAGAACTGTACACATCTTGTCGTTATGCATACAAAAATAGATAGAATCCCACTAAACCCATTACTCCAACACTCCATTATTCCAATATTCCAGCTTAACCGATCAAGATGGCATAGCCGTTGTTTTTAACTCCTGCAATGCGGGGCAGGAATGACCCATCAAAGATCCCGCATCGCGGAGGAGGACCAGGTTTTTCAAGATTAAATAAACTAAAGCTCATCCATCACCTGCGATCCATCACCTGGGAGCTTTTCAGCAGCAGCCCCCCTGTCAAGGCAATAAGGCTGCTGATCATAAACATTTTAAATGTCCCCAAAATTTCAAAAAAATAGCCGCTCATGAAAAGTCCAACCATTAGGCCGAGCCCATAGGTGGTCGCGTTATTCACCGACTGCCCCAGTGTCTTGGTTTCATCGGGTGTTAATGAATCAATGTATAAAATACTTGCCACATGAAACGTTCCATATGTAACAGCGTGAAGAATTTGTAAGAACAAGATCGGCGCTGGAGATGTGGCAAAAAAGAGCCCAAACCATCTTAATGCCGCCACCATGAATGAGAAGACCAGAACATTATCTATGGAAAAACGTTTGAAGATCATATCCGATTTTATCATCACGACAATTTCGGCAATGGATGCCAGTGCCCATGAGATTCCGATAAATGTCTTTCCATATCCCAGGTTTTCAAGATGGATGGAATAAAAACCGTAGTATGTTCCATGACTCACCAGCATTAAAAACGCACAGAACAGAAACACCAACACACGTCTTTTTAAAAGAACTTTGACATTCGAAGAAAAAGAGGATGGCTTTTTGATCTGAATATCAGGAATCTTAAAGGAAGTCAGTGCCTGTACCAGAGACCCGCAGAAAATAAGTATGAGAATTATTCTGATGGAATATAGATCTATAATCCTCCCCAGCACGATGACAGTCATGATAAAAGCGATGGAGCCCCATCCCCTGATCGTCCCGTAGCTTTTCTTTTTTGCGCCCAACACGTCCATGGTAAAGGCTTCGAGAAAGGAAATGATCGGCGCGTAAAATATGCCATAAAAAACGGTGATCACAAGCATGGGCCAAAAATCAGTGGTGTAGAAGTAAGAACCCCATAATGCGACACTGATAAAATTACATAAAATATATATCGGTCTTCTAATCTGAAAACGGTCCGCCAAGATTCCCCAGACCAGTGAGAATAGAATTAATGCGATGGATCTGACGGCTGACAGCGTGCCGATTTCAAACCCGCTAAAATCAAGATGATAGCAATATAAATTAAAATAGGGTAAAAAAATGCCCATGACGCCAAAGTATAAAAAGTACTGTGAGCCGATGATAACCTTAAATGAGTTTTTAAAAGGTCGATTCATGGGTTTTTAATATTTCATTTGCAGACAAAATACAATTTTTATCTATAAACAGAATACGCGCTTTTCAGAATTGGCTGACAAGATTCAGGACTTTTCTTTACAAACGCTTAGTTAGGTGTTAATATTCGCATATTGAAGTTCCCTGAAGCCCCGCCAGGCGGGATGAATCGACGCATCAGCATGTGATTATTTTTGAACGAACCCTTAGCGCGCAGGAGCTTTAAAATGGATTATATCAAAATACGATTCGCTGACGATTTTAATCATCACGATTCCAAGTTCGAAAAAAAAGTTGAGGATCTCTTTAGATCGATAAACCCCATGTTTACGATTGCTGAGCGGACGTGGAAGCCTCAAATGGATATTTATGAAACCCCGGACGAGATCATTATCATGGGTGAAATCGCCGGTGTTACCAAAGAGGATCTGGAACTGGAAATCAGCAGTAAAGCCGTTAAAATTCAAGGAAACCGTACCCCGTTAACACGCATAGAAAATGCAACATACCGTCTGGCGGAAATACAGTATGGTAAATTTGAGCGCATACTCTATTTTCCTGCGCCCATTGACCCTGAAGTTGTTTCTGCCTCATATTCCAACGGATTTCTCCAGGTTCGACTTGCCAAGCTTGCGCTTGATAAGACTTTCAAAGTCCCCATTACAGAACGATAGCTTGTGAAATAAAATCAGAATTCCTTTGTATGAAACGATTTGGAGGTTCACATGACAGAACAGCAGCCATCACCTGAACTCAGCGCGGAAAAAATGCCGGAAATCCTTCCGATTCTTCCATTGTTTGACGCCGCTCTTTTCCCCAAAATGGTTTTGCCGCTTGTTGTTATGCAGCCGGAATCGATTAAACTGGTCGACGAAACCATGTCCCAGAATCGACTCATAGGACTGATCGTAGTAAAAAAGCCCTCCGAGGATAACGTTCATGCCCAGGATGATCTGAACACCATAGGCACCAGCGCATTGATCCTAAAAATGGCAAAAACAGAAGACAACAAATTGCAATTGCTGGCCCAGGGTTTGGGAAGATTCAAGGTCAAAGAATATGTGCAAAAAAAGCCGTATCTTCAAGCCAGCGTCGAACATATTAAAGAAAACGATACAAAAGACAAAGAAATCGAGGCCCTGATGTCCAACATGATCGGCCAGTTCACCAGAATTGCCGAACTTTCTCCCGGGTTGCCCCAGGAAATCGTGGTGATGGCAAGATCCATACGAGAACCCGGCATTTTGGCAGATATGATTGCCTCCACCATCAACTCCAGCCTTGAAGAAAAACAGAAGGTTCTGGAAATTTTTGACATAAAAAAACGGTTGAAAGAAGTGACTCGGCTGGTTAACCATCAATTGGAAATCCTCGAGCTGGGAAACAAAATTCAATCCCAGGTCAAAGGGGACATGGATAAACGGCAGCGGGAATACTATCTTCGCGAGCAGCTCAAAGCCATTAAAGAAGAACTGGGTGAAAAAGATGAAGCCGCTGTGGAAGTCGAAGATTACCGGGCAAAAATCGAGGGAAAAAACCTTCCAGAGGAAGCCCGCAAAGAGGCTGAACGGGAACTGAACCGCCTTTCCCGCATGCATCCGTCTTCAGCGGAATATACCGTGGCATCAACCTACCTGGACTGGCTGACCGCACTTCCCTGGCATGAAAGTACAGAAGACAACCTTGACATCAAAAAGGCCCGGCAAATTTTAGATAAAGACCACTTTGGGCTGGACAAAGCCAAAAAGCGAATTCTGGAATATCTGGCGGTACGCAAGTTAAAACCGGAGTCAAAAGGGCCCATTCTATGCTTTGCCGGTCCCCCCGGTACGGGTAAAACATCTCTGGGCCGCTCCATCGCCCAGGCTTTGGGCCGCCGGTTTTTCCGAATTTCACTCGGCGGCGTCAGGGATGAGGCTGAAATAAGGGGACATCGACGCACGTATGTCGGCGCGCTTCCCGGCCGAATTATTCAGGGGATACGACGATCCGGATCGAACAATCCCGTATTTATGCTCGACGAAATCGATAAGGTTGGAAGCGATTTCCGAGGTGATCCGTCGTCTGCGCTTCTGGA
>Ga0224502_10000688_pt1 | contig 11585 bp, 13 predicted proteins | sample SF_Oct11_sed_USG_5_FD_169104 | JGI IMG/M metagenome (GOLD analysis project Ga0224502, IMG submission 169104) | Sediment microbial communities from San Francisco Bay, California, United States - SF_Oct11_sed_USGS_13 | ecosystem: Environmental > Aquatic > Marine > Sediment | place: USA... | reverse complement strand
CACGCCGGTCAGGATTGAGCCGAGCACCAGTACGATCAACACGAGCGGCGGGACGACTGCCTTCAGCGCAAACCATACCTGTTGCCGCTTCGATCCCGTCGCCTCTGCGAGCCGGATTGGCGGCGCATGGTCCTTTTTGATCAGCGTGATGATGACAATGTAGGCGATATAAAAGACGACCAGGGACAGGCCCGGCCAGAGCGCCGCCTTGAACAGGTCGCCGACGGGTTCCTGGAATACGTCGCCGAGGATGATGAGAATAATGGACGGCGGAATGATCTGACCAAGGGTACCTGCAGCGCAGATTGTTCCGGTGGCCAGGCGCCTGTCGTAGTTGTACTTGAGCATGACCGGCAGGGAGATGACCCCCATTGCCACCACGCTTGCACCGACGACGCCCGTGGATGCGGCCAATAACGCACCGACCAGGATCGTCGAAATGGCGATGCCGCCACGAATCTCACCGAACAGGAAACCCATCGATTCGAGCAAGCGTTCAGCCAGGTCGGATTTTTGCAGAACGATGCCCATGAAGATAAACAGCGGTATGGCCATCAGGATCGTGTTATTCATGATCGACCAGATGCGGTGCGGCATCAGCGAGAAGATCTCCGGGCCTTCGGCCAGCAGGCCAAAAAGGACCGCAACCCCACCGAAGGTAAACGCCACGGGAAAGCCCACAAGCAACATCAACAGGGCTACGCCGAACATGATGAGCCCGGTCATCTCGGGTTACCTTCCCGCCATCGGCCCACGCTGATGTTGGCCGGACTCAGATACTCCAGTGCCACTACAGAATCTCACTCTCGATGCGGCGTTCGGGCGGGGCTGCGAGACCCCGGAAAACATTGATGTTATGAATGACGAACCCGGTTGCCGAGACGATCAGAAAGACAAAAGACGCCGGGATTACCAGCTTGATCAGCCAGCGATAGGGAAGACCGCCCGGATCGCCACTCACCTCACCCGAGTTATAGGCCTCCTGCACGTACCAGACGGAACCTTCGATGACCAGCACGCTGAGCGGGAGCAACAGCAAGACGGTGCCACCAATGTTGACGATGGCTTTCCAGCGGGCTGAGAAACGGTCGTACAAGACGTCGACACGCACGTGGCCGTCTTCCTTCAGTCCGTAGGCAATGCCGAACAGGAAGACCATCGCAAACAGGTGCCACTCCATCTCCTGCAGGGCAATCGACCCGGTGCTGAAGAAATAACGCATGATCGCGTCGTAGAAGACGTTCAGCAGCATAGCCAGATTGAGAATGCCGGCAATCCACCCCATCAGATCGGAGAAGCGATCGAAGAATAGCTCTAGCTTAAGGAGCATGAGGTGCCCTTACACGACAACAAGTGACTCCCGGCCGAAGCCGGGAGTCCGCACGGGACTATTCGAGATTATCTTTGAGATAGGCGTAGTCGGAAATTTCGGTCCACTTGCGCGCCATCTTCATGTAGTTGGTTTGTGATTCGAGGATTTCCTTGAACATCGGGTCAGCGGCTGCACTTTCCGCCAGCAACTCCTGGTTGATCCTCTTCATTTCGGCAATGATTACGGGAGAGAAGGTGCGGATTTTGACGTCCGGGTAATCTTCTTCGATCGACGCCCAGTTGACGGCGCTATCGTGGTAGGAGCGGGCATACATGTCATAGGCCGCGAACTGCATGGCAGTGACCAGGATCGCCTGCAGATGCCCAGGCAGACCGTCGAACGCGGCCTTGTTGACCATGAACTGCAGTTCCGTCGCCGGCTCATGCCAGCCGGTGTAGTAATAAGGAGCGATCTTCTGGAATCCCATATTGAGATCGAGGGACGGCCCGACCCACTCCAGGGCATCGATGGTGCCGCGTTCGAGCGCCGTATAGAGTTCGCCAGGGGCGATGTTCGTTACCACGACACCGAGCTTGGAGAGGATCTCGCCGGCGAATCCCGGGATACGCATCTTGAGACCATCGAGGTCGTCAAGAGTATTGATCTCCTTGCGGAACCAGCCACCCATCTGGTTGCCGGTATTACCGCCGGGGAAGCTGTAAACGCCGTGTTTGTCGTAGACCTTTTTCATCAACTCCATACCGCCACCGTAATAGAACCAGGCGTACTGTTCCGGCGCGATCATGCCTAAGGGCATAGTGGAGAAGAACATGGTATTGGGGTCCTTGCCCTTCCAGTAATAAGAAGCCGAGTGACCCATCTCGTACTGGCCGGCATTGACCATGTCGAGGATGCCGAGTGCCGCCTTGTGCTTGTTGGCCGAGTCGATTCGTATTTCCAGTTCACCGCCGGACATTTCTTTGACCAGGTCGGCCATCTTGATGACCGCGTCGCCAAAGATCGGGAATCCCGTCCCCCAGGTCTGGGCCAGTTTCCAGACAATGACTTCTTTCTCGACTTTGCTTTCCGCCGGCGCTGCTGCCTGTTGTTGTTGCGGTTTTTCCCCACAAGCCGCCAGAGTAAGCAAAGAGACCACTACCACCAGGCCGGTGATTGGTTTCATCGCGTGCTTCAGCTGTTTCATTGCTTTTCTTCCTTTCAGATAGAAGGAGGGGAAATTCTAGCGCGTTCGCGAGGGAAAAGCGTTGTATAAGGGGCGTGCATTGGACGAATTGACCCATGTTCCGGATGTGGACGACATAGTGCCCGGACCAAAGGAATCGGAATCAGGCCTGGAGGGGGAACATGAGCAAGCTTGGTTACAAAGCCCTGGTTGCAGCAGCCGAGGCAAAGATACGGATTATCTCAGCCGCCGATGCCATCGACATGCTGGGTGCGAGGCGCTGCCGGCCTTGCGTTGTCGCGCTGAAGACGGCTATCGGCGAACCGGCCCGGTTCCAATAGAATAGACGCATGGGGCTGGGCCGGACATCGTGTAGTTGGCTGCTGGCAGCGCTGGCGACCATCGCCTGCGTTTGCACGGCGAAACCGTGCGCTGCGCACGGCAGCGTCACGCCGGACGCGGACCTTTGCATTATTCGCATCGGCTTTTTCAGAGCCCATTTCAAGGTATACCTGCCCGAATCGCACGGCCACAAGGACTTTTGCGAGGACCTGCCGGGCATCGGCAACAGTATTTTTGTCATGGAATACGAACACGATGGGCTTGGAGCGGTACCGATCGACTTCCGAATCATCAAGAACGTTACGGGCCAGGGACGCTTTACCAATCTCGATCATGTAACGCAGCTCGGCGACCTTGCCGATATCACGGTTTTGCACCACCCGGCGGCCATTCAGCGGGACGTTTTCACTACCGCCCATTCGTTCGACGCGCCAGGAGAGTTTGTCGGGATCGTCACGGTCGATCGGCCCGACGGGAACGGCGTCTACACGGCCATATTTCCGTTCGAAGCCGGCTTTACCGGGCCCGGATATTGGCCGTGGGTTATTGCGGCATTGATATTTTTGCAGATCAACTACTTGTGGATGAGCGGACGCCTCACCCGCTCGAAATCACCGGACGGCGCGACCGCAACACTCGCCGAGCGGAGCGACCGTGGCTAGCTGGCGCCGGTGTCTGTTTGTAGCCGCAATGATGATGGTCGTCGTCGCGTCGGCGGACGAGTCGAATTCGTGGCTTTCCCGTTCGGGCCACTTCCGTGTGAGCTACGAAAGTGACCTGCAGCCCATCGTTATCAACAGGATGCATAGCTGGGTTCTCATCGTGGCCGACGGGGATGGCGTGCCGGTGACCGGCGCCACTCTGAGTATCGCTGGCGGCATGCCGGCTCATGACCACGGGCTCCCCACCTCGCCACAGGTAACTCGCGAACTGGGGCCCGGGCGCTACCTGCTTGAGGGGCTGCGTTTTCATATGAACGGCGAATGGCAAATCGAGATCGCCATTGAGGCCGGAGAGCTGCGTGACGTTGCCGTCATTCCACTGCAACTATAGATCAGGCTGCAGAACCTGATGCGGCGCATGCGCCAGCTGTTGCTATTGCTGCTTATCGGGATGGCCGGCTATTTCGGCTGGATGTACCGGCCCGTCAGCCCGCATCCCTGGAGCGAGGCCGACCTCGACACCCTGCGCAGTCTGTGGTTCGAGAGCCTTCCCGCCCCGCCGGAGGACCTCTCGAACGCTGTTGCGGACGATGGCCGCGCCGCACTCATGGGCAACCGGCTGTTCTTCGATACACGCATGAGTGCGAATGGCGAAGTCTCTTGTGCCAGCTGCCACGACCCGGACCTCGAGTTCACCGACGGCAGGCGTAAAGGCCGCGGCATCGGCGAGTCCAAGCGCAACACGCGCAGCGTCGTCGCCAGCGCTTATAGCCCGTGGCTTTACTGGGACGGTCGCCGGGACAGCCTGTGGTCACAGGCACTATCGCCGCTGGAAGATCCGAACGAACATGGCAGCAACCGAATGCACATTGTGCGCTTCGTGACCACAGAACCGACATACAAATCGATGTATGCAGCGCTTTTCGGACCGGCGCCCGACTTCGCCGACAGCAATCGTTATCCATCCGCTGCCGCACCGGGGAACAACGAGGAACTTGCGCGCGCATGGCGGCAAATGAGTCAACAGGATCGACAGAGCGTGAACCGGGTATTCGCGAATATCGGCAAGGCAATCGCCGCATATGAACGCACGCTGCTGCCGGAGCGCAGCCGCTTTGACGACTATGTCCGTGCCGTCATCGACGATGACCGGCAAAGACAGCAAGCCGTGTTCAGCAACGACGAAGTTCTCGGGTTACAGCTCTTTATCGGCGCAGCGCGCTGCACGGAATGCCATAACGGACCGTTGCTGACAAACGACGAATTTCACAACACGGCCGTGCTGGCCTTTCCCGGCGACCTGCCCGATCGTGGCCGAATCGACGGCGTTCGCGAAGTCATCGAGAACGAATTCAACTGTCTTGGAGAATACAGCGACGATCCACAGCATCGCTGCCCGGAGCTGACGTTCGTGCGCACCGATCCTGAACTGGTCGGCGCGATACGAACGCCATCGCTGAGAAACCTTGCCCGGACCGGTCCCTTCATGCACAAAGGCCAGATTGATTCGCTCGCCGGGGTGCTCGAGCACTACAACCGCGCACCCGATGCAATGATTGGCCACAACGAGGCGAAACCGCTGGGCTTGAGCCGGCCGCAACTCAGGCGTCTGGAGGCATTCCTGGAAACATTGGCAGCCCCGTCATCCAGGTAGACCCTGCACCTGTACGTCACCTTGCGGGGCCGGACGCCTGCCTCAAGAGGCCGACGTTTAGCCTAGTGGTGTGGCGGCGCCTGTGGCTCGAACGTACTCTCGCCGTAATAGTCGACGCGCGTGTCTTCAATATAGCCGCCCTCGAGCGCCATCAGCCAGATCAGCACAAGTATCGCCGCCGGCGGTCCGAGTATCGCCAGCTTGAGCGCTATACGCTCCCATTGCATGTGCATGAAAATGGCAATAATGAAACCGGCTTTTACGAACATAAAGATCAGGATCAACGTTGGCCGCCAGAATCCCTGGATGTTCATGTAGTCCACCATGTAGGAAAAGAAACTCACGACGAACAGAAGCAGCCAGATCCAGAGGTAGATCTTGATCGGGTGTTGTTGCCCTTCTTCATGTGCCATGGAACAGTCCTTACCAGAGATAGAAAAACGCGAAGATGAATACCCACACGAGGTCGACGAAGTGCCAGTAAAGCCCGGCAATTTCGACGATCTCGTAATTTCCGCCGCGACGTTCGTAAATGCCCCTCTTGACCCTTATAGCGACCCACATCAGGTAAATGACGCCGGCCGACACGTGCAAACCGTGAAATCCGGTGATCATGAAAAAGCTGGAGCCGAATTGCGCGGCGCCCATGGGGTTGCTCCAGGGACGAACGCCCTCTTCCACGATGAGCTTGGTCCATTCGAAAGCCTGCATGCCGACGAATGAAGCGCCGAGGATTGCCGTTGCAACCATGAGCCAGAAGGTCTTGTTCTTGTCCCTGCGATAACCCATGTTGACGGCCATCGCCATCGTACCGGACGACGTGATCAGGATGAAGGTCATTATGGCGATGAGAATCAGCGGGATCGGGTCGCCACCGAAAGACAGCGCGAATACTTCGCTCGGCACCGGCCATGGATCCGTCGTCGATATTCGCACGGCCATGTAGGACACGAGGAAACAGCTGAAGATGAAGGTGTCACTCAGCAGGAAGATCCACATCATCGCCTTGCCCCACGGGACGCCGAACACCTGCTTGTCCCGCGAGAAGTCACTGACGACGCCTTCCAGGCCAGGCGCCTCAGCCGCGTGCTCCATAACTACTTCAGACATAGATGCGATTCCTCATGTGTCAGGTCGACAACAGCAAGCCGAACATCACCAGCCAGACGATCAACAGGAAATGCCAGTAGACCGTGCACAGCACCACGCTCTCGCGAACGGAGTCCGGATGTGCGCCGTTCACGACCCGCAGCGTGGCGCGTGCCCAGACGTACATGCCCCCAAGGATGTGCAGCGCATGCGCCACGGTCAGCAGGTAGAAAAAGGCGTTCGCGGGATTACTCCAGACGTATTGCCCCGAGGCTGACAGCATGCGCCACGCGGCGAACTGCCCGGCAAGAAATGCGAAGGTCAGGAGCCCCGTCACTATCAGACCCGGCTTCAGTCGCGAAACCTGTCCCGAGACGGTGCCGTTGCGGGTCCACTGCAGGACGAGACTTGCGAGAAACAGCATCCCCGTGTTCAACCACAGCAGCTGGGGCTCGTTGAGCGGCACCCAGTCGCCATAGTCCATGCGAAGCCCGTAGGCACTCATGATCAGGGCGAAAAACGAGGTCACGACGGCCAGTAGCGTCGCCAGCGCGACAACTTTGGCATTCGCGTTCATCGGCGCCTGGTTGGCCGTCTCGTCGACCGGCTCCGCCACCCAGGGCTGCACGTTAAACGAACTTTTGAGCAGCCAGCCGAGGAACACTGCCAGCATGACGGCGAGGATGATGAGGATGAACTCCACTAGTGTGACTCACCGCCGTGCTCGCGTCCGGCCGGCGCCTTGTCCGGCGGCACGGTCTGGGGAATAAAATCGTCCGCATAACCAGGCACGCTGTAGTCGTAGGCCCAGCGGTACACCACCGGCAGGTCATGACCCCAGTTGCCGTGCTTGGGCGGCGTATCCGGAGTCTGCCATTCCAGCGTCGTCGCGCCCCACGGGTTCGGGCCGGCCTTCTTGCCGCTCTTGAGCGACCAGATCACGTTCACGAAAAACAGGATCTGCGTAGCCGCCACGAACAGCGCCGACAACGTGATACTCGAATTGAGCGTCTGCGCGGACTCGGGCATGAATTCCGTATTTCCCATTGCGAAATAACGCCTCGGGACGCCCAGGAAGCCGAGGTAATGCATCGGCAGGTAAATCGAATAGGTACCCAGGAACGTCATCCAGAAATGCCACTTGCCGAGCGTCTCGTTGTACATCTTGCCCGTAATCTTCGGGAACCAGTGATAGATGGCTCCGAACACGACCAGTACGGGCGACACGCCCATCACCATGTGGAAGTGCGCCACCACGAAATAGGTGTCGGATAACGGCAGGTCGATCGTGACGTTGCCGAGAAACAGGCCGGTCAGACCACCGTGGATGAACGTGAAGATGAAACCGATCGCGAACAGCATCGGCACGCGCAAATGGATGTTGCCCTGCCACAGCGTCAGCACCCAGTTATAGACCTTCAGTGCCGTGGGCACCGCGATGATCAGCGTTGTCGTCGCGAAAAAGAATCCGAAGTAGGGATTCATGCCGCTGACGTACATGTGGTGTGCCCAGACGATGAAGCTAAGGCCGCCGATGATGATGATGGCCCACACCATCATGCGATAGCCGAAAATGTTCTTGCGGGCGTGCGTGCTGAGCAGGTCCGAAACGATTCCGAATGCCGGCAGCGCAACGATGTACACCTCCGGGTGACCGAAGAACCAGAACAGGTGCTGAAACAGGATCGGGCTACCGCCCGTGTGCCCGGGGTCTGCGCCCATGGAGCTGATCGCCGGTATGAAGAAACTCGTCATGATGGTCTTGTCGAGCAGCATCATGATGGCACTGACCAGCAAGGCCGGGAATGCCAGCAGACCCAGCACGGTCGCCATGAATATGCCCCACACCGAGAGCGGCATGCGCATCAGCGTCATGCCCTCGCAGCGCGCCTGCAGCACCGTGGTTACGTAATTCAGCCCGCCCATCGTAAATGCAACAATGAATACGGCGAGTGACGCCAGCATGAGCAAGATGCCCATATCGATGCCGGGCGTGCCCGGCATGATGGCCTGCGGGGGATAGAGCGTCCAGCCGGCGCCCGTTGATCCACCCGGGACAAAAAAGCTCGCGAGCAGGATGATCACCGACAGCAGATACACCCAGTAACTGAGCATGTTCAAATACGGGAATACCATGTCACGCGAACCGCACATGAGCGGTATCAGGTAGTTGCCGAAGCCGCCAAGGAACAGCGCAGTCAGCAGGTATATGACCATGATCATGCCGTGCATGGTCACGAACTGGTAATAGTTTTCGGGATTGATGAACGAGAATGTGTCGGGAAATCCGAGTTGCAGGCGCATCATTGCTGACAGTATCAGCGCCACGACGCCCACAAATATCGCCGTAATGCTGTACTGCACCGCAATGACCTTGTGGTCCTGGCTCCAGACGTACTTGGTAATAAACGTCTGCGGATCGTGATGTTCGATTTCGTGATCGCGATCGGCGATTGATACGTAGGCCATCCGGTTTAGCTCCTAAAGCGTGTTGATGTAGGCGACGAGATCATTGATCGCCTGATCGTCGGCGAGAATGCGTCCCATGAAGCCCATCTGCATTCCGTAATAGTCCTGCAGATGCGACCCGCGAACACCGTCCCTGAAATTCTTGAGCTGGCGCGCCATGTACCAGTCCGTCATACCGGCCATGCGAGGCGCGTTGAGGGCCTGAATCCCCATGCCATCCGCACCGTGACAATACGCGCACACGCGGTACAGGCGCTCGCCGCTCTCGACGTTGCCCTCGACAGTCGCGGGCGCGGGTTCGTCCGGAAACTGCTGTATATGTGCGATCACGTTGTTGATAGCTGCATCGTCAACGAGAGAATTGGCCATCTGCGCCATCTGTTTGCCATAGGTGTCGTCTTCGTGCGCACCACGCAAGCCTTTCTTGTAATTTTCAATTTGCCGCCTCAGGTACCACTCACCCTGGCCGGCAAGCTTCGGCGCATTTAGCGCCTGCATGCCCTGCCCCTGCGTGCCATGACAGGCTGAGCAGACGCCGTAGAGACCGCCGCCTACCGCGGCGTTGCCCGGCTGTGCGCCGAGCGTATCGGCATACGTCGGGTAACCGGCCAGCCACGCCTCGAAATTATCCTGTTCCTCGACGATTACGGCACCCCGCATCGTGTGGTGCGCAACACCGCAAAGCTCCTCGCACAGCACTTCGAAACGGCCGGTCTCCGTGGGAGTCAGCCAGAGGTAGGTCTGCATGCCCGGGACCAGGTCCATCTTCACGCGGAACTGCGCGACAGCAAAGTCGTGCAGAACGTCCTTGGATCGCAGCAGGAACTTGACCGGTTGATCGATCGGGATATGCACCTCCGGACTGTAGACGAGCACGTCGTCCCGGCCGTTCGGGTCCTCCGGCACCATCCCGAACGGATTGTCCATGGTAATGAGTTCCGCTCTGACCTCGCCGAACTCGCCGTCCTCACCGGGGAACCGGTACGTCCAGTGCCATTGCTGGCCGACCGCCTCCACTTCGTGCGCCTCCTCCGGCACATCGACGAATTTCCCCCACACGACCAGGCCCGGAGTAAGCATCGCGGCAACGCCAATCGTGGTAAGTACCGTCAGCCAGGTCTCGAGTTTCTTGTTTTCCGGCTCGTAATTGGCCCGCGTGTCTTTCTTGTGGCGATACTTGATCACGCATGCGGCCATGAACAGATTCACCGCAATGAATACGGCACCGGTCACCCATAGCGTGACGTCGACGGTGAAATCGACCATGCCCCAGTTCGAGGCCAGCGGCGTAAAAGTCCAGGGACTCAGGAGATGAAACAGGATCGAACCGACAACGAGCAGGATCAAGACCACAGCTAAAGGCATACTTGTGCATCCTTCGGTTGGTGTTCGCGAATTGTTGCCGACAGTGACGGGGCCCCGCCGGGTTCCTTATTGTGTTCAGTTCGCTGGCAACGAGCGGCAACCCCCGTCTACGCTTTTTATGTCGCTTTGGACGAACTGACCCCGTTTTGAGGATAGAGGAAACACCTTCGGATTTCCACAATTGACAAACGCCCGCGCGGCCTCTACAGGCGATCCTCACGTCCCCGCGAGCGACTTCATCGGCCGTCCCGAGGTTCTGCCTCTGGATGCTTCAGTCCGTGCACCGGTGGGCCCGTGAGCAACACAGCTTCCCCTTCCAGGCCGAGGACGGGGATTGCGATTTGTTGCACTGCATGATCAGTAACGAGCGAAAACCGGATAGCCACGCCAGGAAGTTCGTCTTCTTCTGCACGCCGGGCTGGCGTTCGGCGCTTGCAGCAGGCATTGCCGAACAGATGGAGCTGAAGACCTGCAATATCGATCGTGGCTTCGAGGCCTGGAACGCGTTCGGTTGGGAGGTCGCACATTAGTGGGGGTTTCTCTTTGGCGCCAGCGCTCTTTGGCTGTATTTTTGATCCTGTGAACAGGTTATCCGTTACCAAAGTCGCATCGCCGCTTTTGCTGTCGCTTTTCGTGTCAGCCTGCGACGCGGGCCTGGCGCCACCGGTCGAAACGCCCGTGCAGTACCCGGCAGCCAACCTCGAAAACGACGCCTATCATCCGGGCGCGGACTGGCAACTTGTCTGGGCGGACGAGTTTCAGGACGACACCCTCGATTCGGCGAAATGGAAACGCCAGGTCGTGGAGGCCGGCCGGTTCAACCGGGAGTGGCAGCGCTACACGGACAGCAACAACAACGCGTATATCGACGATGGCTGCCTGGTCATCAGGGCGATTCATGAGAGCGACGCTCACGGCTCGGACCAGTACACATCGGCCCGGCTGCACACGTTGCCGGAGGACGGGTGGCAATACGGCAAGATCGCGGCTCGTATACAGCTCCCATACGGACGCGGTATCTGGCCGGCATTCTGGATGCTCGGCGCGAACATTGACGAGAACGGCGGCGATACGCCCTGGCCGCAATCCGGTGAAATCGACATCCTGGAAATGTACGGCTCACGAGACAACGCCGTGGTAGAAGCCAATATTCACTACGCCCGCAATTCAGGCCGCCACGGGAACATGGGGGCGGTTGCCACCAAACTGGAACAGGGCAATTTCGCCGACAATTTTCATGTGTTCGAGATCGAGTGGAACGCGGATCAGATTCTGTGGTTTGTCGACGGCAAACGATTCGCATCAACATCGATTTCCTCGGATGAATTCTCGGAATTTCACAAACCGTTTTTCATCCTCCTGAACATCGCTGTCGGCGGCAGGAGTGCGGGCCGGGTTGATGACACGACACCATTCCCGCAATACATGTACGTTGACTGGGTGCGAGTCTACCAGTAAAGAATTTGGGGACAGTGACCTAAAGTGCCAGGCACTCCAGGTCACTGTCCC
>Ga0224502_10000684_pt1 | contig 11604 bp, 13 predicted proteins | sample SF_Oct11_sed_USG_5_FD_169104 | JGI IMG/M metagenome (GOLD analysis project Ga0224502, IMG submission 169104) | Sediment microbial communities from San Francisco Bay, California, United States - SF_Oct11_sed_USGS_13 | ecosystem: Environmental > Aquatic > Marine > Sediment | place: USA... | reverse complement strand
CCTCGCAGCGGAGGCCGTCCACGTGCTCGAGGAGAACAAGATAACCGCGTTGCTGGTCGCCGATGACAAGGAACGGCTGATCGGCGCACTGAACATTCATGACCTATTTCGTGCAGGCATCATGTGAACCCGGCAGCTACCCATAATCGACTCGCGGAACTGCGTCTCGTCGCCTTCGACGTGGACGGCGTATTTACCGACGGTCGCTTCTACCTGTCAGACGCAGGTATCGAGTCCAAGGCGTTCAATACCCAGGATGGTTTCGGAATCCGGCGGCTGATCGACGCCGGCTTCGAGGTTGCCGTGATCAGCGGGCGCCGTTCGGCCGCGGCGGAGATACGCATGGAAGAACTCGGCGTGACGCACGCAATACTGGGAACGACCGACAAGGTCGCTGCGTTCGAGGAACTGATATCGGCTCTCGGCATACAGGCATCGGAGTGTGCCTACGTGGGCGACGACGTTCCCGACCTCGCCCTGCTGGACAAGGTCGGCTACTCGATTGCCGTCGCCAACGCCGTCGAGGAAGTCCGCGATTTCTGCGATTACACCACCAAGGCGGCCGGAGGCCACGGAGCCGTTCGCGAAGTCTGCGATCTCGTCCTGGCGGCGCGTCCGGAGAACGCCCGTTGAGCGCCCGCAACCTTCTGGTATTCACAATTCTGATCGCGGCGGCGATAGGCAGCTGGTACCTGACGCGGGTCAGGGGACACGATGCAGCCGGTGAGCTCAGCGTTGACCCCGTGCATCGCGGCTTTTACCTGAAGTCGGCCCGAATTCTCGGCACGGGGCCCGACGGCGACCTCCTCTACGAAATTCGCGCCAGGCATGCGGAGGAACAGCTGGACGGCAGCATCGAGTTCACCGAGGTCCGCTTCGACTACTCGCCCGAAATGGACGTGCCCTGGACGGTCGACGCGGACAGCGCAACCATCCTGCCGGAGCGCGAACGCGTGCAGTTGCGCGGCCACGTCAAGGCGCGAAGTTCCCAGGGATTCTCGGGCAGCGACACGGAGATCCGGACCCAGTATCTCGAGCTCGATCCCGAGCGCTATATCGCGGAGACCGATGAACGTGTGCAGATACGTATCGGCGCGCGCAGCTTGACGGCTACGGGCATGCTAGCATCACTCAACGACAGTCGGCTGGAACTCAAGTCGAACGTCAGCGGGAAATTCGTGCCCTAGTTCCAATGCGCAAATATTCAACGGTAAGACTCGCCTTCGCCCTGTTCCTGTTGCCGGTGGCTGCGGCCGGGCAGATAACCGATCTGCGGCTGCCCATATCCCTTGACGCGGACTCCACGGCTTACGACGGCAAAAACTCGATGCTGATGTTCCGCGGCTTACGCCTTTCCCAGGGGACGATCGGTATCGAAGCAGACGAGGGGCGCGCCAGCAATCTCGATTTCGAGGACAGCATCTGGCAGTTTTCGGGAAACGTCGTCATCGACGTCGAAAACGGCCACATAGAATGTGACACGGCCGACCTGCAGTTCACGGATCATCAGCTCACGCTCGCTACCATCGTCGGTAAGCCGGCAACCTTCGAACTGAAACGGCCGGGTAGTGACGAGACGACGTATGCCGAGGCCGGGAAGCTGCGCTACGACCTCCTGGCGGGCACGATCGAGTTCTCCGAAGATGCGGTCATAACCGAAAGCGGTAACCAGATCGCGTCCAATTATCTGATCTATAACATTTTGGAGCAGCGCATAAACGCCCAGGGTTCACCGGAAGGCGACGGCAAGGTCAGGATAACGTACACGCCGAAAGAAGGCGTCGTTGGATCCGGCGATGAGGAAGACGCCGACTCGGGCGGCGAAGCCGAAGAGTCGCAGCCCGGGGACGGCGGGCAATGAGCATCCTCAGCGTCCGGGATATCTCGAAGAGTTACAAGCTCCGCAAAGTCGTCAAGACACTGTCTCTCGAGATCAAGAGCGGTGAGATTGTCGGCCTGCTGGGGCCGAATGGCGCAGGCAAGACTACCGCCTTCTACATGATCGTGGGCCTGATCCCGGCCGACAATGGCACCATACTGCTCGATGGTCACGACCTTACCGCACTGCCCATGCACAGGCGTGCCCGCATGGGCCTCGGCTACCTGCCGCAGGAAGCATCCATATTCCGCAAGCTCACCGTGGAGCAGAACATACTCGCAATCCTCGAGAATCGCGGCGACCTGGATCGTGCCGGGCGTGAAGAGGAGCTCGAGAAGCTACTCGACGAGCTGCACGTCGGACACGTGCGAAGCAGTCTCGGCATCAGCCTCTCCGGCGGCGAGCGCCGGCGCGTCGAAATTGCCCGCGCACTCGCAGCAAACCCGCATTTCGTCCTGCTCGACGAGCCCTTTGCCGGCGTCGACCCCATTTCGGTACTCGACATCCAAAGAATAATCAAACACTTATGTGCACGAGACATCGGCGTCCTGATTACGGACCATAATGTGCGAGAAACCCTCGGAATTTGCGGGCGAGCCTATATACTCAGTGATGGCAGTCTGATCGCTTCGGGTACGCCGGGCGAGATCCTCGAAAACCAGCACGTCCGGGAAGTGTACCTGGGACAGGAGTTCAAGCTCTGAAGCAATGCTAAAACCTTCGCTGCAGCTAAAACTCGGGCAAACCCTGACCATGACGCCGCAATTGCAGCAGGCCATTCGTCTGCTGCAGCTGCCGGTGCTGGACCTCAACGCGCAGATCCAGGACGCGCTCGAAGAAAACATCATGCTCGAGATGGAGGACCTGCCGGACGTTCCCAAGACGAACGACGAGTCGACGGCGGAGATCGAGACGCTGCAGGCGGAAGACCAGTGGCAGACCCGCGCCGAGCGGCGTATCCAGGATGGTGGCTGGAACGGGGAAGGCCGGCCGATCACCGAATTCGCGGATGAGTCCGGTGAGACGCTGCGAGAACATCTGCTCTGGCAGCTGGAGATGGAACAGTTCTCGCCCCGTGAAGCCATGATCGGCGAGGCCATCATCGATGCGATCAATGATGACGGCTACCTCACGATCGGGCTCGACGAGATCGAGGAAATCCTCAACCCGGAAACCGGCGTACGCCGCGAAGAGATTGAGGCGGCGCTCGCCAAGGTACAGAGATTCGATCCCGCTGGAATCGGTGCCCGATCGTTGTCGGAATGCATAACGCTGCAGCTACGACAGCTCGATCCGGCAACGCCGGGGCTCGAACTCGCGATCGAGCTCTCCGACCAGTATCTCGACCTCGTTGCAACGCGTGATTACAGCGAGCTGCGGCGCAGCCTGCGCGCGTCCGAGGAAACCCTGCACGATGCCCTCGCCCTGATTCGTGGCTGTAACCCACGCCCCGGCCAGACCGTCAGCCCTGCCGCCGCACAATACGTCATACCGGACGTATTTGTTCGGAAGGTAGACAATCGCTGGCAAGTCGAAATCAGCCCCACGGGCGTGCCGAAGCTATCCGTAAATCAGCAATACGCGAAATTGCTGCGCGGCAGCGGTGACCATGCAGTATTGCGCACTCAGCTGCAGGAGGCACGGTGGTTGATCCGTAGCCTCGAGATTCGCAACGAAACCCTGCTGAAGGTTGCGACCTCCATCGTCAAACGGCAGAGAGACTTCCTCGAGCAGGGCGACGAGGCGATGAAGCCGATGGTGCTGCGGGATATCGCTGACGAGATCGGCATGCACGAGTCTACGATTTCGCGGGTAACCACGAATAAATACATGCACACGCCGCGCGGTGTCTTCGAATTCAAGTATTTCTTTTCGAGCCACCTCGCGACTGCCGACGGGGAAGAACAGTCGTCAACCTCGGTACGCGCGAAGATTCGCAAGCTCATCGGCGCGGAGAATCCGGCCAAGCCCTTGAGTGACAGCAAGATCGCGGGCCTGCTTTCCGATGAAGGCATAAAAGTTGCGAGGCGCACGGTCGCGAAGTACCGTGAGTCCATGAACATTGCATCATCGAGTGAGCGTCGCCAGCGACCGGCGCGATAGATACACAAGGAAGTGAGTACGTCAATATAAGCAGGAGAAGAATATGCAATTGAATGTCTCGGGCCACCACGTCGAAGTCACTGAAGCAATGAGAGGTTACGTAGAATCCAAGATAGAACGTCTCGAGCGTCACTTCGACATCGTGTCGAACGTGCACTGTATTCTCACGGTCGAAAAACTGCGGCACAAGGCGGAAGCCAAGGTAAACGTCAACGGCGGAACCATCTATGCCGACAACACGGAAGAAGACATGTATGCTGCGATCGACGGCCTCGTAGACAAGCTGGACCGGCGTGTAAGAAAACACAAGGAAAAACTGGTCGATCATCACGCCAGAGACGCCCACAAGAGGCGATTCTGACAAGGAGCCGCGCCGCCATGACGGCGCGGCATAATCACAACAACAACGACAAGCCATGTTGCTCGAAGAAATCATCAGTCCGGATGCCGTGCTCTGCAATGCGCAGGCGCGCAGCAAGAAGCACTGCCTCGAAATTCTGAGTGAATTACTGGTCCGGTCTCAGCCGGACATTCCGGCGGATACCATTTTTGAAAGTCTCATCGAACGCGAGCGGCTCGGCTGTACCAGCCTCGACGCTGGCGTTGCCTTCCCGCATTGCCGTGTAGAAGGCATAGATCGATGCATCGCCGCAATGATCAAGCTCTCGGACCCGATAGACTTCGACGCGACCGACGGAGAGCCGGTAGACCTGGTTTTCGGGCTGATGGTGCCCGAACAGGTAACCGACAGCCATCACGCGGATATCGCCATGATTGCCAGCCTGCTCGGCGACGCCGGGCTGCGCAGCAGGCTGCGTGCCGCGACATCGAGCAGCGACCTCTACAAAGTCTTGCTGGCTGGAAGTAACACCGTGGTCCCCGACCAACTGCAAACCGCCCACGGGAACTGAAGGCCCGTCGGCCCCGGCAATTCCGAGAATGCCTGACGCGATGCGCCTGATCATAGTTAGCGGCTTGTCCGGCTCCGGAAAGACCGTGGCGCTGCACGTGCTCGAGGACCTGGGTTATTACTGCATCGACAACCTGCCGGCAGGACTGCTCAAGGCAGTGGTCGAAGAAGTCTCTTCCGGCACAGGACAGCTCGGCCGTGGACTCGCGGTCGGAATCGATGCCCGTAACCGGCGCCAGGATCTCGAGTCGCTGCCGCAGCTGATCGACGATTTCCGCCGACAGCAGATACAGACGGATGTTCTCTTCGTGCTTGCCGACGACGAGGTCCTGCTCAAGCGTTACAGCGAGACGCGCCGGCGGCACCCCCTGGCAGAGCATGGCGCAGAATTGCGGCATGCGATCGACGCGGAAAGGCAAATGCTGTCGGAGGTCATCAATTCAGCGGACCTCATCATCGACACATCGCGGACAAGCGTATACGACCTTGCGGACATCATCCGGGAACGCGTCGATGCTCGCACCGCTGCCTCCCTTTCTGTGCTCATCGAGTCTTTCGGGTTCAAGCACGGCATCCCGGCCGATGCCGATTTCGTATTCGACCTCAGGTGCCTGCCGAATCCTTATTGGGACCTGAACTTGCGGCACCTGACCGGGTTGGATGAAAACGTGATCCGGTTCCTCGATGCGCAGGAATCGGTAGCGGACATGCACGGAGATATCCTGTCCTTCCTGGAGCGCTGGATCCCTGAGTATCGTTCGTCCAACCGGGCATTCCTTACCATCGCGATCGGCTGCACCGGCGGTCAGCACCGGTCTGTCTACATGGCGGAGAAACTCGCCGCATCACTGCAAGGCTTGTGCGACCACCTCAGCACCAGCCATACGGAGCTGTAGATCACTCCCACGTCCCGTTCGAATAATGGTTTACACGCGCCTCATGAGCCTGCCGGGCGAGGCTCACCGGCGGTTTTCGGTTAAACTCCTGCCGTAATCGGCGCCCCACTCCGGGGCCAGCACACAAGTCGGGGCAGGATCCATGGAAGCGAGAGAGCATACCCAGGGTAACCTGCAACTGTTGCGCGAGAAGCTCGACAGTGGCCGGATGCGTTCCGCCCGGCTGATGGTGCACAGCCTGCATCCCGCCGAAATCGCCCGTCTCCTCGAATCCCTGCCAATCCGGGAACGCGCCGTGCTGTGGGAGATGGTCGCGCCCGACGACGAGGGCGACGTTCTCGTCGAGCTTAGCGACGAGGTGCGCGACGGCCTGATCGAGGGCATGCAGACCGAGGAACTCATCGCCGCGACCGCAGGGATGGACTTCGACGACCTGGCCGACCTGCTTGCCGACCTCCCGGAAGTCGTGGCAAAGCAGGTGCTGCAGTCGCTGGACAAAGCCGACCACGATCGCTTGCAGCAGGTCCTCGCCTACGACGAAGACTGCGCCGGCGGGCTGATGAACGTCGACATTGTGACGGTCCGTCCGGACGTGACGCTGGAGGTCGTGACGCGCTATCTGCGCGCCGTCGCAGAGATGCCGGACGGGACCGACCTGTTGTTCGTGGTCAACCGCGACAACGAATACGTCGGGTCACTGTTCTTGTCGCGACTGCTGACTCACGATCCCGACACCCTCGTGTCCGGGATCATGTCGACCGACGTGCTGCCGATACCGGCACACACGCCCTCCAGGCAGGTCGTCTGGGAATTCGAGAATCGTGACCTGCTCTCGGCGCCGGTCGTCGACGACGATTATCGCGTCGTTGGCCGCATCACGGTCGATGACGTCGTGGACGTGATTCGCGAGGAAGCGGAACACTCGTTGATGAGTGCCGCCGGTCTCGACGAAGAGGACGACATGTTCGCGCCGGTGTTCAAGAGCGCGCGGCGCCGGGCTCTCTGGCTGGGAATCAACCTGGGCACGGCCTTTCTCGCCGCTTCCGTAGTCGACTTGTTTCAGTCCACGATCGACAAGGTCGTACTTCTCGCCGTGCTGATGCCGGTTGTGCCGAGCATGGGCGGCGTCGCAGGGACACAGTCGCTGGTCATCATTACGCGCGCGATGGCGCTCGGCCAGGTCGACAAGACCAATGCCACGCGAATCCTCAAAAAGGAACTGGCGGTCGGACTGCTGAACGGGCTCGGCTGGTCCATCGTGGTCGCCACTTTCACCTACCTGTGGTTCGGCGACTGGCGCATCGGCGGAGTCATCGCCGCGGCCATGATCATAAACCTGTTCATCGCCGCCTTCTCCGGATTCGGAATTCCGCTGCTTCTGAAGGAGATGCGAATCGATCCGGCAATCGCGGGCGGGGTCGTCCTGACAACGGTGACCGACGTTGTCGGCTACATGACGTTCCTGGGGCTGGGTGCCGCGCTGCTGCTGTGAGCCTTCGGCGACCGGGTCCCCCGACCCTCAGGCGTGGAGTATGTCGAGATCTTCCTCGACCCAGTGCGGGGCAAACAGTCGCGGTACCTCGTTGCCGGTGATGAAATCCCGCAGCTGGTCCCTGACGCGCATGGCGTCCCGGTAGCCCAGTTCGATCAGCTCACGCGTATACGCCTGCTCGAACATCAGGTAGCTCAGCAACCTGCCTTCCCCCCGGCCGCGGCCGCTAATCCCCCATAGCAAAGTGCGGAGTGCAACGGGCAATGCCTCGCGATGCTCGCGCGCCAGGATACGAAGGTCCTCGCTGGGCACGATTACCATCGTGTCTATCGCGCGCATGCGCGAAAGTTTGGGCCCGCGATGCTCCGGGGGTAACGAGTCGATGAGCTGGTTGATACGGCTCAGTCGCTCGAGGTCCGAATAGAGGCCGTCCATGAACAGCGTGTCGAGCGTGTAGCCGGCAATCTCCGCGATACTCGGGTACGACGACGACGTCTCCGGTTCACCCGATTCGTTGGCAATCTCGTTGCGAACTCCGATGACGAGAATGCGATCTGCGCCGAGGTGCACGGCCGGGCTCAGCGGCGTCGCCTGGCGCATCGCTCCGTCGCCGAAGTACTCGCTGCCGATGCGGACCGGCGGAAAAATCATGGGCACAGCGATGCTCGCCATCAGGTGATCGAGATTGAGGCGGCTGTGAACGCCCGCACGGCGTCTCCTCGACCACCCAGCGTGCCCGTTTGCTGCCTCGAAAAACGACGTCGACCGAGCCGAACTGTAGCCGGCGGCCGTAACGCTTACGGCATCCAGCCAACCCCGGGCGATGCCGTGTTCGATGCGGGGAAACCGGACGTTCCGGTGCAATAAGTCGCGCAGCGGCGAGTTGTCCAGCAGGGACCTGGGCATGCGCACGAGAGTGCCCCCCGTCACCAGGGCACCGAGCCATTGCAGGCTGCTCCTGAGCATCGCCAGGTTGTCGGTGCGATAGACGTGGTGGCATCGGAAATGACCCCAGACGTGCTCGAGCTCCGCAATCGCAACGCGGAAGCGGCGCGCTTTGGCCGCGAGCACGACAGAGTTGATCGCGCCGGCGGAGGTCCCGCTGATGATTCCGAAGGGATTGACGGTCCCGCGCGGCACGAGTTCGGCGATCGCCTTCAGCACGCCTACCTGGAACGCACCCCGCGCCCCGCCCCCGGGGAGCACCAATGCGGTCTTCTTGCGACTGGTCGGTGATTCCATGCTGACCTTGCTGCTGGCATTCCTGTCGACGCCTTGCATGGCGTACGACGACTCGTATCATAGTAGGCACTTCAAATCTAACGAATCGGACACATCCATGAAACGCATTGTCCCCGGATTCCTGTATTCAATCTGCTTCCTGTTGCCTGTTCCGCTGGCCCTGGCCGGTGGCGGCATCGAGATCGGCGCACCCGCGCCGGAATTCGAATTGCCGGACCAGGAGGGCCAGCTGCACTCACTCGAGGATTACAGGGATCAATGGGTGGTGCTCTATTTCTACCCGAAGGACGAGACGCCCGGCTGCACCACGGAAGCCTGCGAGTTTCGCGACAACATTTTCGCGTTCCGCAAGCTCAATGCGCAGATTCTCGGCGTGAGCCTCGATGACGTCGACTCGCACCGGAAGTTTGCAGAGAACCACGGCCTGCCGTTTCCGCTGCTGGCCGATACCGAAGGCACGACGGCGGATGCTTACGGCGTCAAGACCAGGATGATGGGGTGGACGGTCGCCAAGCGGCAGACATTCATCGTCGATCCGCAGGGCAATGTGGCGAAGCATTATGAAAAGGTCGACCCGGACGAGCATGCCACCGAGGTGCTTGCCGACCTCGCGGCACTGGGCGCCGGGAAATAGCCTGGGGCCTGTTAACACTGTCTGAGGTGCCGCTGCTGGAGGCCCTAGTGCAGTGCTTTGATGCCTTCGTCCAGGCCCGAAATCGTAAGCGGGAACATGCGATCGTCCATTATCTCCCGCGTAAGTTTGATTGACGGCGTGAAATCCCAGCGTTCACGCGGCTCGGGATTCAGCCAGATGGACTTGTGATAGGTGTTGAGCAGGCGCTTGATCCATACGGCTCCCGGTTCTTCGTTCCAGTGCTCGACGCTGCCGCCTGCATAGACGATCTCGTAAGGGCTCATCGTGGCGTCCCCGACGAAGACCAGCTTGTAGTCCGAACCGTACTTGTGAGTGATATCGAGAGTGGAAACCCGCTCGGCATGACGTCTGCGATTGTCCTTCCACAGCGATTCGTAGATGAAGTTGTGAAAGTAAAAATACTCGAGATGCTTGAACTCGCTGCTGGCCGCCGAGAACAACTCCTCGCAGATGCGCACGTGATCATCCATCGACCCGCCGATGTCGAGGCAAAGCAAGACTTTAACCGCGTTGTGCCTCTCCGGGACCATGCGGATGTCGAGCAGCCCCGCATTTCGTGCCGTCTTGTCGATCGTATCTTCGAGGTCGAGCTGGTCCGCCGCACCCTCCCTCGCAAATTTTCTCAGCCGGCGTAACGCCACCTTGATATTGCGGGTCCCGAGTTCGACCGAGTCGTCCAGATTCCGGTACTCACGCCGGTCCCAGACCTTTACGGCGCTGCGGTGCCGCGAACCGTGCTGGCCGATGCGAACGCCTTCCGGGTTATAGCCAAACGCGCCGAATGGCGAAGTGCCCGCGGTTCCGATCCACTTGCTGCCGCCTTCGTGGCGATCGTCCTGCTCCTCGAGGCGCTCGCGCAAAGCTTTCATCAGTTCGTCGAAACTGCCCAGAGATTCGATCCGGGCACGCTCTTCTTCCGGCAACAACAGTTCCGCCTGCCCGCGAAGCCAGTCGTCAGGGACCTCCTGGAACAGGTCTCCCAGGCTGCCCTCGACACCGCGGAAATAGGCGGCGAATACCCGATCGAAGCGATCCAGCTGCGATTCGTCCTTGACCAGCGCTGCCCGCGAGAGATAGTAGAAGTCGTCAACGCTGGTACCTGCAACACCACGCTTCATCGCCTCGAGCAAGGTCAGGAGTTCCGTGATGGAAGTATTCATACCGCCATCACGAAGCATAAAGAAGAACGGGATCAGCATCGCATTTACTGGTGTCCCGCCCCGCGATCCAGGAATACGAGGCGCTCGAACAGGTGCACATCCTGCTCGTTCTTCAGCAACGCGCCGTACAGCGGCGGAATCGCCGTCCGCCTGTCGTCGCTGCGCAATGCCTCGGGCGGAATGTCTTCCGCCAGAAGCAACTTGATCCAGTCGAGCAGTTCGGACGTCGATGGCTTCTTCTTCAGCCCGGGGACCTCGCGAATCTTGTAGAAAGCATTCAGTGCCTCGCTGAGCAGCGTCTTCTTGAGTTGCGGATAGTGTACATCGACGATTTGCGCCATCGTGTCCTGGTCGGGGAACTTGATGTAATGGAAGAAACAGCGGCGCAGAAATGCATCGGGGAGTTCCTTTTCATTATTGCTCGTAATGACGATGAGCGGACGGTGCTTTGCCGCGACGAGCTGCCGCGTCTCGTAGACGTAGAATTCCATGCGATCGAGTTCGCGCAGTAGATCGTTGGGAAACTCGATGTCGGCTTTGTCGATTTCGTCGATCAACAGGACCGGCTGCTCGTCCGAAGCAAATGCCTCCCAGATCTTGCCCTTCCGGATGTAGTTGGCAATGTCGTGCACCCGATCGTCGCCGAGCTGTGAATCCCTGAGCCTCGCGACGGCGTCGTATTCGTACAGGCCTTGCTGCGCCTTGGTCGTCGACTTGATATGCCATTCGAACAACGGCTTATCGAGTGCCTTCGCCACTTCGAGCGCGAGCTGCGTCTTGCCCGTGCCGGGCTCGCCCTTGACGAGGATCGGCCGCTCGAGCGTCACCGCCGCACTGACGGCCATCATCAGGTCGTCGGTGGCAACGTAGGTACTGGTGCCTGTGAAGCGCGTATCAGTCATGTCGGTCCCGGGGTCTGTAGAGCGTACGGGGAACATCTTACCCCTTGGGCGCCCCGGGGTCAGGAGCGGGCACGGCAAATACCGTGCCCGTGTCAATCGATCGGGATCAGTTCCAGGCTGTGCCGCGGCTCACCCGGCAGAAAAGGGCTGGGCTGCCCGAGCACCCATTCTTCGTGACCCTTGCGGTAAAAATCCGACAGCGGGTGGCCACTCTGGCCGGTCGGCATGTGCATCAGCCCGTTTTCCTCATCCCCCGGGGATACCGAGAAGCGCTGCGAGGCGCCGAATGCCGGGCCGTGGGCTTTGGGGAGATCGACATCACCGTTCAGGGGTTCCGCGGGCATGTCCAGCCATGACGACAGCAC
>Ga0224502_10000682_pt1 | contig 11622 bp, 4 predicted proteins | sample SF_Oct11_sed_USG_5_FD_169104 | JGI IMG/M metagenome (GOLD analysis project Ga0224502, IMG submission 169104) | Sediment microbial communities from San Francisco Bay, California, United States - SF_Oct11_sed_USGS_13 | ecosystem: Environmental > Aquatic > Marine > Sediment | place: USA: California... | reverse complement strand
CTCGCCGGCGTCTTTTTGGGAGCCAACTCACAACGGGTGATTATAAGACCGGCGGGCAGATGCGCATTTAAGCCGTCCATCACCGCTTGCGGCCGTATATAATCGGGCACGGTTACAATAAAACGCTCTTTTAAGCTTTCGATTCCCACGGGCAGCGGATTATCAAAGGAAACTTTGGGCTTGGGGTGAAACCCTTCTGAAAACTTGACCTCAATATCGGCTCGTTTCAAGGCCCGCAAAAAGATGTTGACCAGCTCAAGATGTCCGAAATATTTGGCTGTGTCTTGCTTGGTATAAAACACACTGAGCTTTTTATAGGTCGCCTGCTTCTCAATGTCGGATGGACGCGCCTTGACAAAATTGCCGGCCAACGATTTATGGGTCAGGGGCTCAATTTGTTCAAAGTCACAGACGCCGCACTGGTTGCAATCATCAACCCGGCAATCCGCCGTATAAACCCCCTGATGTGCGTTTTCCCATTCAGCGCTTAAAAACGTTTTGGTCAGCTGGGTGTTAATATGATCCCAGGGCAATGGCTCACAGACATCTCTGGTGCGGGTGGTATAAAAATCCGGATCGACACCTTCCTCGTCAAAGGCGCTCTCCCACAAATCGAACCGGAAGTGATCACTCCAGCCGTCAAATTTGCATCCTTTATTATAGGCCGCCACCAGCAACCGGCTAAGCCTGCGATCGCCGCGGGCCCAAACCCCTTCCAGCCGGCTAACTTTCGGACCCTGCCATTTAATTTTAATACCGGATAATTTCAGCTGATCCTGAACCCGCTTGATACGGTCTTCGGATTCGGTTAACGACAGCTGGGCCGCCCATTGAAATGGCGTATGGGGTTTGGGGATAAACGTGGCCAGGCTGACATTGATCTGTCCCCGAAACTTGGAAGAACTTTTGATTTTGCGTAACGCTTTGACTAAATCTACCAGGGCCTTCAAGTCCTCAGCGGTTTCGGTGGGAAGCCCGATCATAAAATACAGTTTAATGACCTGCCAGCCCAGATCAAAGGCATCTTTAACCGTAGCAAAAATTTCGGCTTCACTGATATTTTTGTTAATCACGTCCCGCAGTCGCTGGCTGCCGGCTTCGGGCGCAATCGTAAAACCGGTTTTGCGCACTGTCTTTATCAGCTTCATCAGCTCCGGCGTCAGGGTGCCGGCCCTCAAAGACGGCAGCGAAACAGCCACATTTTCCGCCGCAAAGCGGGACATCAGGCGCTCCATCAGAGGAACGATACATCCGTAATCACCGGTGCTCAACGACAGCAGGGAAATGTCTTCATATCCGGTGGCCTTAAGGGATTGATCGCCAAGCGCCAGCAAAGATTCCGGCGATCGCTCCCGCACCGGACGATAAATCATACCGGCCTGGCAAAAGCGACAGCCCCGGGTGCAGCCCCGGGCAACCTCCAGCCGCAGGCGATCGTGCACGGGTTTGCCGTAAGGTACAATTGGTTTTTCCGGAAAAGGCACCTGATCCAGATCGGCGACGATGGTCCGCGTTACATGGGTATAATCCGCATAACGCGGCACCAGGGTCTGAAAACCACAGGCGTCATATTGCGGCTCAAAAAAAGCCGGGATATAAACGCCTTCAATCCGCGACCAGCGTTTAAGAAGCGCTTCTTTGTCCGGCCGGGAATTCGCATTGCACTCCATCCAGGTTTGGGCCAGCTGCAGGATGACGGTTTCACCGTCTCCGACAATAACGGCATCAAAAAAATCCGCAACCGGTTCCGGATTGCAGGTACAGGGCCCGCCGGCAATGATGATCGGATGGGCGTTATCCCGGTCAGCGGCATAAAACGGAATACCGGCCAGTTCCAGCATGCTTAACATATTGGTGTAATTCAGTTCATAAAGCAGGCTGAATCCGATAATATCAAACCGGTTGAGGGGCCGGCGGGATTCCAGCGTAAACAGCGGCAGTCCCGCAGACCGCAGGCGGGCCTCCATGTCGATCCCGGGCGCAAAAACTCTCTCGGCGGCAATGTCCGCATGGGCGTTGAGAATGTGATACAAAATCTGCATCCCGAAATGGGAGGTGCCGATCTCATAGAGGTCCGGAAAAGCCAACGCAAAGCGCAGCTTGACCCTGTCCGGATCCTTTTTGCTCTGATTAATTTCGCCCCCCAAATAACGGCTGGGTTTTTCGACCAGGGGTAATATGTCTTCAATGGTTTTGATGCTCATGGAAAGCCTGTAATGTGCTAAGCACTCCATATTCGTAACGCGGTTTAAAGCGTTTCAAAAATAACAGGAAAAAGAAATGCCTAAAGTGACTAAAATGAGCTAAAATGCCTAAAATTATGGTGTCGCTGCGCTCCATCTTTATAAAAATGATCGTTCGACCCAGTCGTCAGATCCTGAGGCTTTCGAAGGGTGGCTCTCGACGGGTAGAATTCCTTAACTTTAGGCATTTTAGCTCACTTTAGATCATTTTAGGCATTTCATTTCGGGTTTATGTTACCAGATTAGTTCTAATAAATGAAGATGCCTTCTTTATTTTTATCGAGTGATGTTTATATTCTGGCAGTCAAAATGCGCCTTGATTTCAAATCAATCCTTAACTGAATTAAGGGAAGGACAGTTATGCCCAGCATCTTAATGCCGATCAATAAAAAAACAGCTCACACCTTTTTTGCTATGGTTACATTTCTGCTTTTTGGGCTGACGATACCACAACCCGGCTACGGCCTGCAAAGTGAGCGCGAAAGCCCGGTGGTTCGTGCGGTGCGCAAAGTCAGTCCTGCAGTGGTAAACATAAGCTCCTCCCATGAGGTCCGCAAGCGGCCCAATCCCTTTTCCGGCTTTGGTATGAACCCGTTTTTTGAGGAATTTTTCAAAGATTTTTTTGATCCCAGATTCGAACGACGCCGGGAGAGCACCAGCCTGGGATCCGGTGTGGTTATCGACGGCAAACGCGGCTTTATCCTGACCAACGCCCATGTGATTGAACGCGCCGGCAAGATTAAGGTGGTCCTGCAGGATGAACGCGAATTTGAAGCCAGAATTGTGGGTGCCGACCCGGATTCGGATTTAGCAGTTTTAAAAATCGACTCCGAAAAGTTCCTGCCGTCCATCGAAATGGGAAGCAGCGACGACCTGATGATCGGCGAAACCGTGATTGCCATCGGTAACCCCTTCGGCTTTTCGCACACGGTGACCACCGGTGTTATCAGCGCCATCAACCGCAGTATCCGCACTGCAGACAAAGTCTATCTTGACTTTATCCAGATCGACGCTTCCATTAACCCCGGTAATAGCGGCGGACCGCTGTTAAACATTAACGGCGATCTGATCGGCATCAACACGGCAATCTACGCCAAAGCCCAGGGCATCAATTTTGCGATTCCCATCAACAAGGCCAAAAAAATTATTTCCGATTTGATTCAATTCGGCGAAGTGATCCAGGCCTGGATCGGCATTACGGTGCAAAAGCTGGATGACGAGCTGGCCGGCTACCTGAAAGTTCCCGACAAAAAAGGCGTCATCGTTCAAGCCGTGGAGCCTCAGAGCCCGGCCCGCAAAGCCGGTCTGCAAGAAGGCGATATTATTGTGGCAATCGACAAAAAAAAGATTGCTTCGGTGCCGGAGTACTGGTCGGTTAAAAAAACCTATGCCGCCGGTGACGCGATAAAGGCCAGCATATGGCGCGATAACAAAATAAAAACCATATCGATCAAAACACGGATGTTTCCCATGGAACTGGCCGAAGATCTGGCCTTTCGATTGATGGGTATTCGCGTCGAGAACTTAACGGAGGAAACGCGCAAGCACTTTCAAACTTTCGCCCGGGAAGGCGTCGTCATCTCTGAAATCGACGGCCGCAGCGATCTGGCCAAAATCGGCGCCCGCCCCGGCGATGTCATCCGGCAAATCGACGACACCGCCATCACCGACAAAGAAGAATTTAAGAAAGCGATTGTCAAATATCGACAGAAAAGATCGGTGGTGATTTTGCTGCAAAGAGGGGATCAGGGGTATTATATAACATTGAAATTGTAACCGAACTTTCTAAAATGTTTAACATAAAAAGTTCAAATTGGATCAAATTTAGCTAAAGTTCCTTTGGCAGACTGCCGATAAGATAATTGGAAAAGCAGAATTTAAAATTTTCGAATATGCGATTGAGATTAACTGCTGATTTGGTTTAAATTTGAATTAAAATCTGCTCAAGATAATGCCAAACTCTGAGTAATCAGGGGACGGAAAGCCACGGGTCCGCCGGGGGTGGATGGCCGGGTTGCCTGAGGAGGCTGAAAAGCTGGGTGACCCCGAAATGGTGGCCCGGCTTTTTTGCTTCAGCCGTCAGCCTATAAAAGGAGACAAAATGCAACTTTACGGGGGGATTAATCCATACGCGAGTCAAAGCTTTGGTTTCGGTTACATCGATACCATTCAAAGACAGCGTGACGTCACAGCATCGTTTAAGGGGCTTCCGGTTTCAAATCACCGTGATCAGATGGACGACACCACGCGGCATGTGCTGCGGATGCGCAAAGCAATGGAGGCGGTCAAGCAATTGATGCCGGCGTCTTCAGAATCTACCGAAATTGAAGTCTCCATAGCTGCAGGCGCCACCTCTGCCTCGAGTCTTAGCTTAAGCTCGGGCGGGGCCGCAACACCCACCACCCTGCAGTCAACCGAAGAGGTCAACGCCGAGACGTCCACCGATTATACTGACCCGTCCGCATGGACCGGCGCTTCGACGTCTCAGGCCACGATCAGCGGCGAATATGACGGCTCAAACGGCACCGATACGCTCAGGTTTGAAGTTGCCCGTGGCGGCACCCGCGGTGGTAAGGCCAACCTCCAGGTAAAAGTCTACGATTCCAACAATACTGAAATTGATAAAATCGATATCAGAAAAAGTGATTCTATTGATAAACAATACACTATGAACAATGGTTTAGTAGTAACCTTCGGTGCCGGCGATCTGGTTCAAAACGATACCTTCACCATGGAGGTTTACGATAACATCGAAGCTGCGGTGGACCCGGACAAGCCCTTTAACGGGACGGGCAGTGATGATCCCAACTTTCAATCCGGTCTCGATGTAACGAGTGGCTCTTTTCAGGTCAATGGGACCACCATCGACGTCCTGGCGGATGATACGCTTAACACTGTACTCGATAAAATTAACCAATCCGATGCCGGCGTGACAGCCACCTTCGACGCCGCGACCGAAACGGTATTGCTGACCCAGGATACGCCCGGCTCAACCCAGGACATCGCCCTTTCAAACGATACTTCCGGTTTTGTTGCCGCCGTAAAACTTGATAGCGCGGTTGCAATCCCCGGAAACGATGCGGAGTCTGAAAAGACTCTGGCAGCAGAGGGACAATTCGCGAGTGTTCAAAGCGGCAGCATCAGTGTCAATGGCACTTCTATCGACATTGACGTCAATACCGATACGTTGACCGATGTACTCGACCGCATTACAGCCTCAGCGGCAGAAGTGACCGCAAGTTTTGACAGCGCTTCCCAAAAGGTCTCACTGACTTCAGACGGCACCGACAGTCAGCTAATTCTTGACAGCGGGACGACTAATTTTTTCTCGGCAGTGGAAATATCAGATGGTACCTATGACCCCGTAAACGAATCCATAGAAGTACAGACAGAGGGCGTCGATGTCGTCAATGCGTCCGATCTTACGGCCGAATATGCTGATACCTACAACACCGAACTGGGGGCCACAGTTCGTGCAGATCAGGATGTCGCGCCAGCGCCCATATCCGCAGACACCAAAATGCTGAGTAAACTGGTCGATATCATTGCCGATTCCATGAATGCCCTGTTCGATGATTCGGCCATCACCTCGTCACCGGGCGCAGGAACCGAAGCGCTCCGAGATGAGCTTCGCAGTGCCGTAACGTCATGGTTTGATTCCGAAGGGCCTCAATTCGATACCGATTTTGGCATTGGTTTTGATTTTGAAAAAACCGAAGAAAGCGTATTCAAATTCTCCCAGGCCGATCGAAGTCGATTTGAAGATGCTCTGGCATCCCCGCAAAGCGCGGCTGCGGTTCATAGTGCGCTTTTTGGAACCGAATCCGACGGGCTGTTCAACCAGCTGCATTCCGTCTTGACGGCAGCCGGCAGCGAAAGTGATTCCGATCCGACAGGTCTGTTTGTGAATTTATCGATATAGAATAAGGATAAGTGCCTAAAATGATCTAAAGTGAACTAAAGTGCCTAAAATTAAAAGAGGATTGAAACCCTTTTTAGTTTTAGGCCTTTTTGTTTTTGCAGCAGATATCTTGAACACGAAATATCCAGGATTCCGCATTCAATAAATCTCCGTCCTCAAAACTCAGCACTTCTCTCCGGCCTTCGTAGATCTATCTTGCCCACTCGATATGACAATGCTATAAATAAAATTAGAAAAATACAGATTTAACCGGCTCAACGGGCAAACGATTAAAGGGGTGTTTCCATGAAACGCAGCAAAATATTTAAACTCTTAAATACCGATCGCCCTATGGAGCAGGTGCTGATAAAAGGATGGGTTCGCACCCGGCGTGATTCCAAGGGGTTTTCCTTCATCGAAGTCAACGACGGTTCCAGTCTGAAAAACATTCAGGTGGTTGCAGATGAGAAACTCTCCAACTATGAAGACGTAAAAAAACTGACCACCGGCTCGGCCCTGGCTGTCGGCGGACAGCTCGTCGAATCTAAAGGCGGCGGTCAGAAATGGGAGATCCTGGCAGACGCAGTGGAGATCATCCACCTGGCGCCGGAAGACTTTCCGTTGCAGAAAAAACGCCACACCGATGAATTTTTGAGAACCATCGCCCACCTGCGGCCCCGCACGAACAAATACGGTGCGGCCTTTCGCATTCGATCTGAAATCTCTTACGGGATTCACAAATTTTTCCGGGACCGCGGCTTTCGCTATCTGCATTCACCGATTCTGACCGGTTCGGATTGTGAGGGTGCCGGGGAGATGTTTCGGGTGACCACTCTGGACATGAACAATCCACCCCAAAAAGAAGGCCAGGCCGATTACCAGCAGGATTTTTTCGGCAAAGAAGCCAATCTGACGGTTTCCGGGCAATTATCGGCCGAGATGTTTGCGCTGGCCCTGGGTGATGTCTACACCTTCGGGCCCACCTTCCGGGCGGAAAATTCAAACACGCGCCGCCATGCCGCCGAATTCTGGATGGTGGAACCGGAGATGGCCTTCTGTGATCTGGAAGGCAATATGGACCTGGGCGAAGCGCTCATTCGCGAACTGACCACCTACGCGATGGAGGCTTGCAGGGATGATCTGGAGCTTTTTGGCAAATGGGTGGATAAGACGTTGATGGCAACGCTGGAAAACATCGCCCAATCCGATTATATCCGGCTGCCCTACCGCGAAGCGGTGGAAATCTTAAGCCGGTCCGGCCAAAAGTTTGAATATGAGATCGGCTTCGGCACAGATCTGCAGACCGAACATGAACGCTACCTGACCGAACAACATTTTAAAAAACCGGTGATTGTCTATGACTACCCTAAAATCATCAAACCCTTCTACATGCGCGTAAATGATGACGGAGAAACAGTTGCAGCCATGGACGTGCTGGTGCCGGGCATCGGCGAGATCATCGGCGGCAGCCAGCGTGAGGAGCGTCTGGAGGTGCTAGAAGCACGCATGGACGAAACCAAAATGGACAAAGCCCCTTACTGGTGGTACCTGGATGCCCGCCGCTTCGGCAGCGTACCCCACAGCGGCTTTGGCCTGGGGTTTGAGCGCTTTTTGATGATGGTCACCGGCATCAACAACATTCGGGACGTGATTCCTTTTCCGAGAACCCCAAGCAGCATCGAATTTTAATTCAGCCAGGAAAAAAATCTGCTGGCCCGTTTTACCCAAACAGCGGTTGAATTCCTTCAACCGCTGTTTGCTATTGTAAGCATTTGACACTTTTAAAGAAAAAAAGATAGAATATGAATAGAAAAATAAGCCTTTGCGATCTTTGCGCCTCGAGCGACCAAAGGGAGCGGGTGTGAGACAATAAAAGCGCAGCGTCAAAGAAAGGCCCACTGCAATGAGCAACGGACACCGAGGAAAACTGGTTCTTAAAGAAGTGCCGGCCGGGGAAATAGAAAAGAAAGTAGTTATGCTGCTTTCAAAGTTTGCAAAGAGTGCTTCTCCTGAAAAATTGACTGCAAAAGTCCGCAACACGCCTTACTTTCTCAGCAATGATATCCCTGCCGAAAAAGCATTGCTCCTCATGGAAGCACTGCAAAAACTAGGCGCGACAGTCGCTTTTGTGCCGCACGCGCCTTTGCAACCACCGGCTGAACAGATAACCGTGATGGAACCAGAACCCCGTTTTACTTTCGACCGCCCCCCGCTTGTGGAAGAAGAACCCCTTTCCGTCCAGCCGGAGCCCAAAAAAAAGGGTGCCAGACGGCTGGTGATCACTTTAATCACCATTTTATTGCTCCTTTGCCTGGGCTATCTCGCCTGCCTGCTTTGGCCAATTCTGGGAGATAAAGTCCTCGAATTGGGATCTTACCTCAAGCAACTTTTCTAGAACCTATCTCAAAAATGCCCTTGTCGAGTACGAGGACGAGGAGGAGCACGAGTACGATATTATACAACGCTCGTACTCGTCCTCGTTCTCGTTATCTAACGCACATTTGTAAAAGTTATGTAAAAGGTGGCCTGCCTGTATTGACTCCTGCCGGTTGTACTTATAAGATTTTAGCATAAGGCCCAATTACTGACTTAATACATTCACAGCAAGCGATGAGGATACGGTCGATGAAATCAAAAACATCTATTATTTTAATCGTGGCACTTTTGCTGCTGTCCGCATCTGCCTGGGCAGAAGACTCGACCCATCAACAAATTCGTAAAGAAGCCCAGAAGGCATACACCAATGGCAACTGGAAGGATGCCTTTGAACTGTACCGCCAACTGTGTCTGGAAACCGAAAATGACCCCGGCATGGTCGGCCAGGACTTTACCCAGGCCTGGCAGTGTCTGCGCCAGCTAAATCGTCTGAATGAATTGGACGCGTTTCGCGAAGGGGTGATTCAAGCGCATAGCGCTAACTGGCGCCTTCTGCGGGATACGGCTCGCAGCTACAGTCAGAACACCCATTGGGGCTATCGGGTCGCCGGTGAATTTCAGCGCGGCAGCCATCGCGGCGGGGGTAAATATGTCAACGCCATTGCGCGTGATCGGGTCCGCGCCCTGCAACTCATGCACCAGGCCGCGAAGCCGGCGGAAGTTGATCCGCTCAAATCCGAGACAGCGCAATTTTATGTGGAATTTGCGCGCATGCTGCTGCAATTCAGAGGTTCTAACCAGGCCTGGCGGCTGCAGTATCTCACCGACCTCACCCGGCTACCCGATTATGAACCCGGATACGGTTATGAATATAACCGGCAGTCCCAGGGAGCACCGGTAGATGCTGAAGACCAGCCCATATTTCATCGACTGCCCAAAAGCTTTGAATCCAGCGGCTCGGACGGCGAGCGCTGGCGCTGGCTGTTGGCCAGGGCCATGGTGTTAAATCCGAATCTGAAAAGCAATGTCGACTACATGCTGGCTTCTTTTCTACAACAGCAATTCGGCGTCCAGACATTGGCATCTTACGGTGCACTCTACGGCCGCGGCCGCCCCATAGATGATAAAAAGGATAAAAGCAGCCCTTACGAGGTGCATACTTTAACCGACACCGAAACCATTGCCAAACTGGCAGTGGGGGTGCGGCGTTTTGATCTGCCGGATGAGTTTAACTTTATTCTGATGTTCAAGGCCATGCTTGCGGGCAACAACAGCGGTTATGCCGGTAATGCTGCGCGCGCCCTGGCCCAAACTTATGAAAACCGCCGACAATATGATCATGCGGTAACATACTGGAACATTTATAAAAACTACAACAAATCGCCGGCTCAAAAACATATCGATCAGATCACCAAAAACTGGGGTGTATTTGAACCCTTAAGCACGCAACCCTCGGGCACCACACCCAGCGTTGAATATCGATTCCGCAACGGCAGGCGTGTCGAGTTCAGCGCCTACCGCATCCACGTTAGCCGGCTGCTTGAAGATGTAAAAGCTTACATTCGCTCCCGGCCGCGCAGCCTGGATTGGCAAAAAGTGAACGTCAACAACATCGGCTGGCGCATCGTGCAGGAGGATCAGGCCCGCTACATCGGCGAGCGCCTGGCCAGCTGGCAACAGGACCTGGAACCCGACAAGCGCCACTGGGATCGCCACGCGACGGTCAAGTTCCCCGATGCTTTGCAAGATGCCGGGGCTTATCTGGTTGTCGCCCGGATGCCCCGCGGCAATACCGCCCGTATTATCATCTGGGTCAGTGATACGGTTATCGTCAAAAAACCGCTTAAAAATCAGGTGTTTTACTATGTGGCCGATGCGGTCACCGGCAAGGCGCTGGCGGATGTCAATATTGACTTTTTCGGCTATCGCACCGAGCACATCAAAGGAACCAAGCGCTATCGGATCCGCCATACCAGCCTCGCAAGGCCAACCAACAAAGACGGCCTTCTCATGCTGGGGCCCGGCGACGCGCCTAACAATATGTCCTGGCTGGCCACCGCCAGGACGAAGGCAGGCCGCCTGGCCTATCTGGGTTTTTCCAATGTCTGGTATCCCGATTATTACGACACCGAATACAATCAGACCAAAACCCTGATAATGACCGACCGTCCCGTTTATCGTCCGGCCCAGACCATTAAATTCAAGGCCTGGGTACGGCATGCCAAATATGACAAAGACGACACCTCAACCTTTGCCGGCCAGCGTTTTAGCGTGCGTATTCACAACCCCAAAAACGAACAGATTTATTCAAAACCGCTCACTGCCGATGCTTACGGCGGTGTGGCGGGCGAATTTCGGCTTCCGGCCGATGCCGCCCTGGGAGTGTATCGCATCTCCCACAATCGCAGCAGTGTTTACGGTGGCCAGACCTTTCGGGTGGAAGAATATAAAAAGCCCGAGTTTGAAGTAAAAGTGGAAGCGCCGGCCGAACCGGTGATGCTCGGTGAAACCATCGAAGCCAAAATTAAGGCCGCTTATTACTTCGGCTCCCCGGTTAGCCAGGCCACCGTGTCGTATAAGGTGCTGCGCAGCGAACATGACAGCCGCTGGTACCCGTCGTTTTACTGGGATTGGTTTTACGGTCCCGGCTACTGGTGGTATGCCTATGACTACCCCTGGTATCCGGGCTGGCGAGACTGGGGCTGCCTGCGGCCGATCTGGTCCTGGTGGCAGAACTGGCCGCGGCAGCAGCCGGAAATCGTGGCCGACGGGGAAGTAAAAATCGGCCCGGACGGCACGGTTAAAATCACCATCGATACCGGGCTGGCCAAGCTGATTCACGGCGACAGCGATCACCGCTACACCATCCGCGCAGAAGTTCGGGATCTGTCCCGGCGCACCATTGCCGGTCAGGGAGACGTGCTGGTGGCCCGTAAACCCTTTAAGGTGTATGCCTGGGTGGATAAGGGCTATTACCGGGTCGGCGATACGATTAACGCCGGCTTCAAAGCCCAGAGTCTTGATCAAAAACCGGTCGTCGGCCAGGGTCGGCTGAAACTGTATCGCATCACCTATAAAGATAACAAACCACAAGAAACCCGG
>Ga0224502_10000681_pt1 | contig 11628 bp, 10 predicted proteins | sample SF_Oct11_sed_USG_5_FD_169104 | JGI IMG/M metagenome (GOLD analysis project Ga0224502, IMG submission 169104) | Sediment microbial communities from San Francisco Bay, California, United States - SF_Oct11_sed_USGS_13 | ecosystem: Environmental > Aquatic > Marine > Sediment | place: USA... | reverse complement strand
TCAACCGGGACATCGCGGGTCAGGTCGACGTCGTCCAGCCGTGCATACAGTACGAAGAAGCTGTAGGTGTTCCAGAACGTATTAATAAACGAGCTAGCAACGTCCGCGACAATTTCCACGGAAATGCGCTTTGGCATGTCCGGCGATAACCGTGCGAGAAAATACCAGCGCAGGGCATCGGCGCCGACCGTATCGAAGACCTCATACGGATCGACGATATTGCCGAGCGACTTCGACATCTTCTTGCCGTCCTGATCCACGATATGGTTCAGACACACACAATTGCGGAATGCAACGCTGTCGGAGACCAGTGTCGCGATCGCGTGCAGTGTGTAAAACCAGCCGCGCGTTTGATCGATGGCTTCGCAGATAAAGTCGGCCGGAAAGTGCGTTTCGAATGTGTCGTCGTTTTCGAACGGGTAATGCCACTGCGCATAGGACATCGCTCCGGAGTCGAACCAACAGTCGATGACTTCAGGCAAACGCCTCCAGGACTTGCCATCTTTCTCGAACGTCACGTCATCAACTGCCGGACGATGCAGGTCCAGCTCACTTAATGAATGGCCTGCGAGTTCTGCGAGCTCCGCGACTGAACCCACGCAGTGGTATTCGCCCTCGCCGTCCGTCCATATCGGTAACGGCGTGCCCCAGAACCGCTCCCGCGACAGCGCCCAGTCGACGTTGTTCTCGAGCCACTTGCCAAATCGGCCTTCGCGAATATGTTCAGGCACCCACTTGATCGTGTTGTTGAGCTCGGTCATGCGCTCGCGGAATTTCGACGTGCGAATATACCAGGCGTTTTTCGCGTAGTAGATGATCGGGTCCCCCGTCCGCCAGCCGAACGGGTAGTTATGTTTGAAGCGCTCGGAACGAAACATCAGACCGCGATCCTTGAGGATGCGAATCAGCGGTTTGTCGGCGTCCTTGAAGAACATGCCTGCGACAGGCTCAACCTCGTCGATGAAATGCCCATCGAGCCCGACCCCGTGTACCACGGGCAGGCCATGCTCCTGGCCAAAGGCTAAATCATCGACACCGTACGCCGGTGCCGTGTGGACGATGCCCGTACCGTCTTCGGTACTGACGAAATCGGCGGGCAGTACCTGGAACGCTTTGGCGGAATCGACCTTGATGTACGGTAGCAATTGTTCGTAGCGTGTACCGACAAGCTCTGCGCCTTTGACCGTTTTCGTAACGCGGTGCTTGAGATCGCGGAGCACCGATTGCCGCAGTGCCTCGGCGAGGATCAGCGTTTCTCCGCCTGCTCGGCAGAAGCTGTAGTCGATGTCCGGCCCAACAGCGAGCGCGAGATTGGACGGCAGCGTCCACGGCGTTGTTGTCCAGACAAGAAAGAACGTGCCGACTTCGTCGGCAAGCTTGAAACGCACAGTGATTGACGGATCCTCGACTTCCTTGTAGCCCAGAGCAAGTTCGTGAGATGACAGCGTCGCGCCGATGCGCGGATCGTAGGGCACCACCTTGTAACCGCGATAGATGAGGTCCTTGTCCCAGATGTTTTTGAGTAGATACCAGACCGACTCGATGTAGCTGTTATTGAGTGTGTAATAGGCTTCATCGAGATTGACCCAGAAGCCCATGCGCTCGGTCATCTTCTCCCAGTCGCCGATGTAGCGCATGACCGATTCGCGGCACAGGCGTGTGAATTCATGGATGCCGACCTTGTCCTCGATTTCCTGTTTATCGTACGTCTCGATCTTGCCCAGTTTCTTGAGGTGCTTTTCCACTTCATGCTCGACCGGAAGGCCGTGCGTATCCCAGCCTGCTTTTCGCGGCACGTGGTAACCACGCATGGTCTTGTAACGCGGAAACGCGTCCTTGAAGCTCCGCGCAAGCACATGGTGGATGCCGGGCTTGCCGTTCGCCGTCGGCGGCCCCTCGTTGAAGCTGAACTGCGGCCCACCCTCGGTCTGCCGCAGTGTCTTCGAGAAAATGTCTCTATCGCGCCAGAACGCGAGCACCTCCTGTTCGAGTGCCGGCCCGTCGTAACGGCCCTGAACTTCATCAAACACGGCTTTTGTCGATGCCAAAATCAATTCTCCAAACAAAATCGCCCCGGACGCAATGGATGCGTCCGGGGCGATTTTCGAATTTCGCGGTACCACCCGGTTTCGCGACAATCTTGCGACCGTCGCCTCCAGGGTCCGAAGACCCGTCGCCCTTATCGGGGGCCAGCCGGCTGCGTCTATTCGCTAGCTTTCGGGGCTAACTTTCGGGCAGCGACTCCAGGGAGATATTCAGCGGATTCCGGCCCGGGGCTTACACCATCTCCCGGTCGCTTTGGCCTGAATTGCCCGCCTACTCGTCCCCTTCAGCGTCTTGCGAGGCAAATTAGCCGCATGCGAGGGAGAAAACAAGCGATTTATGCGCCCCCTAGCGCTCGGACTTGCTCGCGCAGTCAATGCAGCGCGGCACTGTCGGGTCGAAGTCCAGCCTTCTCGGGTCGATGGGGTCCCCGCAATCACAGCACAGACCGTAGTCGCCGTCGTCGATACGTTGCAGAGCCGCATCTATGTTACGCAGCATGGCCTCGCGACGCTGCACGGATGCTTGCGCCATCGCCTGCGCCTGCAGCGCATCCATGCGCGACAAGCGACCGACCTTTGACTGATCCAGCTCCACGACGGCAGCGGATTGCGCACCCGCTGCGGCCAGAGCCTCGAGCTCCTGACGGAGTTTGAGCAACCTTTCGCGCATTCTGTGAGAATACATTGAAATGTTTCCTGAACCTCATTTCATCGAGACCAACGGCATCCGCATGGCGGTCTACGAGGACGGCGAAGGTCCGGCAGTCATTTTGCTGCACGGGTTTCCCGAACTCGCGTTTTCCTGGCGCTATCAGCTGCCCGCACTTGCACGCGCCGGCTTTCGGGCGCTAGCACCCGATCAGCGCGGTTATGGTCGGACCGGGATTCCGCCAGACGTCAAGGACTATCGTATTCAGGAACTAATCGCCGACATTGAAGGCCTGCTCGACGCACTGGATCTCGAGAAAGCTGTATTCGTCGGGCACGACTGGGGGGCGCTCGTGCTGTGGCACATGTCTCTGTTGTGTCCCGAACGAATGGAGCGGCAGGCCATTCTGAACATCCCGTTCTGGCCGCGCACGCCGGTCGATCCCATACAACTCATGCGCCATACCCTGGGTGACGACTTTTACATCGTCAATTTTCAGGACTCGGGTGAAGCCGACCGGACGTTTGCCGCCGATCCCGGCCATTTCTTCGACGTGCTGATGCGCAGGAACCAGGTATCGCGGCAACAGTTCGAGCAGCTGCCGGCTCAGAAAAAGGTGCTGAGCTTGCTGGCGGCGGTTGCGCGACAGGAATCCGGTGGCGACCCGCTATTGAGCGCAGAGGAGCGCGACTATTACGTAACAGCGTTCTCGGCCGGTGGATTCACGGGCCCGATCAATTGGTATCGAAACTGGACCAGTAACTGGCACAGCCTCGACGGCGTGCCGCAGCTCGTCAATGTGCCGACGCTGTTCATCGGCGCCGAGGATGACGTTATCATTTCGCCCGAGCAGATCGAGGCGATGCGGCCGTTCGTAACGGACCTCGAGACTCACATGCTCGAAGGCTGTGGACACTGGAGCCAGCAGGAGCAGCCGGACGAGGTCAATCGGATCTTGATCGACTGGCTAACGCACTAACGCCGGTCGCAAAGGAAAATCAGCATCCTGCGCGACACGGCCTGAGCATCACTTGAGGTGATATTTCGTGCAATATTTGCGGCCGGGACTGGGTCTATATCAGAAGGTAACGAACGGGGACCGCCCATGCTGATCAAAAAACCCGCTGATATCCGCCCGTCGGAGATCACGAGCAAGGATAACTATCTGAACCGCAGGGATTTTATCCGCGCGGGCAGTATCGCCGGCGCATCGGTGCTGGCGGGCCCGGCGCTGGGTGCCATTGTCCCCGAGGAGCGGCGCGCAAAGCTGCCGGGTATCTTGGCCAGTGAATTCAGCGCCGACGAGACGCCGAACAGCTACGAGGATGTGACGGCCTACAACAACTACTACGAATTCGGCACGGCGAAGGACGATCCCTACCGCAACGCTCAGGATTTCGCGGCCAGACCCTGGTCGATCACAGTCGAAGGCCACGCGGAAAAGACCGGCACGTTCCATTTTGAAGATTTCATCAAGCCATTCGATCTCGAGGAACGGATTTATCGCATGCGTTGCGTAGAAGCGTGGTCGATGGTGATTCCATGGGTCGGCATATCGCTGGCCGATGTCGTTAAACACCTGCAACCTACTTCGAACGCAAAATACGTGGCATTCGAAACGCTGCACGATCCGGTGCGCATGCCCGGGCAGCGGCGCCGGGTGCTCGACTGGCCGTATCGCGAGGGCCTCACGATCGCAGAGGCGACCAATCCGCTCGCTATTCTCGCCGTCGGACTGTACGGCGAGGCGCTGCCGAACCAGAACGGCGCGCCGATCCGTCTCGTCGTGCCCTGGAAGTACGGCTTCAAAGGCATAAAGGGCATCGTTCGAATCCGGTTTGTCGAAAAGCAACCGCGAACAAGCTGGAACATGGCAACTCCCCGCGAGTACGGCTTCTACGCCAACGTAAATCCCGAGGTCGATCACCCGCGTTGGAGCCAGGCGCGGGAACGTCGTATCGGTGCCGGGTTGTTTGCACCAAAACAGCCGACACTGATGTTCAACGGCTACGGCGAACATGTCGCTCACCTTTACGATGCACTCGATCTGCGCAAGAACTTCTGACACGAGTGAACACCCTGCAACAAGTCCGGTTCATCTGGAAACCGATTGCGTTCTTGCTCTGCCTGGTGCCAGCGGCCCTGGTCGTCACGGATGCGTTTGGTCTGTCGGGGCAGCTCGGCGCCAATCCAGTCGAGGAAATTCAGGACCGCCTCGGTAACTGGGCGCTGCGTTTCATTATGATTGCGCTGGCCGTTACACCGCTGCGCCGCCTGACCGGCTACAACTGGCTGGTCCGTTTTCGCCGCATGCTCGGCTTGTTCGCTTTTTCTTACGTATTGATGCACTTTCTTGCCTGGCTGATTCTCGACCAGGGCCTGTTATGGTCTGCCATTGTGGAAGATCTGGCGAAGCGACCGTTCATCACAATCGGATTTGCGGCGCTCGTACTACTAACAGCCATGGCCGTGACTTCGACGAACGGGATGCGACGACGCCTTGGCAAACGCTGGCAACAAATCCACAACAGCGTCTATGTTGTTGGTTTCCTCGGCGTTTGGCACTACTGGTGGCAGGTAAAAAAAGACATCACCGAACCGTTGATATATGCAACCATTCTGGCCGTGTTGCTGGGCGTCCGGCTGTGGTGGATACACACGCGTAAATAAAAACCGGGGCGGCAACTGTCGCCCCGGTTGTCACGCCCACGTCAGTCGTCGTTAGGCGACTTTAATAGTGTGGCGTTCCGCCGCTTCCAGTTTCGGAAGAACTACGTTCAGGATGCCGTCTTTCAATTCGGCTTCGACATGTTCGACATCGACTCCGACTGGCAGCGCGATCGTGCGCATGAATTCGCCATAGCCAAGCTCATGCCGATAGAACGTCTCTTTCTTCTCTTCTTCCTCAAACTCCCTCTCAGCCTCGATCATAAGTCGGTCGCCGGAGATTGTGACTTCGACGTCGTCTTTCTCGATGCCCGGAAGCTCTGCGCGGACTACAAGTTCTTTGTCGCGGTCAAGAATATCGACGCGGAAGCTCCGCTCCATATCGATACCCATCGGCCACTTCGTTCCAAAGGGCTCAAACATCTCCATCCAGCGGCGTGGTGGGAAGTCCTCGAAGAACTCCTCCATGCTGCGGGCGAGAGGCGCGGTCCGTTTTACGTCAACAAGCCTCTTGCGGGGCTCAATTTTATGCAGCATTGACATATAGCTCACCTCCATCCCGGTTTCACACTGGTAGCCTTCTACCAGCGCGTTATACATATGCCCAAACCTGCAGAAACAGTATCCGGGAAAATCCTGATTGAAATTTCGCCGCGCGAAATGCGTTAATGCGAAAGTCGGGGAGAGAATTTTGAGCGAGTCAAGAACCACACCTGACGCCCCTGCCGACGTGACGGCCATTATTGATTGCGGATACGCGACGTGGGCCAGGGACGACGTCGACGATGCATTGCGGGCGCGTTTTGCTGGTGACCGCATTCCGGTCACGGGCGTGCGGCATGTCCGCGTTTGGGGTCTGCAGGTCGACGACGAACGCGAGCTTCCCGGCCGTGAGCGCACCCAGATCCCCGATGAGGAGATCTGGGAGGTCAATCTGGTATCAGCTGACGGCTCGCATTACGAAGTCGACTCCAGGCTTCTTAAGCCCGCCCCTTGAATTGAAGCGCTGATAACGCATCGCTGCACCGACGCGTTCGCGTGCCATCGCGACGGCTGCTTCGCGCGGTAGTATCCCGCCGCTCTTCATGCGCTCGAGTGTCTCAGCCGTATTCCCGCGGACCTTCTCGTCGATGATCGGGAACACCTGTCCCTGAGTTCCGCCGCCGTATTCGACTGCCGCGCAGATTACGCCACCGGCATTCGCAATAAAGTCAGGCACACACAAGACGCCGCGCTTGTGAAGCATCGCTTCTGCTTCTTCGGTAACACCTATATTGGCGCCAGGAACGATCAGTCTGGCTTTGACCGTCGCCTGATTATCAGCACGAATGACGTCAGGACGTGCGGCCGGAACCAGGATGTCGCAATCGACGCCAACAACGGCTTCGGGCGATAGCTGCTCCCCGAGCTCGTAGTCACGGATACGGCCGCCATTATCTTTGTAAGCGATCAACGCCGCGACATCGATACCCCTGGCATCGTAGATCGTGCCGCTGGAGTCCGCCGCGGCAACAAGGACTGAGCCCTTCTCGGCGAAGAAACGTGCCGCGTGCTTGCCAACAGCGCCAAATCCCTGCACGGCGATCCGTGCACCATCAAGAGACATGTTCACATGCTCTCTGGCTATGTCGGCACTGGCAACCACGCCATAGGCCGTCGCGCCGATCTCATCGAGCGGTATGCCACCGACTTCTTTCGGCAAGCCGGCACACTGACCACCTTCGTCCTTGATCCAGGCCATTGCGGCCTCATTCGTGCCCATATCCGGGCCGGGAATGTAGTCGGTGATCGGCATGATCGCCTGTGCGTATGCACGTATCAGCTCTTCCTTGGCTTTGATATGCATCGTCGGATCACCAAAAATTACCGACTTGGCGCCGCCATGCGGCAGGCCGGCAGACGCGTTCTTGAATGTCATGGCCCGCGCCAGCCGGAAGCACTCTTCCAGTGACACATCGGGCGCCATGCGCACTCCACCGATGGCCGGGCCGGCCGCGACGTTGTCGACGACGACGATTGCCCTGAGGCCGATCACTGGTTGATAGACATGCAGGATGGTCTTGGGACCAAGATCATCACAGAACCTAAAAGCTGACGTAGTCATGTTACTGCTCCCGTACGTTGTGATGTTCTAAGCGCTTGCCCGAGCTCCTCGGATAGTCGCCCGCGCAGGACATATTTCTGTACTTTTCCGGTGACTGTCATCGGAAATTCGTCCACGAATCGTACATAGCGAGGAATCTTGAAGTGTGCGAGCTCGCCGCGACAATAACTGCGGATCTCCTCCTCTGTGGCATGCTCACCGTCGCGTAGACGTATGCATGCGGCTATTTCTTCGCCGAACTTGGGGTCTGGCACACCAATCACTTCGACCTGGTCGATCTTCGGATTGGTGTACAGGAAGTCCTCTATCTCCCGTGGGTAGATATTCTCGCCGCCGCGAATCAGCATGTCCTTACTGCGGCCGACGATGCGAACATAGCCATTTTCGTCCATCGTCGCGGTATCGCCGGTATGCATCCAGTGGCTCACATCGATATCTTCGGCCGTCCGCTCGGGATCTTCCCAGTAGCCACGCATGACGTTGTAGCCGCGCACGCATAATTCGCCGGGCATCCCCGGAGCCACGACGCAACCGTCCTCATTGACAATCTTGACCTCAGTGTGCGGCAAAGTAACGCCGACCGTTCCGACGCGCAGATCGATCGGATCGTCCGGCAAAGTCTGCGTGGAAAGCGGCCCGGTCTCCGTCATGCCATAACCGATCGTGATTTCGCTCATGTGCATGTCTGCGATAACGCGTTGCATGAGTTCGACCGGACACGGCGCGCCGGCCATGATGCCGGTGCGCAACGAACGCAGATCGTACTGTGTGAAATCCGGATCATCGAGCACGCCGATGAACATTGTCGGCACACCGTGCAGCGCCGTGCAGGCCTCCGTTTCGACTGCTCGCAGCGTGGCTTTGGCTTCAAAACTCGCTGACGGAAAAACGATCGCGGCACCGCTGGTCGCACAAAGCAGCGTTCCAAGCACCATCCCGAAGCAGTGATACATCGGCACCGGAATGCAGAGCCGATCTTTCGACGAGAACCTTAGAACCGACGCCGACATCAGAGCGTTATTCACCATGTTGTGGTGTGTCAGCGTGGCCGCTTTCGGCGCTCCTGTCGTACCGCTCGTGAACTGGATGTTAATCGGCGCATCGAAATCCGATTGTGTGGAAATTCTGTCCAGGGCGCGCAACGAGCCCGAATCGGCGCAGTCAGCAACATCCTGAAGTGTAAACATGCCGGGAATTGCGCCGGTTCCAAGTTGAATGACGGTTCGCAGTTCCGGCAGCCGTTCGGCGTGTAAGTCCCCTGGCGTGGATGTCGCCAGTTCTGGGGCCAGCGACTGCATCATTGCGATGTAGTTACTGCTCTTGAATTGCGTCTCTGTGATCAGCGCACGGCATTCCACCTTGTTGAGTGCGTATTGGAGTTCAGCTGTTCGATAAGCAGGATTGATGTTGACCAGAATCAGCCCGGCGTAGGCGCTGCCGAATTGCACCAGCAGCCATTCGGCTCGATTGGTCGAGAGCATGCCGATTCGTTCACCGGGTTGCAGGCCTGTCGTCAGCAGGCCTGCGGCGAGTGCGCGGGCGCGTTCACGAAGCTCTTTCCAGGTCCAGCGGACCTGCTGATCGCTGACGATAAGGGCCTCATTGTCCGGCCATCGAGTCGCCGCCTGGTCAAGCACCTCGCCGACGGTCAGGCCCAGTAACGGTGGCCCGCCGTGACCACTTGCATAGCTTTGGCTGCACTTCATTTTTTTTGTTCTCCTCCGCAGGATAATGATCTCAGCCCGCCGCCGGCCGCTAAATTGGTACAAGTACAGACTTGTTCGTCGGAATGCGAAACCAAAAAAAGGCCCGGCGATTACCGGGCCTTCTTGATCAGAACGATCTTATGTCGCCGAGCACGGGGATGTGCGAGAGCGACGTTGGTACCGCGTGGAGGCGAATTACATCATGCCGCCCATGCCGCCCATGTCAGGCATTGGCATGCCAGCCTCGTCCTTCGGTGCGTCAGCGACCATTGCTTCGGTCGTGAGCAACAGGCCCGAAACAGAGGCAGCGTTCTGTAGCGCGTACCGTGTGACCTTGGTCGGATCGAGAATACCTTCCTCGATCATGTCACCGTACTCGCCAGTCGCCGCGTTGTAGCCGTAGTCGCCCTTGCCTTGGGCAACGGCATTCAGAACGACACTCGCGTCGCCGCCAGCGTTGCGCACGATCTGCCGCAGCGGCTCTTCGACTGCACGCTTCAGGATAGCGATGCCGACGTTCTGGTCGTCATTGTCGCCTTTGAGCTTGCCTATCGCAGCAACGGCGCGAATAAAGGCAACACCACCACCCGCAACGACGCCTTCTTCAACCGCGGCGCGTGTTGCATGCAGCGCGTCTTCAACGCGAGCTTTCTTTTCTTTCATCTCGACCTCGGTCGCAGCACCAACCTTGATAACTGCAACGCCGCCAGAGAGCTTGGCAACACGCTCCTGCAGTTTTTCCTTGTCGTAGTCAGATGACGATTCCTCGATCTCACGATTGATCTGCTCGACCCGACCCTTGATGTCCTCGCTGCGACCAGCACCGTCGATTATGGTCGTCGTCTCTTTCGAGATCTGGATTTTCTTGGCCTCGCCGAGGTCATCGATCGTGGCCTTCTCAAGCGACAGACCAACTTCTTCAGAAATGACCTGGCCACCCGTCAATATCGCGACATCCTGCAACATGGCTTTGCGGCGATCGCCGAAACCCGGTGCCTTGACTGCGGCAACCTTGACGATACCGCGGATGTTGTTCACAACCAGGGTTGCAAGCGCCTCACCTTCAACGTCCTCCGCAACGATGATGAGCGGACGACCGGCTTTGGCCACACCTTCGAGAATCGGCAGCAGATCGCGGATATTCGAGATCTTCTTGTCGTACAGCAAAATCAGAGGTTCCTCGTGCTCTACCTGCTGGCTCGCCTGGTCATTGATGAAGTATGGCGACAGGTAGCCGCGGTCGAATTGCATGCCCTCGACGACGTCGAGTTCATTCGCCAGGCCAGAGCCCTCTTCGACCGTGATGACGCCCTCTTTGCCCACCTTCTGCATGGCATCAGAGATAATTTCACCAACCTCTACATCCGCGTTTGCGGAGATGCTACCGACCTGTGCGATGGCTTTCGCGTCTTCGCAAGGTTTGGACATCTTCTTCAGCTCCTCGACAATCGCCGCTGACGCCTTGTCGATGCCGCGCTTGAGGTCCATCGGATTCATACCTGCGGCAACTGACTTCAAGCCTTCACGCAATACAGCTTGCGCCAGGACCGTTGCCGTCGTTGTACCGTCACCGGCGACATCAGACGTCTGGGAAGCAACTTCCTTGACCATCTGCGCGCCCATGTTTTCAAACTTGTCTTCAAGTTCGATTTCCTTGGCGACCGATACACCGTCTTTGGTGACGGTCGGCGCGCCGAAGCTCTTATCGAGCACGACGTTGCGGCCTTTCGGCCCCAAGGTTATTTTTACGGCGTTTGCCAGAATGTTCACGCCTGCGAACATCTTTTGGCGCGCGTCGTCGCTGAAACGTACTTCTTTAGCAGCCATTTCTATTTCCTCTATTTATTCCGGTCAGCGGCTCCTGCCGCATTCCAATAACTTATCTGGGAAGTGCAGAATTCGAGCGCTCAGGCGTCGAAAACTGCCATGATGTCGTCTTCTTTCATCACCAACAGCTCGTCGCCGTCAACCTTGACCTCGGTGCCGGCGTATTTGCCGAACAGCACCTTGTCGCCAGCTTTGACGTCGAGGGCGCGAACTTCGCCGGATTCGAGAATCTTGCCGTTACCAACTGCAATGACTTCGCCTTTGATGGGCTTTTCTGCAGCGGCATCAGGAATGACGATTCCGCCGGGGGATGTGCGCTCTTCTTCCATGCGCTTTACGATGACTCGATCATGAAGCGGACGAATCTTCATAGGGTATGTCTCCTGTAAACTGTTGATTTTTAACCGTCTGTGAGCGGCGTAATAACCGTGCGCTGTTAGCACTCGGCCGTAGGGAGTGCTAATGATAGGGATGGGCGGGCAAATTTCAAGCGTTTGTGCGCGGATTTGCCGCAAAAACCTGACCTGCGTCGATGACACGGTCCCGCATGCTCGGTATGCTGCGCCGCGCAAACCATCAAAACCGTAACAAGTTGCGCCGAATCCCGGTCTTATTGACAGAATACGGCCC
>Ga0224502_10000678_pt1 | contig 11651 bp, 12 predicted proteins | sample SF_Oct11_sed_USG_5_FD_169104 | JGI IMG/M metagenome (GOLD analysis project Ga0224502, IMG submission 169104) | Sediment microbial communities from San Francisco Bay, California, United States - SF_Oct11_sed_USGS_13 | ecosystem: Environmental > Aquatic > Marine > Sediment | place: USA... | reverse complement strand
CCAGCCCCGGGCGCGGCGGGAGCGCGGCCGCGAAATCGCGTGCCGCGGCGACGATATCGGCCTGTTCGGCGCCGTTGTCGTGATTTTCTGGTTTCGTAACCGCCATTTGGCAGAACTTCACAGTGTGCCTGTACCGGCAATAACCGTTATCATACGCGCTGATTTCGGCCCCGTGGCCCCGGCCGGATTCAAACTTGGGCATAGGGCAGGAAATCGTATCAGGCTGAGCGGACCGGCAGGGGCACGGTTCCGGGCTTCTTTGATTTTCCGGGAACGCAACACGGCAAGCAGGACGGTATGGCAGGACACAGTAAATGGGCGAATATTCAGCATCGCAAGGGCGCCCAGGACAAGAAACGTGGAAAACTGTTCACGAAGCTGATTCGTGAAGTCACGGTGGCGGCAAAGATGGGCGGCGGCGATCCCGATGCCAACCCGCGTTTGCGCCTGGCGATAGACAAGGCCAAAGCGCAGAGCATGCCCAAGGACAATATCGAACGGGCGATCAAGCGCGGAGCCGGTGAACTCGACGGCGCCGATTTCCAGGAGATGCGTTACGAGGGCTACGGTCCGGGCGGCACGGCCGTCATGGTTGACTGCCTGACCGATAACAAGAACCGTACCGTCGCCGCGGTAAGGCACGCATTTGCGAAGTTCGGCGGGAATCTCGGCGCCGACGGGTCGGTCAATTACCTGTTCAATCACGTCGGCCAGTTGCTGTATCCCGAAGATGCCGATGAGGACGCGATCATGGAGGCTGCGATAGAGGCCGGCGCCGAAGACGTGGTAGTCGACGACGAGGGGTCGATCGAGGTGCTCACGGAACCCGGAGATTTCGAGTGCGTACGTGATGCCATGCGGAAGGCAGGCTTCGAGCCCGAGGCGGCGCAGCTCACGATGCGGGCGTCGACCAACTCCGAACTGGACGTCAACGATGCCGGCTCGATGGTAAAACTGCTCGAAACGCTCGAAGATCTCGACGACGTGCAGGAGGTCTACAGCAATGCAGACATCAGCGACGACGTGCTTGCGCAGCTCTGAGAACTGAATTGGCCGGCACCAGACGCATCCTCGGCATTGATCCCGGCTCCCGGAAGACCGGTTTCGGCGTGCTGGATTTCGTGGGCGACAAGCCGGCCTACGTAGCCAGCGGCATTGTGAGCAGCGCCGACGGCACTTTTCCCGATCGCCTGAGGCAGATCTTTATGGCGGTCAGCGAGATCGTCACACAGTACCGTCCTGACGTTGTGGCGATAGAGAGCGTCTTCATGCACAAGAACGCGGGCAGCGCGCTGAAACTGGGCCAGGCCCGGTCGGCTGCATTGTGCGCGACTTTCGGATTCGACGCGGCCATCTACGAGTATGCACCGCGCGAGATAAAACAGGCTATCGTCGGCACCGGCGCCGCGAGCAAGCAGCAGGTTCAGCACATGGTGATCTCTCTCCTGAGACTGGACGCGGCGCCGTCGCTCGATGCGGCGGACGCACTGGCTGTCGCGCTGTGTCATGGCCATCAGCATCGCGTACGGTCACGGCTCGCAATACGCGAGCCCCGGGTGCTGCCGCAATGATCGCTTCGCTCCGCGGCCGGCTCACTCTCAAGCAGGCGCCGGCCATCATTATCGAATGCAGTGGCGTCGGCTACGAGGTCCAGACACCGATGTCGACATTCCTGGAGCTGCCGCCGACCGGCGACGAGCTCTTCCTGTTTACACACATGGTGATTCGAGAGGATGCCCAGACGCTATACGGCTTCGGCACCGAGGAGGAGCGGGCGCTTTTCAGGATGCTGCTGAAGATCAGCGGTGTCGGCGCGAAAATGGGCCTCGCGGTATTGTCGGCGATGAGTGTCGAGGGATTCAGGCGCTGCGTCGAATACGAGGATTCGGCTACGCTGGTCAAGGTGCCCGGCATCGGCAAGAAGACCGCCGACCGGCTGATAATCGAGATGCGCGACCGGATTGACGCGCCGTCCGCGAAATCGGCAACGACGGAGGTCCGGGTGGATGCCGGTGCGAAATCGGAAGCCGTCGACGCGCTGATTTCGCTGGGTTATAAGCCTCGCGAAGTGCAGAAGCTGATAGGCGAACTCGATGTTGACGGCAAGACCGCAGAGGATATCATCCGGCTCGCGTTGCGACAGGTGGTGCTTTAATCGATGACCGGTATCGAACACGACCGACTGACCAGTGGTGAGTCGAAGACCGAGGACAAGCTGTTTGACCGTGCAATCCGGCCGAAGCTGCTTTCCGAGTATGTCGGCCAGCCGGGCGTCAAGCAGCAGATGGGCATATTCATCGAGGCGGCCCGCAGGCGCGGCGAGGCGCTGGATCATGTGCTTATCTTCGGGCCGCCAGGGCTCGGCAAGACGACGCTGGCACACATCGTCGCGAACGAAATGCGCGTGAACCTTCGGCATACGTCGGGCCCCGTGCTGGAGCGTCCGGGCGACCTTGCCGCGATCCTCACCAACCTGGAACCCAATGACGTGCTCTTCGTGGATGAAATTCACCGGCTGAGTCCGGTCGTCGAAGAGGTGCTGTACCCGGCCATGGAAGATTTCCAGCTCGACATCATGATCGGCGAAGGGCCGGCGGCCCGCTCGATCAAGCTCGACCTGCAGCCGTTTACACTGATCGGCGCGACGACGCGCGCCGGACTGCTCACGTCGCCGTTGCGCGACCGTTTCGGGATCGTGCAGCGGCTGGAGTTCTATTCCGTGGAAGAACTGGAGGCTATAGCGCGGCGCTCGGCGGAGATCCTGCAGTTACCGATCGAAGATGAAGGCGCGCGGCAGATCGCGAGCAGGGCGCGGGGAACGCCGCGGATCGCGAACCGCCTGTTGCGCCGGGTGCGGGACTTTGCAGAGGTCGAGGCGGACGGCGTCGTCACCGGGGCTGTGGCGGGCAGCGCCATGGACATGTTGCAGGTCGATCCGCACGGCTTCGATGCCATGGACCGGCGCCTGTTGCGAACCATCATCGAGAAATTCGATGGCGGCCCGGTCGGGATAGACAGCCTCGCTGCCGCCATCGGCGAGGAACGTGGCACCATCGAGGACGTGCTGGAACCGTTCCTGATCCAGCAGGGATTCATGATGCGCACCGCGCGCGGCCGTGTCGCGACCAGGAACGCCTACCTGCATTTCGGGCTGACGCCGCCGGCTGCCGACGTGCCGCCCGAACTGCCGCTGTTCGATCGCGAATGAGGCGCCCGTGATGCACGTGACTGACACCAGACCCTTCCACTGGCCCGTGCGCGTCTATTACGAAGATACGGACGCGCAGGGCGTCGTGTATTACGCGAATTATTTCCGCTTCATGGAACGCGCACGTACCGAATGGCTGCGCGCCCTCGGCGTCAACCAGGAGCGCATGCTGAATGAAGACCGGCGCATGTTCGTGGTAACGAGGACGGAACTGGACTTTATCGTACCGGCGAGATTCAACGACGAGCTGATCGTCACGGCGCGGCTTGCCGGCCTCAGTCGCGCAACGTTCGACATAGAGCAAATCATCTATCGCGACACCGTCGGCGGCACGATCTGCTGCCGGGGGTCTGTTAGCGCTGCTTTTCTGAATGCCGACACGCTGAGGCCTCAGCGTGTGCCGGCGTCGCTATTCGAGGAAAAAACATCATGACAAGCGACCTTTCGGTCATCGGCCTTCTGCTGCAGGCCAGTATCCCCGTCAAGATCGTAATGATCCTGTTGATTCTCGCGTCCCTGGTGTCGTGGACCATCATCTTCACCAAGCGCCGGCTGATCCGGCGCACGCGGGGAGCCTCCGACGACTTCGAAGCCGCGTTCTGGTCCGGCGGCGACCTGAACACGCTGTACGAGAGTGCATCGAGGAGCAAGGGTGGCACCATCGGCATGGCCAGCATCTTCGAAGGCGGGTTCCGGGAATTCAACCGCGGCCTCCAGGGCGGCCAGTCCAACCCCGACAAGCTAATCGAGGAATGCCGCCGCGCAATGCACGTATCGCAGATGCGCGAAGTGGACCGGCTCGAGCAGGGCCTGGCGCCGCTGGCGACCATCGGCTCGACCAGTCCCTACGTGGGATTGTTCGGCACGGTCTGGGGCATCATGGGCGCCTTCATGGAGATCGGCAATATGCAGTCTGCGACGCTGGCGACCGTCGCGCCGCCGATTGCAGAGGCACTGATCGCCACCGCCATGGGCCTGTTCGCCGCTATTCCCGCCGTGATCGCCTACAACCATTATGCGGACAAGGTGGTGCGTCTCGAGTACCGGTATGACGGCTTCATGGAGGAGTTCTCCAGCATCCTGCACCGCCATGCCCGCGCCAAGGTGAGGTAGCCGATATGCCGACACCGCTGCAGAAACGCAAGCTCATGGGCGAGATCAATGTCGTGCCTTACATCGACGTTATGCTCGTGTTGCTGGTCATATTCATGGTGACGGCGCCTCTGCTGACGCAGGGCATCGAGGTCGACCTGCCGAAAGCAGCGGCGGAACCGATCCAGGACGTGCCGAATACGCCCCCCCTCGTCCTCAGCGTGGACAAGGAAGGCAATCTATACATCAACGTCGGCGACGACGAGGACCAGCCGACGACGGGCGAGGAGGTCATTCGCCGCGTCGGCATCGTGCTGCGCACGAGTCCGGAGACCCAGATACTCGTCAAGGCCGATCGCGCCGTTCCCTATGGCAACGTGGTCGGCGCCATGGTCGTCCTGCAGCAAGGGGGCGCGGAAAGCATCGGTTTCGTCACCGATCCGCTGGATAGCTACCCGATACCCGAGTAACGCGTGATTCGCGACCGCTACAACATCGTTCCCCTTTTCATGGCGGTCCTGCTACACACGCTTATTGCGGCGTCGATGTTGTTAGCGTTCGACTTCACGACGCGCAAGCCGCCGCCGATGCCGCTCGTCATCAAGGGTACCCTGGTGGCCGACAGCACGGTCCTGCCGCCGCCGGAGAAGAAGCCGGAGCCGGAACCTGTCGTCGAACAGGAGCCGCCGCCGGTCGTCGATACGGCCGCCGAGGAACAAGCGCGGCTGGCCGCGGAGGAGGCGAAGCGCCAGCAGGACGCGCTGATCGAGCAGCAGCGGCTCGAGGAGTTGCGGCGCCAGCAGGAGGCGGAGGAGCAGCGCAAGCGCGAAGAAGCCGAGCGTCGCGAGCGCGAGGAGGAGGCGCGCCGCAAGCGGGAGGAAGAGGCCGAACTGGAACGCAAGCGCCGCGAGGCGGAGCTCGAGCGGCAGCGGGAAATCGAACGCCAGCGCGCGGAGAACGAGCGCAGGCGCCGCGAGGCCGAAGCTGCCGAGCTGCAGAGTGCGATCAACGAGGAGGCGGAGCGGCTCGAAGCCATGAATTCGACGGAAATGGCCGCCTACCAGTATGCCCTGCAGCAGAAGGTGCTGCGCAACTGGGCCCGCCCCGCGAGCGCGCAGGCCGGCCTGGACTGCATGGTACAGGTGCGCCAGTCGGCGACCGGGGAAGTGATTTCGGCGCGAGTCGTGAGCTGCAACGGCGACGCCGCGGTCGAACGATCCATCGAGGCCGCGGTCTACAAGGCATCGCCTTTGCCCCTGCCCGAAAACCAGCTGTTGTTCGATCCGAACTTGCGATTTCGCTTCATACCTGAACAATAGCCCGCCAGTAACGGAGGTAGACGTTCATCGTGCTTAGAAATGCAATTATCGTGGGATTCGCGCTGTGCCTGTTGGCGAGCGGCGCCCGCGGCGACATAACCGTCGAAATAACCAAGGGCGGCGTGGCGAGGACGCCCGTCGCGGTCGTGCCGTTCGGGTGGACAGGCCAGCCGGCCGATCTGCCCGTCGATATCGCGGAGGTGATCGCCGCCGACCTGCAGCGCAGCGGCCGCTTTGCGCCGATCCCCGAAGAAAACATGTTGCAGAAACCGACCACCGGGGCCGAACTCGATTTCGATGACTGGTCGTTCGTCAAGGCCGAAGCCGTGGTCGTCGGCCGCGTGGTCCAGACGGGCGACAACGCCTACGACGTGAGTTTTCAGTTGTTCGACGTATTTCGCCGGGAGCAGCTCGTCGGTTACCGGATACCGGCGAGCCGCGGCACGATGCGCATCGTGGCGCACCGCGCGGCGGACATGATTTACGAGAAACTCACCGGGATCAAAGGCGTGTTCGCCACCAAGGTTGCGTTCGTCACCGCGGAACGCGACGCGGACGGGCAGACTTATCGCCTGGTGGTCGCGGATCAGGACGGCGCCAACGAGACCGTGATCCTGCAGAGCAGGGACCCGATCATGTCGCCAGCCTGGTCGCCTGACAGCCGCCGCCTCGCGTACGTCTCGTTCGAGAACGACCGCTCCTCGGTGTGGGTGCAGACGTTACGCACCGGAAATCGGATCGAGGTATCCGACAAGCCCGGCATCAACGGAGCGCCGTCGTTTTCACCGGATGGCCGCCAACTCGCGCTGACACTGGGCGGTATCGATGGCAACCTCGACATCCACGTGCTGGACCTGTCGACACGGCAGACCCGGCGTCTCACGACGCACCGCGCGATCGATACGGAGGGCAGCTGGTCCCCGGACGGGCGTTACATCTATTTCACGTCGGATCGCAGCGGCGGGCCGCAGGTCTACCGGGTGCCGGCGTCCGGCGGTACACCGGAGCGCGTGACCTTCGAGGGGGGGTATAATGCCCGGCCACGAATGTCGCCCGACGGCAAGCGGCTGGCGATGGTGCATCTCGATCGCGGCAATTATCGCATCGCGGTGATGGACGTCAGGAGCAAGGAATTGCTCATCGTGTCTGCCGGCCAGCAGGACGAGTCGCCGAGTTTTGCGCCGAACAGCGACACGCTGATATATGCAACCCGCCAGGCGCGTAATGGCGTGCTCGAGACCGTGACGGCGGACGGGTTGATTCGTCAGCGGGTCAGTTCCGGGCAGGGCGACGTGAGAGAACCGGTATGGTCGCCGTTCCCACGTTACTAGGATTGTGAGAAATTTTCTTATAAGTAGACTGTAAGCTTTTGTTTAAATTGATTTCCGATCTGGCCGGAACACACTTCGCAAAGGACGATACGATGCTCAACCTGAAACTTGCTGTAACCACCTTTCTGCTCGCGTTGCTGATCGGCTGCGCGTCGAACGAGGTGCCTGACCCCGACCCGACGGACTCGACTTACGACGCGGTTGGCTCGAGTACCGATACGGACGTCTACGGTAACGACCCGCTGGGTGCCGGTCAGGCGATCGGTGACGACTACACGGCCGGCGAACTCACGAACATCATTTATTTCGATTTCGATTCGTCCGAGGTACGCGCGGACTTCACCGATGTGGTCGCGCGCCACGCGTTGATTCTCGCGAACGACGCGACGATTCGCGTTCGCCTCGAAGGCCACGCCGATGAACGCGGGTCGCGCGAGTACAATATCGGCCTGGGTGAAAGGCGAGCGCAGTCGGTGCGGCGCATGCTCATGATCCAGGGGGCCTCGGCCGCGCAGATCGCGACGGTGAGTTTCGGCGAAGAGCGCCCTGTCGCCCTGGGCAGCGACGAGGATTCGTGGGCAGAAAATCGCCGCGTCGAAATCAAGTACACGAATTAGGGAAACGGGTGATCAAATCGTGAAAGGCAGTCGTATTCCTGCATTGTTGCCGGCGGTCCTGGTTATGTCCGGGTGCTTCGCTGTTACGCCACCGTCCGAGGACCCCGTGCTGATCAAGCTGGACGAACTGGATCGCCGCTTGCAGGCGATCGAGCGCGTCGTGCAGAACCAGAGCCTGGTTACGATGTCGCAGCAGCTGAGCGCGCTCGAGCGGCGGGTCGATGAGCTGCAGGGTAATGCCGAGGAAATCCAGTACAACGCATCGACGACCTACGAGCGCCAGCGCGAGTTGTATGCGGACCTCGATGCCCGTATCCAGGGGCTCGAGAGCGCGCTGCAGGCGCGCGGGTCGGTGAACGTGCTCGACGGCGGCCCGCTGCCGCCGGGACAGCTGCCGGTACCGGGTGGCTCCGACCGGGACAATTACCAGGCGGCGTTCGAGTTGCTCAAGGAACAGCGCTATGAGCCGGCGGCACTCGCATTTCAGCAATTCCTCGTCACCTACCCTGACAGCGAACTCGCCGACAACGCCCAGTACTGGCTGGCCGAATCCTATTACGTAACGCAGCAGTTCGAGCAGGCCTTGTCGTCGTTCCAGATCGTCATCGACGACTATCCGCGCTCGCGTAAGGTGCCGGATGCCCTGCTGAAGATGGGCTACTGCAATTACGAGCTGCAGCGCTGGGATGCGGCTCGTGCCGCCCTGTCCAAGGTGCAGACGGACTACCCGGAGACAACCGCGGCGCGGCTTGCGGGGCAGCGCCTGGAAAGGATGGGTACCGAAGGCGTCTGACAGGCGGCCGGCTTGTCATTCGGCGCCTTTCCGGTATGATGCGCGGCCTCGCGACCCGAGCCCGCTGCTCGGAAACCGGGGGTATAGCTCAGTCGGTAGAGCATCGGCCTTTTAAGCCGCTGGTCCTAGGTTCGAATCCTAGTGCCCCCACCATTTCCCATTTCGGGGACAGTGACCCTAATTCTTCGCCCTGCAATGGGACGTGCCCAAAGTATGCAGGGAATTAGGGTCACTGTCCCCTGGTCGTCATCGTTTCAGTTAAAACAGGCGACGGCGCCAGAAACTGCCGTTATCATTCAGCGTTTTGCGCAGAGGGCGTGAGGGAAATTGGCGAACGATCGCTGGAAAATTCACAAGTTCGGGGGCTCGAGTCTCGCCGACGCAGACTGTTTCAGTCGCGTTGCGGGTCTCATGATCGGGCATTTCGGGGACCGCCTGGGGGTGGTCGTCTCCGCCATGGGCGGCATGACGGACGCGCTCCTGGAGTTGGCCACCCACGCGGAGCGCGACGACAACGCGTACGAAGACGGGTTGAACGCGATCGGCGATCGTTACGCGGAGACCGCGAAGGCGCTGCTCGACGGTGAATCGCTGGTGCAGCTGCTCGATGCCTGGCGGCACGACGCGGACGATATCCTCGACGTACTCAAAGCTATCGCGCTCGTTCGATCGGCACCCCAGAGAAGCCGCGACGTCGTTGCCGGCTACGGCGAAATCTGGTCGGCGCGCTTGTTGGCGGCCGTGCTGGGAAGACTCGCACCGGAGCGCGGGGGTACCTGGGTCGACGCGCGGCGGGTGATTACGGTACACCAGACGGAACTCGGTCCCACGGTATTGTGGGAGGAGTCCCGCAGGAAGTTTGCGGAGGTCGTGCCGGACGATTTTTCCGGCATCGCGGTAATGACGGGGTTTATCGCGACGGATGAATCCGGCCTGCAAACGACGCTCGGCCGAAACGGCAGCGATTACTCAGCCGCCATTTTCGCGGCGTTGAGCAGTGCCTGTGAGCTCAGCATCTGGACGGACGTCGACGGGGTCATGAGCGCGGACCCGAATCGTGTCCCGGAGGCACGGGTCATCGAGCAGCTGACCTATAACGAGGCGATGGAGCTCGCGTATTTCGGCGCGAAAGTCATTCATCCCCAGACGCTGGGGCCTGTGATCGACAACGACATCCCGGTATTCATCCGGAACAGTCGCAACCCGGAGCACCCGGGCAGCCGAATCGCGGCAGACAAGGCGCAGGCGAACGGGATCAAGGGCATCACGGCAATCGGCGACATGGCCCTGGTGAACCTGGAGGGTGCGGGCATGATCGGCGTGCCGGGCACCGCGGACCGACTGTTCGCGGCCCTCAAGAATGCCGGTGTCTCGGTAACGTTGATTTCGCAGGCAAGTTCGGAGCATTCGATTTGCATTGCCGTACCGAGGGTACTCGCCGAGCGAGCGAGGCAGGTCATCTCCGACGCCTTCGCCGAGGAGCTCGCGAGCGGGCAGATTCACAGCGTCGACGTAACCGATTCACAGAGCATCGTTGCCGTGGTCGGCGACGGGATGGCCGGTACGCCTGGCATCGCTGCCCGATTCTTCGGCACGCTGGGCCGCGCGGGCATCAACGTTCGCGCGATCGCGCAGGGATCGTCCGAGCGCAATATTTCCGCTGTCGTCGATTCGGACGAAGCGACCCGTGCACTGCGAGCCGCGCATTCGGGCTTCTACCTGTCGGCGAAGACGGTGTCGATCGGCCTCATCGGGCCCGGCACCGTCGGCAGCGCGCTCCTGCGGCAGATCGACAGGCAGCATGCTCGCCTCGAAAAGCAGTTCAATCTCGATCTGCGCGTAAGGGGCATCGCCCGCTCGGGGCAGATGCTGCTCGGCGACCGGCGCATTGACCTCGCGAACTGGCGGTCCGCGTTCGAAACCGGGGCCGTCGATCTCGACCTCGGCACGTTCGAAGCGCACGTCAATCCCGATCACCTGCCGCATGCCATCATGATCGACTGCACGGCCAGTGAGTTCATTGCGTCCCGGTACACCGAGTGGCTCTCTCGCGGCATCCATGTCATCACGCCGAACAAGAAGGCATTCAGTGGCTCCCTGCAGAGTTACCGTGCCTTGCAGGCGGCCGCGGACGTAGGCAGCGCGCATTATTTCTACGAGACGACGGTCGGCGCCGCGCTGCCGATAATCACGTCGCTATGTGACCTTATACACACGGGCGACGAGGTTCACTCCGTGCAGGGCATCTTTTCCGGCACGCTCGCGTACCTTTTCAACGTCTACGACGGCACGAGGCCATTCTCGGACATCGTTCGCGAGGCAAAGGCGAACGGGTTCACGGAGCCGGATCCGCGTGACGATCTGTCCGGCATGGACGTCGCCCGAAAGCTCACGATTCTCGCGCGGGAACTGGGCGAGTCGATCGAGATCGGTGACTTCCCGGTACAGAACCTGGTTCACGAAGACCTGCGCGAGTGCAGCATCGACGAATTTCTCGCGCGCTTGCCGGAGTTCGACAGCGAGATCGAGGCGATGTATCGCGATGCGGCGAAGCAGGGCAGGCGGCTGCGCTACGTGGCGCGTTTCGATGCGGGCGGCAATGCTTCGGTCGGACTCGAGGCCGTGGAATCGGACCATCCGTTTTCCAATATCAACCTGACCGACAATATCGTGCAGTTCAAGTCGGAGCGCTATTCCGACAATCCGCTCGTGATACAGGGGCCGGGCGCGGGTCCGGAAGTAACGGCGGCCGGCGTGTTTGCAGACCTGCTGCGACTGGCAAATTACCTGAGCACCGGCGCGGGCTATGTCTGACACGGCGAAAGCATTCGCGCCCGCGTCCATCGGCAACGTGGGCGTCGGCTTCGACATGCTCGGCCTTGCGCTTGGCGGCGGCGCAGGTGACCGGGTGATAGCGACCCGCAGTGAAGCACCGGGCATTTCGATCGAAGAAGTCCGCGGCCTGAAAGGCGAATTTCATCCTTACCTTTCGACCGATCCGCGTGAAAATACGGCCTCCATTGCGGCGCAAGCGCTATGGGATGCCGCCGGTGCATCCGGTGGCGTCTCGCTCAAGTTGCACAAGGGTGTGCCGCTGCAGTCCGGCATGGGAAGCTCGGCAGCCTCCGCCGTCGCCGCCGTCGTGGCCGTCAACGCGCTGCTCGACCGCCCGCTGGAGCGCGCTGACCTGTTGCCGTACGCGTTGCAAGGAGAACGCTACGCAAGCGGCGGGCTGCATGCGGACAACGTGGCTCCTAGTCTTCTCGGGGGGCTGGTGCTGTGCCCGACCGT
>Ga0224502_10000677_pt1 | contig 11662 bp, 10 predicted proteins | sample SF_Oct11_sed_USG_5_FD_169104 | JGI IMG/M metagenome (GOLD analysis project Ga0224502, IMG submission 169104) | Sediment microbial communities from San Francisco Bay, California, United States - SF_Oct11_sed_USGS_13 | ecosystem: Environmental > Aquatic > Marine > Sediment | place: USA... | reverse complement strand
AAGGGGCTGAACCGCTCCGGCCGTGAGAAAGTGGCGAGCGCGAGCCAGTTCTCGCCGTTCCATCCGCACACCGAATCCCTGCTGTGGATCTGGCAGGTCCGCACTGGAATGATCATCCTGGTACTCGGCAGTTTCCACATCATCCTGCTCGGCATGGATGTGCTGACCGAACTGTTCGGCACGCGCGTCGGTATCGAGGCGGTGACCACGATGGAACGCGTCCAGGCCGGCCTGTGGCTGCCGTACGCGATACTGCTCGTCTGCGTCGAGTTCCACGCGAGCATCGGCCTGTACCGGCTCGCGACGAAGTGGGGGGCCGGCGCGATGCTGTCGCGAACGGCGATACACCGTATCGAGCGCGTGTTGCTGTGGTTCTTCCTGGGCCTCGGCGTCGTCGTGCTGCTCGTGCTGGCGGGCGTGCTGCCGCCGCCGCTGGCGTTTCTCCTGGGAGGTGCAGGCTCATGAGCGGCTCACTCGTCAGCACCGACGTGCTGGTCATCGGCGGCGGACTCGCCGGCGAACGTTGCGCCATCGAGGCGGCCGCGGCCGGCCACGACGTCCTGATTCTTTCGCTGGTCCCGCCGCGGCGCAGCCACAGCTGCGCTGCGCAGGGCGGCATGCAGGCTTCGCTGGGCAACTGCGTCAAGGCCGAAGGCGACAACGCGACGCTGCATTTCCTGGATACCGTGCGGGGTTCCGATTGGGGCGCAGACCAGGAAGTGGCGCGCATCTTTGCCGAGGAGGCGCGAATCGCCGTGCGCGAACTCGCGCATTTCGGCGTGCCCTGGACGCGGGTGCGTGGCGGCAAGAACAGCTATTTCATCAAGGGTGAGCGCGTCGAGATCGAGGAATCGGTCGAGAACGAGGGCCTCATCATGCACCGCGACTTCGGCGGCACGGCCAAGTGGCGGGCTTGCTACGCGGCGGCCGGTACCGGCCACGCCGTGCTGTATGCCGTCGACAGCGAGGTCGTCAGGCTCGGCGTTACGGTCCGCGACCGGACGGAAGCCGTCGAGCTCATCCACGACGGTTCGCGTTGCTGGGGTGCCGTTGCCCGCTGCCTGCGCACGGGCGAGCACTACCCGATTCTCGCGAAAGCGACCGTCATCGCGACGGGCGGCTACGGCCGCATCTACGGCCAGTTCACGACCAACGCGACGATCAACGAAGGCATGGGCGCGGCGATCGCGCTCAACACCGGCGTCGTGCCGCTGGGCAACATGGAGGCGGTGCAGTTCCATCCCACGGGCTTGATGCCGAGCGGCATCCTGCTGACCGAGGGCTGCCGCGGCGATGGCGGCTACCTGCTCAACAGGGACCTGCATCGCTTCATGGTGGAGCTCGAGCCGCACAAGCAGGAACTCGCCAGCCGCGACGTCGTCTCACGCCACATGGCACGGCAGATGCGCGACGGCAAGGGCGTGGAGACCCCGTACGGGCCGCACCTGTGGCTCGACATCCGTCACCTCGGCGAGGAGCACGTCACGACGAAGCTGCGCGAGGTGTTCGATATCACCCGTGACTTCGTCGGCCTGCATCCGGCGCACGACCTGATTCCCGTGCGCCCTACGCAGCACTACTCGATGGGCGGCATACGGGTGAACAAGGACGGCGAGGCCTACAACCTGGCGGGCCTGTACGCGGCCGGCGAAGCAGCGTGCTGGGACATGCACGGCTTCAATCGCCTCGGCGGCAACAGCCTCGCCGAGACCATCGTCGCAGGGCGAATCGTGGGCCGCAGCGTCGCAGGCCATGCGGCGGGATTTTCGCTCGACGCGAAGACCGGCCTGGCGTTCGAGGCTGCCCGCCGTGCGGAAGCGCGAGCCGAGGAGTGGCTTGGCCGAGTCGGCGCTGGCCCGGGCGTGTACGAACTGCGCGATGCCATGGCCACCACGATGATCGACAAGGTCGGCATCTTCAGGACTGGCGAGGAACTCCAGCAGGGCGTGGACGAGTTGCGCAGCCTGCTGAACGAATGCAACCGCGCGGTGCTGCGGTCAAAGGCGCCCGGCATGAACCCGGAACTCACGTTCGCGTTGCGGCTGCAGAACATGTTGCGGCTGGCGCTGGTGACGGCGGAGGGAGCGCTGGCCAGGACGGAGAGTCGCGGCGCGCATTTCCGGACCGACTACCCGCTGCGCAACGACGCCAAATGGCTGAACCGCACGCTGGTTCGCTGGCCGGTCGATGCGCCGGAGCCGAACTACAGCTACGAGCCGGTGGGCCTGATCGACCTTCCGCCGGGGCACCGCGGCTACGGCAGCGACGAGCGCATCGAATTGACCATGTCCGTCGAGGATTACAACGCGGACGTCGATGAGAAACAGCGCGAGCACGGCAAGCTCGACACGGTCGAGCCCATCGGCACGCGGATTCAATGGGGTGCGTGGGAGCAGGCGGTATGACGGACAAGACAACACAGGCCGGGCGGAGGCTGCGCTTCGAGATCTTCCGCTATAACCCGGAAGACCCGGAGTCGAAGCCGTACATGCAGACGTTCGAGCTCGACGAAACGCCGTACATGTCGATCTTCATCGCGCTCAACGAGATCCGCGAGAAACAGGATCCGAGCCTGCAGTTCGACTTCGTCTGCCGTGCCGCCATCTGCGGTTCCTGCGGCATGATGGTAAACGGCCGGCCCGCGCTGGCCTGCCGCACGCTCACGTCGGACCTTCCCGACGTCATCAAGCTGCACCCGTTGCCGGTCTTCAAGCTGGTCGGCGACCTGTCTGTCGACACCGGTACATGGTTCCGGAAAATGGTCGAGAAGACCGAAGGCTGGATACACGCGCAGGAGGCGTTCGACCGGGATGCCCAGGAAGCGCGCATGGACGACGACACGGCTGCGACGATCTACGAAAACGACCGCTGCATCGAATGTGGTTGTTGTGTCGCGTCGTGCGGTGCGGCGAATGTCAACGAAGACTTTCTCGGACCGGCCGGCCTGAATCGTGTCGCGCGATTCGCGATGGACCCGCGCGATGAACGGGACGATGCGTACTGGTTCGAGGTCGTATCGAGCCAGGACGGCGTGTTCGGCTGCATCGGCTTGATGGCCTGCCACGACATCTGCCCGAAGGAACTGCCGCTGCTCGAGGTGTATGGATACCTGCGGCGCAAAGCCTTGTCCGCGGCGATGTCCGGAAGCGGCTGATCCGCAGCGAGCGTCTTTCATTCGTGCCCTTGCAGTAATCCGCCCGTGGTCGGAGGCTGCTCCGTGCGGATCGCAGCGCCGCGAAAGATTACTAATACGGATTCTACGTATTGTGGAGCCGCCGGCAGGTACGTATCCATAGACGGGGGGATCAAAAAGAACAAAACGATTGTTTCGCAGCCCTGTCTGTTCGGGGGGGAGAAGCGAAGATGAAGTGGCACGTCCTGCGCCCGCTGTGGCTGGCTATCGGATTACTGTTGGTGATCCTCGTAGCCCGGCAATTCATGGTCCCGGAAGATTTCGGGGTCCACGGCGAGAGTTTTACCTACAACTTCCATCGGCTCAGCAATGTGCAGGAATGGAAGGATTTTCCCGTCAAGCACCTGGGACGCGAGAGCTGTGTCGAGTGCCACGAGGAAAAGGTCGAGATGCTCAATGCATCGCCACACGCTCCCATCGAGTGTGAAAACTGTCACGGACCGGCGGTCGGGCATCCCGACGACGTCGAGTTGTTGCCAATCGAGCGGGCGCGTGAGCACTGCCTGCGTTGCCACGAGTCCCTCGATTACCCGAATCACGCCCGATCGGAGCTGCCGAACATCAGAAACAGTACGCACAAGCGGCGCCGCGAATGCGTGGCCTGCCACGTACCGCACGATCCGAGGGAGAAACCAGCCAGGGAGAAACGAGGATGAGTTGTTCACGACGAGACTTCCTGAAGCAGGCCTGCGGCGGGACGCTGGCGAGCGTGCTGCCGGTGAGCGCCTTCACATTCCTGACGAACGAGGAAGCCCGCGCGGCGGTGGCAAACGCGAGCGTCAGGTGGGGTTTCCTGGTCGATACCCGCAAGTGCGTCGGCTGCGGCCTGTGTGTCAAAGCCTGCAAGATCGAGAACGAGATTCCGTACGATGCACCGGTCACACGCACCTGGGTCGAGCGCTACGTAATCACCAATGACGGCAGGGCGCACATCGACTCGCCGAACGGCGGCCGGGACGGCTTCATCGAAAACGTCATCAACGGCGAAGAAATCGATCCCGACAATATCGCCAAGGCTTTTTTCGTGCCGAAGCTCTGCAACCAGTGCGACAATCCGCCGTGCGTGCAGGTGTGCCCGGTAGGCGCCACTTACCAGACCGAAGACGGCGTCGTCCTCGTGGACCGCAACTGGTGCATCGGCTGCGGCTACTGCATCATGGCCTGCCCCTACGGTGTCCGCTTCTTCCATCCGGTCCACAAGGTCGCGGAGAAATGCAACTTCTGCTACCACCGGATCACGAAGGGCATGAACCCGGCCTGCGTCGAGTCCTGCGCGTTCGAGGCTCGTCGGATCGCCAACCTGAGGGATCCCGAGGATCCCGTCACAAAGATAATCAAGACCGAGCGCGTAGCGGTGCTCAAGGACGAGTACGGCACCAAGCCGCACGTGTTCTATATCGGTCTCGACGAGAACGTGAGGTGATGTCATGACGAGCGAAGCTGTCGTTCACGGTGTCGAGTGGACCGTAAAAGAACTGTTCGTCTATCCGAACGAATTCATCTACTGGAGCATCCAGATCGTCATGTATCCCTACATGACCGGCCTGGTCGCCGGCGCGTTCGTGCTATCGTCGCTGTACCACGTCTTCGGGCAAAAGGACCTGAAAGAGATCGCGCAGTTTTCGCTGGTATTCTCCCTGGCGTTACTGCCTGCGGCCGGCTTGCCGTTGCTGCTGCACCTGCAGCAACCGACACGGGCCATGGAGCCGCTGCTGACGCCGCACTTCACGTCGGCGATCTCGGCGTTCGGTATCGTGTTCACGGCATACGGTCTCATCGTCGTCAGCGAAATCTGGTTCGTCTACCGCAGGTTCTTCGTGGAGCAGGTCCACGAACTCAAGGGTAAGGAAGGTTTCGGGAACATGCTGCGGCTGAATATCTACCGCGTGCTGACGATGGGTGCGTTCGACATCAGCGAGGAAGCCCTGGCGGTTGACCACAAGGCTGCGAAGATCCTGGCGGGCGTCGGTATTCCGGTCGCGTGTTTTCTGCACGGCTACGCCGGCTTCATCTTCGGCTCGGTCAAGGCCAATGCACTCTGGATGTCGCCGCTGATGCCGGTGATATTCATCATGTCCGCCGTGGTGTCCGGCATCGCGCTGTGCATGCTGACCTACATCGTGATCATGGAATGGAAGGCTTTCCGGCAGCGCCGCAAGGGAGGCGCATCCGCGGCCGTCGAGATCAAGGGCGCCGAGACGGACATCATCTCCAAGGCCACGACCTACCTGCTCGGTTTTCTCGTCGCGGCCATCAGCCTCGAGATCCTCGACCTCATCTTCCGCGGTTACACGGCGATGAAATCGTGGGACATCCTGCGTTCGGTCATGTACGGCAAGGACTTCGTCAATATCTTCGTGCTGCAGTACACGCTGGGTAACCTCGTGCCGTTCGTGCTGCTGCTGTTGCCCGGACGAACCCTCAAGCGGACCGTGGTCGCGTTGTTCCTGGTCCTGTTCGGCGTCTTCATGATGCGCTGGAACGTCGTGATCGGCGGGCAGGCATTCTCGCTGTCGTTCTCCGGCTACATGCACTACCACGTCCCGATCATCCCGCACAGCCTCGAGACCTTCAAGGAAGGTTTGTTCGGTGCGCTGACAGTGGTTGCGACGCCGTTCATCCTGTTCTGGATCATCAACAAGTTCGTGCCGTCGCTGGAGAGAGGCGAGGAAGCCAAGTACTGACGACGCCCGGACGTGCTGTGATCGTGTAACAAGGGCGTCGTCATGAAAGACAGGATCGCTGAACTCGAATCCCGGCTCGCCAGGGTCGAGGAGCGGCTCGGCGTCCTGGAAGGCGAGAAACCGAAGAAGGCCGCGCGGGACGAATCGCTGCCCGAGTCGACGGCCGCCCACCGGATGGTTGCGGGCGCTCCGACGCATATCGGCCATACGCTGCTGATATTCGGCGGCGCTTACCTGCTCAGGGCGATTACCGATTTCCAGTTCGTTCCGACCGCGATCGGCATCTTCCTGGGTGCGACCTACGCGGTGTTCTGGCTGTACATGGCGTATCGAAGAAGTGCCGTCGATGCGACGCGCACCAGCGCCGCGATCTTCGGCGCTCTCTCGATCGTCCTTGCCATGCCGCTGCTGGTGGAGGCCGTGCAGCATTTCGAGCTGCTGACGGGACGACAAAGCGCGGTAGCCCTGGCCCTTTACTGTACTGTGGCCCTCGGCGTTGCGTTGCGGCGCAATCTGCGGACGCTTGCGTGGCTTACGACCGCGGGCGCTATCGCGACCGGCCTTGCGCTGATTATTGTTTCGCACACCGCCTACCTGGTAGCCGTCGTTCTGATCCTGCTCGGGCTTGCGACCTTGTGGATAGTGTATTCGAAGGACTGGTTGGGTCTGCAGTGGCTGGGAGCCGCCGGCGCGAACGGTGTCGTACTGGGACTGCTGGGGCTTAGTGCCACCGGCCAGTGGCCGGTGACGGCAAACACGGCGGCGGTATTCGCGATGTTCCTGCTGCTCGCGTACCTGGTGAGTTTCGTGTATCGCTCGCACGTCAAAGGCCAAAGTGTCGCGATGTTCGAGCCGATGCAGGCGCTCGCGGCGTCCGGAATAACATTCTCGGCCGCGATTGTCGCGACAAAGGCCGGCCAGTTCGGCCTCGGGCTGATGGGCATCCTCAGCATCGTGGTCGGTGGCAGCGCGTACGCTCTCGCGTTCTCACCGGAAACGCGGCGGATCCGCGGCCGCAATTTCTTTTTCTATTCGACGCTCGGCCTGCTGTTCGTGCTGGCCGGAAGCGGCCTGATATTGCCTAACAACGCCGCTGCCATACTGTGGTCGCTGCTCGCGATTACGATGGCGGTACTGAGCGGCCGTACAGGGCGAGTCGCCCTCAGCCTGCAATGCACGCTCCTTCTGCTCGCGGCCGGCATTTATTCCGGGATACTCGCGACCGGGTTGCAGGCGCTCGTGGGGGATGCGGGGCCGGGATGGCCGAGCCTGCAGGGCACCCAAGTCTTCGTCGCGGTTGCGACCGTGGCCTGCCTGTTCATTCCGGTGGCCCAGCGGTCCGAACGCTGGGGCAAGCTGGCCAGGATCCCGCAGCTCACCGTGCTGGCATTGTCAGTCTGGGAGGTCGGCGGACTGATCGTCGCCGTGCTGGCGCCGGTGCTTGCCGCCGCGGCGAGCGAAGCGCCGAACCTCGCACTGCTCGCATCGATCCGCACCGCCGTGCTGTCGGTGGCCTCGGTAACCCTGGCGGTATCGAGCCGGCACTGGCGCTGGCCCGAGGCACGCTGGCTCGCCTATCCGTTGCTGATCCTTGTCGCCATAAAACTGTTCTCCGAGGACTTCTCGCACGGCAATGCCGCGACACTGTTCGTGTCCCTGGCATTCGTCGGTAGCGCCGTGCTGCTGGTGGCGAAAGTCATCAAGCGCGATAAGCCCGCCGAGACGGATTAATGGCCCGGGTCGGGCGGTGTTTTCAGTCCGCGTGGCGTTTTAGCAATTTTCCGTAAACGCCGAGATCGTCGGCCGAGAAGCAGCAGAAGGTCACCGCCCGGATGTCATGGTCCGTGCCCGACAGGAACTTCCTGGTCGAGGTCACTGCAATCCTTGCGGCATCTGCGGGCGGGTATCCATAGATCCCCGTGCTTATGCAGGGGAACGCAATCGTGGCAACGCCATGCTCGGCCGCGAGGGCCAGCGAGTTCCGGTAGCACGACTCGAGCTGCGCGGGCTCACCACTCGATCCGCCACGCCAGACGGGCCCGACCGTGTGGATGACGTGCGTTGCCGCAAGCCGGTAACCCTGCGTTATTCTCGCCTCGCCGGTCGGGCACCCGCCCAGTTGCCGGCATTCAGCCAGCAGCCCCGGTCCCGCCGCCCGGTGAATCGCCCCGTCAACGCCGCCACCGCCCAGCAGCGACGAATTCGCGGCATTGACGATGGCGTCGACGGCGAGCGTCGTGATGTCTGCGCGGATCGCCCGTAATGTCGTGTCATTCACGGCTGCGATACCGGTTATTCGCGCTGTGTGACTCAGTCACCAGCCAGTTCGCGGAGAATGATGCTCCAGTGGTCGAGCGCATCATAGAAAGTCTTGATCGGCACTCTCTCGTTGAGGCCGTGGGCATACATGTCATCGGGGTTCATGAAGGCGCCGCTGACCGCCCACGTCGGAATCCCCGCCCGGCGGAAGTGCATGCCGTCCGTACCGCCCGACTCCATGTAGGCCAGGATCGGCACGTCCGGGTAGCGGCCGTGAACGGCCTCCGACACGGCCGCTGCCACGTCTTCACGAAGCTCCGAAATCGGGCTTTCGACGGCGTCCGTCAACAGTGTCCATCTTGCGGCAGGGTTGCCGACGATGCGCTGGAGCGTCTCCTCGATGTCGGCGACGGCGACCCCCGGGAATATCCGGCAGTTGACGGTAGCGATCGCCGATTGTGGCAGTGCGTTCTCAGCGTGCCCGGCCTGCAGCATCGTGACGACACAGGTTGTACGGGTGGTGCCGACGTAGGAGGGCTCCTCGGCCAGCCGGTCGGCAGCTGCAGTGTCCCCGGGATTGTCGGCGAAGCGAATCATGGCATCGCCGAGTTCGCCGCCGAGGTTCTGTCCCGTTACCCGGAAATACTCGCGCGTCATGTCGCTCCAGCGCACCGGGAACCTGTGCGCCTCGATTTTCCGGATCGCATCGGCAAGATCGTAAATTGCGTTGTCGGAGCGCGGCCTCGAGCTGTGGCCGCCGGGATTGGTAAACGCCAGCTCCCACGTGGCGAAGGTCTTTTCGGCCGCCTGGATGCGGTAGGTGATGGCATTGCCGTCCTCATCCAGCGCGCCGCCGCCGGCGTCGGAATTCAGGGCAAACTCCGCCTCGGCGAGATCGGGGCGTTCGTTCGCCAGCATGCGCGTCGTGAGCATCCCGCTTTCCTCGTCGCCGGAAAACGCGATGATCAGGTCACGGTTGGGTACGAACCCTTCTTTTTTCAGGCGAATGAACGTCGAGGTCAGCTGTGCGACGCCGAACTTGTTGTCGATGGTGCCGCGGGCATAGAAATACTTGTCGTCCTGGGTGAGCTTGAACGGCGGCCGTTCCCAGTCCTCCGGATTAGCTTCTACGACGTCCATGTGTCCCAGCAGCAGAATCGGCTTCTTGCCGGAGCCGAGGTCGCCGCGATAGCGCGCGATCAATGCCGCGGTCGGCGGCTTCATCACTACCTCGACGTCTTCCGGCGGAAATCCGGCGGCCAGCAGTTCATCGGCCAGGTACTTCGCAACTTTCGGCGTGTTGCCGGTGCGCTTCGACGTGTCGATTTCGATGATCGTTCGATAGATCTCGAGGGTCTTGCGGGCATGCTCGGACGAGCGATCCTGTGCGAGGGCGACCGGAGCCAGGCATACCGCAATCATTGCTACGATCAGGTTTCTCATACGAATCTCGTCGGTGTTCGGTCCATTATCGTATTCGGGCAGCACGCTGCCCTGCAGTCAGGCGAGATAAGACGAATGCCTTGCTAGGAGGCGACAGACAGCTTCTCTAGCGCTCTCAGCACGTCCTTGCGGCTGATCTGCCCGACCAGGCGGTTGTCCTTCATGACCGGGTAGCGGCGGAACCCGGACGCCTTGAAGAGCTCTGCGAGGTCGATGATGCTCATATCGGCGTCGACGGTCTCGACGTCCGGCGTCATCAACTGGGACACGGGGCCGCCCGGATGGCCGTGGTAGGCCGCCGCAAGCACGACATCGAGGCAGTCGAATTCCGACAACATGCCGACCAGGGTGCCATGGTCGTCGACGACGGGCGCACCGGCGACCTGGCGGTTCACGAGTTCGTGTATCGCGTCGAGTACATCGGTGTCGGGCTTGAAAGTCACGAGCTTCCCCGACATGTAATCTTTGACCTTTAACGACTTGACCGGCATGTTCGTTACCTCTGACTCTTCGCTTTCCTGCGGCATTCACCCGTGCCGCTACACAATTCACAGCCGCCGCCGTTGAGGCCGCCGCAGCTACCCTTGATAGGATTTCTTCCCGCCATGACACCGATGGCCATTGCCGTCACGGCCAGTGCGACGACGACAAAGCTCAGAAACAGGGTTGCAACTACGCTCATTCTTTGAGGACCTTCGTTACGAAAAGGGACGACATTCGTTCCTCGAATTCACTGCCTAACCGTAGCAGGAAGTACGCCGCAATGCTCTCTCGTTCCGCGAGTTCCATGCCGGCTTCCGGGCCCAGGACCAGCAGGGCCGTCGCCGCGGCGTCCGCAAATGCGGCCGTGTCTGCGACGACCGTGACGGAAGCGCCGATGTGGGTCACGGGATAACCCGTGCGGGGATCGATCGTGTGAGAAAAAAAACGGCCGTCGTGCTCGAAGAAGTTGCGATAGTCGCCGGACGTGGCCATCGCCGAATCCGTCAGCCGCAGGACCTTCTTGACAGAGCGCCCGGCGCGGTCCGGGGTCTCTACCGCTATAGCCCAGAGTTCGCCGCGGGCATTTGTGCCGCGTATGCGCATCTCGCCGCCGATTTCCACGAGATAGTCCGCCAGCGCTCTCGCCTCCAGCAGTTCGGCAACCTTGTCAACCGCGTGCCCCTTGGCGAATGCCGAGAGGTCCACGTAGACGGCCGGGGACCCCTTGCGCAAGGCCGGCACCGAGCAGTCCACCTGCAGTTTCGCATAGCCGATGTCCTGCATTGCCGCCGTGATGGCGTCATTGGCGGGTGGCTCGTAAACGGATTCCGTCGGGCCGAAGCCCCAGAGGTTGACCAGCGGGCCGACCGTCACGTCGAACGCGCCCCCCGTGAATTCGCTGACGACCCGGGCGGCTTCGATCGCGTGACAGAGTTCAGGGGAGACCCCTATCCAGTCGGTATCGTCACTCGCGTTGAAGCGGGACAGCTCCGAATCGTCGATATAGGTGGACATCGTGCGGTTGATGCCGTCGAGCACGGCCTCGATATCCTGCTGCATAGCGGGCAGGTCGATAGTCTCGGGCGGGGCGACGATCTTGATGCTGAACGTCGTGCCCATCGTCGAGCCGACGAGCTCCTGCACGGGCCGCTCGCGCGGCGAGTCGCCGCATGCGCCGAGTACAGTCAGCAACGCGGTGAGGACAAGCCAGCGGAACAGGGGCCTCATTGAGGTTATCCGCCGAAATCATCCAGCATGATGTGGTCGCGTGTGACTCCGAGGTCTTCGAGCATTCCGATCACGGCCGAGTTCATCATGGGCGGACCGCAGATGTAATACTCGCAGTCCTCCGGCGCGGGATGCTCTGCCAGGTACTCGTCGAGCAGCACCTTGTGGATGAAGCCCACGTAGCCGTCCCAGTTGTCCTCGGGCAGCGGTTCGGACAGGGCCAGGTGCCATGTGAAGTTGTCGTTCTTCTCGGCCAGCTCGTCGAACTCCTCGTTGTAGAACGACTCCCGCAGGCTGCGAGCGCCGTACCAGAAGCTCATCTTGCGTTTCGAGTGGATGCGCTTCAGCTGGTCGAAGATGTGAGAACGCATCG